>Ga0255780_10000019_pt1 | contig 157228 bp, 107 predicted proteins | sample 071ome_32_FD_179978 | JGI IMG/M metagenome (GOLD analysis project Ga0255780, IMG submission 179978) | Coastal salt marsh microbial communities from the Groves Creek Marsh, Skidaway Island, Georgia - 071405AT metaG (version 2) | ecosystem: Environmental > Aquatic > Marine > Intertidal zone >... | reverse complement strand
AGACAAAAAACCCCACCAAAAGACTCTTGCCCACAAGCAACACATTTTTGCGGTAGCGCACCAGCGCTTAAGGCTCCTAGTGCTCTTTTGAAGTAATTCTTTTTGGCCACACCATGGTAATGGCCATTTGTGTATGAGGTAAGCAAAAAACGCCTGCCTAATAAATAGACAGACGTCTCAAAACAAAACGAAAAACCATCTTTTTTTATATACCTCGTTTCAAGTAAACAGGTATTTCTAACTCTTTGTTCTTACGTAGAACAACTAAATTTATAGTATCACCAACTTTTGCAAATTGAATAAGCTCATACAGGTCTTCAAAGTTCATTATTTTATTCTTGTTTGCCTCCACGATGACATCTCCTGGTAATATTCCGGCAAATTGTGCCCCGCTGCCGTTGTCAACGAGCTCCACCAAAAACCCGTAATCAACAGCTAGTTTGTTTTCGTTCTGGATAATTTCATCGACCGTTCTACCCCTTACGCCAAGTCGCCCTCTTTCGATATTGCCATTTTCCTTGATATCATCAATAACACGCTTCACGAGGTTGGCCGGTATGGCAAAGGAGTATCCTGCATAAACGCCCGTTGGAGTAGCAATAGCCGTGTTTATGCCGATAAGCTCTCCCTCTGTATTTACCAGGGCTCCACCACTATTGCCGGGGTTAATGGCTGCGTCAGTTTGTATAAACTCCTCTATGGCCTTATCGTTTTTCAAAATATCTATGTCCCTTCCCTTGGCACTTACAATGCCCGCCGTGACCGTAGACTTCAAATAACTGAACGGATTTCCGATCGCAACAACCCATTCACCAACCTCAACATCGTCAGAGTCCGCAAATTCAGCATATTCTAGGCCTGTCGCGTCTATTTTTAATAAGGCCAAATCCGTAGAGGGGTCTGCGCCTACCAACTTTCCGCGGTACTCCTTTTCATCAAAAGAAACAGTAATAATATCTCCGCCCTCCACAACGTGGTTGTTTGTGACAATATATCCGTCTTCAGAAATTACGACTCCTGAGCCAGCCCCCTGTCTTGGGTAGTTGTCATAACCAAAAAAATCATGGAAGTTAAAAAACCCAAAAGGCTCATTGTTGCGCTCCCTGATCCTCTGGTTGGCCATTGTTCGGCTCTCCTCAACGTTGATGTTTACCACTGTGGGAGTTCCCCGCTTTGCCGCAGTTACAAAATTGAAGCCGGGTTCATCTGTTGCCCCCGAAGCCAATATGGCTCTTGGTGGTTGGTTCTCCTCATAGAGTTTCGGGTCTTGGTTTAGATCCAAATAGAAAAAACAAACCAGCGCTATGACTCCGCCTGAAAATCCCGCAGAAACCAATGTTAATATCTTCTTCATTAGTGTTACTTTTGGAATTGATTAACGCCCATAGACGCCGATGCATCCTTTTGCTTGGCCTATTTAACAATACATTAACAGCAATGGTTAACCAAGGGGTACTAGTTTGGTTGAGCCATATCAGAGAAGATGCGATCTATTGTTTTGGCAAGTTCGTGGTCTTTTTCTGTAACAACATCTCCTGCGTCGTGTGTTGACAGTTGAAATGAAACAGTATTGTACACATTTTGCCAATTCGGGTGGTGATTCATCTTTTCTGCCTCGATGGCTACCGCCGTCATAAAAGCAAAGGCACGCGTAAAATCCTTAAAACTAAAGTCTTTTGTTAAACAATTGTTTCTTACCACCCACATAGTCTGAGATGTGTTATTTGTGTTCCCAATTATACTCGCCAAGAGAAAGGATACACGCCTTTAACAAGTCTATGCTTGCCCTGACGTCTTGCTTGTTAACCATTTCTATTACCTGGTGTAAGTAGCGGCACGGAATGGATATTCCTCCTGCAATACTTCCGCCGCTGGCAAACTGCTGCATGCTCGCTGTGTCCGTCCCCCCCTTGGGCAGTACTTCCAGCTGATACTTTATGTTGCCTTTCGCAGCCCGTTCTTTCATATATTCAACCATTCTGTAATCGCATATTGTCCTACCGTCAATAATTTTTATTGCCGTCCCTTTTCCCAGGTCAGTAATGCGTTCATGCCCTGCGATTCCAGGCACATCACAAGCCAGTGTCACATCAAGGTTTATAGCAAAGTCTGGGTCTATTCCCATTGTGGCGGCCGTTGCGCCCCTAAGGCCCACTTCCTCCTGAACCGTAAACACGCCATAAACGTCTACAGGAAGTTCTTGTCCCTCAAGCTCTTTAAGGGCCTCAATGAGTATGTAAACAGATATCCTGTTGTCGATACTTTTTGAGTTTACATTATCACCCATTTCAATAAATGATCTTTCTCTTGTAATTGGCGATCCAATGGAAATGATCTCTCTCAGCTGCTCCGCCTTGTATCCTGTGTCTATGTAAAAGTCCTGAATTTTCGGCGGCTTAGCTCTCTCTTCGGCAGTCATAATATGAATAGGCTTACAGCCCATAACGCCTATGATGTCCTCTTTTCCGTGAATGATGACTCTTTGTGCTGTGAGGGTTTTGGCATCAAAACCGCCAAGGGGCTGAAATTTAACAAAGCCATCATCATCGATATGGGAAACGATAAAGCTTATTTCGTCCATATGTGCAGCGACCATGAGCTTTTTGCCACTGTTACCTTTACGGAATGCGATCAGGTTGCCCATGGGGTCGGTTTTGAGCTCATCAACAAATGAGCCTACTTTTTCCTTTATAAAGCCCCTAATTCTGTATTCATATCCCGGTGCTCCGGGTATTTGAGTGGTATCTTTTAAAAGGTCAATATCTATCATGCAATTTTTAAATTTTTTGGAGCTACAAAATAATTAATTCCTCGCTATAGTTTTGTTTATTTGAGCATCTTGCTCACCAACAAGTCGGAGTATTTCAATGGGTAAAATAAGACAGTTCGCTGGACAAACGCTTACATACGGACTTGGCTCCGTTCTCTCCAAGCTGGTATATTACTTGCTGGTCGTTGTCCTGCTTACCTATCTGCTGGGAGGAAGAGAATATGAATTCGGCATATATGGTGAGTTATATGGCTATGTTACTGTCTTAATTATTTTCTTTTCATTGAAGCTCGATACGGCACTATTCCGCTTTGGCAGCAAAAAAGAAGATTTCCAAAAAGCTTTTGAAACAACCGGTACTCTGGTTTTCGTCTCTGCCCTTTTCATTATTTCCTTTGGCTTTATCTTTACAGAAGATTTTGCTTCATTTATAGGATACGCCGATCGTCCTAAATATATACGCTGGTTCAGCCTAATTCTTGCCTTTGATATCATGGCCCTGATTCCTTTCGCCCGACTTAGGCTCAACAACAAGGCCCGGCACTTTGCCCTTCTGAAAATTTTTAATGTTCTGTTTTCGTCCGCGCTCATTTTGTTTTTTTTAATTGTCTTTCCAAAAATGAAGGATGCGGCCGTTTTCCGCTGGTTGCCTCATTTCGACTATCAGATTGATTATGTTATTCTCACCAACATTCTTTCAAGCTTTCTGGTGCTCCTGATTTTGGTTTTCCTTACTGGTTTTTCTCGTTTAAAAATTGACTATCCTCTTGTTAAAAAGATCATACCCTATGTATTGCCCCTGGTTATTGTTGGCATGTGCAATAACTTTATACAGTACAACGGTGCTGCCGTTATTAAATTTCTTTATAGTGGGGATTCTCTGTTAGACAAACTAAGTGCTTCCGGCGTTTTTGATAGCTCCAGGCGTCTTGCTGGTTTGTTTGTTCTTTTTATTGGCGCCTTTAACTATGCGGCAGAACCATTCTTTTTTAACAACCATAAAACCGAAGACCGAGAAGCTCTTTATGGTAAAATTTGTCATTTATTTGTTTTAATTGGTGGTCTTATAATCCTTGGCCTTGTTTGTGGAATTGATATAATAAAGTTTCTTGTTGGCAAAGACTTTCGGGAAAGTCTATTCATTGTTCCTATTCTTCTTTTTGCATATCTGTTTCTTGGTGTATATCACAATATTTCTATATGGTATAAGCTCTCGGATAAAACCCTTTGGGGCGCATTGATTTCCTTTCTGGGCGCAGGCATCACCCTTATAATATCTGTCATATACCTTCCCAAACACGGTTATGTCGTCTTTGCATGGGCCAATATGCTCACCTACGCCATCATGGTGTTTCTAGCCTATGTCCTCGGTCAAAAATATTACCCCATAAATTACCCCTTGAAAAAAATCCTTCTTTCTATAGGGGTGCTTGCCTTAATTGTTGTGGCTTCGGTGTGCCTTCAAAATCACCTGTCGGGAATACCTCTGTATGCCCTCTACGTAGTTTTCGTTGCTCTATATGGTTGTTATGCATACCTTTCCGAGAGGGAGGAGTGGCATAGCCTTTTTACCAGAAGTAGGTCATGATATAGTCATAGAGCCATACCCTGTTTTTTATTATATAAACAATCAACGCCAACAGGAAAACAACTACGGCTACCTTGGTCTTGCGCCAAAGGCTGCGGTTCTTTTCGCGCATGCTTTTGTAATTGTGTTTCCGGGTATAAGACATGACGGCTATTGTTTCGGTTTGTTAAGCATGTTCCTGGCATAAGCCCTGCTGCTTATTTCGTTCCACAGTATCAAGCCAACGCCCGCCGTCAGTAGGAAAGTCTTGAGTGCGTTGAGGGTATTAATATGTTGTGTATAAAACGAGCGTATCAGTAATAAATCAATGGCTATGGTTACGCCAAGGGCCAGGAATATCAAAATGCTCAGCGCACGGGCTTTTTGACTTTTACTCCGTTTCTCGTCACGCAAACACTTATAATATTCATTTTTATAACAGTCTGTGCTAAAGTCCATTTTAACCAAAGCAGCAAAAACCTTCTTTGCCCGGCTGAACTCTTGTCGCCTGTAGTGGCTCATCGCCTTTCGAAAAAGCAATTCCCTGTAAACATCTTTTCCCCTAAACTCATAAATGTTCTCTCTTATCACAAGCCGTATCAGGCTGTCAACCTTGTGTAAAAATTGACCATATGCACCCACCTTATATAGTGCAAATGTGTAATCAAGCCTGATTTCTGTTCTAAGTTCAAAAGGCATTTTCAATATCTCTCCAAGCCTGGACTCATAATACCTGATCTTCTCATGATATGCGTCGTGAGAGATACACATGTACTCCTCATACGTCAATTCCGTTGTATAATTATATGCCTTCATGCTTTTTTCAGTGGAAAAAGTAAGGGTCTCGATGGGCTTGCGTCAGTGTTCAAGGACAAAACTTGCAACTCCAGAAGATACAATCCGTCATTTACAACGGAATCAACAAAAACCATCTCAGTAATAGTTTTATGATAATCCGGTTTTTTTTCTGTTTGCCAAAATGCCTTATGTCCCTTAAGGGCGCCGCCATCTTGTTCTTTATCAACACTTGGAAGGTCTATCAACAGGTGATCAACTCTTTTATTGAGCCAAGACAAAAGCTCATGATCATAATATGCTGGATTTGTACCTGTATAATTTGCTCGCCTTTTGTTTATATTGTTTGGTTTCGTCCTTATAATTATCGCATTAACATCTTCTAAATCTAATGAGTCCCAGTCATAAGAAGACGAGTCAACGACAGAATCGGCATCTTCGGTAATTCGTGGTGTAACGGTTATAAGGCGTGCGATGTGATGGGGAGACAAGTTTAATTCAGAAATGCTTGGGGCTTCACGACTTATGTGCCTGGCCGTTTCGGTATGTGTTCCGTTGCCGTGTGGGTTTATCCGTATATTATAAAAGTTAACCGGAGAACCCGCCTCAAGGCTTCCCGTAAAGCCCTCGTCCTTGAAAGGCTTTATTTCTAAAGCTGGAGCCCCATAAGCAACAGGTGAAGCCTCATCGCCCACGCTTATTGAAATATCGTAAAACTTCATCAAATCGACACGATAAGAGTTTTCTTGTATTTTAATCTTTGCCTTCATAGTTTCGTTTATCAAGGCCCCAGTTTAATTTGTTTCGAATCGTTTTCATGAAGTCGTCACCCTCAAGGCTAATCGTTTGAGTAACAAATTCACATTTGCTGATTTTTATTTCATGGTCCGATGTTACCAGCGCGTTACGGCCGTCTAGCGCACACAAGAAGTTTTTCGCTCTTCCTTCTATTTTTAGGCTTATTTCGCTGTTTCCGGGTACAATAACCGGTCTAACGCTAAGGTTGTGTGGTGCCACCGGCGTAAGGATTAGGTTTTCAGATATTGGGAATATTATGGGGCCGCCACAGCTAAGCGAATATCCCGTCGACCCTGTTGCCGTAGAAACAATAAGACCATCGGCCCAGTAAGAGCTTAAAAACAGACCATCAATATAGGCACGAACTACAACCATTGAAGAATTATCCCGCTTCAAAAGTGTAAGGTCGTTTAAAGCAAAGCCTTGCTCGGGAAATATCTCTGGTGATGAATTCATTTTTAACATCGTCCGCCTGGTGACAGTATATTTCTTATTAGCAAGCTGTTCCACGGCCATGCTGATGCGCTCCTGTTCAATGCTCGCAAGAAAACCGAGCCTGCCAAGATTAATGCCCATGATCGGTATTTCCAGATCTCTAATTAGTCCTATCGCAGACAAAATGGTTCCGTCTCCCCCCAGGGTTATAAATACGTCCGGAGCAAAGGCTTTTAAGTCATCATAATTGGAGGCTATGGTGTGGTTGTTGCTGGCGAGATGTGCCTTTTCTAAGTAGGGTTGGTAAATACAAAGGTCGGCACCATGGCTTTTTAGCTGCGTAATTAAGCCATTAACATGGGGCGCATCGTCTGCTTTCCAGTACTGTCCGTAAATAAATACCTTCATGTCTGTGCGTGTGTAGAAGCTTGCTTTGTGTCCCTAAGATAAAACAAAGATGGTATCAGACATTCAAATAATTCATAAGTTGATCATACCTGTCTTTGAGGTCGTCGGCATAATCGCTCTCCGTAAAACTTGCACTTACTTTATAATCATATCTTTCCAACGCAGATACGATTGTTGCGGGCTCTTGGGTATTTAGCTTTAGTGTTAATAAAACAAGCTCCGTGGCTGCTGATGCGGAGATAAAAGACGCCAGTACAGATGTGTTTTCCAACTCAACTATTCGCGCAATTTCCGATAGCGAATAACCTCGTCGGCTTGTTTCAATAACGATTATGGCTCCCGGTTCTGAGAAAGAAAAACTTTTGGCGTAAAAGCTTATTAAGTTTTCCTGTGTAATTATACCGATATATTTTTCATCCTCGTCGACCACAGGGATGATTGTAATCTTATTTTTTGCCATAATGCCCAGAACCTCGAACACATGGTCTCTGCTCTTTGCGAAATTATAACTGTTGTTTATTCGAATATCCCTTATGGCAGTATCTGGATGCTCCGTTGTCGCGTCTTCCTCTGTGAGAATGCCAAGCAAAATATCGTTACTGACTACAGGTAGGTCTTTGACATGATATATGCTCATCATAGTTAATGCCTGGGCCACCGTATCCGCCGGGCTTAGTGATATTATGAGATCAGATATAAGTTCTTTAGCTAGCATTACCAATAAGACAAACCAATATGCTGTTTTGTTACTTCTTAAACAACTTTTCTTTCTCCTGTATAAATTCTTTTTCCGACAAAAGTCCTCTTTCTCTCATATTTTTCAACTTGTTAAGTTGGGATAGCAACAGGTCGTCTTGTAAAAGATCCTCCTTTGGCGCATCTAGCGTTTTTGTTTCCGCGGCGGTATATCCACTAGCCCTGAACGTTTCAAAATCCTTTTGGATACGTATAAATGCAAAATCGTCTTTCTCTAATATTTCGCCCGTCTTGCTCCAGCCAAGTTCTTTTGCCTTTTTTATGTGGTAATATGCTTTGTCTTTGTTCTCAAGGAGTGAATAACCTGCTGCCATATCAATATGAATCTCCGCGTCTTGGGGATCTAATAATAACGCCTTTTCATAATCCTCTATAGCCTCCTCAAGATCGAAGTCTTCATATTTCTTTTTTGCGCTTAATTTAAACGGGTTTTTTCTTTTCCCTCGTCTGTTCTCATAGCGGTAGCTTGTCTCTTTGTCGGGTTGCCTTGTATCTCTTTGCGCATATCTTTGCTGGCGTCTTTTCCTCCGCTTCGTCCTAGTGTTGTACACATATCGGTCATGGAATTCTGCCTCGGTCAATCCAAGCAGCTTTATGCCGTCTATTATTCCCAGAAATACTGTTATGGGTATTCTAAAGAGCCCTAAAAGCATGTATGATAAAAAAATATACATAATGCCCTTCCCTGTCTCTCCTAAGTAGAACTTATGAAGGCCAAAAGCTCCGCCGAAGAAAGCAAGAACGGTCGCCGTAGATTTTGATTTTCCCATTTAGTAAATTTTAGTTGTCAGTATCGCTATATCATCCACATAGTCATTCGCACCCTTAAAGTGTTCAAGTTTTTTAATAATGCTTTTGTTAAATTCTGCTGCTCCTTTGTCCTTATTTTCAATGATATGGCTTTTTAGCTTTTCTTCATCAAAATATTCGCCCGATCCGTTTGTTACATCTACAAGTCCGTCGGTAAAACAAAACAGCATAGCGTCGCTGCCCAACTTTACCTTGCCTTCATTTATAAATGGCAGCTTTTCGAACGCCCCTATAACGGTGCTTCCCTTCTGCAGTTCTTCTATCTTTCCGCTAGTGTATAATAGAGGTGGAAAGTGGCCGGCATTTATATATGACATCTCCATTTTATCTGTATCAATTTCGGCTATAAAGAAGGTAATAAACTTGTCGCTTTTTGTTGTTCTGTGCACCGCCTGGTTTAGCGCAAAGACAAATGTTTCAAGATCCCGGTATTGAAAAATCAAACTTTGCAACATGGCCTGAAAATTAGACATCAATAAAGCCGCAGCTACCCCTTTGCCCGATATATCTGCTATTACTACGGCAAATCGGTTTTCGCTGAATTTTATATAATCTATGTAATCTCCCCCTATGTTAAAATGGGGCTGATAATATGTGTCTATTTCATATTTTTCTGTTGTAAATGACTTTTTAGGTATGAGAGCTTCCTGAAAATCCCTTGCAAGTTCCATTTCCTTATTCAGCCCCTCTTGCTTGATCTGCTTTCTAAACAAGCGCTTATTTTCGATAGCTACTGCTATTATGTTTGTGATCGTAGTTATAAATTGAATCTTATTGTAAAGGTCCTCGGTGTCTTTTATGCCACCAATTAAAGCATAAGCAATAGCGTTGTTTTTATGAAAAACAGGAATAACTATATCAAAAATCTTCAGGTGTTCGTGATCATCATCCTTTACCGTGTGGAGGCGCTTGAACCTTTGACAGGCCTCTATTAATGTTTCATGATAAAAATCATCAACGTTTATCTGACTGGCAGATATCCACCTGTTATCTCCTTTAATAAACAAGATCATTTTATTGATTCCCATTTCCCAGCTCAAAAAGGACCTGTACATATTAAACAGTCCCTCTGCAGAGACATTGTCATTTATCGCCTGGGTAATAGTAAGCAAACTCTTAATCTGAAGCTCCTTAAGACTGAGCTCTTTTTCAAGCTTTGCCAATATGCTGATTTCTCGTTTCAATCCATTAGTTTTTTATTCTCCCGGTGTCTTTCTTTATCCCGTTGTGTTTTCTTATCCATATTATCTAACATAATGTTTTCCATGTCCAGCTCCATTTGATTGGATAAGCACGTTAAAACAAATAAAATGTCACCAATCTCATTCTTTATCTGTTCCTCAGCCATATGTCTGTCTTCCTCTTTTTTAAATGACTGCTCACCATATTTTCTGGCAATCAGCCGAGTCAGTTCACCGACTTCTTCAACCAGCAACAGCGTGTTCGTTTGTACATTAAAATATCTCACCCCATATTCTGATATCCAACTATCCACCCGTTGCTGAAGCTCCCGTATTGTCATTCTTTATTCTTTGTATCTATAAATATACTTACTGGTCCATCATTTACGTAGCTCACCTTCATGTCCGCACCAAAAACACCTTCGGCAACATTTATATTATACTCTTCTCTTATATGCTCGCAAAAGCTCTTATACATGTGCTCGGCAAAAGGCGGCCTGGCGGATCTTATAAAAGAAGGCCTGTTTCCTTTTTTTGTACTGGCGTATAAGGTAAACTGGCTGATAACCAGAAGGGAACCATTTATATCTAATAAAGACATGTTCATTTTCCCTTCATTATCGCTGAAAATGCGCATGTTTACAATTTTACGTGATAGCCAATTAATATCTTCATGACTATCTTCTTCTTCAATGCCCAGATAAACAATCAAGCCCTTGTCGATTTCACCAGACACACTATTATTTGCAGTAACAGAAGCCCTTGTGTTGGTGCGTTGAATAATCGCTCTCATGTGTTGATATCTTTATGGAAAACTATGAAGAAATGAACAGTAAATTTGAGAAAGTAAAATTACCAAACAATTATATATTATAAATTTTAATATATATTATTTTTCAATATTTTCTTCCTGTGCTTTTTTCCTTTTATAACTACGTACTGCTCATTTTGTTATTCACTTTATAGCTTTTCAACATAGAGTTAATATCTATTGTAAATCCTTATAAATAAGCCACTAATTATGAGGATAAGCTGTTGATATGTTAATCCATTATGTAAGAATTGTGTCGTCAAAATTATTTTTTGTCTTTTTATCAAGATATCAACAGCCCTTATGATAAATATGAATTTTTAAGTTTAAAAAGAAAATAATAAATAAGACTTGTTTAAAAACATTCTAAAAAATTCGTTGTCTCATTCATTAAATAAATCTGCTTTAAGTTTGTAAAAATTTTTATTTGTATAACAGGTATATAAAATATTGGCTTTTTGCTGGATTGATACTGATTTTCTTTCAGATTGTAATTGGTGGCATTACCCGAATTACAGGTTCAGGTTTGTCCATAACTAAATGGGAGATTGTAACTGGAACATTACCTCCGTTAAATGAGGCAGACTGGAAGGATGAGTTTGATTTATATAAAGAGACGCCTCAGTATAAAAAGATTAACCAGGGAATGAGCTTGTCTGAATTCAAGTTTATCTATTTCTGGGAATACTTTCACCGCTTATGGGCACGGATGATGGGCTTTGTGTTCATAATACCTCTTTTCTTTTTTGTCTTAAAGGGCTGGACGGATAAACGGCTCCTGATCCGCTTATCCTATGTATTTGGTGCTGCAATGTTAGCAGCAGTCTTTGGTTGGATTATGGTTGCCAGTGGACTTGTTGAAAGGCCGTGGGTTAATGCGTATAAATTAAGTCTTCATTTAAGTATTGCCTTACTTACCTTTGGTTTACTCTTATGGCTGTTTTTTGATGTATTTCTTGAAAGGAAATATTGCTTTGACTTAAAGTTTTTCAGAAGGGTGTCCTGGCTGTTTTTGATTGCTTTGGTGATTCAAATGTTTTTAGGAGCTGTCGTATCTGGTATGCGGGCAGCATTATATTATCCATCCTGGCCTGATATGAATGGCGTATTTATACCTGAGATTCTTTTGGATGGTTCTAACTGGTCTTTATCTTCTATCGTTGATTACGATCGAGATGCTCTTATGCCCGCCCTTATACATGTATTGCATCGCAACTGGGCTTATGTGGTGTATGGAATAGGAATGTATTTTGCGATTAAGGCCTTAAGATACCCATTCAAGAGACTTGTGCATATTACTTCTATGGCTTTGATAATATTTCTAAATATCCAGCTTTTACTGGGTGTTATGGTACTCCTTAATTCCAAAAGCTCTATACCCGTTTTCTATGGAGTAATGCATCAGGCAATTGCTATATTTATATTCTCAATCGCCTTGTTAAATATTTTTATGTTTAAAAAGCTGCGGTTGTCCAATGAAAAGGGATGAAGAAATATCTTAAGCAGGAAGGGGAATATCATTATATAGAAACAACACCGGGGAAAGAAGTTATTTTATTGCTTCACGGTTTGTTTGGTGCTCTCAGTAATTTCGAAGATATCATCAATGATTTCAAGGATGACTATAATGTGGTAGTTCCTATATTACCAATTATGGAAATGCCTATGAAAAAGCTAGGGTTATCCGGGCTTGTTGCGTACATAGAAAGGTTTGTTGAGTTTAAATCTATCGATGAGGTTAATGTATTAGGTAATTCCCTTGGTGGTCACCTCGCCCAGCTTTATGCCTTATCCAATCCGGAGAAAGTAAAGTCAATTATATTAACTGGTAGTTCTGGCTTGTTCGAAAATGCTATGGGTAACACTTTCCCTAAGCGTGGAGATTATGAATTCATAAAGAAGAAAACAGAATCTGTTTTCTATGATCCAAAAACCGCAACAAAGGAGCTTGTAGATGAGGTTTTTGATACAGTTAATGATAGGATGAAAGCCTTGCGTGTTGTGATAACGGCAAAATCGGCTGTCAGGAATAATCTGGAAGACAAGATTAAAAAGATAGCTGCACCTACACTATTGATATGGGGGCGCGAAGATGATATTACTCCAGCGTTTGTGGCTGAAAAATTCCATGAACTTATTCCAAATACACGATTGGAGTTTATAGAAAAATGTGGCCACGCGCCAATGATGGAGAGGCCAAAAGAATTTAATTCTATCCTTAAAGAGTTCCTTGAAAACCAGAATTAAGGTTGGTTTTCTTTTTTAGCAGCGCGCCGTGCTCTTTGCATGGGGTTTTCCCAGGATCTTCTATTGTTCCGTTTAAATAACTCAAAGCGATCTGGTTTTTCAGATGGTACCAGTGCATTATTGCTTCTGTCAATATCCGCAGTCTCGAGAAAAGGATCTAAGGATATGTTTACTACCCTCCTGTCTACTATGAACGTTTTGTTAATAGAGGATTGATTAAACCTCCATATTTCTGCGGGGATACGCTCAATTTTCTTTTCTCCATCTTCGAATTCGAATTCTATAATTACAGGCATTACAAGACCACCTTTGTTTTCTATTTCCAATTGGTAAAAATGTTCTTTTCCTTCTAGCAATAGCTGTTCTTCTTCCGATAGAGAACTTAGGTATTTATTATATTCCTCTTGGTCAATAATATCTACGTCCAGTTCATCATAAAAAGTATAAAAATCATTGATACTTGTATCCACTTCATTGAGAGTCTGAACAATTTCTTCCCTGTTTCTTATAGTACTGATATATTCTCTCGAATTCTCTCTTTCCTGTTTTGCTGCTGTACTATTTACAACAGGATCTTTGCTATCTATTTTATAATATTTGACCTTAGATAAGACTTGGTCTACATGGTCGTTTGTATAGAACCACCCTCTCCAAAACCAGTCCAGGTCTACAGCGCTGGCGTCTTCCATTGTTCTGAAAAAGTCAGCTGGTGTAGGATGCTTGAATTTCCATCTGTTTGAATACTCTTTGAATGCGTAGTCGAATAACTCCCTTCCCATCACGGTTTCTCTGAGTATATTCAATGCTGTAGCCGGTTTACCGTATGCATTGTTTCCGAATTGTAAAATGGATTCGGAGTTGGTCATAATCGGAGAGATTCTTGATTTATCTCCAGACATATAATCTACTATCTTATAGGCAGGCCCTCTTCTTGACGGGTAATCTCTTTCCCATTGTTGTTCGGTAAGATATTGTAAGAAAGAATTGAGGCCCTCATCCATCCAAGTCCATTGCCTTTCATCAGAATTGACAATCATTGGAAACCAATTATGACCTACTTCATGGATGATTACGCCAATATGCCCATACTTGGTTCTTTCTGTATAAGTACCATCATCTTCGCATCTTCCATAATTAAAACAAATCATAGGATATTCCATTCCCATACTTCCATCAATAGACCATGCAACAGGGTATGGATAATCGAAGGTATAATGTGAGTACCACTTAATGGTGTGTGCTACAGCCTTGCTAGAGTATTTACTCCAAAGACAATCCCCCTCTTTGGTCCACATTGACATAGCCATCACATTTCTTCCATCAGACATTTTTACAGCCATTGCATCCCAGATAAAGCGTCTGGAACTGGCAAAGGCAAAGTCTCTTACATTATCTGCTTTGAAAACCCAGGTTTTAGAATCTTTTACTGTTGTTTTGATTCGTTCTTCCGCTTCATTATAGGTCGCTATAACAACAGGGTGTACATATGAATTTTCTGCTTCTTTGAGTCTGGACTTTTGTTCTTTAGATAAGACCCTATCAGGGTTTTGTAATTCTCCAGAGGCTGCTACAAGGTGATCTGTAGGTACTGTAATACTTACATTAAAATCTCCAAAACTTAAGGTAAACTCACCCCTACCGAGGAATTGTTTGTTCTGCCAACCGTATACATCGTTGTACATACACATTCTTGGGTAGAACTGAGCTATGACATATACATTGTTGCCATCTTCATCAAATGGTTCATACCCAGACCTGCCTCCTATTTCATTTGTATTGTTTATGTTGTACCACCACTTTACGCTGAATTTGTATTTATCTCCCGGGTTTAATATATGGGGCAAATCAACGCGCATCATTGTTTTATTTACTATATACTTTAGATCCCGGCCATTTTCATCTTTTACGTAATCAATATTGAAGCCGCCATCGAAGTTAGGACTCATGCTTTTAATACGATCATAGCTCATTCTTTCTGATATAGAGGACTCCTTAACGCTATGGCTATGAGAGTCCTGTGCCCTTACATTCTGGTCCAACTGGAGCCATAGGTATGTTAGATTATCAGGAGATTGATTATAGTAGATAATCTCTTCTTCCCCATAAATTTTAGTGTTGGCGTCGTCAAGTGTAATAGATATATTATAATCTGCTTTTTGTTGCCAATATTCATGGCCGGGGGCACCAGATGCTGTCCTGTATGAATTAGGTGTAGGCAGAACATCATCTATTTGTTTGAACTTGTTGGTATTGGTGTTCTCTTGCGCCAAAGCGGGTTGAATCACAGCACAGATGAACAGGAGACATAGTTTTTTCATGCAATTGTTGTTTTTGATTTGAGCGGACACAGAACCTTAACAGAATACTTAAAAATATGTTTCACGTGGAACGTGTTCTATCTAAAAGCAGATCTCTAAACGACCCAAGGGAAGGCTGGATTTTAGCCGGTTTTATAAATTGACTTATCTGGCTTGCCAACCGAGGTGGTATTTCGGGCGATATACCCGTGCAAGACTCAATTGTATTTTGAAATTTACAAGGATGAGCTGTTGACACAATACATACCTTTGCTTTGTGTGTTTTGTGATATTCTCGTGCAGAAAGGTATGCGACGGCCGAGTGTGGATCCAGCAGATAATTATATTTATCCCAAACCTCTTTTATGGCATTGCGGGTATCTTTATCATTATGGGACCAGGACCTCATAATCTCTTTAACCTTGTTCCACGTGGAACCCAACAAAAACATTAATCTTGGATAATTGCTCGGATCTCCCACATCCATGGCATTAGAGATGGTTTCTACAGGTGCTTGTGCTTGGTAGAAACCGCTTTTATAATAGCTGGTAAATGTGTTGTTAGAGTTAGTGGCAGCAATAAAATGCTTAACAGGAAGCCCCATTTTATAGGCCATAAGGCCAGCGGTAATATTTCCAAAGTTTCCTGATGGGACACATATGCTTAAGTCTTCTTCAATGCCGGCATTTTTATAAGCCTCAAAATAGTAGAAGCTTTGAGGAATTAAACGCGCTATATTAATACTGTTGGCAGAACTGAAGGTATATGAGAGACACAGCTGTTTATCCAGGAATGCCTCTTTTACAAGTCTTTGACAATCATCAAAGCTTCCTTCGATTTCTATAGTGTGTATATTATTTCCCCAGCAACACAATTGCTTTTCCTGCAAGGCACTTACTTTGCCAGAGGGGTAGAGGATTATAAGCTCAATATTTGGAACATCATAAAACCCGGCTGCTACAGCGCCGCCCGTATCACCACTTGTCGCCACAAGAATAGTCCTCTTTTCATCATTATCTTTCAGATAGTAGGACATTAAATGTGCCATGAATCGCGCACCGAAGTCTTTAAAAGCAAGACTCGGACCATGATAAAGCTCCTGAACGCAAAGCGATGTATCAAGCTGTGTGCTTTTGATAGGGAAGTCAAAAGAGGATTGTATTATGGACCACATAATCTCATCAGGAATAGCGCCCGACAAGAGCTTTTCACAAACACGAAATGCGATTTCGGTAAAATGTAAATTTTTTATTTCCCGGAAGAATCCAGAGTACAATTGGGGTAGTTCACAAGGCATATATAGACCCCCGTCTGGTGGAAAAGCATTTAACACGGCATGCCTTAGACTTACGGTGTTGTTTTTGTCATTTGTGCTGAAGAGTTTCATGATTAAAACACCTTAGCACCTTCGGTATTGATTTTGCTTATAAATACATCAAAGTCCATAGCTTTATCGGACATAAAACGTGTCCAAACATTAAGGATGTTATCTGCTTTTACCGTATTGTCCGTAAGGGCAAATATAGATGGCCCAGCTCCAGAAATACTGCATGCCAGAGCATGGCTTTCCATAGCCAGGGCTTTTAACGCAGCGAACTGTGGTATAAGACCCGCTCTCTGAGGCTCAATAATGTGATCGGTCAGACTTCGAGACATTAGTGCAAGGTCACTTTTGTATAATGCGGCAACGAATGCTCCAAGGTTGGCACTTTGTTTGATATGAAGATCCAAACTAATCTCTTGTTTTAATATAGCCCTCGACTTTTTTGTAAGAACCGAAATTTTTGGATAAAGAATTACAACGCGCAAGCCATCCGGCACCGGAAGTTTAACATAATCCATGCTTGCATTGTCCCTAATGAGAATAATGCTTCCCAGTAGGGAAGGGGCCACATTGTCAGCATGCCATGAGCCATCAGCAATTTGTTCAGCATCTGTAGCGAAGCGGAGCAGCTGATCTTTGGAATAAGGCCTTCCAAAAAACTCATTTACAGCAAAAACTCCAGCCACCGCACTTGCGGCGCTGCTGCCTAGACCAGTACCAATACCCATCTTTTTATATAGTTCTATTTCAACAGCTTCTTTTTCGTATCCGAGTGACTCCATTAACCGAAAAGCGGCGTAGCCGGCCGTGTTTTTATGTATTTCTTTACTCAAGCCTGAATTACCGTGAATACTTTTTATTACTAAGCCCGGCTTACTCCCTTCGCGAACCACCAACTCATCCCCCGGTTTATCAAGAGCAAATCCCAACACATCATATCCTACAGCAACATTTGCTACCGAAGCCGGGGCAAAAACCCTTAGACCTTTTCTCTTGTTCATAACGGCATATTATCAGACAGATTAATCATTTTAGCCCAAATCCCTGTTGCTGCTTGAGCCCGGGCACTCGAACCACACAGTAGCAAAGGGCCGGAACTATAGCGACTGCTGTAAAAGGCGATCTTGTTACCTGATCCCGAGAGACAGCAAAACGTTTCAGACCCAAGGACAATGCGCAATCTAATTTCTTCTTTATTGTTTTCAAAACGGGCCATAAAACTAAGTTTTTGATTGTTCTTTTGTGCCTGATGCAGCAATGCACGTATATTTTTTTTCTGATGTTCAGGATCCTAAAAAAGATTCTACGGTCCCTGGCCCTATGACATTGTCATCAAACAAGGGTTCAACATAAATGTCATCTTCTTTTGTTTTAAGCCCGGCATCTACAAAGTTAATAGTGTGATCATGGGATTACAGATAGAAAGGAAGCACCTTTGCCGAGCATCTTTCACCAAGTGAAAGAATCTAATCTTTGGTTTTATCAGCGGCCACCCGGATGAGGCTTACGCCAAATGTAATTACCACAAATCATATCTTGTAATAATTACATAATCTGTGCCAAACATATTGTGGTTTTTTTTAATACAACAGGCGGCAAACTCCGGGATTATAATGTTGAATAATTAACAAGTAAATAATACTATATATAAGCCATCTGCTTTGGGGTATATAGGCCCTACATTAGGTATGGCTGTGTTTTCATCATAAAAAAACCGGCAGACATTTTGCCAGAAGGACAAGATACTATTTATAAGATTGTTGTTGGCGACGAGACATTTACTGCGAAAACAATGAGCGCTTTCGCGCCTTAGCCTTTCCATGTAAAGCTTTCAAAAAAGACCTCAAGGTCTTCTTTTACAAACTCAAACACGGGCTGGATAGAATCCCTGTTAACGACATCTTTAAAATAAAGACTGCCGCGAAGGAAGTGTGTGGTCGAGTCAGTAAGGAAGAACTGGATAGGACTCGCAACAGGTCCGTCAATTTCAAATAGCAGGCCATATACTTTCTTGTCGGGAAAGAACAATCGCATTTCATCCCGATAGCTTGCTTTAACGTTGTGCTTATCTGCCATTTCAAAAGCGTCCACAACCAGTTCATCAAAATGGTCCCGGGTATTAAAGGCCACATAGCTAAAATGTATGTAGGTGTTTAATGTGTTATAATAAAGGTCAAACCAGCAATCAAAGCCTTTTTCGTGTTCCGTTTTAAGGCTGTCTTGGAGGTATACACCATATTCTGGTATACGCATTTGAAAAGGGCACTCAGGCTTGCCAAAGGGCACATATGTTTTTTCAGGAAATTCGATCCTTGGATAGGTTCTTGGTTTTGGCACGAGAACACTGCCGTCTTTGCAAGAAAGAAAGCTTAGTATTATTAGTGACCAAAGAACAGCACTTTTCATCAAAGAATAGTTAGGTGTATTTTTTCGATACGTCGTTTAGAAACAGATACTATCTTGAAACGAAAAGGGCTTAAAACAAGTGTCCGATCCTTTCTTGGGATCATACCAAAATGATGGAGGAGCAGGCCGGCAAGGGAATCGGCATCCCCTCTAAGCTGATCAAATTCTGCTTTATCCACATTTATTATTCTGGCAACATCGTGCAACATTGTCTTCCCGTCAAAAATAAAGTTGTAGTCGTTAATTTTTATAAAATCAACTTCCTCGTCTTCATCAAATTCGTCTTTAATTTCTCCTATAACCTCTTCCATGATGTCTTCAAGAGTGACGATGCCTGAGCTGCCACCAAACTCATCGACCACAATTCCCATATGTAGTCGTCTCAGCTGAAATTCTTTGAGAAGGTCGTCAATTTTTTTGGACTCGGGGACATAAAGAACGTCATCGCGAATGAACTGCTGCCAGTTGAAGCCATCTTCTTCCTGTGCAAAACCCAAAAGGTCTTTTACGTAAAGAATGCCCACAATGTTATCAAAGTCTTCCTGGTAAACCGGGATCCTTGAAAAGCCGCTTTCCTTAATTACGCCCATCAGCTCTGAAAAACCAGACCCCTGCTCAACAGCGACAACGTCAACACGCGAACGCATAATCTGCTTGGCGGCCACATTTCCAAACTTTATGATACCCCTTAGAATATCTGCTTCTTCTGAAGACTCCGTCTCAGAGCTGACCGTCAACTCTATGGCTTTGTCAAGATCTTCTTTGCTGGTGTCATCTATACCGGATCGCTGATATATGAATCTGGACTCCATTCTTGTTGACCAGCTTACAAGTATCGAACTGAAGGGCCCGAATATCCTAACCATAAACAGCATAGGCACGGCCATCACGCGAGCGAATTTCAGGTTGTTGAGGTTTGCGTAGATTTTTGGCGCAACCTCACCAAACAAAACAAGTAAAAAGGTGACTCCCGCAATTGTGATTAAAAAGCTCAACACGTTCCCTACAATGCCAGCATTCATTGAAAGGCCAAGCCAGCCATTGAGTGTCTCGGCCATTGAGACAAAGCTGGAGGCGCCAAAGAAAGAGCGTATCAAAAAGTCTGAAATAACCACTATTGCGATATTGATGAGGTTATTCGCAATTAATATGGTTGCAAGCAAGCGCCGTGGTTTTTGCCTCAACGAAAGAATTTTTGAAGATGCCTTGTCGTCTTCAGATTTCAGGTTTTCAAAATCATGAGGCGTTAGGGAAAAGAAGGCAACCTCCGATCCGGAAACCAGGGCAGAGGATATTAACAGCAGGATTAGGACTATAATGCCAAGCACAAGTCCTGGATAGGTAATGCCGGTTAGGCCAAAAAGGAATTCAAGAAAACACAAGGGGGGCTCGGGGTCCAAATCTGTTATGCTTTGTTAAGAAATCGCATATACTTATTAAAAAGGAAGATCATCGTCTACATTGTCTGTCTTGCTTGTGTTGCTTTCAGACATATTCGTATTCACATTTGGAGACAACCCGGAGCGTTGCGTCATGCCTTCAGATAGCGGAGCCGCACCATCTTTTTTGTCGAGAGGGCGGATCACAGCAGCGAGGACTTCAGTTGTATATCTGTCATTGCCGTCTTTGTCTTGCCATTTTCTGGTTGTAAGTTTTCCTTCTACAAATACCATAGAGCCGGTTTTCAGATCGCGCTCAGCACGCTCAGCAAGGTTTCTCCAGGCGACAACGTTGTGCCACTCAGTTATGGTTTGCCAATTGCCAGCTTTATCTCTGTAGTTTTCGTTTGTAGCCAGAGAGAAGTTGGCAACCACAGCGCCGCTTTCAAGTCTTCTAATCTCAGGGTCTCGGCCCAAGTTTCCAATCAGGATGATTTTGTTATACATATCTTGCTCTTATGTAGCGTAAAGCTAAAATAAAGTTATAGATAAATCATTTAAATGCAAAGCTATAAGACGCGGCAAGGGATACTCGTTTATTTGCTTTAGGGGGATGAGGATGTATTCACCAGGCGCGCTAACCAGTTCGTGGGAGGTCTTGAAACGGATAAAGCGCGCGAAAATTCTTTGATGACTTAAAACGTGCTTAATCGTGTCCGAAAAAAACGAAGATGTGATTCCGTAATCAAAACCAAAAACTTCAGGTCCGGGAATGATTCCTGGAGGCACATCATATTCAACGAGAGGAAAATCATACAGGCCCAGCCATATGTCTTTATTTGTTCTTTTTCTTATAAGTGTACGACCTTCTGGATCTAGGAATACGCCATAAAAGAAGTATCGGTCTCTTTTTTTAATTTTTCTGGGCTTGAAGGGCAGCACATCTACTTTATTGGTTTTAAGGGCGATGCAATCAGTTTTGAAAATACAGCTTGAACATTGCGGGATTTTGGGTGTACATTTTAAGGCACCAAATTCCATAATGGCCTGGTTAAAAACCGCGGGCACACTTTCAGAAATTAGCTTTTGAGCCAGCGAATGGATGGTCTTTTTAACTTCAGAGCTTTGGGCGTCTCCTTCTATGCCATAAAGGCGTGATAAAAACCGGATTACATTTCCGTCAATGACGGCCCGAGGCTCATCGAAGCAAAAACTGCTAATTGCTGCCGCAGTGTATGGGCCTACTCCTTTTAGGGCCAATAGACCGTTATAGTTGTCGGGGAACTTACCCGAGAGTTTTTCAACAATTTGTTGTGCTGTTGTATGGAGATTGCGTGCCCTTGAATAGTAACCTAGGCCCTCCCATAGTTTGAGAACATCGTCGGGCGAAGCGTCGCTTAGGTCATTGAGGCGAGGAAATCTTTTAAGAAATCGCTCATAATAGGGCAACCCCTGCTCTACGGTGGTTTGTTGGAGCATTATTTCTGATAACCATATGCGGTAAGGGTCACGGGTCTTTCGCCAGGGAAGGTCCCTGGCGTTCTTATCATACCAATCAAGGAGTTTTTCAGAAAGTGCTTTAAAGCTGTTCTTCATCTGTTTGGCTCAAACCAAACAAAATTAAGCACTTAGTTTCTTTCTTACTGTGTGGTAGTCGCCATAATGGCCCGTGATAGACTCCTTGAGTGCCTTTCGAGCAAAGAAGATCCTGCTTTTTACTGTTCCGAGAGGCAGATCCAGGTGCTCGGCGATTTCCTGGTATTTGAAGCCCTCATAATGCATCAGGAAAGGTGTTCTTATGGATTCATCAAGGTCTTCGATCATTACTTGCAACTCGTCCATTAATACATTTCGGTCTACGTCGTTGTGGACCACGTTCTTTCCAGAGTTGATGTAGTACATGTTGTCAGTAGAATCCATTATGGTGTTGGCCTTCATCTTCTTGCGGTAATTATTTATGAAGATATTTTTCATGATGGTAAACATCCAGGCCTTGAAGTTTGTGCCGGGGCGAAATTTTTCTTTGTTAGAAATAGCCCTTAGTGTGGTTTCCTGAAACAAATCCTCTGCGTCAATGGCATCTTTTGTGAGTGTGTATGCAAAAGAGTTTAGAGACGGCTTTAGAAACTCGATATTATCGTAAAACTCAAGTGTTGACATTTGATTTTGTTTTGTTAAACAAATATACTCTTTTGTTTAACAATTCACAAAACAAAATCAACAAATTGAATTTTATGGCACCTTAAAAAAAGGAATACTCCACATAATTGCTGACAATCAGCGTGTTGTGAATTTTTCCTTAAGAATAATCTTTCAATAATTTTTGAAAGTTAGTTTATTTGTTTGCCAGTCTAACGATGATAAATGCGATAAAACAGAATATAATGTTAGGCAACCAGGCACCAAGAGCCGGCGAAAGGGAAAGGTTGTTTGAAAAGGTTGCAGCAAATTTGGAAATGATAACAAAGGCAGCACCAAGGACAATGCCAATAGCAAGGTGAAGACCCATTCCCCCGCGCACCTTTCTTGAGGCCACAGCAAAGCCAATAATCGTAAGAATAATAATTGTAAATGGCTGAGAGTCCCGCAGGTGTTTTTCTATCAGGAAAGATTTGGCGTCACCCAGGCCCCTGTCTCGTTCTCTGCTTATGTAATCGGTTAAGTCGCGCGTGGTCATGTTCTCCATAAGCTTAGTGTTCCGTATAAAGTCTTCAGGAGTTAGATCAAGGGTTGTATCCAGAGACTCTCCTTCAGAGACAAGGAAGGACTCATTTAAGCCATCAAAGCTTCGGATTGTGTAGTCTTGTAAGGACCAGGAATTCGGGTAGTCAATGAATTTGAGCCTTTCGGCCTTAAGGACTTCTTTTAATCGGTTGTTTTCAAAGTGTTCAAGCCGGAAGGACTGGGCTGTTCTGTCGGACTTCCTGTAATACCTTATATAAAGCTTTTCTGAGGGGCTCAGAAAAAAGTGAATGTCGTTATTGAGGGTTTTCTTGGAGTTTTTTCTAAGGTGTTCGTTTTCAAAGTCATTTTTAATTTTACAATTGTGGGGAATAAAGTAGTTTTTTCCTATCCACAGAACACCGGCTATTAGGCTGGCAGCAATAAGATATGGCACCAAAAGTCTGTTAAAGCTTATGCCACTGCTTAAAAAAGCAACAATCTCTGAGTTTTTAGCCATTCGTGAGGTAAAGAATATAACAGCAAGAAGAGAAAAGAGGGGCCACATCATCCCGTTTATCCAGGGAATAAAATTCAAATAATACTCCTTAAGGATTTGCCCCACGCCTAAGTCGGCATCTATAAACCTGTTAATCTTTTCGCTAAAGTCAATCACCACGGCCATCATGGTAATAAGCAGCATCGTAAAAAAGAAGCTGCCAAGATACTTTCGGATGATATAGAGGTCCATTTTTTTAATCATAGCCTCTTGGTGAGTTTGTCCAGGACGCCATTTTTCCACGGGCCAAAGCTACCATCCAAAATTTTCTCTCTGGCCATCTTGGCGAGGCCAACAAAAAAGCACAGGTTGTGAATGCTTGCAATTTGAAGGGCCAGGTATTCTTTGACCTGGAAAAGATGCCTCAGGTATGAACGGCTGTATTTCACCGAATATGGTGAAGCACTTTCAGGGTCGATTGGGTCGAAACAGTCTTTCCACTTGGCGTTCTTGATATTTATAATACCCTCCCAGGTATATAGTAAACCATGGCGCGCGTTGCGCGTGGGCAGCACACAATCAAACATATCGATACCAAGTGATATACACTCAAGGATGTTCTCGGGAAGGCCAACGCCCATTAAATACCGAGGCTTATTGGCAGGTAGTATCGCGGTACAAATACCACACACCTCATAAAGTAAATCATGAGGCTCTCCAACCGAGAGGCCACCTATTGCATTGATGTCCATGTCTTTTGAAGCAATATATTCTGACGAGGCAATACGCAGGTCCTTATATACAGAGCCTTGGACAATCGGAGCCAGGCATTGTTCATACCCATGGATTGAGCCAGTAGCGTCATGTGCCGCAATACAGCGATCCAGCCACCGATGTGTCAGGTGCATGGATTTTTTTGCGTAGTCGTAGTCACAGGGATAGGGAGTACATTCATCAAAAGCCATTATTATATCTGCGCCAATTTGCTTTTGAATGTACATCACGTTTTCCGGTGTAAACAAATGCGTGCTTCCGTCTATGTGTGACGAAAACTTAGCTCCTGCTTCCGTTATTTTTCTTCGATCACTCAAGGAATAGACTTGGTATCCTCCCGAGTCAGTAAGTAGTGGGCGATCCCATGACATGAACTTGTGTACACCGCCGGCTTTTTCCAGAAGCTCTGTTCCTGGTCGCAGGTATAGGTGATATGTGTTGGCAAGTATTATATCTGCAGAGACAGGCTCTATCAAAAAACCCTGTTCCACAGCCTTTACGGTAGCCTGGGTGCCAACAGGCATGAAAACAGGCGTTTCTATGTTTCCATGTGCCGTATTGATGATGCCAGCCCTTGCTGAACTTGAATGATCGGTTTTTAAAAGAGAGAAATTCATCAGGAATCTATTATACAGATGTAAAAAAAATAAAGATATCTTAAATTATTAATTGACTTCTGCGTTAAAGACATCAATGCCGTTCGTATGAAAATATATAAGTTTTCTAATATTCTAAGCGTGCCGTTTTTTCTTGCAGCACTGTATTTTTTATTTAGGCTAATTGACGACACACACGACCTTATGGCGGCGTGGGCTACCGTTCCGTTAGTGATCCTTGTTCTCATATATCTTTTTCAGCCGCAAATAGATTATTGGTGGCTTAGTAGAAATCCTGTAGGGGTCGACAAAGAGGTGAGAGATATGATCTGTTACACCAACCCTTTTTACAGAACACTGGCAGACACAGAAAAGGAAGAATTCCATAAGCGCCTTTTACTATATGAGAATGGACGGGAGTTTATTGCCAAGGGAATGGAAAAAGATATGAACGTTCCGTATGACATAAGATATATGATATCTCAAATACCTGTCACATTAAGCTTTTGGAACAAGAATTTTCTGATTGAAAAATATGACCGGGTGGTTATCTATAAACACGCATTTCCTTCTCCTCTTAAGAGGTTTTTACATACTTATGAGATAAACCAAGAAGATGGGGTAATTATCTTTTCCCTCGAACACGCAGAGGCCTCCTTTTTTAAACCAAAGCAATTTTTTAATGTGGCCTGGCAGGCTTATGCCGAGGCCTATCTCGATGAGAACCCAAGGCTGTTTAACCTGCCAGAGAACTATACCTGGCATAAGCTTGAAATCATTACAGGCTTTTCGAAAGCGTTTATTGAAAAGACAGCTGGATTTAGTGAAGTTTCATTAAAGGCAGCTACGCTGGTTGCTTATTTCCTGTACCCTGAGGAGTTTAAGGCCAAGGAAGGAGCGCTTTATCAAAACATGAGAGCAAGGTTCAGGGCCTAAGACGGTTTCCACTTTATGTTACAGCCAGCGCTTGGAATTTGCGGGGCAATTGCACCAAAGCCAAGGATGGCAGCATCAACAGCAAAGCGAAGGTCGGAGCCACTTAATGGTATGTTGTTGCCTGGCCTGCTGCCATCAAGTCTCCCACGATACACAAGACGGTCCGTTGAGTCCATCACATAAAAGTCTGGTGTACAGGCAGCTTGATAATCCCGGGCCGTTTGCTGAGATTCATCGTATAGGTAGGGAAAGGGGTAGCGCAGCACTTTTGCGATAAGCTTCATTTTATCTGGACTGTCATCCGGATAGTTTTCTACATCGTTTGAACTTATAGCAACAAAGCCCACCCCTTTTTCTTTGTATTCGTTTGCTATATCCACCAAGGCATTATTCACATGGATAACATATGGGCAGTGGTTGCAGATAAACATGACAACAGTTGCTTTATCCCCTTTTATATCTGCATAGCCAAGACGCTCTCCGGAAACGGTGTCCGGCAGTGTAAATTGAGGGGCTTTAGTGCCTAAAGGAAGCATATTGGATTCTGTTAAGGCCATTTTATATAATTTAAAAACACGAAGAGTTTATACCAAAAACGTACTTATTAACAACGTCAATAGTAGCAGCTTGTTCTGAGCCAAGGAAGCCCGATATGTCATCATTAGTAAGCCTTTCTTTTGCGTAGCTCAGATATTTGCTGGCAAGTGGCGTATAGGACCAATGCCACTTTTCTTCATTATATCCATAGGGGCGCAACCCATCTTTGGCTGTGTAGGGACGGCAAAAGCCAAAAGATGCAGCATTCTGGGTCAGCCAATTATACAAAGCCAAGCCTTCTCCTGATTCAAACCAGCCGTTTTCAAAGCTGTTAAAATCTATATCTGTTCCCCAATGGTGTCTTGAGGTTCCCGGCATAGAGCTGTATTCCAGAATTTTCAGCGCTCTTTTTACCTCATCTTCAATTTCGTTGGCAAAGCTGCCGTCGTTTAATTGAGTGGAGCCCGTCCACTTGCGCTCCCAGATTCCTCTTTGATAATCGAAGTTCCTTGCTGCCGAGCGTATTATAAGCGTATGTCCGGCCTCTTTAGCAGCAGCCCACATTTTTTCAAATGCCATAAAAGCCTCTTTGTGCATAAGCATTGAGGGGCGATCTGTATATTTTTCCGGGATTAAGATAAAGTCTTCATTGGACGAAGGGTCAAAGCGGCCTGTTATAAAATCAAGCGTTAACGTTCTGTCTTGTTCGACCAATTTAGCAACAGGTGTTTCAGGAGAAGACGCCAACGGCGATTCTAGCCCAGTGTCTTTGCAGGACAATAGGCTTAAAGTGATGGCATAAAGAAAGAAAAAAGGCTTATACACAGAAATAGATATTGTTTGAATAAATATAAAACAGTAATCTCAAATATTGCATTATTGAATAAAACGTACGGCGTGTCTTTATAATGAAACCATCCCTTTCGCTGAAACACGAATTAATCTACCTTTGCAGTCGCCAAAATTTTAAAATCGATGTTTCCTGAATACGATGTTGTAGTTGTGGGTGCTGGTCATGCCGGAAGCGAGGCAGCAGTCGCTGCCGCCAATATGGGCTCTAAGGTTCTCTTGGCAACAATGAATATGCAAACCATCGGTCAGATGAGTTGCAATCCCGCCATGGGCGGTGTTGCAAAGGGGCAGATAGTGAGAGAGCTGGACGCCTTAGGCGCATACAGCGGCATCGTAACAGACCATACCATGATTCAGTTCAGGATGCTCAATAAATCAAAGGGCCCCGCCATGTGGAGCCCAAGAGCTCAAAGTGACCGCACGCAATTTGCTGCCAAATGGAGAAAATTGCTGGAAGAAAACAAGAACGTCGACTTTTGGCAGGAAATGATTACGGGCCTACTTGTAAAAGATGGCAGATGCATCGGTGTGCGAACCGGTATGGGGATAGAGATTACGAGCAAAGCGGTTGTTTTGACAAACGGCACCTTTCTTAATGGTCTTATACATATAGGCGAAAAGCAATTCGGCGGCGGCCGGGCAGGTGAAAGGGCGGCGACCGGTATTACGGAGCAACTTGAAGGGCTGGGTTTCGAGACAGGTAGGATGAAGACGGGAACACCACCACGAATCGATGGAAGAAGCCTTGATTGGTCAAAGATGGAGATTCAGGACGGCGACGAACACCCCGGGCGCTTTTCATTTACAGATACGCCCGAAATCAAAGATCAGATACCGTGTCATATCAGCTATACCAACAAAAAGGTTCATGACATTCTAAAAACAGGATTTGACAGGTCGCCGATGTTTAACGGAAGAATTAGAGGCCTTGGCCCGAGATACTGTCCAAGTATAGAAGATAAGATAGACCGGTTTTCTGAGAGGGACAGGCACCAACTGTTTGTAGAGCCAGAGGGCAGAGATACGTGTGAAATTTATTTAAACGGATTTTCATCTTCCCTTCCGGAGGACGTGCAATATAAAGCACTTATACAAATACCTGGATTTGAAAATGCCAAGATGTTCAGGCCGGGTTATGCGATTGAATATGACTTTTTCCAACCCACACAGCTGCAAGCAAGCCTTGAAACGCACCTGATTGATAATCTGTTTTTTGCCGGACAGATAAACGGAACGACAGGATATGAAGAAGCGGCAGCTCAAGGTTACATAGCAGGACTGAATGCGCATTTAAAGATCAATGAGCAAGAGCCCCTAGTCCTCAGAAGGAGCGATGCTTACATCGGGGTGCTCATTGACGACCTGGTCAACAAAGGCACTAAAGAACCATATCGTATGTTCACCTCACGTGCAGAATACAGGATTCTTTTAAGGCAGGACAATGCAGACCAGCGGTTAACGCCGATAGCAAGCAGGTTGGGTATAGAGAACATTGATTTACGGGTGGCGCGCCTTAATAACAAAATGAAACATATTGAAAAGTTGAGAAGATTCTTTGAACAGTACGGCGTAACACCCGCACAAATCAATACCTACCTTGAAGAGAAGGGCAGCGCTCCGCTAAAACAACAGGTCAAACTAATAAGCATTCTGTCAAGACCGGGAGTCTCTATCGAAGGATTGAAAAATCACATTCCCGAACTGGCCCAAGCTCTTGACAAGCTCGACAGAGAAATTGTGGACACGGCAGAGATCGACATTAAGTATGAGGGTTATATTGTCAAGGAAAAAGAGATGGCAGAGAAAATGAACAGGTTGGAAGACCTCAGGATTTATAAAGACATGGACTTTTCAACATTGACCGCGTTGTCTGCGGAGGCCAGGGAAAAGCTCAGCGAGCTAAGGCCCCGAACAATTGGACAGGCCTCACGGATAAGCGGCGTCTCACCAGCGGATATATCTGTTTTACTCGTTCATATAGGAAGATAGGCTCAAAACAATCACTGTCCTTGGAACGCAGGAGCTATTATCAAAAAAATGTGCGATTTTATGATTGATTATCAAAGACTTACAACAAGGCCGTGTTAAATTTATTTAAAAAGCCTTGTGTCATAATCAAAAGAAAACTACATTTGCGTCCCGTTTAAAATGCGGGAATAATCTAAAAATTTGTACTGTGAAAACATTAAGTTACAAAACACAATCTGCCAAGCACGAAGAAGTTGCAAGAAACTGGTATGTAGTGGATGCAGGCACTCAGGTGGTGGGAAGACTTTCTACCAAAATTGCAACGGTTCTACGCGGCAAACACAAGGCGAAATATACCCCTCACGTTGATACCGGAGACTACGTAATCGTAGTAAATGCAGATAAAGTCAGGTTTACCGGAAACAAAATGAATGCTAAGGAATACCAAAGATATTCAGGTTATCCCGGTGGCCAGAAATCGCGAACGGCGGCAGAAATGCTTGAAAAGAAGCCCGAAGCCATCATCGAATCGGCTGTGCGAGGCATGCTTCCGAAAACAAGACTTGGAAGACAAATGATTAAGAAACTATTTGTTTACGCTGGCCCAGAGCACCCTCATGCTGCTCAGAAGCCGGAACAATTTAATTTTTAATAAATGGATGTAATCAATACTACCGGAAGGAGAAAAGCATCTGTTGCCAGGGTATATCTGTCGGCAGGGAAAGGTAAAATTGAAGTCAACGGTAAAGACTATAAGGAATACTTTCCACAAAATGACATTCAATTCAAGCTTGAAGACCCCCTCAACATTGTTGATGCTGCCAAATCTTATGACATTAAAGTAAATGTGAAAGGAGGAGGATTTAAAGGACAAGCAGAAGCCATCAGATTGGCAATCTCCAAGGCCCTTGTTGTTGCAAATGAAGACAACAGAAAACCCCTCAAAGAGAAGAAATATCTTACCAGGGATTCAAGGGTGGTTGAACGTAAAAAATACGGTAAACCAAAAGCGAGAAAGAGTTTCCAATTCTCCAAGCGTTAATCAATTCAGGAATCTAGAAATAATAATATGGCTTTACCAACGTATAAAGAACTATTGGATGCGGGAGCGCACTTAGGGCACATGAAACGAAAGTGGAATCCTAAGATGGCACCATATATTTTCATGGAAAGAAAGGGCATTCACCTTATTGATCTAAACAGGACTCAGGAATACCTTCAAAAGGCGGGTAACGCGATGAGGCAGGTTGCCAAGTCTGGCAGAAAGGTGATGTTTGTAGCTACAAAAAAACAAGCAAAGGAAAGTGTTGCCAAGCTGGCAAGAGAAGTCAATATGCCCTACGTTACCGAAAGGTGGTTGGGAGGTATGATGACCAACTTTTCTACTATCAAAAGGTCTGTCAAAAAGATGAATAACATTGACAAGCTTCTTGCCGACGAGTCAGTAACCTCTATTACAAAAAAGGAAAGGCTGACGCTTACCAGGGAGAGAAACAAGCTTGAAAAAGTGTTGGGCGGTATCGCTAACATGAACAGGCTGCCTGCGGCCCTTTTTGTTGTGGACATCAACCATGAGCACATTGCAATCGATGAAGCCAGAAAACTGGGCATTAAGATTTTTGCTATGGTTGACACCAACTCGGACCCAACCATGGTAGACTTCCCTATACCTGCCAATGATGATGCTTCCAAATCAATCAAGTTGATTACGGGATATATGACCGAGCTGATCAAGGAAGGAGGAGAAGAGAGAAGAAAAGATAAAGAAGCCGCAGAAAGCGTAGCTTAATTACTTAAAAATCAAACAAAAAATTAGAAATGGGTATCTCAGCATCAGATGTAAAAAGACTAAGAGACCAGACAGGCGCCGGAATGATGGACTGTAAAAAAGCTCTTACAGAGGCAGAGGGGGATTTTGATAAAGCCATAGAGATTCTAAGAAAGAAGGGACAAAAGCTTTCAGCGAAAAGAGCAGACAGAGAAGCGAAAGAAGGTGTTGTTATAGCAAAAACTTCGGCTAATAAGAATATAGGAATCGTATTAAGGTTGAGTTGTGAAACGGATTTTGTAGCAAAAGGAGAGGGTTTCATTCAGTTGGCAGATTCATTTGCAGACCTTGCGCTTTCAAATCTACCTGAAAATACTGAGGAATTGTTGACTCTTGATTACAACGGGATGACACTGGCTAAGAAAATTGAAGAACAGACGGGAGTCATAGGGGAGAAAATTGAATTGACAGATTATGCCAAGATAGAAACAGCGGCAGGAGGAGGACAGGTCCTTCCCTACATCCACATGGGATATAAGGCGGGCGTTATTGTGGCACTGAATAAAGAAGGGTCTCAATTCGAGGACGCGGGCAAGAATGTTGCAATGCAAGTGGCTGCAATGCACCCTATTGCTGTTGATGAAAATGGAGTGGCCCAGGAGATTATTGACAAAGAGCTCGAGATCGGAATGGAGATTGCAAGAAAAGAAGGCAAGCCAGAGGCGATGCTTGAGAAAATTGCTCAAGGAAAACTCAACAAATACTTTAAAGAAAACACCCTTCTTCACCAGGCATATGTAAAATCATCTGGTAAGGAAAACGTTAAAGGCTATTTGAATTCATTGGATCCGGAATTGACGGTTACGGATTTTAAGCATATCAAATTAGGATAAAAATTAAAGGCGGTTCATTTTTGAATCGCCTTTTTTTTAAGCTTATTTTTAGGCAACGAAAAACAAGGATCAGTGACCGAATCTATCAAATATAAAAGAGTGCTTCTTAAATTAAGCGGGGAAACGCTTATGGGTGACAAATCTTTTGGAATAGACCCGGAGAAGCTAAAGCACTATGCACGAGAAATTCATACAATAGTAGGCCTCGGCGTTGAGGTGGCTATTGTGATTGGCGGCGGCAATATTTTCAGGGGCCTTAAAGCAAAGGATAGCGGCATTGAACGCGTGCAGGGTGATTATATGGGCATGTTAGCAACAGTTATCAACGGGATGGCCCTGCAAAGCACACTTGAGGCTCATGGCGTTTATTCTCGACTTGTAAGTGCTATTGAAATGAAAGAAGTTGCTGAGCCATATATCCGGAGGAGGGCTATACGGCACCTTGAAAAGGGGCGGGTTGTTATTTTTTCTGGAGGCACAGGAAGTCCCTATTTCACAACAGACTCTGCAGCAGCATTACGCGCCAGCGAAATCAATGCAGACGTCATTCTTAAGGGAACAAGGGTTGATGGAATCTATTCGGCGGATCCGGAGATTGATAAAAGTGCTGTAAAATACGATCGAGTCACATTCAATGAAGTTATTTCAAAAAACCTCAAGATAATGGATAAAACAGCCTTTACCATGTGCCATGAAAATGATATTCCTATCGTTGTTTTCAATATTAACAAAGAGGGCTATCTTAAGAAGGTTGTATTGGGAAGCAGTCTTGGAACAGTAGTAGAATAAAAAAGCAGGCTACTTGATTCAGACGCCTGCTTTAGAACAGTATTTGTGTTGTTGTTTTATTCTGCGCTTTCTTCTTCAACATCCATGACCATTAACGCGTCTTCCTGGAGGTCTTTATTGAGGTAGTGTCCTTTTATTTTTAAAGCCATTTCCTCCATTACTTCAGGGTTGTCCATCAAAAATTGTTTGGCAGACTCTCTACCTTGTGCGACCTTAGTGCCTGCATAGCTGTACCATGAACCACTCTTGCCTACAATATCAAGATCAACACCCAGGTCAATTATTTCGCCTGTTCTAGAAATCCCTTCGCCATATATAAGGTCGAAGGAAGCTATTCTGAAAGGAGGAGCTAGTTTGTTTTTTACTACCTTAACCTTTGTTGGACTAGCTATAGTATTGCCTTCTTTATCTTTGATAGCAGACCCTGACTTTCTGATGTCCAGGCGGATGGATGAATAAAACTTGAGAGCGTTACCCCCGGTGGTTGTTTCGGGGTTTCCAAACATGACTCCGATTTTCTCTCTCAATTGATTGATGAAAATGCAGCAACAGCCGGTGCGTCCGATAACGGACGTAAGTTTTCTAAGCGCTTGAGACATCAGTCTGGCTTGAAGTCCCATTTTTGAATCACCCATTTCGCCTTCAATTTCTGCTCTTGGAGTAAGGGCGGCCACAGAGTCAATTACAATGATATCGATAGCGCCGGAACGAATCAGATGCTCGGCAATTTCAAGAGCCTGCTCACCATTGTCTGGTTGTGAAATCAATAGGTTTGCTGTGTCAACACCTAGGGCTTCAGCATAGGTTTTGTCAAAAGCGTGCTCGGCATCAATTATTGCTGCGATGCCTCCTTTGGCCTGGCATTCAGCAATGGCGTGTATCGCCAAGGTTGTTTTACCTGACGATTCCGGACCATAGATTTCAATTATACGGCCTCTTGGAAAGCCACCTATCCCTAGGGCTATATCAAGACTTAATGAACCTGTTGAAATAGTATCTACATTTACAACCTGCTTGTCTCCAAGCTTCATGATTGCTCCTTTTCCATAGGTCTTTTCAACCTTATCTACGGCAAGACTTAAGGCCTTTAATTTTGCTTCTTTTTCTTTCGAAATATTCTCCTTACTCATTGTTTATATGTTTCGCGATTAAAGATATTAAATAAATATTATGATTGTTTTCATATGTTGTCATTATGTATCATTCCTGGGCTTCGGGTATCATAACACAAATAAGCGCATCCTGTTTGTTGTTATCAGATAAAAACCGTTTGGCCAGAAGGTGGCATTCTTCGAGAGCCAAATCATTTGTAATATTTTCTCTTTTACAAAATGACAACACCGCGTTCTTATCCGGAAGGAGGCAGCAGGATGCAAGTGTTGCCAGCTCTGACCCCGTCAAAACAGGGCTGTGTCTTACAGACGCAGGAAGCCCATCAAAACCTATGCAATCCGGACTTACGGGCTGATACATTTCAAAAATATTGTCGCCTTCAACGGACACATAATAACTCCTTCCAAGTCGGCCAACCGCCCTTAAGGACCAGGGGTCAATTCTTGGCTTGTCTGTTGTCATGACTTCTTTATTGATGTGAATCTTTACCACATCACACAAAACCAGATTTGCTGATTCCGAGCGCTTTCCTAACTCAAGTATATCCTTGACCGTGCACTCAAATTGCACGGGAGATTCTTTCACCCTTGGAGGCGTGATTAAATCTGAACATAGTTCAGTCAAACCAGCTTTTTTAAACTCGGAAACTTCGTATTGATATGCGACAGAGCAGAGACTCATTTGCCTGGCTATTTTATCATCAACGATATTTATAACACATTCTGGATTAGATTCCAGATTGATTAATGTGTCTTTATTTGGCCTGCTTTCTGGGCCACGACTTATTGCGAAGGCAAGAATAGGGGGCTTCGAACTGATAGCATTGAAGAAGCTGTATGGCGCCAGGTTGGCTATACCGTTTTTCGATATGCTTGATACAAGAGCAATGGGTCTTGGAGTGACACCACCAATAATGAGCTGATGCAAGTCTTTGCCGTTTAGTTTATAAGGAAGAAAGCTTTCAAAAGGCATAAAGCATTATTTTAATGCTACAAATGTTTAAAAAATAGAGCGCCTTTAAAACTATATGACAGCAAATCCTTTAGGTAAACAGAAAGCTTTATAATTCATGAGAAAAATCATTCGTACAATTACGGTCGTTATTGTCCTTTTGTTCGTTTATATGTTTATAATCCGTACAGCGGAGTCTAACAGCGGGAAGAAAGCTCCTGGGTTTACTGCAGAGCTGATCACCGGAGAGGCGTTCTCTCTTGAAGAGTTAAGAGGAAGATATGTTTTACTGGATTTTTGGGGATCATGGTGTGCTCCCTGCAGGAAAGAAAGCCCAGAACTCGTAAAACTTTATAACCGCTTTAAAGACAAGACTTTTTCTGACGCAGAGGGAATAGAGGTGGTTTCGGTTGCTCTTGAAAAATCGGGTGATTATTGGCGGAAAGAAGCAGAGGCGCAAGGTTTTAATTGGCCGTATCAAATTGTTCAACACTCCAGGGTTGTGCTGATGTCTCCTCTAGCTCAGAAGTATTCTGTGAGAAACATACCGGCCAAGTTCTTAATTGATCCAGAGGGTAGAATTCTTAGTGTCAATGCCAGCTTTGATGAATTGAATGCTTTTTTGGCTTCAAAGCAAAAGAATATATGACAAATTGTCTGTTATTCGGGAATGGCAAAAGAATTGATGCTGTTCTAGTGCATTATTGAAAGACTAAATGTATGGCAGTGGCAAAAGATAAAAAAGGAAAGAAAGAAACAAAAAATGATGCTCCAAACAAGGAGCTTGAAAAGCTTCAGGAGAGGATAGAGACCCTGGAATCAGAAAACGAAGAACAGAAAGACAAGTTTTTAAGGCTTTTCGCTGAATTTGAAAACTTTAAAAAGCGAAACACGAAAGAACGTTTTGAGCTTTTAAAAACAGCGGCCCAGGATACGATTTCCGCAATATTACCCGTGCTGGATGATTTTGACAGAGCTAAAAAAAGCGCTGAAGACGAATCAACCGACGAGCACATCAGTGAAGGTATCCTTATGGTGTACAACAAGCTGTATAAGGTTCTCGATGGAAAGGGCTTGACGCCCATGGTAACCGAGGGCGTCGTTTTTGACCCCGAATTGCACGAAGCGATAACCGAAATTCCGGCACCAACAGAAGAGATGAAAGGAAAGGTTATTGATACCATAGAAAAAGGATATTTATTAAATGATAAGATTATCCGATTTGCAAAAGTGGTGGTAGGGAAATAGATGGATAAGAAAGAAAGATAAATGGCTAAAAGAGACTATTACGAAATACTTGGCGTAGACAAGAATGCTGATGCCCAGGAAATAAAGAAGGCTTACCGAAAGGTTGCCATTAAATATCATCCCGACAAGAACCCGGGGAATAAAGCAGCCGAAGAAAAGTTTAAGGAAGCCGCCGAAGCCTATGAAGTTCTTAGCAATGATGACAAAAAAGCCAGATATGACCGTTACGGCCACGCAGGAGTTGATCCACAAGCGGGATTTGGTGGGCATGGCGGCATGACAATGGATGATATCTTCTCTAACTTCAGTGATATTTTTGGTGATTCGGGAAGTCCATTTGAAAGTTTTTTTGGTGGAGGCAGACGCTCTAACAGGAGAAGGGGACAAAAGGGATCCAACATTCGTATAAAAGTATCTCTCAGTCTTGAAGAAATAGCAGAAGGAGTTACAAAAAAAATAAAGGTTAAAAAACAAGGGACCTGTGACACCTGTGGCGGCTCCGGCGCAAAAGACAAATCTTCAGTAAAGAATTGTGGAACCTGCAACGGCTCTGGTTATGTAAGACAGATTAAATCTACATTTCTGGGACAAATGCAAACAACGACGGTTTGCCCCAGCTGTAACGGGGCGGGACAGCAAATAACGAGCAAGTGCACAAGCTGTAAGGGGGAAGGCAGACGGATGATGGAAGACACCATTGAAATAGACATTCCCGCCGGCGTTGACGAAGGTATGCAGCTGTCTGTAAGGGGCAAAGGAAATGCAGGACCTAACGGAGGAACAGCAGGTGATTTGCTTGTTGCTATAGAAGAAAAGAGGCACAAGGATTTAACACGGGACGGTCAAAACATTATGTATGACTTGTTTTTGAATTATGCCGATGTTGTACTTGGAACAAGCGTTGAGGTTCCGACGCTTGGAAAGGCTGTAAAGATTACCATTCCCGCCGGCACACCACCGGGTAAGATCTTTAGATTGCGCGACAAAGGGCTACCTGTTCTGCAGGGCTACGGCCATAAAGGCGATCAGCTGATCAATGTTAATGTGTGGACACCTAAAACACTTACAGCTGAAGAAAAAGAACTGCTCGAGAAAATGAGAGATATGGACAGCTTCCAACCAAAAGACGGAAAATCCCAAAAGGGTTTCTTTGCCCGCATGAAAGACTTTTTTGAATAGCAATTATTTAGGCTAAATTAGTTGCATGCGTATTTTCCTTATTTGCTTTTTGTTGATACAGTTCTCATGCACGGAAGAACCATTCTACTCAGAGTCCCAGGAAATTCCTGTGCCCTGGCCTTATGAGCAGGAAATAGAATTTTATGTTGATATTGTCGATACGAGCTCTTTATATACAATGGAGCTACTTATCAATCATGCCGGGGCATATAAGTACGAAAACATTTACTTCAGGGTAAAGACTGACTTTCCAAGCATAGAAGATCGAGAAGAACTTTTAAATGTCGAGCTGGCCAGCAAGGCCGGGCAGTGGATGGGCAAATGCAACGCCAAAAGCTGTAAGGTTAAGGTCTATATGCTTGACCGATTCAAATTTCCTGAGCCAGGCAGATATGGCTTTTTATTTGAACAGTATACAAGGGAACAAAGACTTGAGGGTATAGAAACCATGGATTTGATAATTGCAAAAATGAAAAATGAAAGCAACTAAGATTATTCTGTTTTTTGTTTTAATGACAGGCATGTCCATATGCCTTAATGGGCAAAATGCATCTACGGCCTCTTTCGAGTTTCAAGCCTACCCTACAGGCATAATACCGGGCATATCGGCAGACTTCAAGCTTAATAAAGCTTCTTTCTTTCATGTCAGACTGGGCGCCAATATTTTTGACCACAGGGACCTGGGTCTTCAGGAAACAGAAGAGGGAAGTGGTTTTGGTTTCAGCCTTGGCTACAGAAGATTCTTCTTTTCCGATAATCCCAGGTGGAGATGGGGGCTCAAGACAGACTTGTGGTTAAACGAGGTTGATTGGACAAACGGAGCTAATACATCATCACCGAATGCGGGGAGGACCGAGATTACGGTTTTGCAGCCTACGGCAGAGCTGGCTTATGTGTGGGACTTAGGAGGGTTTATCCTTGCGCCCAATATTGCCTTTGGTTTTGAATGGAATGTACAAACAGATGGAGAACCTACAGGGGAAGGAGCAATATTATTGTTGGGTATACAGGTGGGAAAAAAACTATAAGGCTTGTATGCAAACCCCAAAATCAACTTAAGGCTTATACGCGGCTTTGCCTGGCAATATAAACTGATTTCCCTTCTTTAGGACATCACACGGAATGGCGGACAGTGCTCGGCGAAAAGGATCTCCCCGAAAAGCCCAATCTGTTAACGGGGTACTAATGTTGGCTTAGCCCTCAAAGTCAAATTTTTTATGAGCGCCGTCACAATAAGGCTTTTTGCTTGATGCACCACAACGGCACAAAAAGGTTTTAGGTCCTGACTTGATTTCTACTCCATGCTTTCCTGTGATTTCAATAGGGCCATATATGATTAGTGGGCCATTATTAACCAATTCAAGCTTGCAAGATTTGGGAACAGGAGTTTGTTCTTTACCACTGCCGTCTGACGCATCATTCATATAACAGCTTAGGGCACCAGAAGGACATTTGTCAACCTGTGCCTTTAATTCTTCTGTTGATGCGCCATCCATGTGTATCCATGGGCTGTCGTTTGGTTTGAAAGCCTTGGGCAAGCCTCGAACACAGTTTCCAGAGTGAACGCAAGCATCTGCTTTCCATACTACTGTGATTTCGCCATTGGTATATTCTTTTTCTTTAGACATGGTTATATGTTCAGTTTGTTGAATTAAATTATTAAAACGAATCACATGGTCTATTAATCAACACCAGGGAAGAGACACAAAAACATAAATGTCGCATTAGAGCTCAAATTTAATACCCTGAGCCAAAGGCACTCCTGTACTGAAATTAATAGTGTTTGTTTGTCTTCTCATATACGCTTTCCAGGAGTCGGATCCAGATTCTCTGCCACCGCCAGTTTCTTTTTCTCCTCCGAATGCTCCTCCAATTTCAGCACCACTAGTTCCAATATTCACATTGGCGATTCCACAATCAGATCCGGCAGCAGAAAGGAATAATTCTGCATCGCGCAAATTGGTTGTCATAATAGCAGAGGATAAGCCCTGTGGAACATTATTCTGTATGGCTATAGCATTCTCTACTCCACCCGAATATGGCATGATGTATAATATTGGAGCAAAGGTTTCGTGTTGTACGATATTAAATTCAGAATTAACTTCGGCGATACATGGTTTAACATAGCAGCCGCTTTCATATCCTGCACCCTCTAAAACACCTCCTGCAACGGCAAACTTTCCACCTTCATTTCTGATCTCTTTAATGGTGTTGAGGTAATTCTGTACTGCATCTTTATCGATCAAAGGACCCATGTGCATACTTGCGTCAAGAGGATTGCCAATCCTGACCTGTTTGTAAGCACGGGCGAGTTTTCGTTTTACATCTTTATACATAGACTCATGTATGATAAGCCTTCGCGTACTCGTACAGCGCTGGCCACAGGTGCCAACGGCGCCGAATACAACACCCGTAAGTGCTAGGCTCAAATCAGCATCAGGCGTAATAATGATAGCGTTATTACCTCCTAATTCCAGGATACATTTACCAAATCTTTCAGCCACTTTTGCTCCGACGATGCGTCCCATTCTTGTGCTTCCAGTAGCTGATATCAGGTTCACACGAGAGTCAGCGGTCATGAGCTCTCCTATTTGATAGTCTCCTGTTACAATACTGCAGACGCCCTCAGGCACATTATTGGCTTTAAGTACTTTCATTAGTATATTCTGACAGGCTACAGAACATAGGGGTGTTTTTTCGCTTCCCTTCCAGATGCATACATTTCCGCACACCAGGGCGATCATGGCATTCCACGACCAGACGGCCACAGGGAAATTAAATGCAGAAAGAATTCCTACAATGCCAAGGGGGTGCCACTGCTCATACATTCTGTGACCAGGTCGCTCACTATGCATGGTAAGGCCGTACAGCTGCCGCGACAATCCTACTGCAAAATCGCAGATGTCAATCATTTCCTGCACTTCTCCATAGCCCTCCTGGAGGGACTTCCCCATTTCATATGAAACAAGCTTACCCAGGTATTCTTTATTTTCTCGCAGGGCATTGCCGTATTGCCGAACAACATCACCTCTCATTGGCGCAGGTATGGTTCGCCAGGATTTAAAAGCCTTTTGAGCGGTTTTTACAATTTTTTCGTAGTCCTTTTTTGAGCTGAGATCAACACTGGCAATGTATTTTCCATCGACAGGTGAAAAAGAGTCGATTTTACCTGCAGATGCTTTAAGTGATTTTATACCAGTGAAGCTACCAGGGTTATTTTTCTTGAGATTTAACTTTTTTAGGAAGGATGTATTCATTTGAAATGGGTTTTTTGAACAGGCGCAAAACTAAGAAAAACAAAACGCTTTTTGTCAAATTGGCATATTTGTGCTCTTGGTACAATATATGACGGCGACATATACGTATTTACTACATCAAATTAAAGCAATAAGGGCAAATGCGTGAATGAATACGTATCTTCGCGGCGTCCCAACAATAAAATGAATAATGCTAGATTTTTTAAAAAAGGTTTTCGGCACAAAGTACGATAAAGACGCTAAGGCGATTCAGCCTTATGTGGATAAAACGAATGCGTATTTTGAAGAATATCAGGACCTGACAAATGATGAACTGCGAAACAAAACCAACGAGTTCAGAAAGAGAATTGCCGAATACCTTGCAGAGGCAGATGAGCAAATAAAAGAGATGGAGACCATCTCAATGGAAGACGGAGATCTTTCGGCCAAGGAAGAGATGTATCGACAAATTGATGAACTCAAGGAGCATAGAGATGAGCTGCTGGAAGAAGTACTCATGGAAATTCTTCCCGAAGCGTTTGCCGTTGTCAAAGAAACAGCAAACAGGTTTTCAAACAACACGGAGATTGAGGTTACTGCAACAGACCACGACAGGGACCTTGCCGCTAATAGTGATTATGTTCAAATTAAAGGCGACAAGGCCATTTGGAAAAACAGCTGGGTGGCAGCAGGCGGAGAGATTACCTGGAATATGGTCCATTATGATGTGCAGCTCATTGGTGGATATGTTCTGCATTCAGGCAAGATTGCCGAGATGCAGACGGGAGAAGGAAAGACTCTTGTGGCTACTCTTCCTGCCTACCTTAATGGATTATCTGGCCTAGGAGTGCACGTAATTACCGTGAACGATTATCTGGCAAGGAGGGACTCCGAATGGGTAGGCCCGATATTCCAGTTTTTATTCCTGACGGTTGATTGCATTGACAAATACCAGCCGCATTCTGCACAACGCGCCGCCGCGTATAAGTGTGACATCACCTATGGTACCAATAACGAGTTTGGTTTTGACTATCTGAGAGACAATATGGTGAGGTCCCAGGAAGAACGAGTTCAGGGTAAGCACCATTATGCCATGATTGACGAGGTTGACTCCGTGCTGATTGATGACGCCAGGACGCCATTGATAATTTCCGGACCGGTTACAGAAGGCTCGGAAGAGCAGGAATACCAGGCCTTAAGGCCAAAGGTTGAAAGGCTTATTTCACAGCAGCGCAAAATGGCTACAGAGTATCTGGCGAATGCAAAAAAGCTATTCAAGGAGGGGAATAAAGGCTTTGAAGAAGGAGATACGGGGATGGCACTACTCCGCGCATACCGCGCATTGCCAAAGTATAGGCCACTGATTAAATTCCTGAGTGAGGAAGGGGTAAAGGCTGTTTTGCAAAAGGCAGAGAATTATTACATGCAGGAGCAGAGCAAGAACATGTACCTTGTTGACGAACCCTTACTTTTTACCATTGACGAGAAGAACAGAGGTGTAGAGTTAACGGACCAGGGCTCGGAGTACTTGTCAAAAGGTGAAAACGACGCGAGGTTTTTTATTCTTCCTGATATAGCCAGTGAGATGCAGGCGCTTGAATCAAAAGCCGAAGAAGACGGGCTGGATGTGTCTGAAGAAAAGGCAAGCCTTATTCAAGATTACTCTATAAAGTCGCGGCGGCTGCATGCTGTCAACCAGCTTTTGAAAGCATATACCTTGTTTGAGCGCGAGGAGGAGTATGTGGTTATAGATGGCCAGGTTAAGATCGTCGATGAGCAAACCGGTAGGATGATGGAGGGCCGAAGGTATTCCGACGGACTGCACCAGGCCCTGGAGGCCAAGGAGAACGTCAAGGTTGGCGACATCACCCAGACCTACGCTACAATTACGCTGCAGAACTACTTCAGGATGTTTCATAAGCTGTCTGGCATGACCGGTACCGCAGAGACAGAAGCGGGAGAGTTCTGGGAAATCTACAAGCTTGATGTCGTTGTCATTCCAACGAACAAGCCAATTATCAGGGACGACAAGGAGGACCTTGTATATAAGACGGAAAGGGAAAAATTCAATGCTGTCATTGAAGAAATCACTCAACTGACTGCAGCGGGACGACCAGTGCTTGTTGGTACCACAACGGTGGACATTTCTGAAAAACTATCAAGGATGCTGAACCTGAAAGGCATCAAACACAATGTCCTTAACGCTAAACAACACCAAAGAGAGGCAGAAATAGTAGCCAATGCCGGCAAGCCCGGTAATGTTACCATTGCCACGAATATGGCGGGTCGGGGTACGGATATCAAATTGACAGAAGAAGTCAAACAGGCAGGAGGGCTTGCCATCATAGCAACGGAAAGACACGATTCACGCCGTGTCGACAGGCAGCTGAGAGGGCGTGCCGGGCGGCAGGGAGACCCGGGGTCTTCCCAATTTTATGTGTCCCTGGAAGACAAGTTGATGCGTTTGTTTAATTCTGACAGAATAGTCAAAATTATGGATAGCCTTGGTCACCAGGAGGGCGAGGTGATTCAGCACTCCATGATTACAAAGTCTATTGAGCGTGCCCAGAAGAAAGTAGAGGAGAACAACTTTGGTATTCGAAAACGACTGTTGGAATATGATGACGTTATGAATATTCAGAGGTCAGCTATTTACAATAAAAGAAATAATGCCCTGTCCGGAGAAAGACTTTCGGTAGACCTTTACAATATGATTATGTCTCTTACTGAAAGCATGGTGGACGACCAAAAAGCGGTTGGTGATTATGACTCATTCAAGAGCGACAGCCTAAGGGTTCTGTCTGTAGACCCCAATATTGACGAGGTAAGTTTTAAGGAAGGCATTGTTGATGAGCTGGTCCAGCAATTCCAAAGCCAGACACTCGAATCCTATCAGAATAAATCTGAAAAGATCAGTGAAATTCTTCTTCCAATTGTCAAAGACGTTTATGAGAAAGAAGGGCACAGATATAAAAGGATAGCGATTCCTTATGCCGCGGCATCAAGGGATAAGCCATTGCCTATAGCTGCTGACCTCAAGAGTGCTGTTGATTCAGGGGGTAAGTCTATAATGAAAGACATTGAGAAGGCAGTAACCCTTGCTTTGATTGATGAAAACTGGAAGGAACACTTGAGGTCAATGGATGAGCTCAAGGACAGTGTCCAGTCAGCATCTTTTGAGCAAAAAGACCCTCTGGTTATCTATAAAATGGAGGCCTACGGTGCCTTCGAGCAGTTGGTTTACCAGGTTAATTACGATGTAATTTCTTATTTGATGGGGGGAAAATTACTTTTGGGTGCACCTGGAGAGGTGAGAGAGGCCAAGGCTAGTCGCATGGACTTCGGTAAAGTTAAAACGAGTCGTCAGGACGAGGCACGTCAGCGTGCAGCAGCAGCAGCGGGGCGGCAGGAGAGGGCCAAACCGGAGACATTCAAGCGAACCGAAAAGAAAGTTAAACGAAATGACCCCTGCCCTTGTGGAAGTGGTAAAAAATACAAACATTGTCATGGTGCATAGACAATCTCTTTTAAGTTTTGTATTTATGGCTATTGCCATTCCTATTAGCCTTACGGCTTATGCACAGGTGACAGTTAAGGCAGAGGCTGGAGTAAAGAGCATTATGAAGCAGTATACTTCGGTCAACGCCCAAACATTCATGATACGGGCTTGGCGTATCCAGGCAATTACCACAAACGACAGAAGTACGATGGAGGAAGCTCTTGAAGCTCTTAAAGAAATGTATCCTGAGTCAAACTATAAGTGGGAACACAATCCACCGTATTATCAGGTTAGATTGGGTGCGTTTGAAAAGAAATCAGACCTGGAAGCATTTCTTGTCAAGCTCAAGGAAGACTTTCCTGCAGCCATACCCGTGCAGGACGATATAGAAAAAACAGAGATTATAAGGTATCAATGATTAAGCGAAGGTCAGCGGTCACATTTGACTGGATACTTATCAGTGTATTTATAAGTATCTTATTGATCGGTTGGCTTATGCTTTATGTCAGCAGTTATGACGAAGCGGGCCCTTGGTTTGACCTGAGCTCTGCTGTTGGTCGGCAGACTATATGGATGGGAATATCAGCGCTTGTCTTTATTGCTGTTTTGAACCTGGACTGGCGTATCTGGAACTCCTTATCTTATCCGTTGTACATAATTGGAGTCTTGTCACTTGTCGCTGTTCTCATTTTCGGAAAGGAAATAAAAGGTGCCAGCTCCTGGTTTTCAATTTTTGGCTTTACAATACAGCCTTCTGAATTTGCAAAGGCAGGCACGGCATTGGCTCTTGCGGCTTATTTGGGAAAGCCTGGAGTTAGTCTTGAAAATACCAAAACCATATTAGCTGCAGCGGCGATATTTTTTGTTCCCGCTTTCCTGATTTTGTTGCAGCCTGATGCCGGCACCGCTATTGTCTACATGGCTTTTCTGATTCCTATGTTCAGGGCGGGCCTTAATGCAGGCTTATACATCCTTGGCCTTTCTTTGGGCTTTATATTTATAGGTTCTCTTATTTGGAGCCCCTTTATAATGTTATTGATAATAATTTTAGCCAGTTACCTTTTTCAGTCTTTGAGTGTGGCAGAAAAGCGGATTCCTTTGAGTCTTTTATTGCTATTGAGTCTGTTTACATTGTCTAGTTTCAACTTCATCAACTATAGTCTTCTTGTGCTGATTCTGTTACTTTCCGGGGTTTACTTCTTTGCACTTCTATTCAAAGAAGGGAAATACAGGGAACTGTTATTAAGCTTTATACTCATTATTGGATCAACGGCCATATCTTTTGGCACACAATGGGCCTTTGATAGTGTACTAAAGCCCCATCAGCAAGCCAGGATCAGCGTCTGGCTTAAACCGCACCTGAGCGATCCCAAGGGGGACCTTTACAATATTATCCAGTCGAAGACCGCTATTGGAAGCGGAGGGTTTACTGGCAAAGGCTTTTTGAATGGAACGATGACCAGGCTGAATTATGTACCAGAGCAAAACACCGATTTTGTTTTTTCTATTCTTGGAGAAGAACAAGGTTTTTTGGGCTCTATCAGTCTTATCGTTTTGTTTACCACCTTGTTGTTTAGAATCAGCACTATAGCTGAGCGGGCAGCTTTCCCATATATTAAGTATTATGCTTATGGTGTGGCCGGGCTCCTCTTTTTCCACTTTTTCATCAATATTGGTATGACTATGGGTATTATGCCCGTCATTGGTATTCCGCTTCCATTGTTAAGTAAAGGCGGGTCAGCACTTTTTGCCTTTACGGTCATGATTGCCATTCTTTTGCGAATGGACTTAGGAAGGTCGAGATATTAAATCCAAAGCAATATGGCTTGTCTTTATGGGCACTTCTTCATTATATGTTTTTGGACATTATGACACAATAAGACGAGCAAATATGGACAATTTGTCTTCTTTTTTGATCTAATCGTGATTGGAGTGTGATTTGATCGATATTTAACATAATAAAGTAGGCTAGATAATGACATATGACAATTTTACCATAAAGGCACAGGAGGCCATTGTAAAGGGCCAGACCATAGCCAAAAACCTGGATCAGCAGCAGGTTGATACATCTCACCTGCTTAAGGGCATCATAGAAGTTGATGAACAAGTTGTTTCTTTCTTATGTCAAAAGATGGGGCTTAGTTTACCATCCCTCGAAAAGGCACTTGATGAGCAGATCAACAAATATCCAAAAGTTGATGGAACAGATAAGCAGTTTCTTACAAACGATTCCAATGCTGCTTTGAAGAATGCGAAAGACACGCTTAAACAGTTTAACGATGAATTTATTTCTCTTGAACTTATCTTTTTAGGAATTCTAAAAGGAAAGGATAAAACCGCCCAAATTCTTAGGGATCTGGGAGCGGATGAGAAATCTCTTGTCAAAGCAATAGAGGAGCTTAGAAAAGGCAGTAGTGTCAATTCACAACATGCCGATAGCGAATATAATGCATTAAAGAAGTATGCTATTGACCTTAACGAAAGAGCAGAAAGTGGCAAGTTGGATCCGATAATTGGAAGAGACGAGGAAATTCGTCGAATGCTCCATATTCTATCGCGCAGAAAAAAGAATAACCCTATTCTGATAGGTGATGCAGGAGTGGGAAAGACAGCCATCGTTGAGGGAATTGCCTGGAGGATCGTCAAACAGGACGTACCCGAAAACCTTCGATCAAAAAAGATATTCGCACTAGACATTGCTGCGCTTATTGCGGGAGCTAAGTTCAAAGGAGAATTCGAAGAGCGGCTGAAAGCAGTAATAAAGGAGGTGAATGCCTCTGAAGGTGAAGTCATCCTGTTTATAGATGAGATTCACACACTTATAGGAGCAGGTGGTGGTAACGGCGCAATGGATGCCGCCAATATTCTTAAGCCTGCCTTAGCAAGAGGAGAACTCCGCACCATAGGTGCGACAACCCAGGACGAGTATCAAAAATATTTTGAAAAAGATAAGGCTTTGGTTAGAAGGTTTCAAACAGTATTTATTGATGAGCCAACGGTGGAAGATACTATCTCTATCCTTAGGGGTATTCAGGACAAGTATGAAATGTATCATAAGATTGACATTCTGGATGAAGCGCTTATCGCGGCGGCAGAGCTATCTCACAGATATATTACAGAACGCAAGTTGCCGGATAAGGCCATCGACCTCATTGATGAAGCCGCAGCCAAGATGAGACTGGAGTTGGATTCTGTCCCCGAAGAAATTGACGAGATGGACAGAAAGCTGAGACAGCTTGAAATCGAAAGAGAGGCCATCAAACGAGAGGATAATAAGAAGAAATTAAAACTCATCAACGAACAGATTGCTAACACCAAGGAGAAGCTGGATTCGCTGAACGCAAGCTGGCAGAACGAAAAGGAAATTGTCGACCAGATTCAAATGATCAAAAAGACAATTGAAGAGTTAGAGTATGAGGCAGAGAAGGCCGAACGAGATTCAGACTTTGAACGTGTCGCCAGGATTCGTTATGGCGAATTAAAGGAAAAAGAGGCTATGCTGAGTGTTGCAGAAGAAAAGCTGGAGGGCCTTTCGGAAGATTCGCGGTTTACCAATGAAGAGGTAACGGCTAACGATATTGCAGATGTCGTTTCGAGGTGGACGGGGATACCGGTTTCAAAAATGCTTCAGAGCGAAAGAGAGAAACTCTTGACCATGGAGGATGAAATTGGTAAGAGACTTATAGGACAAAAAGAGGCGGTTGTGGCTGTTTCAGACGCCATAAGAAGAAGCCGTTCAGGCTTATCAGATCCAAACAAACCTATAGGCTCTTTTATTTTTCTTGGTCCTACAGGTGTAGGTAAGACAGAGCTGGCAAAGACGCTTGCCGATGTTCTTTTTGACGACGAAGGGGCCATTACGAGAATAGATATGAGTGAATATCAGGAAAAGCATTCTGTATCAAGACTGGTTGGAGCACCTCCGGGATATGTGGGTTATGACGAGGGAGGACAGTTAACAGAAGCTGTGAGGAGACGACCTTATTCCATTGTTTTACTTGACGAGATAGAAAAGGCTCATCCTGACACATTCAATGTACTGCTCCAGGTGTTGGATGATGGACGTTTGACAGACAACAAAGGCCGGGTAGCCAATTTCAAGAATACCATTATAATAATGACATCCAACATGGGATCCCAGATTATTCTTGAGAACTTTGAAGACCTGGAGTCTGTAGGATCTGAACACAGGGACGACATTATTGAGACAACAAAGATTGAAGTCTTTAATATTCTAAAGGACCATTTGAGACCGGAATTCCTTAACAGAATTGATGAGCAAATTATGTTTTTACCGCTCACGAAAGAGGAAATCAAAAAAATAGCCACGCTTCTTTTAAAAGGGGTGAAAAAGCATATGGCCAAGCAAGAGATGTCATTGGTGGTTTGTGATTCAGCGCTTGACTTGTTGGCTGAGCTTGGCTATGAGCCCGAGTTTGGTGCAAGGCCTCTGAAAAGGGTGATTCAGAAGGAAATTATTAATGAGCTTTCCAAAGAGATTTTGTCTGGTAGCTTTAGTGCTGGCGACACTGTGTATATAGGCACAGATGTAAAAGGGTTCACCTTTACGGAGAAAGCTGCCGGATCAAGGGATATGCCCGAATTCAAGAAAAGGAAGACAGGAAAGAGCCTGACAGATCAAGTTAACAAGGCCACAGAAGACTTGAATAAAGCCGTAGATGACATATCAGAGGATGATGACAAAGATTAGTTTTGAGGGTCTTCTTTTTTAGATAAATTTGTTGTCTAAGCGAGAAAACCAATGAGCCAAACAGTTGTAGTTTCAAACGAAAACATTGGCCTCGATGATATCGGGGCTTTTTTGGATTCCGGGGTAAAATTGTCACTTGATGAGGCGAGCCTAAAACGCATAGAGGCAAACAGAGCCTATTTATCTCAGAAAGTTCAGGAGCCGGATGTAGAGATATATGGTGTAAACACGGGCTTTGGCTCATTGTGTGATGTAAAAATATCACAAGAGGAAATAGAACAGCTTCAGCACAACCTTATAGTGTCGCATGCCTGTGGACAAGGCAAGCCAATACCCAAAGAGCTTTCAAGGCTTATTGTTTTTCTGAAAATTAAAAATCTTTCTTTTGGCTTTAGTGGTGTAAGGCCTGTATTGGTAGAGCGCCTTATTGAAATGTTTAATAAGGATCTGATTCCTGTTATATATGAGCAGGGTTCGTTGGGAGCATCGGGAGATCTTGTGCCTTTGGCACATATGAGCCTGCCGCTATTGGGCATGGGCGAACTGTGGAACGGCAATCGTGTTTGCAGCGCAGAAGAACTTTTAGGCAAACACAGCATGGAGCCAATGAGACTTTCCTATAAAGAAGGTTTAGCTCTTATAAATGGCACTCAGTTTTGTCTGGCCTTTCAACTTTGGGCGAGCCATCACGCGGAGCGAATTTTTCGATGGGCCAATCTTGTCTCGGCAATGTCCTTGGAGGCCTTTTTGTGTTCGCTTGATCCCTTTGATGCAGACTTGAGTAAAGTTCGCAATCAAGAGGGTCAACAAGAAGTTGCCACAGCAATCAGAGAGATATGTGAGGGCAGCGAAATACTACAGAACAAATACAGAACGGTTCAAGACCCATATTCTTTCAGATGTATTCCCCAGGTGCACGGGGCGTCAAGAGATGCTATCACGTATTGTAGGCAGACAGCAGAAAGGGAATTAAATGCGGTCACCGACAATCCAAATGTTTTTCACACATCTGACAAAGTTCTTTCTGGGGGCAATTTCCATGCGCAACCCCTGGCCTTATCGCTTGACTTTTTGTCGATAGCACTTTCTGAGCTGGCGAGCATTTCGGAAAGAAGAACATATCAGCTTATCAATGGAGAGAGAGGGCTGCCAGATTATTTGAATAAATACCCCGGATTGAACTCCGGCCTTATGATACCACAGTATACGGCGGCATCAATTGTCAGTCAAAACAAACAACTGTGTACGCCAGCATCTGTCGATTCTATCAGCTCGAGCAAAGGACAGGAGGACCATGTAAGCATGGCTGCAAACGCCGCAACAAAGACCTACCGTGTTGTTAACAACGTATATAAGGTTTTGGCGATTGAACTTTTGACTGCGGCACAGGCTCTTGACTTTAGAAAAGGTGTTAAAAGCAGTGTACATATTCAGAAGCTTAGGAAAGCTTATCGCGAGGTGGTTCCCTTCTTGGAAAATGACCGCCTCTTGCATGAAGATATAAAGGCATCAATTCGATTTATCCGGAAAGAAATCTTCTAATCTTTGTTCATGGTAATAACGCGCTGAGGGAACGGCACTATGACCTTGTGTTCTCTGAAGAGCTTATCAATATACAAACGAATATCACTTTTGACATCTTCAATAATGAGGTATTCCTTTGAGAAAAAGTACACAGCAAAGTTAAGTGATGAGTCTCCAAATGCCAGGAAGCGAACAAAAGGAGACGGCGTATTCAAAACGTACGGGTTTTCGTCTACTGCTTTGATCAGCAAGCTTTTAACAAGAGCCGTATCTGAGCCATAAGCCACACCGACTTCAACAGTAAATCGGATGCTATCATCAAAGTGTGTCCAGTTTGTTACATGCTCATTAACCAACAAGTGATTAGGAACAATCATGCTGACGTTAGGTCTCGTATGTATTATGGAAGATCTGAGGCCTATCTTTTTTACAACGCCCACAGTACCTGCAAATTCAAGAACATCACCTACAGAAACGGTTCTTTCAAATAGCAAAACAATACCTGAAATGAAATCATTGAATGTCTGCTGAAGCCCGAGCCCAATACCCACCAATAAAGCTGCAGCACCTCCAAGAATAAGAGAAATATTTATACCAAACGTGGTGAGGGCATACAGTAGGGCAAAAGTATAGACAACATATTTTACCAACTGATTTATCGCGTATTGGGCGCCTACATCCACGTTTCGGCGAGCATATAGCTTGAGTAGGGGTATGTGGATTATAACCCAGACAATCAACTGTGCTATGTAAATTGACAGTACCGCATTCGTGATAGTGGATATGTTGATAACTATCTCACCATCTTTAATCGGGATTGTTTTGAAGGCATAATCCAGGTTAAAGTTATCAACGATATATAGGGCTACAATGAGGTAAAACGAATACTGGACAGTTCTTCTTGCACCATGAATTGACGAAGTGTTTTTAAGGTCGTCCTGGTTTGAACCTTGCGGGTAGAAATAGTCAATAAACAGGTTGTTAATAACCCAATCCAGAAGTTGTGCCAACTGCCAGAGGAAAAGTGCTTTAAGTATGTGAAGTATTGTAAAATTAAAGTCACCCTTCGTGAAAAGGTTGTGGTCAACATTCAATAGAGTTACCAGCACTATGGACACAAGAAACACCAGCATCCTACGAATTATCTTGAAAAGCCTTGTTTTGTTGCGTTTTGTTATCTCTAAGCTTCTTTGGATTTTGGGAGAGAAGTAGTCCATTAACCTGCGATAGGCAAAAAAGAGAATTGCCAGGGAGACAATAGACCCAACGACCTCCATAAGGTTGAAATCTTTTCCAAAAAGAGAGAATAAGGTAAGGTTTAAAACGTCATTCATGGCAAATGTCGAACATTCTACCCTTGAATATACAAGATGTATTTTTCATTAAAATATTCTTCATCAAAAAACTTATTGACGGGGGTTTGTTCTACCTGGTGATATTTCTGAACCTCACGAATTTCTTCTTTTAAATCTCCACCCTTCAAGGCTATAATACCATTAGGGAGTTTATTTATGTGTTTGTCTGAGATGAGGTGCAAGCTTATATCCAGTAGGGGTTTCAGGCGTGTCACAGCTCGCGCTAGAACAAAATCAAACTTCATTTTTAACTCTTCAGACCTTTTATGTAGTCCTCTAACGTTAAGGAGTCCCAGCGCATCAATTATGGCATTAACCACAGATATCTTCTTTGCTTTTCCATCAATAAGAAGAAACTGGCAATCGGGATTTAAAATAGCGAGCGGTATACCCGGAAAACCACCGCCTGTTCCAAGGTCTAGCAATTGCGTTCCAGGATTAAATGGCATAAACTTTTGAATACTCAGGCTATGTAATACGTGATGCAGGTATAGAGCCTCTATGTCTTTCCTGGAAACGACATTGACCCGTTGGTTCCATTCTTTGTAAAAAGGACCAAGCTGAGTGAGCTGATCCTTTTGAAGTTCTGTCAGCTCAGGAAAATACTTAAACAACAACTCTGCATTCATCTTACCATTTTTGCTTTTTTGGAAATTAGACAACTTAGGAATATACCATATAATATGTGAATAGTAGAGCACCTAACAGGGGGTACTCTTTTGCGTCAAAATTTAGATTCAGGCTTTCCCCTAAGCATTCAGCCAGGGCCTTAAAAATATCGACTACGCCGCGTAAATCACCCATAAGCGATCAGTGAATCAGTGATCTAAACTTGTACTTGAGTAAAGGCGCGAGGATGGGGTTGTTGAATTTCCAGATTCTGGAGTGCGGTGTCCACTCACCTCCAAAGCCTCTGAAAAAGTGCTCTATTTCTTTTATCATACTGCCCTCAAAATCAAAGCAGGGTGTTTTATTGCTTGAGATTATATTCCACAAAAGGTAGCTGAGCGCGCCACTGTCTTTGTATTTGGGATTATAGAACCCAACAACATAATAGCTCGTTTTGTTGTCGTAGGCTATCATGGCACCCGCTAGCATAACATTGGTTTCCAAATGCCTGCAGCCTATTAGCCTTACAGCATTCTTTCGCTCCAGACTTGAATGAAGGCGCCTTATCAATGTTATATTAAATGGGTTCTTTCTACCGGCATAGGCATCTTTAAGTGCTGAGATAAAGGCATCCAGACTAGGCTCTGTAATTGAACACAGGGCTTCAGCTTTTTGAATATTGCGTCGCACATTGCCTTTAAGTTGGTCAATACTGATTTTGCCTTCCAGGCTTGTATCTAGCCTGTAGGTATATCTTGTTGTTTGCTTAAAGCCCCGCCAGTATAATGGCGCCCAATTGGTAAAGCCTGGGTCATATTGCTGATAATAAAAACTGTATGGCGGCAGCCGAGTGATGAGGTCTGAAATCACTTTTTCTTCCAGCGATACTTTTTCATATTGACTTAGCCTGTCAGGATAAAAAATCTTGATACCGTTATAAAAGCACATGGGAGGCATGAGAATAAAGTTAATGCCCAGAATGTTACGGCGGTGATATACCAGTATGCCTTGAAGGTCACCCGATTTAGAATAAGAAGCTACAAGATCCCAGGACCCTTTAATAGATACGGCATCCATCCAGGCAGAAGTCATATGCAACGGAAGGACCAGCTCTTTTTCTTTTTTTATGAATGTGGACTTGTCCAGAATTTATCAGTTTGGTTTTTTCACTCAGGGGAAATTAGCTTAATTATCTTATCATATACAAATTGAACACTATCTTCTACAGTTTGGTCCGCCGTCATTACTTCAACTGCTGGACTTGCTGGCGCCTCAAATGGAGAGTCAATACCCGTAAATGATTTAATTTCTCCGGCACGTGCTTTTTTGTAAAGACCCTTTACATCCCGTTGCTCACATATTTCCAATGGTGTATTAACAAATATTTCGATGAAATCTTTGTCTCCTATAATTTGTCGGGCCATATTTCTTATTTCTTTTGTCGGGCTTACAAAGGAATTTATGCATATAATGCCTGCATCTAGGAAAAGCTTACTTGCCTCAGACACACGGCGTATGTTTTCTTTGCGGTCATCTAAGCTAAATCCGAGATTGTTGTTTATCCCTGTCCTTGTGTTGTCGCCATCCAGAACCTGAACAAAGTGACCCTTGGAAAACAAGAGTTTTTCCAGGCCTGCAGCTATAGTGCTTTTGCCTGACCCTGATAAGCCCGTAAACCAAAGAACTTTTGACCTTTGATTCAGGAAAGACTCTTTTTCTTTTCGCCCTAAAAGGGTGCTGAATATCGGATGAATGTTTTCCATATTAGGACACGTTAACTATTTCCTTATAAATCTGGTTAAGGACCACAAAAGCCGAGGCTAAGATAAGACCCATAACGAAAGATAGCAACATAAAGGCAGAAGCTCTTATGTGCAGGACCAACTCATTTAGACTTATATGATTGTCCCTTTTTTCCAGCGTGCTCAAATATAGTCAAAGGAGCATAAAAGATGAACCAACGGATTATTTACAGAGGGAGTAAATAGGGCATCAGTCGGTGCGCATCTTCTTTGCTTATTGATTTTCTACGGGCATAATCCTCCAGCTGGTCTTCAGCAATTTTGTTTATGCCAAAGTATTTCGCATCTGGATGTGCAAAATACCAACCACTTACTGAAGCAGCGGGATACATCGCATAAGACGCAGTAAGGCTTATACCTATGGCTTCTTCCACCTTGAGCAATCTGAATAACTTCTCTTTTTCACTGTGTTCTGGGCAAGCCGGATAGCCTGGAGCAGGTCTGATGCCCTGGTACTTTTCCTGTATTAAGCTATCGTTATCCAAGTTCTCTTCTGCGGCATAAGCCCAATAACGTGTTCTGATATCCAGGTGCAGTTTTTCTGCCAGCGCTTCGGCCAGACGATCGGCCAAGGCTTTTAAAAGTATTGAAGAATAGTCATCATGCTCTTTTTCGAAGCGTTCAAGGTGTTGTTCTATTCCTACGCCAGCGGTTACTGCAAATGCACCGAGATAATCCTCATAACCCAGCCCTTCCGGGGCAATTAAATCGCTTAGGCAGTAATACGGCAGACCGTCAGCTTTTTGAGTCTGTTGCCTCAAGCAACAAAGGGTTTCTAGCTGTTCTCCGGATTCATCAAAAAGAATGATATTATCATCATTATCACTGTTAGCCTTAAAAATTCCAAACACAGCCCTTGCCTCCAGCCAGGTTTCATCTATGATACGCCTCAGCATACTTTGAGCGTCGTTAAACAATTTTTTAGCTTCTTCTCCCACAACGGGGTTTTCAAATATGGCCGGATACTTTCCTTTAAGCTGCCAGGAGCTGAAAAACGGTGTCCAATCGATATAGTCAAGCAAGCTTTCTATCGGATAGTTTTCTATGGTCTTTTTACCCACTAATTTTGGAGCAGCTACTTTTTTTTCTGACCAATCTATAGTGTACTTGTTTTCTCTCGCTTCCTGGATAGGCACAAATGATTTAACGCGGTCCCTTGATGCCCTGCGTTCCCTCATCTGACGATAATCTTCCTTAACAGAGCTTGCAAAGTCTTTTCGAATCTGTCTATCGCTATTCAAAAGTTGTGAACAGACATTCACACTTTTTGAAGCGTCTAATACATGGATAACCTGACCAGAATATTCCGGATCAATTTTCAGTGCGGTATGAAGCTTTGAAGTTGTAGCGCCGCCAATCAACAATGGGGTTTTCATCTCCAGGCGTTCCATCTCCTTGGCAACAAAAACCATTTCATCGAGGGAAGGCGTAATTAGGCCACTGAGTCCGATAACATCTACCTGATGCTCCTGTGCAGCTGCAAGAATTTTTTCTGCAGGCACCATGACACCAAGATCAATTATTTCATAGTTGTTGCAAGAGAGGACAACGCCAACTATATTTTTCCCTATATCGTGAACATCTCCTTTAACGGTGGCAAGCAAGATCTTTCCTTTGTTCGACCGATTACTTCCCTCTTTTTCTTTTTCTATATATGGCGTGAGGTATGAAACAGATTGTTTCATAACACGAGCGCTTTTAACAACCTGCGGTAAAAACATCTTACCCTCACCAAAAAGGCGTCCGACCACATTCATGCCATCCATCAATGGACCCTCAATTACCTCCAGGGGTGCATCATATTGCTGTCGCGCTTCTTCTGTATCTTCTATGATGTACTCGGTGATGCCTTTGACCAGGGAGTGTTCTAACCTTTTCTTAACATCGGCTTCACGCCATTCAAGGTTTCGTTCAAGTTTTTTTCCACCGGCCTTAACGCGGGAAGCATAATCCGTCAAAGCTTCTGTCGCATTATCTACCCTGTTGAATAAAACGTCTTCAACGAGGCAGAGCAGCTCTTGAGGAATTTCTTCATATATTTCCATCATTCCGGCATTAACGATGCCCATATCCATGCCGGCTTTTATGGCATGGTAGAGAAAAGCAGAGTGCATGGCTTCCCTAACCGCATTATTGCCACGGAACGAGAAGGATATATTGCTTACGCCACCAGAAACCAGTGCTCCTGGACATTCATTTTTAATCTGCCTTGTCGCTTCAATAAAGTTGATGGCATATTCGTTATGCTCCGTAATTCCGGTGGCTACAGCAAATATGTTAGGATCGAAAATGATATCTTCGGGTTTGTAGTTTAGGTCATCTACCAGAATCTTATATGCTCGCGTACATATCGCGACTTTTCTTTCGATGGTATCTGCCTGACCCTGTTCGTCAAAGGCCATAACGACAACAGCTGCCCCAAAGCGCCGTATGATTCGGGCTTGCTTTTTAAATGCATCTTCTCCTTCTTTTAAGGAAATGGAGTTGACGATGCATTTCCCTTGCACGCATTTCAGACCTTCAAGTATTACTTCGAATTTTGAGGAATCAATCATGACCGGCAATTTGGCTATATCCGGTTCGGCCATAATCATATTCAGGAATGAACGCATTTCCTTTTTTGCATCCAGGAGGCCATCATCCATGTTGACATCAATGATTTGTGCACCGCCCTCAACCTGCTGCAAAGCGACAGAGCAGGCTTCCTGGTAATTACCTTCTTTTATTAGCCGTGCAAATTTTCGTGACCCTGTAACATTTGTTCTTTCTCCAATATTTATGAAGTTCATATCATCTCGAACGACCAGGGCTTCCAGGCCCGAGTATTTTGCCTGGTTTCCAGGGGAAGGGATTTTGCGTGGACTCAAGCCCTCAACTGCTTTTGACATCGCGTTAATATGTGCAGGGCTGGTTCCACAACAGCCGCCAATGACATTAACCATACCGCCAGATGCAAAGTCGCGGATATATTTTTTCATTTCATCCGGGTTCTGGTCGTATTCACCTAACTCGTTTGGAAGGCCGGCATTGGGATAAGCGCTGATGTAGCAGCTGGCTATCTGAGAGAGCTCCTTAAGGTAGGGACGCATTTCTGTGGCTCCCAAGGCACAATTTAACCCAACGCTGAACAGGTTCGCATGGGATACCGAAATCCAGAAAGCTTCCACCGTTTGACCACTTAAGGTTCTGCCACTGGCATCGGTAATGGTTCCGGACACCATGATGGGTAAACTGACAGACTTTTCTTCAAAGGCCTTGTCGACTGCAAAAAGGGCCGCTTTGGCATTAAGCGTATCAAAGACCGTTTCAACAAGTATGATGTCTGCGCCACCGTCAATGAGACCGCAGCACTGTTCGTAGTAGGCATCTACCAATTCATCAAAGGAAATGCTCCGAAACCCGGGGTCATTAACATCTGGCGATATGGAAGCCGTTTTATTTGTTGGACCAATTGCTCCAGCGACAAAGCGTGGTTTATCTTGATTTTTTTGCGTGTACTCTGTGGCGACTTCTTTGGCAAGCGACGCTGAAGCAAGGTTTAATTCGTAGCTTATGGATGAAAGCTTATAGTCATCCTGCGATATGGCATTAGCGTTAAACGTATTGGTCTCTATAATATCAGATCCTGCCTCGAGGTATTCTCTGTGTATGTTCTTTATAATATCTGGACGTACAAGAGAAAGTAATTCATTATTTCCTTTTACATCTGAGCCATGATCTTTGAACCGCTCTCCACGATAGTCCTCTTCTCTAAGTTTGTACTTCTGGATCATAGTACCCATAGCGCCGTCAAGAACCAGAATCCTATCATTTATTATGTCTTTGATGTCTTTCAATAGTCTATATTTATATTCTCTACACTGTACCTAATTCCCAGACCCCAGCAATTGGTGTTTGTTTTTCCCAGGACCTCATTACTCTGGGCCCGTATTCGAATATACAGATCAAGACAAAAACCATATAGCATTTTAAAGCTAAATTGTATATCCAGGTTGTTGATGTCTGTTGACGCCCCCTGAAATGGATTTATATTAAAATCATCATTAGGCGTTGAGTTATTAACAAGTATATCGGAGCCATAGTTTATACCATCAAAATTCCTTCTTAGTTTTGCATAGAAATAATGCAAGCAAGCCGGCAATATTGGTATCGGTTTGTATTTAAGCCTGACAATAAATTCGGTAAACTTGGAACCAAGGGGATGTGCAAACGCTTAATTAAAATGACTGTAGCTGGTAGCCGATAATTGTGGCAAATCGTCCATGCGCACACTGTATGAACAGCCAAATGGAGCTACCTTGTTATACTCCATTCTTAGGTCAAGCTTGTTAATGTTAAATAGATCAAAACTTCTATTTAATTGAAAAAATTGAACTGGTTTTCAAAGATGGATGCGTAGAAGTAAAAGCGCTTGTTCCGGTTACCCCAGAAGTCTAATCCCCGGGAGTGGTGAAATATTAAATTACCATTCATTGTTCCATGCAAGGAAGCAAGCGAGAAATATGGCAGGCAAGCGGTTTCCAAGAAAGTATAAATGTATTATACTTTAAAGTTGAGTAAAAATTGCTTAACAATGCTATCAAAACGTGTATTATCCTTGTTAAGAAACTGCACTTCTACAGGCAGCACAAAGAAGGGCAGTTGATGCTTTAGGATATAGTCAGTATGCAGAAGTAATCTTGTAGCATCTTTTTCTGTCGTGAGGAAAACAAGACCATCGTCACTGTTGGCTTCTTTTATCTTTTTGAAGCTTTCAAGTTCAGCTTCACTGAAGTAGTGATGGTCTTCATATTTGATTGTATTTTCTATACGGCATTTGTCATACAGGTATGAGATCATGTAATCTATATTTGCAACGGCAGAAAGCACGTGAACTGACGTATTTAATGTAAGCTCAAGGCGAATATCACGGTCCAGTAAAAAGTAGGGAATGCCATACTTGTATTTTGAAAAAAGAAGTTTTTGATGCCTGTAGGGTTTGATTTTTTTTGTAATCTCCTCCCGCCTTTCCGGCAATATGAACGCTGGACATTTGCTTACAATAATTATGTCTGCGCGCACATAAGAAGACCTTGGCTCACGCAGTCTTCCTGCTGGTAATAAATAATCGTCAGTAAATAAATTATCATATTCTGTCAGCAGGATATTCAGGCCAGGAACAACCGATCTATGCTGAAAGGCATCATCAAGCAGAATGCACTGAGTGTCGGGACTGGATTTTAAAAGCAAGGGAATGCCAATATTGCGGCTTTCGGATACAGCAACAGGGACCTGAGGAAATTTCTTTTTAAACTGCAGGGGCTCATCGCCTGCTATCGATGCGTTATCATGGTATTCAACCAGGCGAAACCCTTTTGACCTGCGTTTGTAACCGCGACTCAATGTTGCCACATGCAGATAAGGCGACAGCAATCTAATCAGATATTCTATATGTGGCGTTTTCCCCGTTCCTCCTACCGAGAGGTTGCCAACATTAATTACCGGCAAGTTGAAACTTGTTGCCTTTAAAAGACCTGTTTCGTAAAATATATTTCTGAGGCTTATTATTCCAGAGAATACAAGAGCAAAAGGCAACAGTAATAATCTGACAATTATATTATTCTGCATTTAATAGCAACTTAGTTCCAAGCCTGCAATTGAGGCATTTAAATTTGTCACAATATTGGGTTTTTAATTCAATCAAAGCCTGTGTTTGACTGCAATTGTCGACATGAATGCCCAAACGAGTCCACATTTTTATTATGTGATTGTCTTCCGCTTTTAGCTCTGCCAGGAATTCAATACTTAGTATTCTTAGATATTCATCATTGAGCAATACGCCACGGGCAAACAGTAAAGGGATAAACGCATTAATCACTATCGCAGTTTTTGTTTGCATTCCAAAGGGTTTAACTTTTTTTGACGAGGCCTTACCAGGAATAAAGTGTCTATTCCAGTATCTTGATGTTTCTATGTCAAGTATGGCAATTAAATCCTTGGTTGTTTTGGCATTCAGGATAGTCGAAAGCAGGGCTTTATTTTTTAAGTATATGGCAGCTATTTGTGCGATTCTCAAAGCAGGGGAGTTTTGAGGCCTCAAGGTGCCAAAGCGCCATTCATTACCCGTCATGGCCAGCAGTCTGTGCTTTCTTTTTAAATGGGCATATTCTTTTTTCAAGGCCTTCATGTATGTGTCTTCTTCAAAACGCCTCAACATGCCTGACTGACCAAAGAGCAGGGCCTCTGCCGAGAGAGCTTTATCGAGATATTTTGAAATAAGCTTATAAGGCACCCTGTTTGCAAGCTCTTCGAAAGCCACCTTGTTAACCGGCCCACCAATGTAAGCCAGAATCAGAACATATAGACATTGTTCCCAATCGCCTGCGACATTTTTTAAAACTCTGAGTATATGTCTGGTTTTACTTTGGAGTCGTTCTGTCAAGAGTCTTTCAAGATAGATGTTGATATATGTATGATCGATTGTTGAAATAAAGTTTTTACAGGGTATATTCAAGTGCCTGTCAAAAAGCCCTTTGTAATTCGAGACTAGACACATATCAATTCTTCCTTTGAGCTCCAGGCAAACAGGCTTGATCCCGGATTCGGTTGTAACTGGTCCATTGTCTTCGTAGACGACATGTAGGATGACATTATTGTATGCAGGATCTTTGTTGTGTTTGTGAGCCGTCCAGTCTATACTCCTGATATGAATTTCTATATGGCCATGCCAGATTGTATGAGCTATTTTCAATGTGGCGTTTAGAAAGTCCGGACCGGAGTTGCGGTTATGGTTACCATAATTCAATATTGATAGCCTCTTACCGTTGCCAAGTATTAAATTATGGTGATTAAAGCGCTTGAACATCCAGACATGGTGAAGAAAGGCTTCATCCATTTTATACTGTAATGACAAGAAGCATCATCAAGTAAACAGAATGGGGGGAGTATGTTACTAGAATAAAATCTTTTTATCTCTCATAAAGGCAAAACCTGCAGGCATACTTGTTTTTTTCATCAGCGGGATGATAGTCTTCCCATGTAAGCTTCCAATTATCAAGGTCAATGTCAGGGAAAAAGGCAGTAGCATTGTCAATAATAGCATCCACATGGGTCAGATATAGACGATGCCACAGGTTTAGGGTTTGAGCGTAAACGCTGGCACCACCAAGAATAAAAACTTCTTCCTGCCCGGATTCAGCGGCATATGCCAGGGCATCAGGAATGGAGGATTTTACTATTACACCGGAATGGGCAAAATCCTTGTTCTTGGTGATTATGATATTTGTCCTTCCCGGCAGAGGCCGACCAATTGACTCAAAGCTTTTGCGACCCATGATAACGTGATGACCGAGGGTGGTTTCCTTAAAAAACTTAAGATCTGCAGGAAGGTGCCACGGCAAGTCATTATCTATTCCTATTGCATTGTTGTTGCCGACAGCAACGATACTTGATACTATCATGAGCTAAGGTGTGTCTATTAGGTTGATATTCATTATTTGTTCTTCACTATACTTCCTGTTCACCTCTTTATTGAGATATTTTTCAATAGCCAAGCCGGCTATTGGAGCAGCTATATCACCACCGAACCCTGCGTTCTCTACATATACGGCTATTGCAATTTTTGGATTATCCTTGGGCGCAAAGGCGTAGAATACAGAATGATCCTTGCCGTCTCGCTGGTTGTTTTGTGAGGTTCCTGTTTTACCGCATATACTGATTCCGGGAACATATGCTTTGTAGCCAGTACCGCGGGTAATCGTTTTTTCAAGCCCGTCAATTACGATGTCATAATATTGTGGCTCGATGCTGAGTTCTTTTTTTGTCGTGTATCGTTGGTCAATTTCGAGGGCAGGATCACTGAAGCCTTTTACCAGGTGCGGCGTATAATAATGACCCCTGTTTGCAAGAATAGCAGCCAGGTTGGCCATTTGAAGGGTGGTCAGCTCAAGTTCTCCCTGACCTATACCTATTGACATAATATAGGTAGAATACCACCTTCCTCCTTCTGACCGATAAAGGTACTTGTAGTATTCTGGCGTTGGCACGAAACCTGGTGACTCATGCATAAGGTCTACGCCCAGCTCATTTCCGAGACCAAATTCATAAAGATACTTGTTCAAGGTATTCAGGCCTTTTTCGGGGTTGTAAAACCCTTCTTTTTCAATAAGGTCGCGCACCATCATAAAAAAATACGAATTGCAGGAATGCATCAGAGCCGCGGATACATTATTTGCCGAAGGATGCTCATGACAGCCATATTTAAATGTTTTATATTGATAATAGCCATTACATGCCACAAAAGTATTGGGCGTAAAAACGCCCTCCTGAAGTGAGATTAGAGAAAGAATCGGCTTGAATATTGAACCTGGTGGATAACGGGCAGCAATAGATCTGTCCAATAGCGGCTTCTGAATTTTATCTTCAGTAAGTCTGGCAAATGCCTTACCCCTGTTTTTGTCAAGGTTCAAGTCATTGGGGTCGTAGGAGGGTGCCGAAAGCATAGTCAGTATTTCTCCAGTTGAGGGTTCTATTGCCACAATGCTGCCGCGCTTGTTTTTCATCAAGCTTTCACAATATGTTTGAAGCTCCAGGTCAATTGTTGTGTACAGGTCAGTGCCCTGTACAGCTATAGAATCAAGACGACCTTCGCTAAAGGATGACACCTCTCGTCCAACATTATCTCTAAGCAAAAACTTTGTTCCTTTTTGTCCTCGTAACTTGTCTTCATAAAACCGTTCGAGACCACTCATTCCTATATAGTCTCCCGGTTCGTAAACAGACGCCGACAGATTGAGTATGTTGTTGTCGACCTCTCCCAGGTAACCCAGGATATGCGCGGCACTCTTATGCGGATAAGCCCGTATGTTACGTGTTACTGGATAAAAGCCGGGGAACTGAAAAAGTTGTTCCTGGAATTTTCCAAACACACTCTGTTCTAGTTTTGACATAAAGGTAAATGGGAGGGACTTGTGGTATCTTTTGTCGCGCCAGTTTTTGTTAAGTAGTGTCTCAAAACGCTCTCGTTCTATATCAACCAGCTGACAAAACAAACTGGTGTCCATCTTTTCATCGACATTCCTGTATATGGCTTCAATATCATATATGGACTTATTGTAGGTGAGAAGTTTTCCAGTTCGATCATACATTAGGCCCCGGGACGGGTATATGGTTTGCTTGTCAAGGATGGTTTTCTGAGCAAGAGCCTTGTAACTGTCATCGAACAGCTGAATCTGTGCCAGCTTGAGGCTGAGGACTATCGACCCAAGCAGGAAAGTAATCAAGATCGGTGCTTGCCGTTTGTCAAAGCTCTTCATTAATAACGGGGATTAAAAATCAACTGTGCTAATACAAGCAGGAAAAATGAAGCGATAAAACTAAAAATGCTTCTTAGCAGTATTTCGTTCATATAAACGAATGAAAATGCTTCTATACTATATAAGGCCAAGAGGTGGATAAACAATAATATACCCATGTAAGATACAAACCAGACGAAGCCATAGCCGTAAGAAGTCAATCCATCTTTGCCATAACCATCTGTTGGTGCAATAAGGGCCAGGATATAATATCTTAGGTATGCCGTAAAAGTGGAAGTAGCGGCATGCACACCGGGAGAATCATAGAACATATCGACAAAAAAGCCCATGACAAAGCCTATCAAAACCATCAGGGTTTTATCGGTTTTATAGGGAAGGAGGGCAAGTATAACCGGATAGATGGTAAAGTGAATGTAGTTGAATCCACTGAAGGTGATATCAATTCTTTTTAATAGAATGACCTGGATGGCAAGTATTATGGCTGCCCTGATTAGATTTCTTCTTATAAGCTTATTCATTTTCCAGCTCCAGTTGATTGCTCTTTTCTTCGATGTAATGATAGTCAATTACATAGACAAAATCGAGAGCCGATAAATCTTCAGACAATTCCACGTCAATTGAATAATTGCTGTTGCCTTCATGGATTTTAAAGTCTGCAATACGACCGATAAAAACGTCCGGAGCAAATGAAATCGAATAACCTGAACACACAATTGAATCTCCAATTTCAACAACGGCATGCCGAGGCACTTCTATCAGGTTGACTATTCTGGGATTGCTATTATTCCACACAATGGTTCCGGGGTAATTACTGTCCTTTATGCGAGCGCTTATTCTGCTTTGGCTATTGGTTAGGAGCAATACTGTAGAAAAGTGATTTGATACAGTTTTGACTATGCCCACAATACCTTTGTCCGAGATCACGCCCATGCCAGGCCTTATGCCTGCCGCCCGGCCTTTGCAGAGGGTAAAGTAGTTGTTCCTCAGGTTTAGTGTTTTTCCACACACTCCTACAGGGATCAGGTGGTACTTTCTCAAAGTGTCTGTACTTTCAAACTCCTGGAAAGCATTTTCCTTACTTGCTACCCTGTAGTTGATTATCTGCTCGCGCAGGCGGGCGTTTTCTGATAATAAGCTGTCATTCTGAACCTGCAGTGAGAAGTAATTCTGGATGTTTTCCATCCTTTTGTTTATTCCTCCTGTAAACAGGTTAGATGAATGAGACCAGATTTCTTTTTGGCTGCGGTTATAGTTTACGATAAGGTAGAAGGAGAGGCATTCCAATAGGATAAAAACGACCAATGCGCTATACCGTATTATCAGATAAATCAGGTTACGCATATTTCAGGTTTGATTTTTATTTAGAGGCTCTGTCTATCCATAAGGAAAGTATAGGTATCTGTGTTCTTGAGAGCGAGCCCTGTTCCTCGCACAACTGCCTTCAAGGGGTCCTCAGCTACATGAACATTGAGCTTGGTTTTTTTCGCCAATCTCTCGTCCAGTCCCCTTAGCAAGGCACCACCGCCAGTCAGGTAAATGCCGTTCCTGTATATGTCTGCTGCCAATTCCGGAGGAGTGTCTTCAAGAGCTTTCAAAACAGCTTCCTCTATTTTACTTACCGATTTGTCAAGTGCTTCGGCGATTTCGGTATAATCCGTCATAACCTGCTTTGGAATACCGGTAAGCAAGTCTCTACCGTTCACCCCAACAGGATCAGGTGGATCATACAGATTTTCCACAGCGGATCCGACGCGTATCTTTAGATTTTCAGCTGTTCTCTCACCAATAAGCAGGTTATGCTTGCGCTTCATAAAGTCTATGATATCGTTGGTGAATTCATCACCAGCCGTACGAATCGACTGGTCAGTGACGATTCCGGAAAGAGCGATGACAGCAATTTCTGTAGTTCCCCCACCTATGTCGATGATCATGTTGCCCTGGGGAGCCTGTACGTCTAGCCCTATTCCGAGTGCCGCAGCCATAGGTTCATGGATAAGATAAGTTTCCTTACTATCTACATGGTCGGCTGAGTCAAATACCGCCCTTTTTTCAACTTCTGTGATGCCCGAAGGAATACATATGACCATTTTGAGGTGGGAGAAAAACTTTCTTCTCTCACCTATCAGTTCAATTAATCCGTGGATAAGGCTTTCCGCAGCCTGGAAATCGGCAATAACACCATCTTTGAGTGGTCTGATGGTTTCCAGGTTGCTGTGGGTTTTTTCATGCATCTGCATGGCTTTGTTCCCTACAGCCAGAACTTCTCCTGTCTTCCTGTTGATAGCCACTATCGATGGTTCATCAATGACGATTTTACCGTCCTGAATGATAAGGGTGTTTGCCGTACCTAAGTCCACCGCCAATTCCTGCCTGAAAAAATTGAATAATCCCATTAATATCTTAAATCTACTATACTGTTTTCAATCAAATATTATACCTCAATGTCGATCAGGGGATACGATTTTGATAATTTGCTAATCTTCTGATAGGTGTGCCATTAATTTTTGCCTAACCAGATGGGTACTGCATCGCAATTATAAGATTTTTATCGATAACCTGCTCAAAAAGATAAACGCAAAAAAGATCAAAATTGTCCTACAAAAACCTGTGTAAATTCTTCGGGGTGTAAGTAATTCCTGGCCAGATCAACTATATGCTTTTCTTCCAGCGAGCGAAGTTCAGCAACAGAGTGCTCAAAAATGGATAAATCGATGTCTTTTGCCCGGAGACTTTTTACAAGTTGAGCCGTCGCAAAAGGACCGTCAATCAGGTTCAGACTCTGCCCCAACAGGTAGTTTTTGACCATTTTCATTTCGTCTTCATGAATACCCCTTTTTTTGAGAAGGTCTATTTCCTTGAAGATTTCCGATAAGCCTTGATCCAGATGTTTACGTCCCATTTCTGTACTTATGTAGAAATACCCTTCTTTTTGCCAGCTGTCGTAAGCAGAATAAATGCCGTATGTAAAGCCTTTGTCTTCGCGAATATTTTTCATCAGGCGAGAACCAAAATACCCGCCAAGCACGGTATTGAGGAAGCGGAGAGCAACAAAGTCTTTATGTCTCCGGGGCACCCAAAGGCAGCCCATTTTTAGGCTGGTTTGCACATCGTTTGAACTCTCTATGTGGAAAGAACCCTGCTTGTTTTCGGGATCCGGGAAATGTTTCTCAGGCACGGGCTCACCTAGGGGCACTGACCCCAGGGATTCTACAATGATACCACGTATTTTGTCAGAGTACTGGCCGCTAAGGACAATAAAAGCACTAGATAAAGCACATTGAGTACGGTGATAGTCTTTAAGCATTGCTGTATTCAGCGCCAAGATGTCGGAGGGTTCCGTGTTGTATCCATAGGGATGTGATTCTCCAAAAATTTTAGCCGTCAGCTCGCGGTATGCCAACACATCATTTTTGGATAATTGATTATTGAGGGCCTTGCTTCTTATTTCACGGTATTTGTCCAGGTCTTCATCGCGGTAGGCTGGGTTTAATACGGTATCCAGCCATACGGGCCACAGTTTTTCAAAATGACTGTTAAGGCATACAAGACTTACAGAGGAATATTCCATAGTGGACTCTGCTTTGAAGACAGCACCATGGTAATCAAAAATATGTGCGGTTTCTTCACTTGATCGAGACTCGGAACCCTCCAGTATTAACTTTATCGCCGATTTGCTAACAGCGGGCTTCTTTTCGTGTATTCTTCCGGCTTTATAGACCAATTCAACCTTGATTATATCCTGTGTTCCTGTATTAAGCTCATAAAGCGGTATTCCGTTATCCAGTTCACCGGGTAGGACATCAGAAATCCTCAAGTCGAACTTGTTGCTTATGGCAGGGCCCCTCTTTCTGTTAATTCCGCTCATAATTGTGAGCACAAAAATCAATATATTTCTATCATTATGAAATGCTGCAGGAGAATATTTCAAATTCCCTGTATCGCGAATAAATATTATTTATTTAATAGATATGATCGATTATCTTTGTAACATTAATTAAGAAAGCCATAAACAGCAAACCATGATATTTGAGGTATCGTCAAGTGAGTTATTAAAAAAGCTGCAAATCGCATCTGGAGCTATAAGCTCTAATCCTGTAATTCCAATATTGGAAGATTTTCTATTTGAGTTGTCTGGTAATGATCTTACTATATCAGCAACAAACCTGGAAGTAACCATTATTTCGTCATTGACAGTGATGGGAAGTGAGAACGGGCGAATAGCTGTTCCAGGTAAAATTTTGCTTGACACACTAAAGGGCCTGCCGGATCAACCGGTTAAGTTTAAAGTGCATGACGAAAACAATGTGATTAGCCTGAAGTCGGCTTATGGAGAATACAAACTTTCGGGTGACAATGCGGATGATTTTCCTGAAACCCCTGCTGAAGAAAATGTAAATGAGATCGAACTCGATTGCGATGCTCTTGTGAAAGCCATTGGCAACACCATTTTTGCGACCAGCAATGATGAACTGAGACTGGCCATGACGGGTGTATTGATGCAATTGGACTTCAACAAGGTTATCTTTGTCTCGACAGATGCCCACAAATTGGTTAAGTATACTATAGGAGGATTAACCAGCGAACTGACAGAGTCTGTAATCATTCCTAAGAAATGTCTTACCGTTTTTAAAAATGCGGTCAGCGTTTTAGATGATGAAAAGGCTAAGGTGGCATTCAATAGCAAAAACATATTTTTCAAAGCTGGGGACACCCTTGTAATCAGCAGACTTATTGATGCCAAGTTTCCGGACTACAATGCGGTCATCCCTGTCAATAACGACAAGAATCTTAGCCTGAGCAGGAGTGATTTTCAAAACTCACTCAAGAGGATTGTTATCTATTCAAACAAGACCACCAACCAGGTTGTGTTGAATCTTGCTGAAGACAGCCTGACGGTGTCGGCCCAGGACCTGGACTTTTCTAACGAGGCAACGGAGCAAATCAGTTGTTCATATAAGTCAGATCCGATGACAATAGGTTTTAATGCCAAATTTCTTGTCGAAATGCTTGGGGTGATAGATACCGATGAAGTCATTCTGGAACTATCAGCACCTAACAAAGCTGGGATTCTGCTCCCTTCAGAGCAAAACGACCAGGAAAAATTAATGATGCTTGTTATGCCTGTCATGATGAGCCACTAAGCATAGCACCTATTGTGAAAACGGGTTTATTTTTTGGGTCTTTCAATCCTGTGCATGTCGGTCATATGATTATTGCCAATTACATGCTTAATCATACAGACCTGGAAAACGTATGGCTTGTAATTTCTCCACATAACCCGCTAAAAAAGAAAAAGACCTTGGCCAGGGATTATGATCGCCTGTATTTGGTTAATCTTGCCATTGGCGATGAGCTGAGACTTAAGGCTTCAGATATAGAATTTGGCTTGCAACAGCCCTCATATACCATTGACACAATGACATATCTGGATGAAAAATATCCAGATCGGGAGTTTACACTCATCATGGGCGGGGACAATCTGGCAAATCTTCATAAATGGAAGAATTACGAGATGCTCTTAGAAAAATACCGCATCTATATTTACCGTAGGCCTACTTGTGTCATGCCGGAACTTCAAAATCATCCAAATGTTGTAATTACTGAAGCACCACTGCTTGAAATATCGTCTTCGTATATCAGAGAATTGTTGAGGGAGAAAAAGTCGGTCAAGTATCTGGTCCCGGATAAGGTTCATGAATATCTTAATGATTATCCAATTTATGACAGGTTGCCCATTCAATAAATTAGCGCCCACAATCGTTTAAGCATTCTGAACGCTCATAGAAATAGAATATGCGTAAAGCTCTCTTCTTATTTTTTTTAGGTACAGGCATTGGGTGGTGCCAGGAAGAGACCGCTGTTTTTGAATGGCAGTCGCACCTGCCACACAATATTGTCATTGCAGTGGAGCAAAGCAATGATAAGATCATATATGCAACAGCACAGGCTATTTTTACTCTTGACAAAGAGGACATGAGCATAGACTATCTGTCAAAAGTTGATGGCCTTACGGACACAGGGATAAGTACAACAGCCTATGATGACTTTAACAACCAGCTTATAATTGCTTATGAAAACAGCATTATAGATATAGTAAGTGGCTCAGAGGTGTTTCCTGTATTGGACATCTTTAACAACAGCAATTTTATTGACAGGAAAATCAATGACATATTTGTCCAGAATGAAGAGTGGATGTATCTGGCGACAGGCTTTGGAGTCCTGCAGTATAATCTTCAAACCAGGGAGTTCGGATTTACGCTTGATGCTGGGCAAAATGTCAGAAAAATTGCAGGTGACGAAAGCCAGATTATAATCGCCGCAGATGATGGAGCTTATGTCCTGGATTATACCAACAGTCCATTTCCAAATGCTTTTTCGAGTTGGGAATATTTGGAGGGGGGCCTGCCACCATTATATGATCCACGAGATGTTTTGGTATTTGAAAACAAGATATTGCTGGCCACCTCCAAAGCGGTATATCAAAGGGATTCTGATAGTGTATTTATAAGAATATACGACTTTGAAGCCGAGGCTTTTCAAAGCCTGTTTCTTCACCCTACTGAACAAGAATGGGTGCTCGGATTAAAAGATAACAACAATTCAAGTAAACTTATCTTTTTTGACAGTGATGCTGTTCCCATCAATGATATTACAAGCTGTACAAACAGACTTCTGGATGTAGAGATTGATGAAAAGGGCAGGGTGTTTTTTGCTGATGAGTGGTTGTTTGCTCGCTACATCGATGAGAGCGGCAATTGTATAAGAGAGAGTTTTAGAGGACCGTTTAGTATCGAGGCATCAGACATCAATGTGAAAGACAATAAGGTATATGTCGCTTCAGGAGGCATATCAGACAACTTCGCAGATCTGTTTGGAAGGGACGGCGTTTATATATTTGAAGAAGGCGACTGGACAAATATCAACCAGGACAATAACAACTTTTATGTCGAGGAAGATATTCTTCAATTTTACCAGATAGAGCCACACCCGGATAGTAATATCATTTATATCGGTTCTTTTTGGGCAGGGCTTGTAGAACATAATCTGGATTCGGGAGAACAGACGCTTTATACGGCGGAGAACAGCTCGGGAGCACTATTGCCACCGGTTGGCGATGAGCAGAGGACAAGGATATCGGGATTAAGTTTCGATGGTGATGGGAACCTATGGATATCCTGTTTTGGAGCAACCAGGCCTTTGGCCGTTTTGACGAACGAGGGGAGTTGGCACAATTTTTATGTTCCCGGAGATTCGAAATTATCAGACCTTGTTATAGACGAGCTTGGTATTGTGTGGGGAGTGATTGGTGGAAATACTGGAGCAGTGGTGGCATATGATCCAGGTGACAACATAAAAGACCCGACAGATGATCGACCTGGCAAGTTATTTAATCTTAATAATTCTGAAATCCCTTCAAACCTGGTTAACTGCATAGCCAAGGACTTGGATGGCGCCATATGGGTAGGTACAGCACAGGGGGTAGTTGTTTTTGAATGTGGTTCGGCAGTTTTTGAAAATATTTGTCAGGGCAATAGACCTATTGTTTTCCAGGATGATCTTGGCGCTTTTCTATTGGAATCAGAAGACGTTATATCTATTGCCGTGGATGGTGCTAACAGGAAATGGTTTGGCACCCGTAACGGTATTTTTGTGCAGTCGGCTAATGGAGAAGAGGAGGTTGCCCGGTATAATATTGAAAACAGCCCTCTTTTTGACAACAACGTGAAAGCAATGGCATACAACGGCGAGAATGGGCAGATGATTGTTGCCACTGAAAAAGGCATTCAGAGTTTCCGAACAGCCACAACTTCGGCGCGACCTGTGCATAGTAATAATGTGTATGCTTTCCCCAACCCGGTAAGGCCGGATTACCGCGGGCCAATAGCTATAAAAGGCCTGGCGAGGAATGCAGAAGTCATTATCACCGATATTGACGGTCAGCTGGTACATAAAATGGATGCTTTGGGGGGACAGGCCATTTGGGACGGAAAAGATGCTTCGGGACGCGAAGTTGCGGCTGGAATTTACCTTGTTTTCAGTTCTTCAACAGACAGTTTTTTGAATCCGGATACAGCAGTAAGCAAAATATTGGTGATAAGATAAATGTCTGGAAGGAGGCGGGAGGGCATAGCATCATTTATCGGGGAAATGAAATAATTTTAGTTTATATTTGCCATCCGAATTTTATTTGGTCGCGTGGCCGAGCGGTTAGGCAGAGGTCTGCAAAACCTTGTACAGCGGTTCGAATCCGCTCGCGACCTCCACTACTTGAATTCCTCTTACTTCATCTTAGTAAGGGGAATTTTTTTTGCTTGAAAATCAGTTATTTACGTTAATGGACATTCAAATAAGCTAAGATTGGGTCAAGTTTATTTTGTACCCTATTTTATACTCTACCTAAAAAGGGGTTACCCTCCAAATCACCCATAACTAATATTGAATTAAAAAGTTATGAACGTAAAAAATGTTAAAGACACATACTTTACACTGTTAAAGAGACATCGTTTACACTTAATGAGCTCTAACAATTCCTAGAAAACATACACTAGTTACAATAACAGCGATTAAATGAAAATCAAAGTTATCCGACTTTGGCAGAATCAAGATGAAAAATAAACCAAAGAAGAACTTTATAAATGCATTAATTGGTAAACCTTACCTTACAACATTTATTAATTTCGTTAATCTTTCTCCGGTCTCTTTTTGTATTATGAAGCTGTATAGACCGACAGAGTATTCATCAACCCTAACAATAATCATTCTTGAAGGAATTTCATAGTTCAACACTTGCACTAATTTGCCCATTAAATCTCCGTTTGCCTGCAAAATCTAATGAATTATTTCTCCAATAGTCTGAAATAGAATAAAATTTAAATAACAGATGATTTTATTACAATTGATTTCGATTCATGCTTCATCGAATGATTAAAGGCTTAATGCATTACTAAGTTCTGTCAAGCTGCAAGTCAGCCTCGTCAGCAGTTACATTTTGTATGTTACGCCAAAACTTAGAGTAGATATATGATCAATCGTTTCAGTACCAAGGACACCATCCTCTAAAAGTGTCAAATTCACAGAGAGGTATAATGGTTTTATAATTCTAAACATGGTGATAATTGAGAGATTATAGCGCCATCTATTTTTTTCTGTTTTTTTAAAAAAGTAACCATTATATCGAATATTCAATCGGTTGTCCGTTAATTCATGCGCACCGCCTAATCCAATTACATAAAAAATATCGGTATATGCCGAGTTGTCTTCATAATTCGACCATTCGTTACTTATCCCCAAGAAGGGAGAAACTTGATGAAATTTTGTTTTAAGAATTTTATATTCTGATCCAAGTATAGTGTAAAACCGAGCACTGATCGAACGTAAATTACTTCTTTCAAACCCAAAGATCCCAAAGGGCTCAAATCGATTAAGCTGGTATGCTAGCTTTGAATTAGATTGTATTTCATTCTGTAATGTGATAGTCTTGGAGCTACTAGAGGACATTAAAGTTCCATACTCATAATTCAACCATTGGCTGAATATGATTTTTTTGTTCTGAATTGTGAGGTAATTGTTCGTTGTAACCAAGAGTTGCGTTGCTGTGTTTTTTGAATAGTTTCCATTAAGCGACACTTGAAAGTGAATTTCTGGTTTAGGTATACTATCACTAGATTCGGCAGCATGAACATTAATTAAGCTACAAAGTATAAAGGGAATAATATAGTAATAGCTTAGTGGGATATATTTATTCATAGGCTTATGCTTTTAGTTTTTAAAGTAAGAAAAATCCTGATTTTCAATTATTTTTTTTTGAATATCTATTCAGATGGGTCTATATTGAAAATTTTTGTTTAGCCTAGCCCGCTATGATAGAGCCCCAACATATTGCAATTATTGGCACCAGTATGAACTTGCCTGGTCACATAAATTCCTTGGAGGAAATGCACCAAAATTTGCTGTCTAAAAAAGATTCAATAACCAATGTGCCCTCTGAAAGATGGAATGCAGAATACTACTATAACGAGGATCGTTTCCAAGCAGCAAAGATTAACAATAAAAAAGGAGGCTTCATTGAAGGGGTGAAGGATTTTGATGCTCAACTGTTTGGTATTTCTCCAGCAGAGGCTATGGCTATGGATCCTCAGCTCCGATTATCTTTAGAGCTAGCATTTCGTCTTTTTGAAAATGCAGGATATAGCAATGAACATTTATCGGGAAGCGCAACAGGGGTTTACATGGGAGCTTGCTTCAATGATTATCGTGACTTGTGTTATTCTAATCCTGCAACAGGAGTGAATCCCCACACTATTACAGGTAATACAAATTGTTGTATATCGGGCAGGATAGCATATTATTTTGGCCTTGAAGGACCATCGCTTACGTTGGATACAGCTTGTTCTTCATCATTAGTCGCCGTTCACTATGGCTGTAAAGATTTACTTGTAGGAGATGTGAATATGGCAGTGGCAGGAGGCATAAATATTATGATACGCCCTGAAAACCATATGGCCTTTTCAAGCTTAAATGCTCTTTCTCCGGATGGCGTCTGTTATTCTTTTGATGCGCGTGCTAATGGTTATGTGCGTTCTGAGGGAGCAGGTTTAGTTTTATTAAAGCGACTGGAAGATGCAATAGCTCAAGAAGACCAAATTCTGGGTGTAATTCGCGCAGTAAAGGTCAATAATGATGGTCGCTCCAGGAGTTTTACAGCACCTAACCCTAAAGCACAAAGTAGCTTAATCAGAAAAACTTTAAAGGACGCTGGTCTTGAAGCTGAAGATATCGATTTTATTGAAGCTCATGGACCAGGCACGCACGTAGGAGATCCAATTGAATTATCAGCAATTGCAAATGTATTCGACCAAACAAAGAGAGATAGAAAACTCTATGTGGGTTCAATTAAATCAAACATTGGTCATACAGAGTCAGCAAGCGGGATTGCCAGCTTACTAAAAGCAGTGGCATCTGTAAAATATAATATCATTTACCCTAATCTGAATTTTAGTGTACCTAACCCGAAATTCGATTGGGTGAGATCTTGTATTGAGGTACCTATTGATGAAATAAGCTTTGAAGGAACGGTCAGGGTAGGTGTAAACTCTTTTGGTGTAAGTGGTACAAATGTTCACTTGATTCTTGAGTCTTCAGAAGTGGTTTATAGTGATAATAATCAACAGCCGCTTGAATGGCCGTATATATTACCCGTGTCAGCTTCAAATTCAAGCTTGCTTTCTCAAAGAAAAAATCAACTCCAAGAATGGTTAGATGGGGGCTCTAAAGAACTGGTTCATAAGTTAGCTTCCCTATCAAGGTTCCGAATGCATTTACCCTTTCGGGAAATGATTTGGTCTCAAGACCCAAAAGAGTTTATAAATAAGTTGATAGACCTAGATATAAATGTTCAATTTGAAGGAGATTATTCGAATGCAAAGAAAGTATTTGTATTCTCGGGTCAGGGTGCTATGTGGGAAGGAATGGGGCAAGAGCTGTTTCAACGGTTCACTGTTTTCAGAGACTCAATGAACGATAGCTTTTGGACTATTAAAAATACTTTGGGAATTGACATACGAAAGGAGTTTTCGAAAATACCCACTGATGAGGTTGAACGTCAACTTTTAACCTTCAGCTATCAAATTGCCCTAGCAGATTTACTCAAACATGTTGGTTTGACCCCAGACATTGTCTTGGGGCATTCTTTAGGGGAAGTAGTAGCCGCATGTTTTTCATCTTGTATAGATAAAGAAACCGCCATTCAAATAGTGGAGGCTAGAGCTTCTGCTATGAACCTAATAGCCGGAGAAGGTACGATGTGGGTTGTGGGCATGTCAAAAGAAAATTGGACAAACCATTTTGCGAAAGATTTTCCAACACTAGACCTAGCAGCAGAAAATGGAATTCGAACAATTGTATTGTCAGGTCCTGAAGATATTTTTATTGATTTAGCAAGTAAATTAAATCAAAAAGACATCTTCAATCAAAAAACTCAAATCAATTATGCTTCCCATAGCCGCTATGTTAAGAAGGTTGTTCCACACTTAAGAAACAAGATGAAAGATTTAAGTTATTCATCAGGCGAGCCTAATTTTAGTTTTTATTCTACCAGTCAACTGAAATACGTAGAAGCTGAAGATATGAATACGGAGTTTTGGATAGAAAATATACTTAGACCTGTTAGGTATTACGAAGCTCTAGAAAACATAAGTAAACAGATGTCTATAATTGGCATAGAAATATCATCTCATGGACTATTGTCGAGTGTGTCCCATGAAATTATAGATCAAGACGAATCCCGATCGATCTTTATGCCTGTCATTTTAAAATATCAACCTGAGTCGACAAGCTTACTCCAATTTCTAAGGAATCTGTACATTCGAAATATTGATCTCTCTTGGGATGCTATATATCAATATCATGGGAATAAGAATACTACTATTCCTCCCCAACACATGGACAAAAAACCTTATTGGATAGGACAGGATTTTGAAGATCAAGAATTGTTTTTATCTGAATCTGCTGAGGGTGAAGTTTTTGAAGGCTGGGCTAATTACCTTAAGCGATTAATATCATCAGTTACATTGATATCCTTACAAGACTTGGATGAAGAACAGAGCTTTCGAAATTTAGGTTTGGACAGCTTGATGATACTCAAACTTAGAAACCAGATTCAAAATGAAAGAAATGTTAAAATCAGTTCAACCGCATTCTGGAATTATCCCGATATTAAGACAATGTCTTCATTCCTTGAATTAACTTTTGGAAGCTCCCATGGTGCTAATTCCTCTGAAAATGGACATGTACAATCAGATGATGATGTAAACAATGAATTAGACCAGTTTATCAACGATCTTTTATAAATAGAAGGGACTACTACCAATATGGAAGATAGAAATATGCAGGAACGACTTCGAAAGTCATTAGCAGTAATAAAAAAGTTGCAGGCAGAGCTGAAATCTAAAAGGTCTGAGGAAAAAGTATCAATCATTGGTGCAGCGTTCAGGATGCCTGGAGTGGGAGAAGATGAAGAAAGTTTGTGGGAAGGCCTGATAAACAAATTTAATGCCGTAACAAGGTTTCCTAATGATCGATTGGAGTTATTAGGCCTAAATGAGGATGAAGTAAAAGATGTAAAAGGTGGTTTTATTTCTTCTATTGACCAATTTGATCCAGGATTTTTCAATATCGGTCTTGAAGAAGCAAAAGCTATGGATCCACAGCATAGGATGATGCTCGAGTTAGTTTGGCGTGTATTTGAAGATGCAAATTATAATATTGATGATTTTAGAGGGAAAAGAGTAGGAGTTTTCATTGCCTTATCGAACAATGATTACTCATTTCAAAGATTGAGAACGGAACAATCTAAAAGTCCTTATGATTTTACCGGAAATATTCTTGCTCCTGCAGCTGGTCGTATTTCATACACTTTTGACTTTAGAGGTCCAGCTGTCGTAATTGATACAGCTTGCTCCACGGCTTTGGTAGCGATGGACCAAGCCTATAATTCCTTACTTGAGGGAAAGTGTGACTTAGCAATTGTTGGAGGGGTGAACTTGATTTTAGATCTAAGGGTAAATGAAGTCTTACATCAAATTGAAGCTCTTTCACCAGACGGTTATTGTAAGCCACTAGACGCCTCTGCTAATGGCTATACCAGAAGTGAGGGGGGTGCAGCTTTTTTACTAAAAAGGGAATCAGATCTAGACGCTGATAAGGACCATCCAGTTTGCGAAATCCTAGGTAGTGCCACCAATCATGATGGTAAATCAAATGGGTTTACGGCCCCTAATGGTAAGGCTCAAGAGGCAGTGATAAAAGAAGCCATCAGAAACGCGGGTATACGGACAACTGATATAGATATTATAGAATTACATGGAACGGGCACAAAACTTGGAGATCCTATCGAAATAGAAGCGTTGCAAAATGTTTTATTTCAGGAACAACGAGACAACAAGCTTCTTGTTGGATCTGTAAAATCTAACATCGGCCACCTTGAATGTGCTGCAGGATTTGCAGGTCTTATTAAATTAATTCTAAGTTTTAAACATAAAACCTTTCCTCCTACTGCACACATAAAGGAACTTAACCCACTTATAAATTGGCATAATAAACTTGACGTCCCAACACAAGAGGTATCCTTAGAGCATCATAAACAAATCATTGCTGGCATAAGTTCTTTTGGTATAAGCGGAACGAATGCTCACCTTATACTCGGCTCATCTGCAAAACATCAAGCCCCTGCGCAGGAAGATGAAATGCAAACATTATTATTATCAGCGCCCAGCCAGGAAAAACTTAAAGCTCTGATAGAAGACTATAAGTCTTACTTATCTCATACAGTCTTCACTTGGGAAGAGGTTTGTGCTGCTGCTGCACTTGGCCGTAAACATTGGTCTTTTAGAGCCACGATAGAAGCAAGAAACAACTGTGAGGCATTACAAAATATTGACTCAGGCAGTCTTTCATTTAGTGACAATCATAAAAAGTTGGCTAAACCTGAACAAAACAGTTCTGGTGTGCATCCTAATTTATTGAAGATTAGGTACTTGAATGGAGAGGAGCTTGATTATACACAACTATTTAGGCCGCTCAAGCGAAAGGTGAAAATACCTGGATTGACATTTTTAAATCGTGGTTGCTGGGTATACAAGAATGAGGTTTTCAATAATGCAATTAGAATAACCAAAAATCTTACTCACCCTTTCTTAAAATCTTACTTTACAATTCCTGGAGATGAAATGGGCCATCATTTTACAGGAAAAATAGATCTGCAAGAACATCCATGGCTCCATGGGCATCAACTATTTGGACAAGTAGTATTCCCTGGTTCAGGTATTCAAGAGTTGGCCATGTTTGCTGCTAAAGAGTTGCTTGAAACGGGTACACCAGTAAAAGAGCTAAAAATTATTAGTCCATTATATCTTTCAGGGACAATTAATTTATGGCTTCAATTAAAGAAGATTAAGGAAGGGAATTACGAAGGGAACGTGTATTCACGAATGGAAGAAGGCGACTGGGTTCTTAATTCAACATTTCAGCTTATTAATACACCTATTCAAGAGCCAACATCCTTCACTTTTTCAGTAGGGAATACACTTTCTATCACAAAGTTTTACGCAAGTTGTAAATCAATAGGAATTCAGTATGATGATACTTTTGCAAAATTGGAGAAGGTCATTGTTCAAGGGAATAAGCTTTATGGTTTTTTAGGAGAATTTCCTGAGCATGGAAATTTCTTAATTTCTCCAGACATTCTTGATAATTGCTTTCAGGTTTTAGGCGTTTGGTTGCTGGATCAATTTGGACCACAAGCTTTTGTTCCTGCTCAAATTGGTATTTCTTTTATTTATAGAAAGCCCAAAAGCAAGGTAAAAGTAGTCGTGGAACTTCCCGAACATCGAGGACAAAATTCAATAGCTGTCTCCATTAGAGTATATGACGGTCAGGGGCTCTGCGCTCTTTTCGAAGACTTTACGGTTGTTAAGGTTGATGAAAATTCAATAATAAAGCCTCATTATTTTTCAGAGCTTCCTCTTCACACTTTATCTTGGATTCGTGATGAGCTTCCTGTGACTTCAACAAGTAGCTTGAGCCTTCCGTCCTTTAATTTCAAATTTGAAAATAAAAAGCTGTTAAATCGTTCAAGGAACACACTGCAAGCACTCGAAGTGCTTGCTTTGGACTTTGTTGCTGATATTTTCATCAGACTTGGATTTCAAGAATGGCAAGGCCAACAAGTATTAAAGTCGGACTTGATCCGGAAACTAAAGATTAGCTCGAAGCACGAAAAGCTTTTTGGAAGATTATTAGAAATGGGATTAGAAGCCCAATGGTTTCAAAAAAAGGGTCGATTTTATGAGATTCAAACGTTACCTGATGTCATGGTGGATCACTCAATTCAAAAATTCCAAGACTCTTTTCCACTTGCTTCAATGGAATTAGAAGTTGTTAAAAGGTGTGCCCAAAATATCCCGGCAATTCTCCTTGGCGAAAAGGACGCCTTGGAAGTTTTATTTCCAGGTGGTTCTACTAAGTTGATATCTGAGTTTTATGATAGCGACCCATTTCGCATCATGTATAATATTTGCCTTGAGTCATTTAAGGAATGGCTCAATTTTAATAGCAGTGCAAGGACATTTAGAATTCTAGAAATTGGAGCGGGAACAGGAAGTACGTCGAAACACTTACTGCCCCTTCTCACTGATTATGATGTGCAATATGATTATACAGATATTTCACCTTTGTTTCTGTCTGATGCGCGTGAGAAGTTTAAAGAATATGCATTCGTTAATTATAAAACATTAAACATTGAGGAACCTCCACAAGAACAAGGGTATGAACTTAATTCTTATGATCTTATCATCGCGTCTAATGTCCTTCATGCAACAAAAGATTTAAATAATACTTTCGAAAAGGTTTTAAATTTAATGAAACCCGGCGGAGCGCTATTTATGCTTGAAGGAATCAAGGCAATGAAGTGGATTGATTTGATATTTGGCCTCACAAGTGGTTGGTGGTTGTTCGAAGATCGGCACCTCAGAAAAAGCCATGCAACTTTGAATATTAATGACTGGAGACATTTCCTATCAAACTCAGGCTTTGATCATATCCAATTTCTTGAGCCCAGCTACAAAGAGGTTTCTTCTTCTGGCCAGGCAGTGATTTGGGCACAAAAAATAGTAGTTCAGGATGTTAAAAGAGCATCTGTTCAATGGGTGTCAAATGAATCAATCTCTAAAGGGCTTGGTGATCTTAAAGAAGACGCATTTGCAATTGCTATTGAAAGCAATCAAGAAGCTTTGGTAGACGTGGATGCACATGTCGATGTTTTAGTTCAATTAATAGATAAATTGAAATATTTAGATCAACTTGATCCTCAAAATAAAAACCTATTCCTTTTTTATACAATTAAGAACAGCCAACAAATAATTGGTTTTTGGCGAGTACTTCAAAATGAGTGGCTGGAATGGAATATTAATTTAGTAATTACCGATGATCTCGATGATGCGATTGTTCAAAACGAGATTGCTCATGCTCAAAAAGGAGAGTGCTCAAAATACAAAGACGGCCAGCGAAAGATATTAAGACTCGTAACAGAAAGGCTGAATTTAGGAACGCCCTTAGATTTCAATAATAAAAAAGTAATAATTACAGGCGCGAGTGGTGGCTTAGCTCGAATATTGATAAAATGGCTACTTGAAAAAGGAGTTCGTAAAATATTAGGAGTTTCAAGATCTATTCGATCCGATTTGATTAAGGACATCAGGGTAACATATGAAAAGTCTGATGTTTTAGATTGGAGAACTGATGAGGATTTAGAAGACTACTTTGCCATTTTTCACTTAGCAGGCTCTATTTCTAATCAAATGGTACTCAATCAGGATAAGAATACACTTTCTTCTGTTTTAAAGCCGAAAATAGAAGGAGCGATGAAAATGAGAGATATAGCACTACAGAACCAAATTCCTCATGTATTTCATTTCTCTTCATCTGCGGCGTGGTTAGGCACTTCAGGCCAATCTAATCATGCATATGCCAATTACCATATGACCGGAATCAATAAAATAGAACAATTAAATGAGATTTCAATTCTTTGGGGTGCATGGAATGGTGCAGGCGCAATTAAGAATTATCAAGCTGAATCATGGGTACATAGGATTGGAATGAAAACCATTAATCCGGAAGAAGGGCTTAAGACATTGGATAAGATTTTAGCCTCAAGTCATGAAGAAATAGGCGTATTTGAAATTGATTGGGGGAAATATCAAACCGTCATGCAACGCACCCCTTTCATTCAGGATCTTGTTAATGGACAGCTTCAGTCTCAAACCCATACCTCAGAGGTATCCCCGGCAAGCTTTACAAGTATTGAAGAGGTCATTGATTGGCTAGAGCTTCAATTAAGTCTTACATTAGGATACCAGCAAAAGCAGGTATTTGATACAGATTCTGGGTTTTTCGATTTGGGGCTAGATTCACTTACAGCATTAGATTTTAAGAAGAACATAGAAAGAGAAGCAGCTGTTAATCTCCCCTCGACTTTAGTTTTTAAATATCCTACCATAAACCAACTAGCAATCTTTCTTTATGCCGAAAAGCAAGCCTTATCTTCAGATAAGCAATCTCATTCGAAACATGAATCTGGAGCAGTAGAATTTATTGATGAGGAGTTCAATAGTATGATGGATGAAATCTGACCAACTTACCCCATTGGAAAAGGCGGCTTTATTAATTAGCAATCTTAAAGCTAAAGTGTCTTTACTCGAATCAAGAGAGGGAATCCACGATGTTGCAGTTGTGGGTATTGGTTGCAAACTGCCAAAGGGCTTATCTAGTCCCGAGAAACTGTGGGAAGGCTTATTAAGTTCTATTGACACAGTAGAGCCATTGCCCAAAGGTAGATTCGGAACCTTAGCTGAAGAGGATTATATGGGTTCATTCGTGCAGGATATCGATCAATTTGACGCCTCTTTCTTTGGTATTTCGAATAGGGAAGCGACCGCTATGGATCCGCAGCAGAGGTTGTTGCTACAAACAAGTTGGCATGCTCTTGAAGATGCAGGAATGATACCTTCCGCTTTAAAAGGAACAAAAACAGGCGTTTTTATAGGTGCTATGAATTATGACTACAGCGAGTGGTCCTATACTCCCGAGGATATAGATATTTATACAGGTACCGGCACTTCAAATAGTATTTTATCAGGAAGACTTGCACACTTTTATGACTTCAAAGGACCAGCATTAACGATTGACACGGCATGTTCTTCAAGCCTTGTTGCTATACATCAGGCAGTTAAGTCCCTACAGACAAATGAAAGTGAACTATGTATGGTTGGTGGGGTAAATGCCATACTTTCTCCTACTCTATTTCGTATAGAGTCTGTTAATAATATGCTAGCGAAAGATGGAAGGTGTAAGACTTTTGATGAAAATGCTGATGGATTTGTAAGGGCTGAAGGATGTGGGGTAGTTATTTTAAAACCTTTGGAACGTGCCATTAGTGATGGTGATCGAATCTATTGTGTCATCAAAGGTTCTGCAGTCAACCATGATGGTCGGAGCTCAGGAATTATGGCACCTAATCAATCTTCTCAAGAGGCCTTATTGAAAACAGCACTTGAGGATTCAAAGCTAAATGCAGATGACATATCATTTGTTGAATGTCATGGCACAGGTACGCGTCTTGGTGACCCAATTGAAGCCACTGCAATTCAAAATGTCTATAGGTCGCAATCTGACAAGCCGCTTTTTATAGGTTCTCTAAAAACTAATATGGGGCACCTTGAAGGCGCTGCAGGAATCGGGGGATTTATAAAACTTGCTCTCTCTTTATACCATCAGACAATTGCCCCTTCAATTCATTTCAGTCAAGCTAATTCCCTTATTAATTGGGAACATGTAAGTGTTGCCACCAAGCCCATTAAGCTTGATCATACTAAACAATCAGGAGCAGTGAACTCCTTTGGTTTCAGTGGGACTAATGCTAATGTCATAGCAAGCACATATCAGCACCCTATTACAACTCAGAGAATCACTAATTCACTGCCTATTTTAGTTTCTGCAAAAAGTGAAGGGGCTTTATCTGAGATGGTTCGCCATATAGGAGAAGTGAAACTGAGTCCACAACAAAAGAACACCTTAGCCCTTAAAAGATCTCATTTCTCATATTGCAAGCTATTTTTTAATGAGAAAACAATCGATAGCCACCCTGGGACTATTAAAGAGGTGCTTTGGAATAAAATACAACCTCCGGTTTATTTTTTGTTTAGTGGACAAGGAGCCCAATTTGAAGGAATGGGCAGAGTTTTGTATGAAAAAAATTCGGTCTATAGAAAATATCTGAATTATTGTGATAAAATTTATCATGCTCTCACAGGTGATAGCTTATTGTCATTAATTCATGATTCAGATCTAGATTATTTATCCCATACTCGGAATACACAGGTGGCCATTTTTTCTGTTTCTTATTCTATAGCTAAATGTTGGGAAAAGCATGGAGTCAAACCAAAAGCACTCATTGGGCATAGCCTTGGAGAATGGGCTGCAGCTTGTTTTTCTGGAATGCTTGAGTTACAAGATGCTATAGCGCTTATTATTAAAAGGGGTGAATTGATGGAAGGTGCCCCGTCTGGAAAAATGATAGCGGTGAAATCCTCATTAACCAGCTTAGAAGAGTATGAGCAGTTTTATAAATTAGATATAGCTGCGATTAATGGTAATAAGCAAATTGTTGTTTCGGGTTCTAGTTCTGATATCGATTCTTACAAAATCTTTTTACGGAATAATAATATCTTATACAGAGAGGTAAATGCATATCATGCTTTTCATTCAAGATTAATGGATCATGTAGCGCAAGAATTTCAATCCGAAGTTGACAAAATCACTTTTTCCGAAGGAAACTACCCAATTGTATCTAACCTAAATGGCGAAAATATTTCAATTGAAGCCATTAGGAATGGTTATTGGTCAAAGCAAATTAGAAATACAGTCCAATTTGTTGATTCACTGCAAGCAGTCGAAGAATCGGCTATTTTAATTGAAACCGGGCCAGGAACTACCCTTATTTCCCTTGCAGCTAAAGAAATTAAAAACGTAAGTCATTCAATTCCTGGATTCGCTACAATTAATCATCCTAATTGCTTTTTTGATTCCTTTTCTTATTTGTTCGAGCGGGGATATTCCATGGATTTATCGCCTTTCTTTGAAGAAGTAGATCCAAGAACAGTAAGTGCCCCATTGTATGCATTTGATAAAGAGCGGTTTTGGATTAGAGATAAAGTAGAGTACTCACTCAATAGATTAGAGAGTCAAACCAATCAAGCTAAAGTTCTATTTCGAAAATGGCAACAAATCAAGGATAGTGAGATTGAAGATTCTGATGTCCAAAACAGTAAAACCTGGAAAGTCAATTCTCGGATTTGGCATTCTGATATGGACGAACACTATCTTGAGTTTATACATTTTTTGAATCATCAAAGAGCCACTTTAAAAAACCTTTTTTTAGATCTTTCTGAAGTGGCAGAGGCGTGGAAGGATAATTATACTTTTGCTTTTATTGGTTGTTTACAATCTTATTTCCTAGAAAAGAAAGGTGTAATCTTCAATCTTGTATTCCTGTATGATGACTCTTGCAACTACCAGCCTGTTAATAACGGCCAATTTGGTATTTATAAATGTAAGAATGGTGAGATAGTTGAACTTAAGTATTTTGAAAGACCTAGTAATATAGTTGCTAGGATGCCAACTATTTCCCAAGATAAAACATACATTATTACGGGTGCTTCGGGCTCACTTGGATTACACTTTATAGAGTATTTATTTGAGCAGAACGTACAAGAACTCTATCTTCTTGGGAGGAGACCACTGGACAAACTTTCTTCGCAGCATAAGAGGTGGGTCAATAAGTTTAAAGAAGATGGTAGGAAAATAGAGTATCATTCAGCAGATGCCGTTTCGGATAATCTCTTCGAAACTATTTCAAGGCCAGCAGGAGGCTTTTTCCACCTTGCTGGCACTTACACGAATTCAGCTTCAGAAAGCTTGGAGCTAAGTGAAGTTCAAAATGTTTTCGATCCCAAAATCAATCTTACAAAACTTATCTATGACAGGGCTTTAGCACTCAATGCAGATTTCCTCATGATAGCTTCATCTGCCGTTACATTGACAGGTGCCCCCATGCTTACTCATTATGCTTTCGCAAATGGATGGATGGATGGATTTACAGAAAGAAAGGTAGATATGGATATTATAAGTTTTGCCTGGGGGGGATGGAAAGGTAGTAATATGATGCGGGAATCTTCAAATGAAGTATTTCAAAACGAATGGGGCTTTAAAGCTATAGAGCCTAATGAAATGTTATCTGCTTTTCAAAATGGCATCCCGGGATATCAGGCCGTTCTTAGCATTGACTTTGACCGGTTCTTTGCCCTGGCACCACAAATGAAAGGATTTAAGCCTTTTTTAGACTTTGTTTCAACTCAAAAAGAATCAGAAAGACCTGTTATTCATAATCTAGACGTTCATACCATCGAAGACTTTTTAAGGGATGCTTTAGCTGAAATTTTAAAAGATGAACCGGAGAATCTTGACTTTAGAAAGCCATTTGAGGAAATTGGATTCAATTCATTACTTGCAATAGAATTATCTAATAAAATCAACAGTGTATTTGGATTAAGCTTGCCTTCGACAATTATTTATGCTCATCCTTCTCCAGGAGTATTGCTTGAATTTTTAATTGATGAAATTATCCCTAATGAAGAGACGGCAGACGAAGACGAACTATTAGAGCTTCAGCGACTACTAGATGAGAAACTTAAGTCAGGAAAAGGATGAATGAAGCTCAAATAAAAAAATTGCTTAAAAGAGCCTATGAGCGAATTTCTCATTTGGAACAAGAGCTAGAAGCTCCAGTATCCATGGGAGAAACCGATATTGCTATTGTTGGAATAGGATTAAGGTTTCCGAGTGTAAATTCCTTAGAGGATCTTCATCAAGTACTTGTTACTGGGAAAAGTCTAGTAAAAGAAGTACCCAGAGGCAGGTGGGATATAGAGAAATGGCTGGGAGGTAAAAATGAAAAAGCTAAGGCATATACTTTCGCAGGATCATATTTAGAAGAAATTGATCAATTTGATCATCACTTTTTTAATATTCCTCCAGAGGAGGCTCAACATACAGACCCTCAGCAAAGGATGTTATTGGAGTTATCGGTTGAGGCTGTACAAAATGCTGGTTTATTATTAGAAGACTTAAGTGGCTCTTCAACAGGTGTTTATATTGGAACAGTAAATTCAGGTTTTGATGAGCTTATTTCCATAACGCCTACTGAATATTCTCCTACAGGAAGTATTGTTGCATCTGCTGCCGGGAAAATAGCTTATAAACTTAATCTGAAAGGACCTGCTATCAGTCTAGATACAGCGTGCTCCTCCTCTTTAACGGCAATTCATATTGCTAGCAATAGTCTGCTCAACCAAGAAATAGATTATGCTTTAGCTGGGGGGGTAAACCTTATTCTTAGTCCTAAGGGTCATATTGGTTTTAGTCAGTTAGGAGCTATTGCTGAAGATGGTCGCTGTAAGACTTTTTCAGATAATGCAAATGGTTTTGGAAGAGGTGAAGGCGGCGGAATCGTTGTCTTAAGGCGATTTAAAGATGCCATAGATGATGGTAACCGAATTTTAGGGGTAATTAGCGGATCTGCCTCTAACCATGATGGTCAGAGTAATGGTTACACGGCCCCAAATCAAATGTCACAAGAATCTGTCATCAAAAAAGCATTAAAAAAGGCAGGAAAAAGCCCTATAAATGTTGGGTATATTGAAACACATGGAACAGGCACTTCCTTAGGAGATGCCATAGAGCTTCAAGCTTTAAATAAGGTATTTCAATTTAATGAGAAATTGGAACTGGGAAGTGTAAAGGCAAACTTTGGTCACACGGAATATGCGGCGGGTATTCTTTCTCTTGGCAGGGCATTACTAAGCTTAAACAAGGGAATCGTATATCCTCAAATTGGCATTCGTGAATTAAATTCAAATTTTAAATGGGACCAATCGCCACTTAATGTGAACCTTGAAGATAACTGTAAGCAGGCGAAAATAGATGTAACTGGTATTAGTGGTTTTGGAATTTCAGGCACAAACGTACATCTCATTGTTGAAGGAGTTGATAATCACCCCAATCAATCAAGTCAAGAAAATACTAAAGGCCTCGCATTGTTTTGTAGTGCTAGGAGCGAAGGGGCTCTCCTAAAACAAGTGAATAAACACTTGACTAATTTAAAAAATATCAGAGCTGAAGATGTTTCTCAATATGCAATCTCTAATCTTGTTTTTAGAGATCAATTTGAATATCGTTTGGTTTTTTTGGGGAATGATAAAGATGGATTAATTGAGGACATTGAAAGCAGCTTACGTCTCGATATGGATGTGCCTTTATCCGTCAATCCGGCTTCTAAAGGGAAAAACGTGTTTCTATTTCCCGGGCAAGGAGGGTTATGGCAAGGTATGGCACAAGAACTTTATAGACAATCTAATTACTTTAGAAAAACAATTGAGAAAACTTCTAAGGCCTTTGAAAAATGGCTGCCGATTTCTATTTCAGAAAAAATTAGAGAAGGCTCACCAGACCTATTTGTCAATGAGAAAATTATTCAACCTGCATTATTTTCAATTCAAATTGCTCTAGCTAAACTATGGATTCATTATGGTTATCATCCCGACTGTGTGATTGGTATAAGTATGGGCGAAATTGCTGCTGCGCATATCGCAGGCTCCATAAGCTTGGATGATGCAGTCAAAGTAATCATATTTCGATCTAGATATCTTGTTGAACATGTATCAGATAAAAAAATGTGTTTAATCGAAGTCGATAAGGCTACAATTAATGATTTGCAATCAACTTATAGGGATATAGAAATCTCGGGTTATTATTCAGAAAAATCATTTTTGATTGCTGCTTCAGATAAAACCTTGGATGAGATTCAAAAGAAATGTGACAGTGAAGAATGGTTTTGCAAACGAGCGGAGACGACGATTGCTTCACATTGTTCTTCAGTTGACTTATTTCTCGAAGACTTTAGATCAGATATTCAGGATATCCCTTTTCAACCAACAGATTGTAGCATGTTTTCTACGGCCTATGGGAGGTGGATGAAGCCAGCAGATTATAAGTCGTCATATTGGATAGATAATATCCGGAATCCTATACGATTCGAAACCGCCACTAAAGAACTGTTGAGTTTAGGTTATTCTGTATTTACGGAAATAAGTACAAACCCAACAACTTCCTATTATTTTACAGCATCCTTTCCTTCTCAAAAGTATATTTTTCAAGCTACGTTAATCAAGGGTAAGGATAGTTTAGATAGTTTTAAAAGCTCTATAAATAGTTTGTATCAAAAGGGTGTAAAGCCATCATTTGGTCTCGTCGACAATTCTTTTTTAGAGCTTCTTCCACTCTATTGCTGGGATAAAGAACAATTCTCTATTCCTTATGATAACTATGATCTTACTGAGTCAGTTGTGCAAAAAGACCAGATGTATTTAATTCCTGAATGGAAACCGGTCCCTATTGAAAGGTCTTTGGAAGAGATTGAAGGAGAATTATTTTTAGTGAGTTTCAATCAATATCAGTGGTTTCATAATCAAGCCTACTTTGATCCTGAAAAGTTGATTTCACTATTGGAAAATTCGAATCAGTTGAATTCAACCGTAATTATAGATTTGTTCGGTTTTGATATTGCTGAACTTCCTAAAACTTTACAGTGGCTTCAAGATGTTGCTCTTATAAAAAATAGGAATGTAAATATTGTGTTCGCATGTGCAAAATCCATTCCAATAAAAGGCAATGAATCCAAGTTAAATGAATATGGTTATGGCTGGCTAGGTATTTGTCGATCATTATCAATTGAATGGGAGTTGGGATTTGTGCTGTGGGTTGATACAGATAATGGTGACTTTAAGAATTTAAAGTCTTTTTTGTTACCTAACTTTCCTACTCAACCGTTCTGTATCCGAAATTCTGAGACTTACCAGTTGCACCTTGACTACAAAAGTTTACCAGAAGGCAAAAAATCAAATGTAAATTCAGCTTTGATTATAGGAGGGACATCAGAAATGGGCCTTCTAATTGCAGATGAATATGTGAAAAAGGGAGTGCGTACATTGATTTTGCATGGAAGAAGACCTGTAAGGTTTTCTCTCTCAAAGGAATCATCGGACAGAGACCTTAAAGTGAGTGAAAAAGTCCAGCAGTTAAAAAGTAAAGGTGTAGAGGTTTATATAACCGATGGAGACTTATTGAACCCACAGACAAGAAAAGCACTTCTCAATCTCATAGAGTCGAAAGAAGTATTCATTGATGATTTTGTGTTTTGTGCCGGGACTTCTCATCATTATAGTCTTTTAAAAGATGAGCCTAATGAATTTCTAGAGCAAACATCTATAAGGAGTTTAGGGTGGAGAGAATTGGTCGACTTATCCAATCCGAATAGAGTTATTTTTATTTCTTCTATTTCTAGCTTCTTTAATTCAATAGGCCAAGCTCCTTATTTATTTAGCAATCACGTTATAGATGCTTGGACCTTGGGCCAAAGCGATTCTCCGTACAAAGTTATTTCTGTCCTGTTTCCTTTATGGAAGGATATTGGGAAAGCCAAAGAAGACGGTTTCTTGCCAGAGACTCTCCTGGAGCATGCATCCAATATTGATTTAAAGCGTCATATGCATAGGTTGATTGATATTGATTTACCATATTCAATGGTATTAGGCGCTGCTGATCTAGCAAATAATAATACACGTTCCCTATGGAAGAACGTACCATTTTTGTTAGAAGGAAGTTTAAAGAGAAGAATAGAGGCTATGTCAGTGGAATCTACTCACAATGAACAAGTAGATTTAATTGTTCCAACCTCTGATAGTGTAGAGGCCTTTCTTCAAGAATTGTGGTTTTCGTTGTTAGGCCAAAAAAATATACTCAGCCACAATCATTTTTTTCAGATGGGTGGTAATTCAGTTTTACTGGCGAAGCTTTTAAATAGGTTAAAGGGAAAATTTCCCGAAATAAAAATTACAGTAAAAGATCTTATTCAGAATCTAAAGTTCCATGAGCAAGCAGATTTGGTAAGAAATCTTATTTCTGATAAGGGGGCGAGCGAACATCCGGAGATAATTTTAAAAGCTTCATCAAAGAAGGAGTTATATCCAGCCTCTGAAGAGCAGAAACAGATATGGATACAAAGTCAGTTGGATAAGAATTGTGCTTTATACAACTTAACAGGTGTTTATATGTATCATGGTGTTTTGAATGTAAAGGCATTTGAGGAATCTGTTAATCAATTAGCAATTGAGCAGGAAATTTTTAGAACCAGATACGTTCTTCAAGATGGAGCCATCTTTCAAGTGATTGATCCAACAGCTAAGTTGTTCTTTCAAAAGATTGAATTGGATCAAGATGACGCGCTTGAACCCTTAATGTCTGAATTATTTCAAAGAGAGTCTAATTATGGTTTTGATCTTGAAACACAGCACCCTTTTAGGGTTTTTGTTATATCGCAAAGGGATAAAGGGGCTTTTCTTTTAAACCTGCATCATATTGCTGCTGATGGTTGGGCATTAGGATATTATACTCGCAGGCTAAATGAGGTATATTCTCAGATAATTGAGGGAGTACCTACTTCTAAACAACAACTGGAGCTTACATATAAGGATTACAGCGTGTACCAACAGGAGAACTATTTAGATAGTGATAAAGGGCGTGTTGACGAACAATTTTGGCTGCGTCAATTGAAAGATCATGTTGCTACAGATTATTTAGAATTGAAATCTGAACGACCTGATGTTTTTTCTTTTGTAGGTACCAAGTGGTCCCAGCTTTTGCCTAAAGATACTTTTGATAAAGTAAGGCACACCAGTCAACAATTAGGCGTTTCTCTATTTGCTTATTTGCAGGCAAGCTTGGGGCTATTGTTGAGTTATGAATCAAATAAAGAAAACATTACAACAGGAACCCCATTCTCTACAAGAGTGGATAAGAGACTAGAACATGTAGTAGGCAATTTTGTGAATATTTTACCAGTTTGTTTAGAGATACCAAAAGACATCTCATCGGCTACGTTCATTAAAAATGTTCAAGTTCAGGTATCTGATATAATGAATCACCAACAGTATCCTTTTAATAAGATTGTTCAAAACATTGGATTGACTAGAGATCCATCAAGACACCCCGTTTTTGATATTCTTTTTGTCCTTCAAAATCATGAGGAGGCTGACTTCAAACTTAAGGGCTTAGAGATTGAAAGAAGACATATAGATCCTGAGCATTCCAAATTAGATTTGTTTATCGAAATTAGAGAAAAAGAAGAATCCTTAGAGTTCAATTTTGAATACAATAAGGAACTTTTTAACGATTCGGTAATCAGAAATCATTTCTTGAAATGGAAGCGATTATTGGATTGTATTTGCTTGCAGCTTGATGACAGCATTGACCAACTTTTCTCTTATTTTACAGATGAATCCAATGAAAATTCCTAAATGCATCAAGTCCCAGAAATTTATAAAGGGTATTTGGACAGATATCTTTCAACTAGAGTAATAGAAGGCGAGGGTATTGCAATTCATGATCAGAATGTTTTATTAACTCATCAGCAAGTTAAGGAGTACACATATAAGTTCTCTAATGTATTAAATGAAATTGCTGAAAAGAACCCTCAGAAGACCTTCTCTATTGGAGTGGGTTGTGGGAGGTCTGCGTATCAAATTATTTCATTGTTGGGTATTTGGGAGGCAGGGTTTGTCTACCTTCCTCTTAACATTGAAAAAGATATAAGATCATTAGAAGCTACATTGCAATCAGCCCATTGTAACATTGTAGTTTGCTTAAAAGCTGATCTGCAAAAAGTGATGTCCCACTCGGGAAGTAGCAGTTTGGACACTATAATATGCTTTACATCTCTAACGCAATGGGAAATTATTCATGTCGATGGAAATGGTTATTCCTATCCAAACATTTCTACAGAAGCTAAAAGAGAAAGCGGATACCTAGTTAAGACCTCCGGTTCTTCTGGTAAACCGAAACTTGTATTAGGAAGTATATTGAGTCTCGATCATTTTATTTCTTGGCAATACGACGCCTTCGGAAGAGGAGAAGAAATTAGGACAGTTTGGTTAACTGAACCCACCTTTGATGCTTCATTTAGAGATATCCTTTTGCCACTCATTTCAGGAGGTCAAATATGTATTCCTTCAGAAGAAGTTCGTGAGATTCCAAACGCACTTTTGCATTGGATAGATAAAAAGAATATAACTCATTTACATTCAGTACCTTCTCTTTACCGTATATTTCTTAACGAGCTAGAAGAGAGTTTTAAAGGAATACAAATCTTTCAGCATCTAAAGTATGTTTTTCTTTCAGGAGAACAGGTTTTGAATAGTGATCTTACACGCTGGCAGGCAATTTTCCCTTCTTTTCCTCAAATTGTTAACTTCTACGGTGCTACCGAAACAACCTTAATTCGAACATATCATGTCTTTGACTATAAAGTTCATGATTCAATAGAGATACCGGTAGGTCATCCAATTCCAGATACATCAATTAGAATAGTTGGTCAAGATGGCGCATGTAAATTAGGAGAACAAGGTGAAGTAATTGTTCAAACTGCTTATCCTTCTTTGGGCTTTTTAGAGGACGGTGTGCTTTCTCAACCATGGTCGAAAAGAGATGGGCTACAGGCCATCTCCTATAGAACTGGTGACGAGGGATACATAAATAATGAAGGAGCACTGGTTTTAAGAGGGAGATTGGATGACCAAATTAAAATTCGAGGGGTTAGGGTTGATAAAAAATCAATAGAGGAAATCGCAATTGAAAAATTAAAATTAAAAGATGTAAAGGTAGTTTATGAAAGCAGCCGCCAACAATTGTTTCTTTTTTATACAGCAGACCAAGAAATCGATTCAGATCATGCCAAAAGTATTCTTTTAGAAGTTCTTCCCGCAGCTCATATTCCAAGTGCTTGGAGACATATGAAACAATTTCCAAAAACGGTAAATGGGAAAGTAGACATACAACAACTTAAAAAAGAGGCAAACAATAGGAAACAAAAGCTACAAAACAAGCAAGCATTTCAAACTAACGAAGAGGAAAAATTAGCACGATTGTGGTCTCAAGTTTTAAAGGTTGAAGTTTCAAGCAGATCTGCAAGCTTCTTTGATCTTGGAGGCAATTCTCTGAATGGAATTGTGTTATTAAGCAGAATTCAAAAAGAGTATAGTAGGAAAATTCGACTTAGAGATTTTTTCCAGAATCCAAAGCTCCACGAGATGCTTTCTGTGATTCAAGCTGCTCCTTATAAAGGCTTGCCTGATATTTCTCCTATTGCGGAGCAGGACTATTATCCGGTTTCACCTGCCCAGAGAAGAATGTGGGTTCTTCACAATATGGAAAGAAATTCTATCACGTATAACATTAAGCGAGCTTTTGAAATTCATAATGAATTAGACATAGAGAAAATGAGGGATGCATTTGAAAATGTGATCCTTCAGCAAGAAAGTTTGCGAACCAACTTTAAAATAGTTGAAGGAGTACCCGTTCAATTTATCCGACCATTTGATGGTCATTTATTCAATCTAAAACTTCTTGACTTTTGTTCTCAAAAGAAAAAGGAGCAAGCAATCCGACACATTGCAAATCAGGAAGTACACTATCACTTCGACCTAGAATCCGAAAGTTTAATTCGAGCAACTCTTATTAAGGTTGAGGATGAAAAATATGTTTTATTACTAAACCTACATCATATTATTGCCGATGGATGGTCAATGGAAATTTTAATGAGATCGCTTGTTCTAGAGTATTCTCAAAGCAAGAGCTTGCTTGCTTCTAACATACAGAGCATTAAGTATAAAGACTATACAAACTGGCAATCTGATCTCCTTCAGTCTGGACAACTTGATAAACAGAGGGAGTATTGGCTCAAGGAACTAAATGGTGATATACCCATACTTGAGTTCCCTACAGATAAATCTAGAGCACTAATCAAAACCTATGAGGGTAAGCCTATTCATTTTACGATTGACAGGGATTTAAAGGATAAAATAGAAGCGCTTTGTCAAAAGTGGGATGTCAGTCTATTTATGCTTTTATTGACTGTAACTAAATTAGTCTTATATAAGTATACAAATCAAAAAGATATTGTTCTGGGGTCTCCTGTCGCAGGTAGAGAGCATCCTTCGCTGACTCACTTAATAGGATTTTTTGTAAATATGATAGCCTTAAGGACAGAAATAGATCCTGAGATATCATTTAAAGAATACTTATCTCATGTCAAAGAGAAGGTTTTAGATGGCTTTGATCATCAAACCTATCCATTTGATCAATTGGTGGAACAATTAGACCTTCCAAGGGATACAGGAAGATCTCCAATATTTGATATCACCTTTCAGGTATTAAACGTAGAGTTCTGGGAAAACACCACGGATTCAGATTTGGTAGTTAAGCCATTTATTGCTGATTGGGAAAGAAGTCAATATGATCTTTCTTTCTTTTTTAAAGAACGTGCAGAAGATATTTTTGGACTTATTGAGTATAATACTAGTTTATTTCGTAGCCAAAGAATTACACGACTCATCGCTCATTTTAGGTATCTATTAAATGAAGTATTGAGCCATCCTGATCGTCCGATAAAACTTTTAAGCTTTCTTTCAACAAAGGAAATACAAAAATTACTTTTTGACTATAATGCAAGTCCTAAAATATCAGATGAAGCCAATACTGTTCTTGACATCATAAACCGAAACCATAAGTCAGATATTATTCTGAAAGGTATATCAAAGAACCATAGTTACACGTCATTCTTTAAATTAAAAAATCAAATTGCCTCTTTATTGGTCAGTAGAGGCATCGAGAGCCAAGTCATTGCAGTAATGTGTAGGAGAAGAGCTACGCTGATCCCTGCAATGTTAGGTGTAATGTCATCCAGAAATATTTATTTGCCTCTCGATCCTGACCACTCATATGATAGAATTCTGAGTGTACTTGAGAAGGTTGACGTGAAAATGATAATGTATGAGATAGATTTTCTCGTAAAAGCAGAAAAGTTGTCTTGGGAGCTAGAGTCAGTGAGCTCTACGCTTTGTTTAGATAGTCAAGAATTCAATGCTGTTATTCCTGAGCAATCAGACTTAATGGATAGAGACCTATGGAATTATATTGGAAAAACAGCAGAAGATCAAATACAGGCGGGTGGCTGGAAGTCAAGTTACACTGGCCTGCCTTTTTCCATAGAGGAAATGGAAGAGTATGCAACCAATGCCTTTCATAAGATACGCCCTTATTTGTCTGATGCAACAAAAGTTTTAGAAGTTGGCTGTTCCTCCGGATTTACCTTAATAAAAATAGCACCATTAGTTAAAGAATATGTAGGTATAGACTTATCAGGAGAAATCTTAAAAGGCACCCAAGAAAAAATAGATCAACTTGGATTAGAAAATGTAAGTCTACACGAGTTGGCTGCACATGAGATTTTACAACTAAAACATATTGATTTTGATGTTATTATTATCAATTCAGTGATTCAAAGTTTTGGGAGCTACAATTATTTTAGAAATCTGGTTGATAAAGTCTTAACTAAATCTTCTTCCTCATCTATATTGTTTCTGGGCGATATTCAGGATATAAGACTGCGAAGAAAAATGATGGACTCATTAAGGTCATTCAGTCAACGGCATCCTGGTAAGAATTATAAAACAAAGCTGATTTGGGATGATGAACTTTTTTATCATCCGAATTTCTTTAAAGATCTTGCTGTTGACTATCCTCAGTTAATAGATTTTGAAATCAGCGAGAAGCGAGGCCAAATTATAAATGAGCTGACTCTGTTTCGGTACGATATGATAATCAAAATTGATAAAGACATAAGGGATCAGCAGCAACACCGTGTGAATAATTGGAGGGGAGGGATCGATGATATAAAAAATCAGACGCTACTGCCTTTGCCTTCCCTGTCAGAAGATGATTCAGCTTATATCATATTCACTTCAGGAACATCAGGAATACCTAAGGCTGTTGAAATCCAACATAAAGCCCTATTGAGCCAGGTTCTAGGCTTTCATGCGGTATACAATCATAAGCTATCGTACAAGGACTGTTTTTTACTCTCCAGTAAGTACACCTTCGATGTTTCTGTTCTCGAAATGTTTTTGGGACTCTCTGTAGGAGGAACACTTGTTGAAATTGATCATGGGAAGCCTTTAGGTGCTTTTCAATTTGCTGAATCCATTTTACAAAAATCTGTTTCGTGGGCATACTTGCCGCCATCGCTGTTAAAGGATATTTTTGAAGCCTTATTAACTGCGTCTAAGCCTTTAGAGTTAAAGTATTTGTTGGTCGGAGTTGAACCGATAAAATTTAATACTTTAAAAGTGATAAGCCTTAGTTTTCCTCAAATTCAAATTGTTAATGGATATGGGCCAACAGAGGCTACCATCGTAAGCACCTATTATCGCTTTAATGCCAAAGACGAATATACTATAGTTCCAATAGGTCACCCTATGCCAGGCTATGAAGTATATGTTCTCGATGAGAATCTTCAACTTGCCGCGGCAGGTATTCCTGGTCAGTTAGCTATAGCCGGTGCAGGTTTAGCTAAAGAATATAGAAATGATGAGAATCTGACGTCTAGAAAGTTTATCGAGTTGCCTCAAGTTTCAAAAAGAGTATACCTCACAGGTGATAATGTTTACTGGGATGATTTTGGAAGACTGAATTTTGTTGGCAGGGCAGATCGCCAAGTAAAATTTAACGGATATAGAATTGAGCTAGAAGGTATTGATACACAAGTTTCTAAATTTCCGGGGATTCAATCTGTCCTTACTAGAGTTTTTTCCTTAGATGAGGAAAGCCAACAAATAGTATCATTTGTTCAAGCTTCTGATGAAGTTGAAGTCTCATCACTCAGAAGCTTTCTTTACATGTTGCTACCACCTTATATGGTTCCTAATCGGTTTGTTTTTCTTGATAGTATGCCACTCACAACTCATGGGAAGATCGATGAAGTCGCGCTTACTGAATTAATTGAATCCAAGAAATCTGAAAAGGAAAATATCTTGCTACCCACTCATGATTTAGAGCATAAAATTTTCCTTTTGTTTCAAGAATTGCTTCAAAGATCTGATTTTGGAATAGAAGACAATTTCTTCGAACTTGGCGGGCATAGTTTAATAGCTACTAGACTTATATCCAGAGCCGCTAAAGAGTTTCAGATTAAAATTCAGTTAGTAGATGTTTTTACTCATCCTACTGTTAAACAATTGGCTGAGCGTGCTGTAAAACAAGGTTGGGAACAATTCAAAATTGATAGGGTGACAGAATCCCCGGAAGGCTTATATCCTATGTCTTTTGCGCAGAAAAGATTATGGGTCATTGATCAATTAAATCCTGATGATTATTCTGTTAGATCTGCCTACAACATGGTTGGATTATTTGAATTGGAAGGCCAACTTCCTATCAAAACCTTCAATAACGCAATACAAATTATTGTAAATCGGCATGAAACTTTAAGAACTAATTTTATTGACATCGATGGAGACGCCTATCAGAAAGTCCAAGCTCATAGGACCTTTGAGCTTGAGTTTTATCAGTCTGAAAGTAAAATCTCTGACGATGAATTTATAGGCCTTGTTGAAAAGTTTGCTTCTGAACCTTTTGATCTTGCGGAGGATAGCTTGCTAAGGGTAATCTTAATTGAAGGCCCCCTAAAAACCTATGTACTTACCTTGTTGCACCATATTATTTCTGACGGTTGGTCTATGCACCGATTCTCAATTGAGTTAGAGCATGCCTTAGGTATCTTGAATAGCGGAAAAAAGCGACTACCTGATCTTGAGATCCAGTATAAAGACTATTCTGCTTGGATCAACAAGAGGGTGGATGACCTGGATAAATCAAAGCATTATTGGGAGAGCTTAGTAAAGGATCCTTCAGAACCCTCAATAATCCCAAGTGATTTTAAACGTCCTGTTTGGAGAACTTATCATGGAGACACAATTTATCATAATATTCCTGCTGATCAAACTCGAGCTATTAAGAAGTATTGTGCTGAGCAAGGGGTCACTTTGTTTGCATTACTAAATTCAGCCTTACATTTACTGATTCATCGATGTTCTGGCTTGACCGATATTATGACAGGCTCCCCGGTAACAGGAAGAAATCACCCCTTGCTGGAAGAACAAATTGGATTTTACTTAAATAATATAGTTGTTCGGTCTCAGCCGAAAGGGGATCTTTTGTTTTCAGAATATTTAGCGTCTATAAACCAACAACTCATCAAATCGTTATCTCACCAAGAATATCCATTTGATTTGTTGGTAGAGCAGGTCTTTAATGATAGAGATCCAGCTCATGCGCCTTTCTTTGACATCTATTTAGCTCTTCAGAATAATATTGATCCGATTCTAGATTTTGATGGCTTTAAATTTAAGACCATAAATCTCGAGCGAAAGGTGAGCAGGTTTGATTTAAACTTGATGGTCTCGGAAGGCAAAAACTTATCCTTTAGCTTACAGTATAACACTGATTTGTATAGAAGGACAACCGCTAATAATATTCTTGATGCCTTTTTGCAAATTTTAGCTCTTGTAATTCAAGAGGACCTGCCACTTAGAAGTGTCTCTCTTTTGAGTAATGAATCTATACAACAACAATTAGAAATTCCTAAAGCTAATTTATGTAAACAAGAACAGGAGAACGCTCTTGGAAGCTACACCAGTCTTATAGAGGCGTTTTATCAAACGGTGAAGACTTACCCAAAGGATACAGCCCTCATTGAAGGAAATTTTGAAGTCACTTATGAGGAGCTCAACTATGCCTCCACGCATTTGGCTAATCAATTGAGAAAAACCGGCCATCCAAAATACCAACCAATAGGATTACATTTAAAAAGAGGCATCTCTAGGGTAGTCTCTATTTTAGCTGTTTTAAAGACAGGAAGTGCTTATCTCCCAATTGATCCTGATTTACCTCAAGGGCGTAAAGAATATCAACTAAAAGAGGCGGATTGTTCGGTACTCATTTCCGATGGGGATTATAAAATAGATGGTGTTCAATCGTTAAATTACTTTTTTAATACTGCACCCATTGAAAATAATGATGAACCTATTGACGGAAGTGATCTAGCCTACATCTTATTTACTTCAGGTACAACCGGTAAGCCTAAGGGGGTCAAGGTTATGCATCAAAATGTATTAAGCTTATTGTTGGATGAGCCAATAATACAGATCACAGAAAAAGATGTGTGGACATTATTTCATAACTACCATTTTGATTTTTCAGTTTGGGAGATGTGGGGAGCGTTGCTTTATGGTGGTAAGTTAGTTGTCCTGAGAGATGATGAGGTTAAAGAGTTAGATCTTTTTGCTGATATCATATATCAGCAAGAGGTGACCATACTCAATCAAACCCCCATGGTCTTTTACCTTGTTAAGGACATATTGATCAACAAATTTTCTACAGGGGACTTGGCGTTATCTAAAGTTATATTTGGAGGTGATAAACTCTCACCTTTTTTATTGACAGACTTTGCAGAGAAATTCCCTTTTGTAGAACTTATTAACATGTATGGAATAACAGAAACCACCATTCATGTTACTGCAAAAAAACTTTCAATAAATACACTAAATCAAAAGCTGAGTAATATTGGCAGAGCGATTCCGTCCCTATCTGTTTATGTTGTAGATCAGTATGCTAATCTTTTACCATTGGGTATTCCTGGACAGCTTGTTGTTACAGGCAAAGGACTTTCAATGGGATATCTAAAGGATTCTATTTTAACCGAAGAGAAATTTTCTAAGCTGCCATTCTTATCTGAAAAGGCTTATTTTTCGGGTGATAGAGTAAGATGGCTCCCTTCAGAGGACCTAGAATATTTAGGCCGTATAGACTATCAATTGAAAGTCCGGGGGCATAGAGTAGAGGCTGCAGAAATTGAATGGGCTATTGAAAAATTTAATTTTATCAAACAAGCAATAGTCCTTAAAAAGGAAGATGGTGAATCCGAAAGACTATTGGCTTTCCTCGAGCCCTTTGAACCATTTAAAAGATTTGAAGAGGTCAGATCCTTTTTTCCAAATTTGCAAACGACACAACTTCCTAATGGCCATCCTTTTTTTCACCTTAATGAAACGGAAACACAATTCATGTACAAGGAGATCATTAAGGATGATGGCTATCACTTAGATAAACTTCATTTGAGCTCTAAGCCAATAATTGTAGATGCAGGAGCGAATATTGGAATGTTTACCTTTATATCTTCCCAACTCTGGCCGGAGGCGGAAATTTTTGCATTTGAACCTATCCCTGAAATATTTGAGTGCCTTTCGGCAAATGCAAAAATGCTCAATTCTGAACGGATTCATTTATTTAATGAGGGCCTATCTGATTTAGAAGGGAAGTTGGAGCTTACCTATTATCCATTTAATACGGTAATGTCTGGTGCAGGAGAGTCAGACTATCAAATTTTAGAAGCATTTCTCAAAAAACAATATGACACATCTTCTGCAGAAGGCACAGAGCATATGGATCAAATGTTAAAAGAAGCTCTGGATGGTATTGAGGTTTCTTGTTCGGTTCGCTCGATTTCTAACTTAATTGATAATTATAATCTTGATAAAATTGATTTGCTCAAAGTTGATGTAGAGGACTGGGAAGAAAAAATAATCGATGGTATTCAAAGTGATCATTGGTCAATGATAGGCAAGGTGATTATTGAAATCCATGATAAAGAAGGCCGGTTAAATCGCATTGAAAAGTTTTTGTCTGATAAGGGATTCATAATTGAAATAGAGCAAACACAAGAACTGCTTGGCACATCATTATATAACTTAATTGCCTTTAGAGAAGATGTTGAGACAGGAAATAGCATTTCTTCGATTCAAGACTTTTTAGTTGATGTAGAATTTCCAATAACTCAAAAAGAATTACTAGCTGTAGTTGACCGGGGCTTGAAAGAGCAATTGCCCTCTTACATGATTCCGGATGACCTAATTCTATTGAATCAACTACCTGTCACACAAAATGGAAAAATAGATAGGGCAACGCTGCTACAAACTTCTGTCAAAGACCAAGCTGTTGTTGGTGATGCGGATTTATCCCTTTCCAAGAGGGGGGAACTTGTTTTAAAAATAATAAGTGAGGTCTTAGATAAAGAGGTTCCTTTACTTGATAATTTCTTTAAGCTGGGAGGAAATAGCCTTAATGCAACAAAAGTTATAAATCGAATTAAGAAAGCTTTAGATATCGAAATCCGAGTCCGTGATCTATTTAAACATCCCATTATTTGCGACTTGGTTGAGTACGTGGATTCTATCCAAAGTTCAAAAATGCCTAAGCTTATTCCTTCAAAGAGAAATGATCATTATCCGGTATCCAACGCTCAATTTCAATTGCTGACAGCAGCGATGATTGATGGAAAAACCAGGTCTACATACAATATGACAGGCGGCATGAAACTTCATGGTCCTTTAGCTATAGAGGAACTGAAACATACTTTTAAGATAATCATTGATCGATATGAAATATTGAGAACCTATTTTCAATTTAAAGATGGGGATTTTGTCCAAGTAGTTGAGGATAATTTGGAGCTGCCATTTTTTCATTATATGGTCGATAAGCTGACAGAGCCATTTTGTCAAAAAAAGTTGATTCAACTCAATGAACACTTATTCGATCTTGAAAAAGGCCCTTTACTTAGGATTGAGCTTTTTAGTGGTAGTCAAGAAGAACACTTTTTAGCTATTGGAATGCACCATATCATTTCAGACGGTTGGTCCATGAAGATTTTAAATGATGAAGTTGCCAGAGTCTACAATAATCTTATTGATAGGATAGAACCGGACCTCAAACCTCTGCGGTTTCAATATAGAGACTTTGCAATTTGGCAAAATGATTTATTATTAAATTCAGAATGGCTCGAAAAGCAAGAGCAATTCTGGTTTAATGAGTTAAATGGAGTAAATAGACTTGACCTTCCCTATGATTATCAAACAGATGGTGAAATCACTTTTGTAGGCAAGAGTTTGAATAAGGAAATTCATAATTGGGATAAGGTTCATAGAAATTTAACCCAGCAATCTTTAACGTGTTTTTCATTCGTATATGCAGCTATACATATATTACTTATGAGACTTGGTGGGCAAAATGATATTATTATTGCAACGCCTGTAGCGGGGAGGCCACTAATAGAGCTTGAAGAACAAATTGGATTTTTCGTTAATACACTACCGCTAAGAGTTAAGAGTGATGAAAGTTTAACTGTTTTAGATTTCGCTCAAAGTGTGCAGGCTAAGTTTAGCAAAATATTAGATTACCAACTTCTACCTTTTAACAAAATCATTAGTCTTAATAAAGAAGTAAAATCACATCGAGATCTTATTAATGTACTCATGGTTTATCAAAATAATGAAAGCCTTGACGCCAAGATGAAGCACATATATTCTCATAAGCTTGAACAGGATTTTAATAGTGCCATCTTTGATCTAGTATTTATTTTCTCACCTCGCGAGAGTAAATTAAACTTGAAATTGCAGTTTAATACTTCTTTATTCGATCCAGCGACCGCAGAGGAGATTGCAGGCCTAATTGTCAGCACTATCGAGTTGATGTCTACAGATATGGGAATTCAATTAGGCGAAATCCAAATATAGAACAGATTGAAACAATAATATGACCTTTCCTTTTACATATGAATATTTACCGGACTATTTGATGCGCAAGATCAAAGAAAAGGAAGGAAACGATCTACAAACCCAAGAGAGGGAAAGATCTCTGATCCCTGATGGCACACATTACTTAAGCTACAATGTGCCGGGCTTTTCAGATACATATTTAATGGAAATAAATGAAATTCAGACTCAAATAAATTTGATTGATACCCTGTTAAAAGGGGACTCCTATAAATCCTGCTTTGTTAATGATAAGATCAGCTTTTTTTCTAAATCAGTAGTTTCCTTTTGGGCAAAAGAGAACTCCTGTCAATTTATAGAAGTATCGAATCTATTCATAAATATAGAGTCTTGGTTGCACGAGTTTGAGAAATATAAACCTGAAGTACTCTTTTTAAGTGAGGCCGAGTTTAATTATTTAACGCACACCCAATTAGTAAAGCTCTCAGCAGTAGGCCACATCTTCATAGTGAATCCTCAATATGAGAGCTACAGGAGTAAAGATATTTTGTCCTCGGAAAGATCTTTTGATATTACATATCTAATAGAAATTGATTGTTTGCCAGGATTCTCATTTACAAATACAATTGCCAAAGAAGATATACGGGAGTCTACTGGCTACACATTAGTTCGGACTGACAGATGTAAAGTGTTGAAAAATGGCAGTGAAGTAAGCGGCTTGACTAAAGGGTATTTGAATTTTCAATTGATTAAAGAAGAAAATGGTCAACTGATCTATGAATTATTCGAAACTCCAATTACTGCAAGACAAAGAAGAGAAAAAACGCAATTGTTCCTTGACTTAATCATGAGTATAAATGGACAATATTATTCAAAGAATTCGTTCCTTATATCTTTTCAACAAGAATACCGCTGTAAAAAAGTAGAGTTGTGTAAAGAGCCTTGTGGTTTATTTCCTTTTACACTAAGATATGCACATTATGAGGAAATAGCCACTGACTTCGATCATCCAATATTTGGTAGTAAGGTAGGTCTTAGAAGGTGTGCTCATCTTCGTTCCACATCTGTTAAATATAAGTATGCTGATGATACGACGATAAGCTTATTATCAGCGAGTCCAAGACTCGATCACAAAGTTTTGTTTCAACGTCTCGTTGACTATAATTATGAGACTTTTGAGATACCTATCAGTGAATCATCAAGTTTATCAAGTGAAATTCAATGGCACGAGAAGGATGAAGTCGAAGCAATCACTACAGGAGTGCCTCTTGAACTTCCAGTTGGTTCTTCAACAGTCTTAACAGAACAATTAGTAATAGCTGCACGGACAAACAATGGGGTATCACTCATAGATTCTTTAGACCATGAAGTTTATATCTCATACGCTGAAATTTATAAAGCGGCGAGCGATTTGGCCCTTAAAATTCGAGCTATTGATCTTGTGGAGCCAAGTCCCATTATAATACAACTTAATGATTTAAAATCCTATTTATTAGTCTATTGGGCGGTTTTATTAGCAGGACACATTGCGGTTCCTCAGCCCAATCCTAAAACCTTTGACAATGGGAGTGACGCAGCCAAGCGATTAAAAAATATTCTGAGGCTGCTACCTAATGCAATTATTATAACTGAGGAGTACCATGTTCAAGATAATCAATCAATTATCAATGAATTAGAGGGGAATTCTTCACAAGTATACAGTTTTAATGATATTCAGTCACTTTTAGCCACGGATAAGGATTTGCCTCTGGTTACTCCAGAACAAATAGCGATTTATTTATTTACGTCTGGAAGTACCGGATTACCTAAATGCATCCAACAAACCCATGATTCATTATGTCAGAGAAACCTAGCAGCTAATCAGCATTGCAAGTTTGATTCAAAAGATGTGTTTTTAAATTGGATGCCATTAGATCACGTAGGGGGGATTCAAATGATGGTAAACAGTGCTGTTTCTGCTTGTGCAAATCTCATTTTATGCAAACCTGAATTTATTCTAGCAGACGTCACACGATGGTTAAGTATAATTCAAGGTTATAAAGTCACATTTACGTGGGCTCCAAACTTTGCATTTGCTCAATTACTAGAAGAAAAAGAACGTATACTTCAAACAGGTTATGACTTGAGCAGCTTGAGACATTGGTTAACAGGTGGTGAGTCTGTTTCAGCCCAAATAAACCAACAGCTCTACGAGCTTCTAAAGCCATTTGGCTTAGATAATAATTGTATACGCCCTGCATATGGAATGTCTGAAACTTGTAGTGGTATCACTCATGCTCTAGATTTTGATGCTGTTAATATAGGTTTGAATCATATAGTTAAGTCTTCTTTAAATGGGAAATTAAAGTATCGTACTGATCCTGGCAGTGATACGGTCAGCTTAGTTGAAGTAGGGCCTCCGCTTCCAGGTGTTAATATCAGAATAGTAGATAAAGAAAACAGCTTGATGAGTGAAAATCAAATAGGGCGGTTGCAAGTTTCCGGTCCTATTATAACTCAGGGATATCTGAATAATTATGAAGCTAATGAGAACTTGCTTAAGGATGGGTGGTTCAACACAGGTGATTTAGCCTTTATAAAAGAAGGGAAACTCACTATTACAGGAAGAGAGAAAGATTTAATTATTCTAAATGGTCTGAATTATCAAAATTATGAGATTGAAGGGTATATCGAAGAAATACCTGAAATAGGAGCCAATGCAGCAATCGCAGCGAGTAAGTATGATGCAGAGCTAGGTAAGGAATTGCTTCATATATTTCTTCAGACAAAATTTATTAACTACGAATCCTTGTGTAGAAAGGTCAATAGTAAGTTGACCAAATCAATTGGAGTGAAACCTGATATTATTGTTTTCCTTGATGAAAAAGACTTCTTGGTTACAGAGTCAGGAAAAAAGAGAAGATCTGTAGTTTTAGACCGGTTTACGAATGCAGAATTCAATGCAATCTACAATTCTACGCAAGAGCAACACCAATTCAATTCTGATCATATTTTTACTTATGCACTTCGTGAAGCAGGTGAAGTCATGTATTCTCCTACAAATGAAATTCCACATCTTCTAATTTCTGAAAGAAATCATAATCTTCTTGATTACTCAGGCTTTTTGCTTTCAACAATGCCCGAAGCAGAAGGAGCGATCCAAAGTATAGATGAAAGCCCATTCATAGTCTCTTATGACATTACTTTCAAAAAAGGAAATCCTATCAATTGGGCTGAAGAGGTAGCTTTCATCAAAGAAATCACGAGATTTGAAAATCTAATTCAGTTGAATATTATTACGCCATCAATTGATGATTTAGATTTTGCAATACGGTATGGATACCTCCCAGGCCTACTCGCAAGCATACAGGAAGAACAACCCAAACTATGTTGTAGACAAGTTGCAATCCCTCATAGTACTGATAAAAAGGATTGGATTCAAGCGATAATTAATGAATCATTATTCCCACAAAAGCTTCCTCTAGTGAGTACTGATGGAAAATCTAGAAGAATTCCTGTACTTAAACGATTAAAGAATAATCAGCAATTAAGAACAGAGCCAAATCTGCGATCGGGCGAGTATTATCTGATTACGGGTGCTTTGGGCGGCGTTGGCGCTTTTATATGTGAAAAACTTATGGAAGAGTTTGACGTTAAGATTCTTGCCATAGGTCGGACTGATTTTAAAGGACCTATTTCTTCGCATTTACTTTTTGATTTTGAAACGGATCTTACTGATAAAAAGGAGCGTCTCAACCGACTTTCATCAAATGACTTTCATTATAGATCTTGTGATATTTCCTCATTCGAAGACCTAAATTCATGCATAGAATCATTTGAGCGATCCGTTGGTAAAAAGATTGTTGGGTACTTTCATCTCGCAGGAAATGCTCAATTGAATTACCATTGGCAGCATATGAATGATCATTTGTTTCAAAATGAGTCTATCAATGTGCTTGATTATATGATGAAAGCAAAAGTCAGTGGGACCATTAATCTTGAACGATGTTTTAGCGGACGATCTGGTTTTAGGCGTTTTGTTTTTGGTTCAGTAAATGCTTATTTCGGTGGCAATAGTTTTAGTAGCTACTCAGCAGTCAGCAGTTTTCTTAATTTTTACGCAGAAGAACAAGCGGCAAACGAAAATGATTATACAGTTTTCCATTGGTCTCAATGGAGAAACTTAGGAATGAGTAAAGGTGACCAGAATGAGACTTTAAGTTTAAGGAGAGGCTACTATACTATTGAACCTACTGAAGGATGGAAATCATTTAAAAAGCTTATTCAATTGCCAGCGGGCAATTACTATGTAGGACTAGATCAGTCCAATCCATTTATTCAATTGGAATCTGAGTATTCAGGTTTTAATGAAGTAGGTAGTATTTATCATGATGATGGAATTTCAGAAAATGAAATTAGAAGATATATCAAGATTGCAGGAGGTGGACTGCGGGATTGGCAAGTGTATACTTTACCTGCTGACCAGTTCTCGAATTTAGGTGCTCATTCTAATTCTGCTGCCCCGACTGAGAAAGAAGAGGAGGACAAAACGGAAATAGAAACGAAACTTAGTGAAATTTGGTCTGCATTACTGAAGATTGAAGATGTCAGGCGTTCTGATAACTTCTTTGAACTTGGAGGGCACTCTATTTTAGCGACTAAACTTTTAGCAAGGATTGCAGAGCAATTCAACACTGAGATTTCATTTTCCCAATTATTCCAATCAGAGACATTGGCAGATCTAGGGCAGATGATATCTAGAAATGAGGAAGAAAGCTTCAAGTTAGATATCCTGCCTACTAAAAAAAGTGAAAAGTATCCCCTTTCGCCTGCTCAAAGCCGAATTTGGATGGTTCATAAATTAGAGGGTGGAGGAGATGCATATTTAGTGCCGGGCTTATTACACTTGGATCAAGAACTGGATATCGATTCGTTCAAGTGGGCAATTGATGAACTAGTAAAAAGGCATGAAATTTTAAGGACCGTCTTCGTTGAAGAAATGGGTGTTCCTTATCAATCAGTGAAGGAAGATTTTTATATCACTGACTTTCTTACCATTTATAAGAAGGACTTAAATGTGCAGACCACTATTCAAAATCTTATTCAAAAGGGATTGGATCTTGAGGGGGGATTTTTATTTCATTGCCATCTGTTCCCTAGGGAAAAAAATAAATTCACGCTTCTTGTTCTTTTACATCACATTAATGCTGATGGAGTGAGTTTAGCTATTTTGACAAAGGACCTCCAGCAACTTTATGGGATAAAATCCTCAGGACGAAAATCTACATTACCTCCATTAAGAATCCAACATAAAGATTTCTCTCAATGGTATGAGTCCTATTTGACTTCGCCGAAAGGCAAAAAGGAAAAAACGTTTTGGTTAAATCACCTTAAAGGATTTTCGGAAAAACTAAAACTTCCAATAGATTTCGATAGACAAAAGGAGAAGAAATTTATAGGGGCAAGTGAGAGGCTTCAATTAGACATTACGCTTACTGAGCAAATACAGCGATTTGCTGCCGATAAAAGAATGAGTCTTTTTAATGTCCTCCTAACAGTTTCGAAAGTATTGATGTATCGCCTAAGCGGACAAGAGGATCTTTTATTGGGTACTTCAATTGATTTGAGAATTACGAAAGATCTGGAAGATCAAATCGGGCAATATGTGAATGTGTTACCCCTTAGAACTAAGGTTTCTGCTTCAGATACTTTTTTAAGTCTTAGCCAACGCTCCAATGATACGCTACAGCGAGCTATGGAGCACAAACTCTTTCCATATGAAAAGTTGATAGCAGATCAAGGCATACAAAGAGAATTGAATAACGATGGATTAGTCAATGTACTTTTAGTAATGCATAATTTTGATTCTGCTCGATCGTATGATCAATATTTAAAATTTAGAGTAGAGTCACTAGAAAATAATACAAGTAAGTTTGATTTGGTCTTTGCTTTTAGTGTTTCAGATGGACAACTCAATATTGATCTTCGATATTCCAAACAGTTATTTTCTGCGGCTAGTATAAAAAGTATCTTAAATAGCTATAGAGCTTTGATTGCTGAATCAATCAAAGATGAGCATAAGAGGATCCAAACATTTAGATTGGATCAGCCTTTCACTAAAGAAAGCCTTTTGCAAGCTTTTGAAGACGCAGCCTTCAATGATATCATTGAGTTAGTGTTAGAGAAAGCAAAAAAATCGCCTGAATCGATAGCACTTAGGTATGAAGATGAGAGTTATACATATAAAGAACTCATACAATTAGCTTCTTCTGTTGCTTACCAACTGGATCAATATAAAGCTAAGAGAATAGGAGTATTTCTTCAGGCTGGGAGCAATTTTATTCCTCAGCTTTTAGGTATTTGGATGGCTGGCAAGTCTTACATTCCAGTCAAATTAGACTTACCTAAAGATCAAATCTTAGCTATCATCTCTCAAACAAATATGAGCCTGGCTTATGTATTAGACAAAAACGACCGGTTTGTTAATGATCTTAAATCTTCCTTAGGCAGGCACATAACTATTCTAAATTCTAATCTGACTTTATCTGAAAGGCCTTTCAAAGCAAAGCTTAATAAGAATGAAGAAGCATATGTTTATTTCACTTCGGGTACGACAGGAAAGCCTAAAGGGATAATTGGTTCCAGGAAAAGTCTTTCTCATTTCATTGATTGGGAAATACATGCATTAGGGATACATGAGGAGGGAGGTATAGTCGTTGCGCAATTAACATCACCTGGATTTGATGCTTCACTTAGAGATGTATTTCTTGCATTATGCACCGGCAATATTATTGACCTTCCGGGATATCAAACAAGAAATGATTTACATCTGACCAGAAAGTGGATAAAGACCAGAAAAGTCAATGTATTGCACATTGTTCCTTCTTTTTTAAGAGCTATTGTAGCCACTAATTCCGAAGATAAGGCAACAATGTCCTCATTACAACATGTTCTTTTAGCCGGTGAACCGCTATATCAAAAAGATATAAAGTTGTTTCAATCTAATTTTGGGAAGGAAATAAACTTTTATAATCTCTATGGTGCAACTGAGTCAACTTTAATTAAATCGTTTTGGAAGTGTGATGATACATGGGGACTGGAAAGATTACCTGTAGGCAAAGGGATCAATGATACAGACTTAGTGCTTTTAAATGAGCTTCAGGAATTATGTGGATATGGAGAAATGGGGGAGGTATATATAAGATCTCCTTATTTGTCTTTGGGTTACCTAAACGAAGACGATAATGTTCAATCCTTTGTACAAAACCCCTTCCACTCTGAGTATAACGATTTATTCTACAGAACAGGAGATTTTGGCAGATACGATAGCTCGAATAACTTAGTTTTATATGGCAGAAGAGATGAACAGATAAAAATCAATGGCGTTCGCGTTGAGTTAAATGCTATTACAAGCACAGCGATGCAATATCCAGGTATAACTCAAGCTGCTGTGAAAGTTTTTGATTGCCAAGGGAGAAAATATTTGGTGTTGTTTATTGAGGAAGGAAGTGTGGATAGTCTTGAATTGCATACATTTTTGAAATCAAAGCTTCCCATTTCACACCTTCCAAATCATATTGAGGTATTACATCAAATACCTTTGAATTCAAACGGAAAAATTGATTTCCATAAGTTAAGCTTACCTAAAGAGATAGAGGAGTTTGACGGAGATCAGAATAATGATCACTTTTCGTTTGATTCAAGATTATTGAGTGTTTGGAGCGAGGTTCTGAATAGAGAAACTGAAGAAGTAGACCCGTATAAATCTTTCTTTGAACAGGGGGGTAATTCACTTTTGGTAATGGTTTTAATCGCAAAAGTGCAACAAGCATTTAAGACCAAATTAAGCATCAACGGTTTTTTCAAAGAACCCAGCCTTCAATATTTAAGTGAACAAATTGGGATAGAACAATCGAAAACTTCAAGTCCGGCCCCTATTCTATCTATTCAAGCTGGTAATGATGAAATCTTCCCTGTTGCACAATCCCAAAAAAGGTTATGGTTGTTAAATGAATTGGAAGGAGGGAACAATACATATAATGTTAAAAGAGTTTTTCATTTGGAAGGGTGCTTTGAACATGACTGTTTTTCTAAAGCCCTTAGCTATCTTATTGCTAGACATGAAATCCTGAGAACATCCTTTACTTTCAAGAACGAGGGTATCTATCAGAAAATTTATCGAAATCCTCAAATTCATGATCTTGTAACTTTTATGCATTTGGAAGGGGAAGGAGATCCAATTGCTAAGGCTAAGGAAATAATTTCAAAGGATATAGAGGAACCATTTGATTTAGCATTCTGGCCCTTGATGAGGATTAAAGTGATTTCAATAGGAGGGGACAATCATATTGTCTCTTTGGTGAAGCATCATATAATTTCAGATGGGTGGTCTATGGAGGTCTTCGCTAATGAATTAGTGGAGTTATACAATCAAGGTATTCATTCAAAGCCGCTATTCTTGGAGCAATTGCCTTTCCAGTTTAAGGCATTTGCTAAATGGCAAAATGAACGCTTTAATGATGGTTTATATGCAGAAAATGAAAAATATTGGTTAAAGCGATTTTCAAATATTCCAGAACCTTTAGTACTTCCTTATGATAAGCCTAGATTTAAGCAAAAGACATTTAATGGTGCTTTATTGCAACATCAAATACATTCAGAAACATTTATAAAGCTAAGAGCTTTTGCGGATCAGCACAATGTGAGTGTCTTTATGTTGACTCTTACCGCATTTAATCTATTGTTTTACCGTTATACGGGGGAAACAGATATCACTATTGGTACACCCTCGGCTGGAAGATATCAAGCTGGTTTACAAAATCAAATTGGATTCTATGTAAATACACTAGCATTAAGGACAGTATTCGAAGAACAAGATTCATTCTTGAATTTATTAAAACGTGTCAAAGAAACTACTGTTGAAGCTCTGGAGCATGAAGAATATCCTTTTGATAAGTTGGTTGGAGCATTGGATCTCGAAATGCGTATGGATCATTCACCCCTCTTTGATGTGGTTGTTCAATTTATGAATACAGGGACCAAGGTAGATCGAAAAACTCAGTTTGAAGGTTTGAAGGCTTACCCATTTGAAACAGATTGGAAGACCAGCCAATATGACCAAAACTTCTCCTTTACCGAAACTGAAGATGGGCTTTCAATTGCCGTTGAATACAACACAGATTTATTTTTTGAATCTTCAATCAGACGACAGTTACAGCATTTAGAAAATATACTCATTAGGGTCATCGCACAGCCTGATGTAGGAATTCACCAATTAAATTTTTTGACAAACGCTGAAAAGACTGCTCATGATCAATTAAGGAAAACCAGTGCAACATACCCTGAAACAGACATTTATCATCTTTTCTATAATGCCGTAGGATCTTCTCATTCTAAAATTGCTATAAAAACAAGCTCTAGTACTATTAGCTATGGAGGGTTGCTAGATAAGGTACAGAGCTTATCGTCTTTTTTATTTGATCGATTAGGGGATCAAAGGACTCGTATTGGTTTACTCATGCATGAAGGTGAAGAAGCGATTGCGTCAATGCTTTCTTCTCTATGTAATGGTTATTGTTATGTGCCCATCGCAACAAGTCTTCCCTATAATCGTATAAAGTATTTTGTGGAGGATGCAGAGATTGAACTGCTAATTTTTTCAAAGGCATTTTTACGAGAAGCAGGCCAATTATATTGGGAATGCAGCAGTCTCAAACAACTTGTTTGTATTGATAGTGATCAAATTAATCTTGAGGTCGAACAAGCTCGAGATATCATGTCAGAGGAGTTATGGGATTTCATTGGTCAGTCTTCCGTTGATGAGATTTCAGGGGGTGCTTGGTTTTCGAGTTATACAGGGAATTCTTTTTCAGAGGCAGAGATGGAAGAGTATGCTCAAAATGCCTTATTAAAACTGGAACCCTATCTGAACAAGGATGTAAAAGTACTTGAAATCGGTTGCGCTTCAGGCTTGACCATGAGTAAAATCGCACCTAATGTTCATTCTTATTTAGGTACTGATTTATCAAAAGAAATTCTTTCTATTGCTGAGGATAACTTGATTAGAAAAGGCATAGAAAACTTCAGATTACTTCATGCATCAGCGGATGAAGTCGCAGAACATATTTCAGGAAGCTATGATCTGTTGATTATAAATAGTGTCATACAATGCTTTAGTGGTTATAATTACTTGAAGAATGTCATTCTTAGCTTGATCCCTTATATGAACGATGATGCCATTTTGTTTTTTGGGGATATCCAAGATTTAGATTTGAAGGATGATTTTATTTCTGATTTACGAAACTATGCGAAGTTAAATCCTAATGATAATGTAAAGCTTGATTGGTCTCAAGAATTATTTATCCCAAAAGCTTTTTTCTACGACTTAAAAGATTCTTTGCCTTTTGATTGCACTGTACAAGTAAGTCAAAAAATAGGAAAGATTGAGAATGAACTTACTAAGTTCAGATATGATGTTTTAGCCATAATTAACAAACAGGAAATAAAGAACCCTCTACAATCTTATTTATTTGATTGTTCGGATTTCCCTAAATCTATAAAAGAATGGCGTCGGCCAGTTTCTGCTGGTATTGATATTCCTGCCTATATTATTTACACCTCAGGGTCAACAGGAAAACCAAAAGGATGCGTTATTAGTCAACGTAATGTGATTCGTTTACTTTTTAATGATCAAAACTTATTTGACTTTAATTCAGAGGATACTTGGATTCAGTCTCATGGATATCATTTCGACTTTTCTGTATGGGAAATATACGGTGCACTTCTCAATGCTTCTACACTTATAGTGCCTAATGGTGAAGAAGTTAGAGATATAAGCACATATTATGATATTATCAGAAAAAACAGAGTGACTGTTCTAAATCAAACGCCACAAGTATTTTATCAATTATCATCCTTCATTTTAAATTTGGATTACCCACATAATCCTTCTGATCATTTGAGATATGTAATTTTTGGGGGTGAGAAACTGGTTCCTGGCAAGTTGAAAAAATGGGTATCTCAATTCCCTAAAGTAGATATGGTGAACATGTATGGTATTACAGAAACTACTGTTCATGTGACATTTCATAAAATAGAGTTGAAAGAAATAGATCAATTCCCTTGGCAATCTAATATAGGTAAACCCATACCTGAAACTCAAGTTTACCTTGAAGATAAGTTTGGAAATGCTGTACCCTTCAATGTTGGCGCTGAAATAAAGGTAGGAGGATCAGGAGTCGCCTTAGAATACTATAATAGAAAAAAACTTACTGCTCAAAGGTTTGTCACAGAGACAAGTTCACCTGATCGTGGTAGAATTTATTTGTCTGGTGATTATGCAAAATTGAATCAACATGCGGACTTGGTATATTTAGCAAGGAAGGACCATCAAGTCAAAATCCGTGGATTTAGGATAGAAACCGCAGAAATTGAAGCTGCCCTATTGGCCTACCCATCTATATATGAAGCGGTAGTGATAGATATAGAAGATAGTAACGGAGATAAATCTTTGATGGCATATTATACGGGTATTGAAATTGAGCAGGAAAATCTATTGGCGTATATTTCATCGCAATTGCCAAATTACATGATCCCCAGAGGCATTAGATACTTAGATTCTATTCCCAAAACAAAGAATGGAAAGTTAGATCGCGACAGACTTCCTAGCGGGGTCGACTTTACATGTGATCTGGGTGATACAAATCGAAAAGATTGGACAGAGACACAAAAAATTGTAGCTGATGCATTTTCTGAAGTGCTAACTGTTAATCAGGTAGGGTTAGACAATAATTTCTTTGAGATAGGTGGGCACTCCTTAAAGGCAATGAGTTTGATGTCTTTATTGCATTCAAGACGAAAAGTAGGTGTGCCACTAGTCTATTTGTATAAATTCCCAACAGTTAGAGATATTGCTCATTATATTGATGTTGCTAAGTATATGAATATTCAATATAAAGAGCACCCTTACATACAATTAGGCAACCCTAGTGGAAAGAAAAAACTTATTCTTTTCCCTCCGGCTCTTGGGTCTGCATTAGCATACGGACATTTAGCTGAATTATTGCCAGATACTTGTTTGTATTCATTCAATTATGTTGATAGTAATGACACAATGAAGAATTACGTCAGGCTGATTCAAGAGATTCAGCCTGAAGGAAGATTGCACATAGCAGGGCATTCTGCAGGTGGGTTTATGGCATTTCATGTTGCCAAAGAAATGGAGAAAGCCGGAAGAGAGGTTGCAGGGGTTACTATATTAGATGCCTTCCGCCAACATAAAGAGGGGAAGCAACATACAATTGAAACGATTTCAGAAGGAGTAGACCTTTATTTGAAAGCAAAATTTGAAGAGTTTAAAGATCATTTTATTGATATGGAGTTTTTCAAAGAAGTTTGCTATAAACAAGTCAAGCAATATTATGATTTTCTCTTCTATGCGGAGCAAGAAGGTGGTAATTTCATTAAAGCACCAATATATTTCCTGAAAGCAGAAAACAATTACCATAGAATCGAAAATTGGTCAGAATGCACAGATGCAGGAGTCACTGAGTTCTATGCCTCGGGTATTCATGGTAAGATGGTAGATGAGCCATACGTGCAAAAAAATGCAGTTATCTTAAATAAAATTTTAGAAACTTAAAAGTATTAAGGCCAATGTTAGAAAATCATATTCATTTAAAGGCTAGTGACAACAATAGTCCTGTGACTCTCACGCCAGATTCAATTGGAATAGGTCCTGAAATTCATGAGCTATTAGCTTGGTTAAATCGGAATATAACAGCTATTCAAAAAGATTTGTCTTCATTAGGGGCTATTTTGTTCAGAGGCTTTAATATTATAACACGTGATGATTTTAGAGAAATTGCTGAAAAAGTTGATGAAAAACAAATGACCTATGTTGATGGAAATTCTCCAAGGTCTAAACTTAAAAGCAATACGTACACTTCAACAGAGTTTCCAGCCGATCAATTTATTACCTTACACAGTGAGCTTTCCTACTCTAACTTATGGCCTCTTCGAATGATGTTTTGTTGTATAGAGTCAGCGATGAAAGGAGGAGCGACACCCATTTCTGATAATGCTGTTTTATTGGAAAAGCTTCCTAAGGAAATAGTAGAAGAATTTGAGGCAAAGGGATTGTGTTACATTAGAAATTTACATTCAGGTTATGGCTTAGGCCCATCCTGGCAAAAGACTTTCGAAACAGATATCAAGTCAGAGGTGGAAGATTTCTGTAAAAGAACAGATAGCCATTATATGTGGGTTGAAGAGGACAGTGTACGAATTAAACAATATAGACCAGCCATAAGAACACATCCTATTTCTGGACAAAGACTTTGGTTTAATCAAGCTGATCAATTTCATATCAGTAATTTTAATGCGGACCTTCAAGCGGCATATGAGGCTTTATATGAAGGGGACTCTATGAGTAGACCACAGCATGTAACTTATGGAGACCATTCTGAAATTGACCCTTCCTATTTTACTGAAATAAGAAAGCTTATTGATGAAATCATGCTGCCAGTAAGCTGGATTAGTGGAGACCTTGTCTATATTGACAATATGAGAATGATGCATGGTAGAGAACCTTTCGAAGGAGACAGAACAGTATTATTAACGATGTTTAAATAATATAGTATATATGTTTGAATTAGAAGAGCGCGATCTTTCCAAATGGCTGCAATCCAATTTGCCTAAATTTCATAAGTCAAAGGTGAATCAATATTTGCCTCCTTTTGAAATCGTACCTAATGGACTATATTTTTTTCTAGTTCAGTCGTTTCTCCACAAATATCAGATAGAACCTAAAGGGATGATTCACGTCGGAGGGCATATGGGGCACGAAATATTGCCATATGCACTTTTGGGTTTTAATGATGTTTTAATCATCGAGCCGTTGGAGGAGGCAATGGAAGCTCTTTCAAATATCAGTTCAATATATAATGATCTTGCTGCATCTTGTACTGATGTGTTTGGAGGGAGTCCCTTCATTCAGATCTCACTTGAACAGTTAGCTGCAGGAGAAAAAGAAGGTAGAACTACCTTGTATGTTACCAAAGAAAGCGGTTTATCCTCTACTCATAAGCCTATGTCAGAAGTTCAAGTAAATGGTGAAGATTTGGCTGCAGTAATAAAAGAAGAAGAAGTAATAGTCAGGCCTATTGATCAGATTATTTCTGAGCGATATTCTAAAACGGATTTTAATTGCATGAGGGTTAATGTTCAGGGTGATGAATTAGCCGTATTCAAAGGAGCCCAAAAAGTCATCCGTCAATTGGATTTAATCTTTTGTGAAGCGAATTATGATCAGAGGTACGAAAACATTCCTTCAACACAGGATCTAATTCAATTCCTAGAAAACTTGGATTTTAGTTTGGTGAGACATGATAAACTTTCAGATTCTATAGGGAATCTACTTTTCATTAATAATTCAAAAAATGGGCATGGATCAAAAGTTTAAGGATGCGATTAGCAATAATAAAAAGACTCTTCTTAAGCTCATTTGGAAGCACCCATCGAAAGCATGGAAGACTATCTTGGGCAAAGGAGCTGACAGTTTATACACTACTATGTCCCATGCAGATGATCCTAAATACAAACAACTAGATCAGCCTCTTTGGTTGAATTTCGGTTATTGGAACAAGCCGTCAACCTATGATGAAGCATGTCAAGCACTTGCTTTGAAATTAGGGGAACACCTAGAATTAGACATTGATGATACCCTTTTGGATGTGGGTTTTGGATTCGGAGAACAAGATATATTATGGAAAAGGGAGTTTAATGTTAAATCGATACATGGACTAAATATTACTCCTCTTCATGTAGAAATTGCTCAAATGAGAGTGCAAATGTCAGGGCTGAACAATAGTATTCATTTGCAAGAAGGAGATGCAACTTCAATGCCTTTCAATCACAACTCATTCACGAAAGTGAGTGCATTAGAATGTGCGTTTCACTTTAATACTCGTAAAAAGTTTTTAAAGGAAGCTTTCAGAGTTTTAAAGCCAGGTGGAAGGATAGGTTTAACTGATTGTTTCCCAAGAAAAGATAGGAGAAAGGATTTTTGGTATTGGTTTGTTCTGAAATCAATGAGTATTCCATATGTAAATATGATTTCAGAGAATGAATATATCCACCTTTTCGAAGATATTGGATTTACAAATGTTGAGATACATAAAATCACAGATAAGGTGTTTACAGGTATGGCTGCCTACTTTAAGAAGATAAAAGAGGGCATCCCGAAAGATGAGGTAAAAGTCGACCTTTATTCTGAAAACGTAAGAATTGAAGATTGGTGGTCAGGTAGGGGCTGGTACATGGGACTTGATGAATACGCCATTGTTACAGCAAATAAGCCAAAGTAATTATAGCATGCAGCCTTTCAACTATAAAAACAACATTCTTGGATTGATTGGTGGCATGGGGCCTTTAACTTCAGCACAATTCATTAAGACAATATACCAGCTTGCCAAAGAGGATGAAGAAGCAAGTATGCCAAAATTGCATTTGGTTTCAGAACCTAATGTTCCAGATAGGACTAAGTCTTTAATGCAAGGCGATACATCTTTATTAGCATCCAGGATAAATGAATTGTTAAAATCAATAGAACCCAATGTGGACAAAATATTGATTTGTTGTTTTACGGCGCATGCTGTCAGATATCAATTGTATCCTCAAGCACAAAACAAGCTGATCGATTTAGTAGATTACTCAGTTAATTTAATGAAACAGTTGGAGACTCCTACTCTTTTCATTGCCTCTCAAGGCGTTTATAGAACAAAGCTTTTTCCTCTTGAAAAATACCCTTTTGTATGTTTACTCGATGATACAGACAGAGATGAAGTGCATCATCAAATTTACAATAGATTAAAAATGGGAGTAGGCTATGATCAGGTACACGATTATTTTGAGGTATTATTAAATAAATATAATTGTACACAGATTTTTGGGGGATGTACAGAAATCCATCTTTTAAAGATGTGGACAGAGAATCGACTAAATATCCTTGACCCACTCTATGAAATTGCAAAAGAATTTACCTCTGCATAAATGATAGAAACTCCTGCAGACTTATCTGTATATATATTATATCTTAAGAAGGTTTCAATTAATGAAATTGAGAAGACATATAATGTATTGAATTCAGAAGACCAAAGAAGGTCAAAGTCTTTTAAGAAGGAAGAAGACCGGTACAGATTCTTAGGGGGGAGATATTTAATCTTAAATCATTTATTGAAAACGAATGAGACAGCTCAGCTGAAAAATCTTTCCATAGATGAATATAAAAGACCCAACTTACCAAAATTTAATTTTTCGATTAGTCATGCAAAAGACAGGGTAGTGCTTGCCATAAGTGACCTTGCGACTGCTGTAGGCATTGATATTGAATATAAGCGTGAGATTCATGTTCCTCACTATTTAGAACCCTTTTCTGACTCTGAGAGGCAATATATTATGCGAAGAGATACTTTTAATAGGTTCTACCAATGCTGGACAAGAAAAGAAAGTGTATTAAAAGCATTGGGAAGAGGATTCTTGCTAGACTCTCAAGGAATTGACATACTTTCAGACAAGGTGAAATTTGGAAAGATTGAATTGCAAGTTATGCCGTTGAACATTGATACTCAATATAGCTGTCATTTATGTTTCGATCAGAAAAACGTAAACTTAGATTTTCATCACCTATAAGCTTAATCAATTGATTTGATAACTTTGAAAAGTTGAAGAATTACAGCCATTATAAGAGGGGTAATGACTAGGCTTAGTAAAAAACCACCCAAAAATCCCAAGTAGGTCTTTTTAGCATATAAGCCTACCACCAAGCAAAACAAAATATAAACAGAAATGAGTACTACAGGCATAGTAAGAGAATACTCTTTTGGTAAAGAACTGAATTTCCTATAAGCATTGAAGCGAAAGCCTTAATTGAGTCGAACTACTAGTGATTTATTCAGCAGCTGGTTCTGTACTTGGCTTATTCTTCATCATACTATTCGCGACCTCTCTACCATTTGTATAAAGCTCATCAAAATAAGCTTTCATTTTTTCCGGATTAAAAGTGAGAAGTGTTCCTCCTGCTTCAAAGTGTTGGATAAAAATGTGCCCTATAGCATAGGTGGTAGCCATTGCATACAAGCTGATAGTAGTAAAGCCAAGAATTCCCCCAACAATTGGAATAGATCGAAGCAATGAGGCGGTTCCAGATGCCAACGATCCAGTTGCAGCTCCTGCAAGCAAGGTAGAAACTATACTTCTCGCAATTTCTTTATTGAAAGGCAATCCATAAATTTTGGCTAGTTCATCAACTACCTTAATTTGGAGAGCTGTAATTCCAACATAATCGACAACAGGCACAGGAATTAAACCTACACCACCACTGTACCACATATATCTGGTAACTATTTTATTCGCTTCAGCTGTAGGTGCGTCTGTAATTACCTGAAGTTCACTTGTGTTTTTTTTCTGGGCCATATCTATAAAATTTGAAGAAAGATACAATAAAATCTAATCTTTAAGTAAGATAAAGTATGTTAATTCTTAATTAATATCTCCTAAACAATAATCATACCTCAATTAATTCAAAGGGTTGAGTCATTATTGAGAAAGCTCTCAAGGAAGTGGCAGAAAATTACGATCTAATAAGGAAACCCTAATTATTGTCAGATAAAATAAAAGGAACTTCTTTGTCTCCGTTGCCAATTACTATAACTTTTGCATTTGGCGATGTGCTAAGAGCTTCATTGGCTTGTATGCTTCTATATTTTAAGAAAGATACACCAGATATTCTTTCAAATTCAGCAATACCTTGTGCTTCAAGCTTTTTGCGCTCTAATTCTTGATTCTCTTTGGATAGTTTATATTCATATTCTTGAGCCTTTTGCTTTTCTACATGTTTTGATTCTATGGCATCAACAAAATTCTTAGGAGTGATGACTTGCAAAATCTTGATATCCTCAAATAAAATTAAATTGTCCCCGACATCTCGTTGTATGGATTCAATTAGTTCGTTTTCCAAAATCGCTTCACTAACACTATATAGACTGTCTGGGGGGTATTGACTTAGTATATCTCTTATTTCTGCGATAGCCTCTGGAATGACTAATTTATTTACGTAATCAGGTCCGACATATTTATGTAATTTAGGCAGCCTTTCCCTTTTGGGAACATATCTCATAGCAAAAATGATACTTGTAGCCATGCCATTTTTAGTTTGGGCCTGCACAGTATCTTGAATAAGGTGAATGCGTGTATTATACACAGTCATTTCATTCCATGGAGCAATAATGTGAAGGCCTTCTTCAATTAAATCATCCTGTGTTCCACCATTGAACCTTTCGAATAATACCGCACTATGGCCCGCTGGAACAGTGATGAATATTTGTTTCCAAAAATAGACTACAATAAAAAATAGAACCAGGAGTATAATGATAAAATTCAAACCATTTTGGTCGATCCACAACTCTATTCTTTTAATCCATTTCGCTTTCTTTTTAGCCATTTATTACAATTTGGTTTTAAAGTTTTTATTGAATGTCACTTTTCCATCTTTATAATGGGTTTCTTGGACAATATTACCATTCACCATTTTTAATTTCCTGTCGCAATATTCAAAGTACATGTCGTCATGGGTTACGACTATTATAGTTTTCCCTTTTTCTTTTAAGGCAGGTAATAATTCAGTATAATAATGTTTTTTGAAAGTGGGATCCTGATCAGCTGCTACTTCATCAAAGATCAAAATTTCTTTATTCTCTAAAAGACTTACAATCAAAGCTAGACGCTTTCGTTGACCCGTGGAAAGATCAACAGTCGATAGCAAGCCATTTGAAAATTCAGTTTTGTGATCAACCTTAAAATCGACCAACAGCTCCTTAACTTTTTCTTCCTCAACAGCCTCTAAACCAAAAAGCTGCTTAGTTAGATGAAAATCGGTAAACACAACTGAAAACAATTCTCTATAGGAAGGGTAATTGTAACGTGTTATCAGCTGATCATCTACAAAAATCTCTGTTTTTTCTTCGGCGTAGTATAGACCAGTCAATACTTTTAAAAGAGTGGATTTCCCACTTCCGTTTCCTCCTTCAATGAATAACATCTCCCCCTTATTAACATTCAACTCACTAATAGGCCCTAGTGTGAAAACGACATCGTTTTTATTCAAATGCTCAAAGACAATATTTTTCAAGCGGATTTCATGGTTAAACTCAAGCGGATTGTCAATATGGTCTATGGATTGCTCGGAAGTAATATCTTCAAGTACTTCATTGGATATATGTTTACTTAATTCGTCTTCTAATCGATAAATGTTTTGGATAGCAATATTTACTCTTGAGAGTAAAGGTACAACAACCAAGACAGCACTTACCGGTCCAACGATAAACAAAACAGCCGTTACGATTCTCAATATTTCACCTTCATTCGGCTTCGTCAGAATTGGCAATAAAAAAATAATAGCACCAAGTAGTATGTAAAAGAAAGTCTGTGAAAAAAGAAAATTGATGGACTCTCGCTGGGCAGCACGCGTTTTTAATTTCATCACATCGAAAGAAAGACGCTGCATAAACCTCATTACAGAAGAACTCCTTTTGGAATTCACTTTATTCTCTTTAAATCCGTTAACAACGTGATTAATAATTTCGTAGAACTCCCTTTCTTTGGCAGATGTGTTTTTTAGCGTGGAAAGGACTTTCCGCCTGCTTATTTCATACACAAATGCAGCAATGAGTATGCCGACTCCTGTCATAATGAAACCTAATGTAGACAGGTAGAGTATGTAAAATAATGCGAAAACCAACATTACTGCAGATTGCAATGCATTCATTATCACAGGGGCAGAGGTGGAAATCTGAGCGCAGTCTTGAGTAATACTGTTAAAAATAGAGGATGCCCCCATTTTTTCGAGTGTTTGAAGATCTGAATGTCTTACCTTATCTGCTATTCTTGTACGCACCTTTCTAATAGCGGACTCAATAACCTTAGCTACATCACTAAAGATTTTCTTTTTCGATAAGACAAAAATGAGAATGGCAATAAGAAATATCAGAAAAAATTGTGTGTCTATTGCTTCTCCATTTCTACTTGCCTCTGCAGTAGATACGATGACGACTAAGATCACACCATTAGCTAAACCAGATAAGGTGGCAAGTACTACGGAGGACCTGATCTTTAGATCAGACTCCTTTTGAATAAATTCTAAAAGATTCAATATTAGGGTATTGGTTTAATGAATTCATTAAATATATCCATATTTACTCTCAACTTATACAAACCATACACAAAATATGATAAGTTCATGAAACCCACGATTTGGTGTCTTCCTTTTGCAGGAGCCAGCTATTACTCATACAGACCACTTTTTAAATCACTAGAAAATACAACTCACGTAAACTACTTAGAATTACCTGGCAGGGGCAATAGAGTCGATGAACCACTATGTTTAAAATACCAGGAAATGCTAGATGATCTTTATGACCAGATAGCCCCTAAAGTTACAGAGCCCTTTATTTTATTTGGTCACAGTATGGGTGCCCAGTTAGCGTACGATGTAACATGTTTGCTTGATATTAGGGCAGGATTGAAGCCAGACAAACTAGTGGTTTCTGGCAGGGGAGCGCCCTCCTCCGTTGAAATGAAACGACGGCATGACCTTCCCAAGAATGAATTTAAGCAAGAGTTAAAACAGCTAGGGGGAGTGCCCAATGAGATTATAGCGGATGAAGAGTTTTTTTCTTTTTTTGAGCCCATTCTAAGGGCAGATTTTCAAGCTATTGAAGATTATGTTTATTCCGTACATAAAGTGCTAAATGTTCCAATTTTAGCCCTGTTAGGCGATAATGAAGAGACAACTGAAAAGCAAAGTAGGAGTTGGAAGCAGTATACAAACAATCGCTTTCACCTTCAAATATATAAAGGAGGACACTTCTTCTTATTTGATCATGTAGAAGAAATTCTGAAACTGATTGAGCGATTTTAAGTCTATTGAGTCTTTTCTTTCGTGACTAGTAAAATAAGTGCTGCAATAACTGGTGTTAACAATAAGGATAGTACGAAGGTCAAGGCAAAACCAATCTTTCGATTCATACCCCACAAACCTACTAAAAGGCACAGCAAAATGTAAGAGAAAGAAAACATAAAGTATCTTTATAAAACACAATATAGCAATATAGCTGATATTTAGACCTTATTTAGTGATGTTCACTACACCAGTACACAACCCCCCCCGTAATATCCCTGGCTGTATATTAATATGAATATGATCCAGAGTAATTGAGGCTTGGATTATAGTTGGCAGTACCAAGCAAATCTACAGAAACAGAACTATTGGTAGGATTTCCAGAAATAGTGAAGCCTAAAGCGAGGAGGTCTCTATTCCTATCATCTGTCAATGCATTCAGAGCAATGGAACTTAGCTTATTTGTAACTATGGTAATACTAGTATCACGACAGCTTGAGAGTTCTGCCGGTGAAAAGTTGAACAGAATGTTATGGTATCTAGTATACGAACATCGAGCTGAAACCCACAAAACTAAAAAGGTGCATTTACTGGCATAAAACCAGAAAGCAGCTTACAAATTCAACGAAAAGCTATTTTTTGACGGTCCTTGTTTTAAGCTTCAATTGATTATAAAGATTGGGTTTTTACTATCTAATATGCTGTCTAGTATAGATTAAGTTTCAAGTTCGAAAATTAAGGGTCGACAACCAGCTGATTTTCAGTTTTTGGAAAATCCGTTAGGCTTAGTGACATAAAGCGTACTATCTGTGAATATTGTATTTAAAGAGCTTAGATCCTTAAGTGACGACTTATGTCGATCAAGCAAATAAAACAGGTATCAGCTCTTCGATTTTACCGATCGTTCTGAGTTTTATCTTTCTGTCCTGTTTCTTAAGGCCTTTTGTATTGTATTTGGAAATAAATATTTCTGTGAAACCCAATTTTTCGGCTTCTTCAATCCGCTGTTCGATACGATTTATAGCACGAACTTCACCGGTGAGCCCAATTTCAGCTGCAAAACAGATGTCTTTACCTACAGGAATATTGTGAAGAGAAGAAATGAGCGCTACAATAACAGCCAGATCAATGGCGGTGTCTTGTACTTTAATACCACCAGCCATATTCAGAAATACGTCGTTTTGTCCAAAGAATAAACCCGCCCTCTTTTCAAGAACAGCCAGGAGCATACTTAACCTTCTGAGGTCAAAGCCGGTAGCCGATCGCTGGGGTGTGCCATAGATGGCCTGGCTGACGAGTGCCTGCGTTTCGATAAGCATTGGGCGTAATCCTTCTATGGTTACCGACACAGCACTTCCGCTGAGCTGTTCATCGCTTTGAGAAAGTAGCAATTCGGATGGATTGCTGATCTGCCGTAAGCCGTCAGCATCCATGGCGTAAATGCCCAATTCGTCAGTAGAGCCAAAACGATTTTTCTTGGTACGCAGTATTCGATATATGTGGTTTCTGTCGCCCTCGAATTGAAGGACGGTATCTACGATATGCTCAAGTATTTTAGGACCGGCAATGTGACCATCCTTATTGATATGCCCAATAAGGAAGACAGGTAAACCACTTTCTTTTGCAAACTGCTGCAGCTCTGATGTGCACTCTCTGACCTGCGTAATACTTCCCGGTATACTATCAATGTATGGCGATGATACAGTTTGGATAGAATCAATGATTAATATGTCGGGATTTAACTTTCGAACCTCTTCAAAGATCAGCTCAAGGTCTGTTTCTGCATAGATGTGACAGTTTTGATTTTCTATACCTATACGTGATGCGCGCATACGAATCTGGGTAGCACTTTCTTCCCCGGACACATAGAGTATTTTATATTTGGTTTTAATAGCGAACTGCAGCAGTAATGTTGACTTACCAATACCCGGATCTCCTCCGATCAGGGTAATTGAGCCAGGGACGATACCGCCGCCGAGGGTACGGTTCAGCTCACCATCTTCAACTGAGAACCGGGGTGCATCCGAAGCACTGATCATTTGTACGGGCACAGATGCCGATTTTTTTCTGGTATCGTCTCGCCAGGCTTTCTTCTCCTTTTTAGTGGTATCCTTGACCACGACCGTCTCTTCATAGCTATTCCAGGATTGACAATTGACACATCGGCCTTCCCATTTAGTGGACTGGTGTCCACAATTATTACATATGAAGAGTTTTTTTTCTTTCATTGGCTATCAATTAAGCCCGGCCATTAAACCAAGGAGTGGGCTCAGTTGTAAGTAAATATAGTTTTTGAAATAATAATAATTTCCAAATATAAATATGAAGATTGTCAGTTACAATGTAAACGGCATCCGGGCCGCAATTAAAAAAGGTTTAGTGGATTGGGTTTCCGATGAAAACCCGGATGTGTTTTGCATCCAGGAGAGCAAGTCCCAGGAAGAGCAAATTGATCCTGAAGTTTTTTCCAAGCTGGGTTACCATGCCTATTGGCATTCTGCTGAAAAGAAAGGGTATAGCGGTGTTGTTACCTATTCAAAAAAGCAGGCAAACCAGGTTATTAAAGGAATGGGAATTGAGCGGTATGATGTCGAGGGAAGAGTTATACGAACAGACTTTGATGATTTTATTCTTATCAACGCGTATTTCCCATCGGGCAGCAGTGGTGAGGAAAGACATGTTTTTAAAATGCAGTTTCTTGAGGATATGCAACCCTGGGCAGAATCTTTGTTGAACGAATCGAAAAATGTAATAATCCTTGGAGATTATAATATCGTCAGACTGGACCTCGACATACATAACCCAGAGCGTAAAGACAACCCATCAGGGTTCAGGCCCGAAGAAAGAGTATGGCTTAATAGCTGGTTTGAAAATGGCTTTGTCGACGCGTTCCGATACCTGTATCCAGACAAAGAAAACAACTTCAGCTGGTGGAGTTACAGGGCCGGATCCAGGAAGAAAAACAAAGGATGGCGCATTGATTATATTTCAGTATCGGAGACCTTGAAAAACGGGATTCAAGAAGTAAAACACGGTTATGATGTCGTACACTCTGATCATGCTCCCGTTATAATGGAAATAGAGCTTTAGGGCTTATTCCATATTTTGCATTTCGAGGTATCTCATCATATCCTCAAACTGCTTATACATGCTGTCTTCTTTAAAAATCTTGAGTGCTTTTTTGCATAGCTCCATAGCTTTTTCATATTGCTTGTCATTCATGAGTAGCCTTAGGTATTGGATATAGTTAGAGCTGTTTTCTTCCTCTTTGATGAGTTTTTCGCAGATGACATAGGCGTATTTGTGCGCATCCTGTTCATAGTCGAAATATTTATTGATTTGAGAAAGCTGCTCTTTAAAAACACCTGGATTTTTCTTACCGTATTTTTTTATAAACTTTTGAGATAGCGACTCCCATCTCTGATAGTCGCCGGTCAAAGCTGCATAATATAAGCGAGCTTCCATTTCAAATCTCTTGCTGTCACCAATGGCGGCAGCATTGAACTGATCAATGGCTTCATCAAGCAGCGCCGGGTAATCATAGTCGAATGCTTTTTCGACCGTTCTCATGGCCGCATTAGCAATCGTGCGTTCATACTTGTCTGCCGAAGAAACGGAGATGGCCAGCTTTTTAAGACTTACCAACTGATCAAAAAGCTTTGAATCAGATTCCTTCACGGCGACCAGTAAAAATTCAGCCTTTTGTTCCTTTGAGATATCAGGCTTGCTGTTGAGGTATTCGTTGGCAATTTTTTGGCTTGTCTTGCCTACTTTATTAAGTTCAGATACGTAATTGATCATAAGATCAAAATCTCTTTCTCCCAGCACATAACGTTCTTCAAATTGGCCGGTACGGTCATAGGACCTGATGGCTTTATCGGCCAAGGCAAGAAGAGCATCCGCTTGTTTGCCTCCAACCGATTTTTGGAGGACATTTCCCTCACTGTCGAGGAAAAATAAAGTTGGAAAGGCACCAACAGGATAATTCCTGCCAAACTTTATACCTTCAGGCTCTTCCATATCCATCTTAATGTTGATAAATCGCTCATTAAAAAAGCGACCAACCCGGTCCTGAGTAAAGACGTCTTTAGCCATTTTTTTGCAGGGACCGCACCATTTTGCATAGGCATCGACAAAAATAACTTTGTCATCTTCCCGTGCTTCATTAAGAGCTTCATCCCAGGACCCTTCAAAGAATTCTATGCCCTGACCAAAGCTTATTATAGAACTGAATATTAGAAGAAAAATAAATGTTATCCTGTGCATCATGTCGTATTTTAGACCTGTTAAACAAAGATGACAAAAATTTAGTCTGTTTGCCATCTGTGAATAGCGTCAAGATGATTTTATGATATTTATAACAGGTTCCTCAGGGATCATGTTGCAACAAAGCCCATGCTTGAATGAGTTTATCAAAAAGAGATATATTTTTTAGTCACCTTGCACAGACAAGCCCCTTGTCATTGGCCCTAGAAGTATCCAGGGCTGAGGGTGTATTTATTTATGATACTGACGGAAAGCGATATTTTGACCTTAACTCGGGCATATCAGTAAGTTCTCTGGGGCATCGGCATCCCAAAGTTATTGAGGCTATTAAAAAACAACTGGAACTGTATATGCATACGATGGTATATGGCGAACACATTCAAAGCCCCCAAACAGAGTATGCTGATTTATTATTCCAGCATTTGGATAACTCTCTGGATTGCATATACTTCCTTAATTCAGGAACTGAAGTTATCGAAGCTGCGATGAAGTTGTCCCGGCGTGTCACAGGAAGATATGAAATTGTGGCTTGTCGCAATGCCTATCATGGAAGCACACAAGGCTCTGAAAGCCTGCGATCTGATAAAGAATACTCCAGAAGCTTCCTGCCATTGATTCCGGGAGTGCGACATATAGAGTTCAATGATTTTGATGCGATTGATAATATAGGATGCAGAACTGCTGGCGTCATTATAGAGCCGGTACAAGCCGAGGCAGGAGTCATTCCCCCTGCTCAGAACTACCTTCAGGCTATACGGCAACGGTGTGATGAGATGCAATGCCTCTTGGTTTTTGATGAAATTCAGACAGGCTTTGGGAGGACCGGAGCTTTGTTTGCTCATCAGAAATTTAGTGTATTGCCAGACCTGCTTTGCCTGGGCAAGGCCATGGGTGGCGGTTTGCCAATAGGTGCCCTTGTTGGAAATAAAAAAACAATTAATACCTTCTCGAGAAATCCGGCTTTGGGACATATTTCTACTTTTGCCGGCAACCCGGTCATATGCGCTGGGGCAAAAGCTGTTCTAGAGCTTTTGCTAGACACAGATGTTGTCAAAGAGGTAGAAGAAAAGGGTAAGTATTTGTCAGATATCATTGCTTCACATAATATCGTAAAGGAAATTCGAAGAGAAGGTATGATGATGGCTGTAGAGCTTGAGAAAAGAAAATATCTTAAGCATGTGGTACAAAGGAGTTTTGAACTCGGTGCTTTGATTGATTATTTTCTTTTTAATTCCAGATCTTTCAGGCTGGCTCCACCGCTTATTTACAATTTTGAACAACTAAGAGAAGCTGGTGATATATTGTTGGAAGCGCTTGATTTTGCTGAAAGTCAATACTCAAAGTCATGATTTTCAATGCAGGTACAATAATTAATTCCGTAAAGGAAGAAGCCGATAGTAACAGGCCTGCCGGCCTGGCCCGTACTTTTTATTATGATGATATTTTGGATGAACCCAAGACTCAAATACTTAGATTGCTTAACTTCGCAGGTCTTGAGGACTAGGGATTTGATAAGCAATATGCCCTTATTGAAAAAATCAAGGAATGAAACTACTCTGAATTAGATAGAGAAAAAATCAATCGTATGGCCCCAATTATTAAAGATCAAATGGAGCACTGGGGATTTATGTAATACCATTAGAATGAAAGCAAAGGACAATTATTATGTAGCCATCATGGCAGGAGGTGTAGGATCCAGGTTCTGGCCAGCCAGCAGGGAAAACCTGCCCAAGCAGTTTCTTGATATTATCGGTGTAGGTAAATCCTTGATCAGGCTTACATTTGAACGTTTCGAGAAGATAATACCTACAGACAGGATATTTGTTGTGACCAATAAAACCTATAAGTCCTTAGTTGAGGAGCATATACCCGAAATGCCTCCAGAGAATATTATCACAGAGCCCTCTCGAAATAATACAGCACCGTGTGTTGCCTATACCGCGATGAGGCTTAAAGCTGTAAATGAAGATGCTGTTTTTGTTGTGGCACCTTCCGATCATATAATTATGAAGGAAGAGCCGTTCCGGGATAAGATTTTACAGGCTTTGGATTTTGCATCCAGGAACGAGGCTATACTTACATTGGGGATTAACCCTTCAAGACCTGACACGGGTTATGGATATATAGAGTCAAGTGGAGAAAAGCTTGAACTGGATATCGAGAGGGTCCAATCGTTCAGGGAAAAGCCTGACCTTGAAACAGCCCGGTCTTATCTGGCAAGCCATAATTATTACTGGAATGCCGGCATTTTTGTCTGGTCAGTGAAAACCATCCTAAACGCCTTCAAGGCTAACGCTAAAGAAATATATGATATACTTGCCCAGGATCAATCCAAGTACAACACAGATGCTGAACAGCAGTATATTGACGAAGTATATCCCAACACTCCCAGCATATCTGTTGATTATGCAATAATGGAACACGCGACCAATGTGTACACCATACCAATGGACATAGGCTGGAGTGACCTGGGCACATGGAATGCGCTGCATGCTTATTTGAATAAGGATCAGCAAAACAGTGTTATTCTGGGTGCCAACACAATGCTGATTGATTCGAAAGACTGTATCGTGCGTTCTGATGCATCGAAGCTTGTCGTCATCAAGGGCCTGGAGGATTATATTGTCATTGACGAGAATGATGTGCTCTTGATTTATCCTAAATCGGAAGAACAGGCCATTAAAGAACTCAGGAAGGGTATCGACAAGTCAGAATTTTTATAATCTGAATTCTTGCTAAGACGGCAACTATGGAAAGTTTTGAGTTCATGGGTCACGAAGAATGAAGGCGCATCGGCAACAAGGACGTCTCATAGCTAAAGGAAAACTTAATTTTGAAAAAATAGCTGGGGAACTTTATGAAATGCTCACACAAGCGTATTTTAGCGGTTAAATTAGTCATAATGAGATATATACAAATATTGATATTTATAATATTGATCTCTTGTGGGAATAACAATACAGATCATCCAACTACTGAGCTGAGGACAGAAAGTACAGAGAGGATTAATGATCTTGACGCAATGAAAGCGGTGATGGGAGGACCCACGGATATCAGCATTGAGGTATCTAACGCTGTCAACAGTATGACGTATCTTATCAATTCTGTAGCTGGAGGAAACTTCAGGGTAGACTCCATGAATATTGAGAATGGTAAGATTAGCATCAAAAACGATGAAGGGTTTCCACAGGGCATGTATTATATATCCCTTCCGAATCAGAAATTTGTTTCAATGCTCTTAGCTGAGGACCAGAAATTCAAATTAAGTTTTGATGCCAACGCTATCGTGTCTTCGATGAAAGTTGAAGGAAGCAAGGACAATGAACTGTTTTATGAGAACCTTAAATATGAGGAGTCCTACAATCCGCGTTACCAGGCTGTCGCTTCTCAGAGAAGCAAAATGCAGGACAGGGAAAGTAATGAGTACAAACAACTAACCAAGCAAATTGAAGAACTCGAAGGAGAGCGTACTGCTCATTTGAATAGGCTCTTTAATGGGAATGAAAACAGCTTGTTCGTAAAGTTTAAAACGGCTGGTCAGAACCCTAAGATCCGCAAGAACGGAACGGACGAAGAGAAGGTCTATTTTTATCGAAAAGAGTTTTGGGACAATGTTGACTTTTCTGATACGCGACTGATGCGTACTCCGGTCGTCAGCAATAAGCTCAAAAGATATATGACAGAGTTAACACCACAGAACAAGGATTCGATTATTGTATATGCGGATTTTTTGCTTAATAAGATTCTTGACCACCCCCAATACTATAAATACATTGCCAATTGGATTGCGCTTCAATATGAGCCAACAAAAACAACCTTGATGGATCCGGAAGCCATTTTTGTCCATATGACGCGCAACTACTTTACGAGAGAAAGGGCATTCTGGTCGGATTCTATGGAGGTGTATGCCTTACAACAAAGGGCTGGAGAGATGGCACAAAGTATTACAGGGATTAAGGGACCTGATGTGATCAGTACCGACCAATTTGGAAATACCCAGTCGATATATGAGAAGACAGCCGACTATATCATTGTGTACATGTATAACCCGACATGTGAACATTGTATGAAAGAAACGCCCAAAATAGTTGACTACTACAATCGGAATAAATCAAAGGGAATAGATGTATTTGCCATCGCCATTGATACAGAGGATCAGGAATGGAAAGACTATATTAATAAGAATGATATGAGCTTCACCAATGTGTTTGACCCAACCAACAGGTCAATCTATGCCAAATATTATGTGGATGTAACGCCGGAGATATATGTCCTTAATAGGGACAGGATCATCATTGGTAAAAACCTTAAAGTGGATCAGATTGACATTATTATTGACAGGGACAGGAATGGCTCATAAAAAACCGTTCCCGAATCAGGAACGGTCCACTAAATTTTTAAAAGAACCAATGAATAAGACAAAAACTCAATCTCGCTGATATAAAGGCAAAGAACATGCCAATGGTTCCCGATAAATTTCTTGATGTCTTCAAGAGGACTTTTGATAATTGCACCAAAATAGTCTACATTTGCGAAACTTTCTCCTGTCTGTAAGGCAGAGAAAAGACTTGTCTAAACACTTGTTAACCAATAAGATAGGAGGCAAGAAAATAAATTAAATTTTCAATTATTTATATATCACTAAGTATTAAGAGATTAAGATGGCTCTGATAGGTAAGATTAGAAAGAATTTTTGGTTTGTACTCATCCTGCTGGGTCTTGCACTTGCAGCATTTATTATGATGGATATGACTGGTTCCGGCCCCGCGGGTACGGTAACCAGCCTTACCATAGGTAATATTGATGGTGAAAAGATTAATTATCAGGATTTTCAGCAAACGGAACAGGCATATTTCAGGAATGCACAACTGGATCCATTCCAGAAAAGAAAAAACATTTGGGACTTTTACGTTGAAAATGCACTCATTAAAAATGAAGCATCAGCTTTGGGCCTGAATGTATCCAAGGACGAATTAATGGACCTTCAGTTTGGGGTAAACCAAAGCCCGGTCATTCGTTCCAACTGGACGAATCCTCAAACCGGCCAGATTGATCAGGCCTCCCTGCAGCAGTTCCGAACGGCTATTGAAAACAATGAGCCACTCAACCCGGAGTTTACAGCGTATTGGGCTGAGCAGGAAAAGCAAATTATAAAGGAAGCCCTTGAAGCTAAAGTGTACAGTCTTATCAATAAGTCTGTTTATACACCGTCTTGGATGGCTGAAGAAAGCTTCAAGCTTGAGAATTCAAAAGCAGATTTCCACTACGTAAAGATACCATTCAACGAAATCGATGGAGAGGGTGTTGAGGTTTCAGATGCCGATATTAAAGCTTACATGAAGGAGAACCCGGCGCAGTACATGAATGACGAAGAAACACGCACTGCAAAAATTGCTGTTTTCAACGTCGAGGCTACACAAGAAGATATCGACACGATCCTGAGCAGAATGAATACTCTGAAAAGAGAATTCAAAATAAGTGAGAATGATTCATTATTCGCCATCAGCAACAGGGGGTCATATGCTCCAATTTATGGTACCAAGGATCAGCTTCCTGAAACAGCAAGGGAAGAAATAGCGGCTCTTGAGCCGGGAGAAATCTATGGACCTTTCGTAGATGAAGACTTGATGTTTGTTGTAAAGATGATTGACAAAAGACCAGTAGCTGATTCAGTATCTGCAAGACATATCCTCAGATCAGCAGACAGGGTCAATAACCCACAATCTGTTGAAACAGCAAGTGCTTATATAGACAGTCTGCAGAGCTTGTTGAAGAGAGGAAGAGTTGATTTCGAAACTTTGGCAAGGGAGAACAGCCAGGATCCTTCAGTGGCTACCAATGGTGGTGACCTGGGCACCTTTACTCAAAGTACGATGGTTAGAGAATTTGCTGATGCCTGTTTTCTATATGGTAAAGAAGGCGGCATTTACAAGGTGACTACAGATTTTGGGGTGCACCTGATAAAAATTGAAGACCAGATTTTCAATGATAATGAAAACAAGTACAGGGTTTCAACTATCGTTCAGCCTGTCATTCCTTCACAGCAGACTCAAGATTCAGTTTATGATCGCGTAAGTGAAATTGTTGCCCAAAGCAGGTCGGCAGCAGATTTGGAGGAGGCTGTTGCAGAGTTAGAAGGCGTGGATGTACAGACCTCGGCTGCTGTGAATAAGAATGATTTTAATTTAGCTGATCTTGGTCCTGGACAGACATCACGTGATATTGTGATGTGGATGTTTGATTCAACGACGGGCCTTGGAGATGTTTCGCCGGAAGTCTACAGATATACAGACCCCGTTAACTACTACGATAATAAATATGTCATTGCTGTTTTGGATCGAATCATACCACAAGGCCTCAAGTCTATTGAAGATGTAAGAGACCAGGTGGAACCTATTGTTCTTAACAGGAAGAAGGGAGAAAAACTTGCATCTGAAATGAATGTTACAAGCCTTGAAGATGTAGCGAGTCAATATGGTACAGAAGTACAGACTGCATCCGATGTTGCCGTAACCAATGATTTTGTTGCTGGTGTTGGTAATGAGCCTAAAGTTATTTCTTCTGCTTACAGCCTACAACCACAATCTGTTTCAAAGCCAATAGTTGGAAACAGTGGTGTTTTCGTTATTTCACCGCTTAGCGTAAACGATGCTGGTGCGCCTAATAATATACCTTTTCTTAAGAGGAATATCTCAACAACAACCAAATCACAGGTTAGCTTCAGGGTTCTTCAGGGACTTAAGGATAAAGCCAGTATAAAAGATAACAGGGCAACATTCTTTTAGCGTTGGCCAGAAAATAAAACGGGAGCCCTCTTCTGAACAGAAGGGGGCTTTTTTATTTTACAGCATTCTATAAAAAAATCTCTGTGTAGTATGATTTTGGATGCTTCCCGTACGGATTAAAATCAAAAATCCAGTATTTTGTCGATTATTTCGTCACAAAACTGACGGTTTTATCATCATGCAATACGTACGGGGTGTTTGATCGTGCCATACTTCATATGGATCTGGATTCTTTCTTTGTCTCTGTCGAATGTCTGAAAAACAGCACATTCAAGGGCAAGCCTCTTATTATAGGAGGGAAGAGTAACAGGGGGGTTGTGGCTTCATGCAGTTATGAGGCCAGGCGTTTTGGTGTGCATTCTGCCATGCCTATGAAAATGGCTCTCAGGCTGTGTCCGCAGGCGATTGTATTGAAGGGCGATATGGACAGCTATTCAAAATACTCCAGGCTCGTGACAGATGTTATAGCAGAAGATGCGCCGGTCTACGAGAAAGCTTCGATTGATGAGTTTTATCTAGACCTGTCCGGTATGGACAGATACTTTGGTTGTTTTAAGTGGTCCCTGGAGTTGCGGGAACAGATAATGAAAGAAACCGGTCTTCCTATTTCATTTGGCCTGTCTATCAACAAGCTGGTTTCCAAGGTAGGTACAGGAGAAGCCAAGCCCAATGGAACCAAGGAAGTACAGAAAGGAGAAGAGAAGGCTTTTTTATTTCCCTTATCGGTTCGTAAGATACCCGGTATCGGAAAGGAGACCTACAAGAAATTGAGTTTCATGGGGGTTCGCAAAATCAAGACCCTGAGTGAAATACCTCCACGCTTACTGGAGCGTGAATTTGGCAAACACGGCAGAAGCTTGTGGGAAAAGGCTCACGGTATTGACAACACACCTATAGTTCCATACAGTGAACAGAAGTCAATGTCCAAGGAACGAACGTTTTCAGAAGATACGCTCAACCTCAACTTTATGCGCAACATGCTGCTTAAGATGGTGGATGAATTGAGTTTTGAGCTCAGGAAGGTGGAAAAGCTGTGTTCCTGTGTTACGGTCAAGATACGCTATGCAGACTTCAACACCTATACCAGGCAAAAACACATCAATTATACAGCCAACGAAAACATTCTGTCCCAGTATGTATGCGAATTGTTTGACAGCCTGTATGAGCGACGGCAGTTGATTCGATTGATAGGCGTTAAATACAGCGGACTGGTCCAGGGCAATTATCAGATAAGCCTGTTTGATGATACCGCTACCGATATTTCATTGATGCAGGAAAAGGATTGGATCAGGGAACGATTCGGTACCGATAAGATTATGCGTGCTTCATATCTGAATGCGCAAAAGAAAAAGCCGGGGACTGGCGACAAGGAATGATTTGATCGTCTTTGCACAAGCCACGATTTTAGTTAAACATGCTACAGGACGTGAGCTTAGAGTGAATCCTTTTTTTGCACGAGGGTGTCCAGTGAAAACTTTTCAAACTTGTCTATAATAGCTTCCGGCTTAATGGGCTTTCGTGGTCTAGCGGGGAAGCTTAGCGTGTCGATAAGTTCGGCATTGACCCAGGTATCTATAAGCGAGTCGATACTTGATTTGGCTTCTGACCGTATCTCATCCTGACAGATTTCGAAGCGTTCCTTTTTAAGGTCGAATTGCCTCTCGGTGTAATATTGCAATACAAGAGCGTCCATATCAGGACCCTCTGATTTGCATGCCGTAAGTAAAAGCATTGATATGAAAAGAAATATCTTCATCGGTCAATGAGTTGTCGAATCTTATCGGCTTCTATTTCTCGAAGAGAGTCAAAATAAATACGGTATAGTGAATCACGGCGGGCAAAGCATGCTTCATCGTAAAATCTGGATAGGGAGTCTCTGTGGGAACGATATATGGAATCGGATAAACGCTTAGCCTCTTTTTCGATTTCAAGCTTTTCATATTCGCCACAGGAGATGGTGCAGAGCACTACCACGCAAAGGAATATAATCCGCATGGAATGATTAGGCTTCATCTGACCGTATGTTTTTTCTTCTCAGCTCAAAATTTCTGCCCAGGTAGACTTTACGAACGATCTCATCTTCTGCCAGCTGCTCGGAAGTGCCATCACGCAAAATTCTTCCTTCAAACATCAAGTAGGCCCTATCGGTAATAGAAAGGGTTTCCTGAACGTTATGGTCGGTAATGAGGATTCCTATGTTTTTTTGAATGAGGCGGGCTACTATTTCCTGAATATCTTCCACCGCAATCGGGTCAATACCGGCAAAGGGCTCATCAAGAAGAATGAATTTAGGCGAAGCAGCAAGAGCCCGTGCAATTTCAGTACGGCGACGCTCACCACCAGATAAGGAATCACCGATATTGTGACGCACTTTTTCGAGTCCAAATTCAGAAATCAATTCTTCAAGCCTCTCGGACTGTTCTGCTTTTTGAAGATCGGTCATCTCAAGTATGGCCTTGAGATTGTCTTCGACAGACAGCTTTCTGAATACAGATGCCTCTTGTGGAAGATAACCGATTCCCTTGCGCGCCCGCTTGTACATGGGTATTCCGGTAATTTCTTCATCATCGATAAAGACCTGTCCTCCATCAGGTTTAATAAAGCCAACCATCATATAAAAGCACGTAGTCTTTCCTGCACCATTAGGGCCAAGCAGGCCTACTATTTCTCCTTGCCGCACATTAATGCTGACAGAATCAACAACCGTTCTTAAACCATATCTTTTGACCAGATTATTCGCCCGCAGTTCCATAAAATATTTCTTTGATAACGACATCAAGATCAAGGTCCCATGCCGGTTTCAGTTCTTCCAAAGATATCTCTTTAATTCTTTCCGGCTTCCTTCTGAGAACAACATTTCCAGATGTCCATTTGCCGTCACCATTCAAATCTTCTACAAGGCGAAGCTTGTAAGTTCCACTGCTTATCCGGTTAAATGCTCTGCTGTAACTGGATGCACACGCACCTTTTGATATCAAGGCATTACCCTTCAGCAATTCCCACGTGTAAATCGTATCGCTTGCATTGATAAAATTCAGAGTCATATTTCCGAAAGACTCGGGTTCATTGGTTTTAAGGGTAAAAACAATGGAGTCTTTATTGACCTGGTTATATATATCCACAATACCTCCTGAGTCAATTTTTATTGAATAATTGCTGTTGTGGGCAAGAGAATCAGATTGAATGAAAATGCTTTTTTCATTTGTGAATATCCTGTCCAGATTATAGACAGTGCTTGTGTCGGACAACTCTATTTTTGATATATCAAAAGACTTAAGAGGCTTATTCATCTTGATGGCAATACTGTCATCTCTGTGCGCAGTGATAATATTCTTCATGCTGCGGTCTGTTTTGAGGGTCATGCCTGCTGCCGACTCACGAGCTTTCCTGTTGATGATTGTGTCTGTTTGTTTGTCAAACCACACCAAAAACCTGCTTGAGTCGGAACGCAAGTCAGTATGCCACAGATATACACTATCACCTACAAGTTCATGATAGAGATATTGAGTGCTGTCGTCAATGTTATAAAAAGCAAGACTGTCGGGATTTGGAGAGAAAAATAATTTGATCAAGCCCTTTTTCTCTTGTTTGTATTCAACGAGCCGCGGTTCGTCTTTTTCATCAAATAATTCAAGGTCAATGTTTATAAGGCTGCTGTCATTCAAAATGAGGATATCATCATAAAAACCTACTTTTTCACTCATCAGATCGTAGAAGTAGTTTACATTCTCGTCTTTGAGAGTGAATACCTGAAAGCTGTCATTTTTGATGTTGTTCAGTTTGTAGCGCCCTGAGTTATCTGTCCTAGTAAAATAAAAAGGTTGAACCTGAGTGATGATGCTGTCATTAAGATTATCGTAGAGGCAAACCAAAACGTCTTTAGCAGGTTTTCCGGTTTCTGCGTCTGTAACAGTTCCGGCAACACTTAGGGAATCAATTTCATCACCGGTAGAAAATATAAATACAAAGTTCTTATAGATATTTGATTCAGTAAAATCCCTAATGGCATCTCCAAAGTTGATTTGATAGCTTACGCTATCCTTTAGAATTTCCTCTTCTGCAAATTCAACACGCACGCGTTTTCCACGAGCTGTAAATTTTAGGGGATAGTTGGTAGGCGGTGAGATAACAATTTCTTTTACGGGATTGGATAATTGAATCCACTCATTGAATTCCAGGTCAATAGGTTTTTTTACAAAGGAGGTTTGATAGTTCTGTTCTGAGAGAGCCTCTATAAGTATCGGGGGGTCTTCATCACGCGGACCGCCCTGAGGGTTTGAAAATTGCGCACACGAGGCCATTATCAAGATGGTCAATATGATGGCAATAAATATGTTTTTGCTCCTGGTCATAGTTGATGTAAAGTTAATCGTAGAATTCGGGCTATTTATTGCTGTGGTGTATTTCTTGGGTGAAATTTAAGAATCGTGTCTCTCAAGTAGGATTGATCGAGGTGTGTATAGATCTCTGTTGTAAGTATGGATTCATGGCCAAGCATATCCTGAACGGCTCTTAAATCAGCCCCTCCTTCCACGAGGTGTGTCGCAAAGGAGTGACGGAAAGTGTGCGGGCTGACCTTCTTTTTAATTCCGGCTTGTTCAGCCAGGTCTTTTATAATTGTAAATATCATTACACGGGTAAGCCCTTTGCCACGACGGTTAAGGAACATATAGTCTTCATAGCCTGCTTGAATATTCAGCTTGCTGCGATAGTTGTTGATGTAATAATTATTATGTTTTATCGCTTCTGCACTTATAGGGACGATTCTTTCCTTGTTGTTTTTACCCAAGACCTTGATGTATTCAATGTCCGGGTAGTAATTGGAAAGTTTTAGATTGACCAATTCGCTTACCCGCAGTCCGCAGGCATAGAGTGTTTCAAGAATTGCCCGGTTGCGGTGTCCAGTTTCCTCACTGAGATCAACGAGTTGGAGCATGGTTTCAATTTCTTCAAATGAAAGAACATCGGGAATTTTACGCTTCAGCTTGGGCCCTTCAATCAACTCGGTAGGATCGTCGGTGACAAGGTCTTCAAGGATCAGGAAACGATAAAAGGCTCTTATCCCGGATATTATTCTGGCCTGGCTTCTGTCACCCAAGCCAATCTTGTTGAGATATATAATGAAGTCCTGCAAACAAGCATATGTTACTTGTCCGGGGCTTAAGTCCAATCCAGCCAAAGCGATGAATTCCTGCAACTTTTGTACATCTCTAATGTATGCATCCACAGAGTTATCGGACATGGATCTTTCGAGCTTCAAATAAGCCTTGAATCCTGATATGCTAGACTTCCAATCCACAATATTCTGGCTAAGGTTCTCTACCGACGAAGATAAATGGATTTATTGTATTAATTCCTGATATGGGAAAGGGCCTCATCCAGGTCTTGTTTTAAATCTTCTGCATCTTCTAGGCCAACTGAAATTCTGATCAGTCCCGGCACAATACCCATAGCTTTAAAATGCTCTGGGCTCAATTCTTTCAAATAAGAGATTACGGGTGCATAAACCAAACTATCGTGACCGCCCCAGCTGACCCCCAGGCTGAATAATTGCAGGCTGTCGACAAAGTTTTTGATGGTCTCAATATCATCCGTGTCCAGCTCAAAACTGAGTAAGCCACTGAATCCGTTCATCTGCTTAAGACCCAAATTATATTGAGGGAAACTTTCAAGGCCTGGATAATATACTTGTCTAATGGCCGGATGTGCCTCAAGAAATTGTGCAATATCTAGACCGGACTTTTGATGCATCATCATCCGCGCAGGAAGGGTTCTCAAACTCCTGAGAATCAACCAGGCTTCAAAAGGTGCAATTTTGGCACCCAATAGCTCGTGTTCTGATTGAATGATAGCATCCATAGTCGTTTTATCGGACAGAATGAGACCGGCTACGACATCGCTGTGCCCACAGATATATTTTGAAACAGAATGCACCTCTATGTCTATACCGAGTTCCAGGGGTTTTTGAAAATAGGGAGATGCCCAGGTGTTGTCAATGATCGTTTTTAACCCGTGATTTTTTGCAAGTGAAGCAATGGATTGCAGGTCCTGCAGTTCGAATTTGAGCGATGCCGGGCTTTCAAGATATATCAAGCGGGTCTTGTCATTTATAGCGGATTCAAATTCTTCTATATTTTTCCCGTCAACAAAACTGCTCGAAACATTGAACTTATTTTTGAGGTATTTAGAGATAAAATTGTTGCTTGGCCCATAAATGTCTTTCACAGTAATGATATGATCTCCGGCATTGACACAATGCAGAATAGCACTGCTTATGGCAGCTATACCCGAAGCACAAAGCTTGGCTTTTTCGGCTCCTGATAAAGCGGCAAGCTTGTCTTCCGCTATTCGGGCAGTGGGATTCATCAGTCTTGAATAAATATAGGCTTCTGCCTTATTGTTGAACGCTTCGTCAATATCTTCCCAGGACTCAAAAGTGAAGAGGGAATTCTGGTAGATGGGAGGAACCACTGCGCCATGTGCAGATTCGCGTTTATCATGATTCAGGGTAGTAGCATCTTTATATGTTCTTTTATCAGTTTTCATTTTCAGTGTTTTTGGAGTCTAAAAAGCAAGCGATGCCTGTAAATGCAAAGAAGTAGGCTATGACAATATTGATAAGGGAAAGAAATTGATAGGGGGCATATTCCAGGGCAGAAACCCCCAAAGTGGCAGCCATAAAAACACCGGACGGTGTCCAGGGTGCAAGATTTTCCATCATGGTACCAGCATCTTCAATGGAACGACTTAAGACTTTTCTGGGAATTTTAAGTTTGTCAAACTTAGCCTTAAAAGCTTCTCCAATAATAAAACTTGTAGCGTATTGATTTGATGTGGTAAGGTTTGTGAACAAGCTTGTAGTTAGCGCACTGCTAATAGCACTGGAAGGCTTTTTGATGCGTGTCATCAACGTGTTAATAACAAGGTCAATAGCGTTCATAACTTTCAGGCTGCCTATGAAGGCAAAGATCAGTATCGTGATTGTTATTCCCTCAATAAGATTATACAGCCCTCCCCTATTCAGTATTTCCAGGACGGTACTGTCTTCCAGCTTGCTGGCCCCCATATCAATAGAGAATCCCTTATTAAAGCTTTGGAAAACTTCTTCAAAACTGAATTCCTGGAAGATGAAAGCCAGTAACATGGCCAGCCAGGATGATCCCAGGAGGGTGAGAATTACTGGCTTTCGTTTCACGGAGCCCCAGATCACGATCAATAATGGCAGCAAGAGAACGGGATTGAAATTAAATAACTTATCTATGCCATCCAGGGTCAAATGAACCTGTTCCAGATTATGGCTTTCGGACTGCGCTGACCCAAAGGCGGCCGGGGATAACAGAATATACATAACAGCGGCAATAATGGCAGAAGGCCCGGTCGTATAAACCATGGATTTGATATGGTTCATCAGGTCGGTGCCCGTGGCCAGCGAAGCGATATTTGTGGTATCTGAAAGGGGCGACATTTTATCTCCAAAGAACGATCCCCCAACAATAGCACCCACAGTAATAGCCGGGTTAGCCCCATATATTTCTGATATGCCCAGCATAACAATTCCTATGGTGCCGGCTGATCCCCAGGAAGTCCCAGTAAGAAGTGAAAATACTATGCATATCATGAAAGAGAATATATAGATCCAGTCAGGATCGACAGCCGCAATGCCATAATATATCAACATGGGAATGGTCCCGCAAACAATCCAGCTTCCAATCAGCAGGCCTATACAAAACAAGATTAAAAGAACAGGGACCGACTCGCCTACCTTGCTGGTAATATGTGATTGTATGTATTCCCAGCTGTATCCATTCATCATAAGGAAAATACAACTGAAACTCAGCGCTATCAGAATGAGTATTTCCAGTGGAAGCATCCCTGCTTTAAAAACAACAGGGTGGACGAATAGCCCATAAATCAATAGAGCAATAAAGAATAACAGCGGCAGTATCGCTTTAAACAATTGAGGTGTCTTTTGATTTGTCATATGCTTAGGCTGATGCGCAACCTAAATATATGTTTCATAACCGAATAAATGAAAAAAGCCTGAACCGGGGAGGAACAGGCATACTTAATCGGAGTTAATAAAAGAAAAGGTAGGCGGAAAAATACTTTATACAAACTTAATTCAATGATTGCCTTAAGGACGACTTTGGATATTAAGGATAAATTAAAAGAAAAAGCTTAGGATTAATAATGATTTAACCCGACTAGGGAATATGAATGGCCCCAACAGGAAGTTCTAATTCTCCAAACTCGATCATAGCATTAAAGAGGCATATGCGACTGTAGTCAGGCAAGTCCTCAATGTAAATTTCCTTTTCTTTTATTGCACCGGACTGTATAAGCCATGTTCGCTTAACACCCTGTAATAAAGGGGTATCCGGCGTAAACCAAACACCATCTTTTTCAAAGGCCAGGTTGGCATAATAGCTGTCAGTGATGGCACCATGACGGCAAATTATAATGTCATCATGCATCTTCCTTTTGGAATACAACTGTTCCAGGGGAGAACGGTCAGAATATTTTAAACTGTAATCTAAGGTGTCGCTATCAACAACGAGCAAGCTTTGAACCGGCTTAATCGAATAGGGTGTTACCGTGTATTTATATTCTTCTTTCCCATATTCAATTCTTAACTTGAAGATTCCTGGGCTAGAATTTGTATTAAGCTCTTCTGTGATTTTTTCAAATTCAACCGGATGGGCAGCAGTACCGTAGAGCTCCATTAGGCTACGGGTCATTCTTCTGGTGTGGTAATCCAGAAGTTGGTATTCTCCGTCACTAATTTTTATTGATTCAAGAAGTGGGTACATATATCTTTTGAAGAAGTTCTTTGTATTCCTCTTCCGCCTTACTCATAAATGTGATGCCTCCCCCGGACCTGTAATAGAGCTGACCATTATCGTATTCGATATAACGTATCAACACACAGGAGTCGAGGGATTTGCCATCATAGAATCCTGCAACACCGGTATAATATGATCTTTCCCCTTCCTCCACTTCTTTGATTATATCAAGCGTCTTGTGCTTTGGCGCTCCACTGATGCTACCGGCAGGGAGTTGAGAAAAAATTATATCACCCAGAATATCATGATAATTTTCAGGAAGATCACCGCGCACCTCTGAACTCACCTGTAGCAGATTCTTTTCGGGCGTTTCAATTTTATCAATATACCTGAAGCGATGGACATGTACATTCTTTGCATAACGACTCATGTCATTACGAATGAGATCAACTATGGTATTATGTTCTGCTTTTTCTTTTTCATCTGCCAGAATAATTTGAACTGCATTATCGATATCAGCGTCTATTGTTCCCTTCATAGGAAAACTTGAAATGCAGTAATCATTAATTTTTATAAAACTCTCGGGAGAAAAGCAGACAAAATGCTTGTCGAATAAAAACTTGTAGGGTGCTTCAGAGGCAAGGAATAACTCATGCAATGAAAGCTTGCTGTACACTCTGCTCTTTGCTGTGAGGTTTAACAAAAAGCTGTTGCCATAATGGATTTCCTCCTGGACTCTTTCAAAGGCTTTCAGGTATTTATTCATGGGAAAAGCCTTTACGGCCTCGAGCGCTAGTTCGGAGTGTGTTGTCGTATAGCTGCTGTAGTTACTGTATGGACCCAATTGGAAAAGGACGCCTTCAGGAATCTCTCCAGCCTCCCAAATTTTGATCTTTTCCATTTCAAAGTCAACCAGGAAAAGGAATGGCTTCCTTGCGGATGCAAGCTGGTTAATCGCTTGGCTGGCGTCAAGATGTTTCATTTGTGGCTTTAAAGGAAAAACATCACTATGATATAAACAAAAAAACCGGCATGAGGGGAACTCTTGCCGGTTTAAATAATTTGATCAGCATTATTTATTCTTCTTCTTTATGATGATTATATCTTCAGTGTCATCATCATCCAATTCTATGGCTTCAACCATTGTGAATTCCTGAAGGGCTACCTTCATCATATATTCTTCTCCATTTCTTAAAAAGCTTAGCTCAATGACTTCGCCAGCCTCCCTGTCTTTAACCTGGTTGACAAGGCTTTCCGGGTCCGTAATTTTGGCATCATTGATTTTGGTAATCACATCACCCGACTGAAGGCCTGCTTTTTCAGCAGCGGAGTCTTCGATGATTTCTGTAATCAATACGCCTTTGGAATCTGTGGTTTCTTCAAACATGACACCCAGCTGAGCTTTTCGCTCTCTATCTTTACTGAAGACCTTTACTTTCATATCATCACTAAAAAACAACATTTCGTCGGCCTCTGTATCAAGCCCCTGTACAGTAACTTCTACGTGTTTTTCTTCTCCATCTTCATCGACACTGACGACGATATTTTTCTGCCCTTGTATTTTTACTTCGTAATCTCCATCTTCATCGATCATCCACTTTTCGAAATCTTCCGGCATTTCTCCAGACCCTGACCATTCCATCACTTCTTCATTGCCATTTTCATCTTTTTTGACAATACGGATACTGTTCTCTTTCTGGACTTCTTTTTCGATTTCGATTTCCTTGATGTAGTGCTTAGCCTCTTTTCCTTCTTTAACCACTTTTTTTATTACAACATTGCCATCCTTATCGATAGTTTTTTCGATGACAACAAGCTTTGTTATAGCCTTGCTTTCTTGCGCATTGAGTATTGAAATACTGAAAGCGCAAATAATGGATAGCGAAAAAACACTCAGATATTTTCTAATCATGTCTTTTTTTTGAACAAATTTAATGAATCCACCAGGAAAAGAATCTTAATTAAAAGTTATAATTCTGTGCCTGTTGTCCAATTTACTTGACTTTAAAGGCGTTAATTTTGAGTAAAAATCAAAATCAATTCCACAAATGCGATCAATCAGACTTTTATCTATACTTGTGTGCCTGGCGTCTTGCAGTAACACCAATGAAGTGGTTCTGAAAAATCCTGCAGGCCAGATTATTGAAAAATATTTTATTGATAAGGACTCATTGCGCCATGGCGAGTATCTGGCATTTTTTGATAACGGAAGCTTGAAGGAGAAAGCGCTATATGCCCAGGGAGTGCTTGATGGACAAAGGCAGCTTTTTTTTCCTAACGGGCAAACACAAATTATAGAAAATTATGTGGCCGGGCATATGCATGGCAATTACGAGGTTTACTATGAAAGTGGCCTCTTGTTGCTGAAACAGAACTTTAGAATGGACACACTTGAAGGGATTTCCAGGAAGTACTATGAAAATGGTCAGCTCGAAGAGGAGGTCATGTTTGCAGATAACCTCGAGAATGGCCCATTCAAAGAGTATTATGAGAATGGGCTATTGCACTGGGAAGGACAATATCTTAATGGGGATAATGAATTTGGACTTCTTAAAGAGTATGATGATATGGGAGAGCTTATCAAAAAAATGATGTGTGACAGTCTTGCTATATGCAGAACCATTTGGACACTTAAAGAGGGAGACATTACTCCGAAGTATTGATGAAAGTGTCCATGCATATTCATGCGATTAATGTAATTTACGTCGTCAAACCTGCAGCATTGAAAAAGCTTGCTTTTCTTTTTGTTTTATTGCTAATTGGGGCTGACCTGGATGCCCAGATTGGTGGGCGATATGCCTTTGAATCTGTCAGCCTGCCACTCAATGCACGGCTTACCGCTCTTGGCGGTCATCTTATCAGTGTAAAAGACGAAGATGTTGCTCTGGCGTTTCAGAATCCGGCCGTCAGCAATGCTGCCATGAATATGCAGCTTTCGATAAACCATAACTTTCATTTCGCTGGCATTTCTCATGGCAACGTGTTGATTGGGAAGCAGAATGATTCACTGGGGATGAGCTTTCATGCTGGCATAAGTTATGTCGATTACGGTGATTTTACGGCGGCCAATGAACTGGGTGACAACACAGGAGAATTTTCAGCCGGAGAAATGGCTGTAACGGTAGGGGCCGCCAAACAACTCAATGCACGTATTCGCGGCGGGATAAATCTTAAATTTTTAAGCTCTAATTATGAATCCTACGGTTCAGTGGCTGTTGGAGTGGACCTGGGTCTTTTTTATCAAACACCAGGTTCCAATACAGCCTGGTCGCTTGTCATAGCAAATATAGGACATGAGCTAAGTGCTGTTGTTGACGACAAACGCGGTCTTCCATTTGACCTCCAGATGGCTTTTTCGAGAAGACTTGAACATCTACCCTTCCGATTTTCAATTGTAGCACAGCAACTTCAAAAATGGTATATACGATATGACGATCCTGACCGCGATGTACGAACAGACTTCCTTGGAGATACTCAAGAGATCAGCGCTTTCAGTCGTGGCCTCGATAATTTTTTCAGGCATTTTGTCTTTAATGGAGAGTTTCTTATAGGGACTAATGAGCAGTTCCGACTAAGATTTGCTTACAACCATTTACGGCGCCAGGAAATGAGCTTAAGCAATTTCAGGTCACTGGCAGGATTTTCATTTGGATTGGGAATAAATATTAAGAAGATCAGGTTTGATTATGGTGTGGGATACCACCATCTTGCAGGAGCAACCAATCACCTGAGCTTACGAATCAACATGGCAAGGATTTTTAATAAAATATGACAAACGAAACATTTCGTAGATTAAAAATACAGACTTTGCCCGATTTATTAACTTTGTTGCCAATACACATCAGACACAATACAAAATGACTATAAAATCATTTACTAGAGCTAAAACCATTGCCAGCGCGCTTGTTTTTGCAATCGCCTTGATTGTCTATTATTTTTCAGCTGAGCGGACCGGCAGTTTATGGGATGTTGGCGAGTTTATTCTTGGTGCTTATAAGCTGGAAGTTGTCCACCCACCAGGAGCTCCACTATTTATGTTGGTAGGGAGAATGTTTACCTGGGTGGCAGAGCTTTTATCCAGCAATCCAGAGCATATTGCCTTTTCGGTCAATTTTATGTCCGGTATCTGCACAGCCATAGCAGCTATGCTTATTGCACGGATTACGATGCTATTAATACGGATGGCTACAGTTGAAAAAACGGAGGAGCCTTCAGGTCTGCAGAATTTTGCCATGATGCTTGCCGGTACGGCCGCAGGTCTGGCAACGGCCTTTTGCAGTTCGATCTGGTTTTCGGCTGTGGAAGGAGAGGTATATGCCATGTCCACTATGTTTACCGTACTAACCCTATGGTCCTCCCTGAAATGGTATTCTTTGCCAGATGAGCCCGAGTCGGACCGTTGGTTGGTTTTGACATTTTACATCATGGGCCTTTCCATCGGTGTACACCTTCTGAGTTTGCTTACACTTCCGGCTCTTGGCATTCTGTATTACAATAAGAAATATAAAGAACACAAGTTTCTGGGTTATGTAGGAAGCTTCTTGCTAGGAGCTATTATTATCATGCTGATCCAGAAGTTTATAATTGTAGGTATTCCAACCTTATGGTTAAAATTCGAGATTCCTTTGGTCAACTCTGTGGGCTTGCCATTCCATTCCGGTCTGGTCGTAGCTCTATTGTTGATTGCAGCGCTTGTTTTCTTCTTGCTTAAGTGGGCGCATAATGCGGGCAAATATAATCTTCAGCTGATTGTTATGTCCGCCTTGATGGTGATGATTGGATTTTCTACTATTGGCGTCATCGTTATCCGGGCCAATGCGGACACCCCTATCAACATGAATGTTCCAAGTGATGCGACTCGATTGCTTCCATACCTCAACAGGGAACAATATGGCGAAAGGCCATTGCTGTTTGGTCCTCATTTTGCGGCTCAGCCGGACGATCTCACCAAGACCAATCGCTATGGGCGTGTTGATGATAGATATGAGATTGTTGATCAGCGTCTGGAGTACAGCTATGATGCCAACGACAAGATATTCCTGCCAAGGATCGGGCATACTGAAGGCTCAAGGCCGGGACAACACAGACAATGGTATGAAGCCTTGATGGGTAAAAAGCTGAAAGGCAAGCCCAGCTATGCCTACAATATAAAGTATATGCTCACCTATCAGATGGGCTGGATGTACTGGAGGTATTTCATGTGGAATTTTGCAGGAAGACAAAATGCCCAGCAAGGTTATCAGCCATGGAATAAGAAAAGTGGACATTGGGCATCGGGTATCAGTATTATTGACGAGGCTCGATTGCACAATATGGATCAAATCACCGATACGATGAAGAATCATCGTGGCACCAATCACTACTATTTGATTCCCCTGATTCTTGGATTGATAGGCTTTTTCTTTCATTTCAAAAATGACCCGAAAACATTCTATGCCATATTTGCCCTGTTTCTAATTACAGGTCTGGGGCTTATCATGTATTCCAACCAGCCACCTAATGAACCAAGAGAAAGGGATTATGTCCTGGTTGGATCCTTTTTTACATTTTGTATATGGATAGGTATGGGTGCCATCCAGATATCCAGGCTTCTGGCAAGCCGCGTGAATTTATCGCCGCAAATGTCAACTCTGGCAGGAGGAACACTTGTTATGCTTGCACCGGCCTTGATGGCCTTTGAAAACTTTGATGACCACAGCAGGCTCGGCCATTATGCATCCAGGGATTATGCAGCTAACTTCCTCAATTCTCTTGATGAAAATGCCGTGATATTCACCTATGGTGACAATGATACCTACCCCTTATGGTATGCCCAGGAAGTAGAAGGTATCCGAAGGGATGTCCGGGTGGTAAACCTAAGCTTGATATTTGTGGACTGGTACATTGAAAAGTTACGCAGGAAAGTGAATGACTCTCCACCGCTTAAATTGACTATACCCTCAGAAAGTTACAGGGGCAATAAGCGCCATCAGGTATTCTTCTATAATCCATCCAATCCGGATAATTTGACACGCCCTGCAGACATAAATACGGAATTGGCCTTTGTTGGAAATCCGGCAAACAGTGTTCGTGACCCAAGGGACCCCAATGCTACCCCGCAATCCATAATGAGATCCAAAAACCTTTATATTCCTATTGATAAGAACAGGATGATACACAATGGTTTGATGTCAGAGAAAGATACAGCCAGGATGGTGGATAATATACTTTTGCGTTTTTCATCAAAGCAGAACTATATATCCAAGGATGAGCTGGCGGTCATAGATGTGATTGCATCCAATCTTCATGAGCGCCCGATTTATTTTGCGGTCACCTGCAAGAATGACAAATTGCTTGGGCTGAACGATTATATGCAAATGGAAGGACTTGGCTTAAGAATTATTCCAGTCCGTTCTCCGAGCATACCATCACTTTCTATTTACGGCAGTGGTCGAGTCGCTTCTGAGAAGGTATATGATAACGTTATGAATAAGTGGGCCTGGGGTAACTTTGATAAAAAGGAAACCTTTATTGATGAAAGCTACGCTGCAGAGATCCAGGCGATGAAAATTGTTATGATGCGAACAAGTCAGAAGCTGCTTGACGAAGGCAAGTTGGAGCAGGCAGGCAATATGGCTGCCGAGTATTTCAAGGCATTCCCACATTTTAATTTTGCTTATGACGAGAGTGTGGTTCCATTCCTTGAGGTTCTGCATGAGGTAGGCCGCAGTGATGAAGCCAGGGAGCACTTACTGATTCTCGCCGAGGAGACCAGGCAAAAACTACAGTTTTATGATTCGCTTGACGACGATGCATTTAATAGCTTTAAATCTGACTACGGCTACGCGATAAGGGCTGTCTCCGATATAATGTCATTGGCCAAACGCATGGGCGATCAACAATTGATAAATAAATTTCAACAGGAGCTGGGAGAATATGATCTCAGCAATATCCAGGATTAAATAAAGACATATGAAAGTTGCAATCGGATCTGACCACGCAGGCTATGAGTACAAAGCCTACCTCAGAAAGAAACTCGACGAGTGGGGTATCAAGTATATCGATTATGGAACAGATTCTCCGGATTCTGTTGATTATCCCGATTTTGCACATCCCGTAGCAGAAAAGCTAACCAACGACAGAACGGTTAAGTTCGGTATCTTGATTTGTGGCAGTGCAAATGGTGTGTGCATGACTGCCAACAAGCATCAAAAAGTCAGAGCCGCTATATGCTGGACCCGCGAGATCGCAGAACTGGCAAGGCAACACAACAATGCCAATGTGATTTGCATACCTGCACGGTTTGTTGACAAGCGATTAGCTGGAGCTATGACGAAGACCTTCCTAAATACGGATTTTGAAGGCGGCAGACATAAGCGACGCGTTAATAAGATTTCATGCTAAAAGAACCTAAGCTCATGAATTTAATTTTTAGAGCACTTTCCATTATATGCATTATAGGTTTCTCTGGAAAGGAGACGGCAGCACAGTATATAAGTGGCGTCACGATTCCCGATAGCAGCGTTACGCTCAATGCTGACAGTTCTGACCTCTCGGTGAAATACGCCAATACGATTACGGCCAGGGATTTATTCAACCATCTTAACATTCTTGCTTCGGATGAATTCGAAGGCAGGGAAACCGGTACACAGGGAATGGAACTGGCTGCTGATTATATTGCCATGCAGTTCAAGTCAATGGGCTTGCCTGCCGTTGGATCAGAGAATAGATATTTTCAGGACGTATTTTTCAACAGGACATCCTGGAATGAAAACACTCTTGAAATTAATGGCAACACTTACAGGCATCTTTGGGACTACGTTGGCTATGCCACCCTGAATGATGATATGCCTGACTTCGAATCAGATGAAGTTCTATACCTGGGATACGGAATAGATGATCCCAACTACAGTGATTATAAAGGCAAAAATGTCAGTGGGAGGGTTATCATGATCAACAAGGGAGAACCCTACAGTGCTGACAGTATTTCATATGTTTCTGGAACCAGGACGCCTTCCGATTGGTCGAGGAGTATATGGCCGAAGCTGGAAACAGCAAAGGCAAATGGGGTACGTATGGTGTTGATTATTGAAGATAACCTGAAAGGCTTTTTAAGTAATAACAGGCGTTTTCTTGTATCTCCTTCCTTGCGGTTAGGAAGAGGCGACGAAGAAAAAGATCGATTTGCCAGTCATTTGTATATCTCCACGAAGATGGCACGTGACATCATTGGAGAACAGGATAAGAAGCTTAAGAAATGGCGAAAGATCAATACTAAAAAAGGAAAGTCAAAGGCTCTCGGTCTGCAAGCAAAATTGAATGGCAGTTTCAAAAGGAATGTAGAGCTTATAGAGGGTTATAATGTTCTTGGTTACATTGAAGGGACCGACAAGAAAGATGAACTCGTGGTTGTTTCGGCACATTATGATCACCTGGGCAAGCGTGCCAAGGACATTTATAACGGTGCAGATGATAATGGCTCCGGAACCTCTTCTGTATTGGAGATTGCTGAAGCCTTGTCTCTGGCAAAGAAAGATGGCAAAGGTCCAAGGCGTAGTGTACTTTGCCTTCTTGTAACAGGAGAGGAAAAGGGTTTGCTTGGATCTGAATACTATTCTGAAAACCCTATTTATCCTCTTGAGAAGACGATGGTCAATGTGAACGTGGATATGATAGGGAGAACCGACAAGAAATATAACACCAACACAAATTACATATACGTGATCGGTTCAGATCGTTTAAGCACAGACCTTCACTATCTGAATGAGCAGGTTAACCAGGATTATTCCGGTCTTACCCTTGACTATAAATACAACAGTGAGAAAGACCCCAACCGATATTACTTCAGGTCAGATCATTACAATTTCGCCAAGAAAGGCATACCGGCCATATTTTTTTTCAGCGGCGTACATGAGGATTATCACAGGATCACAGACACTGTTGATAAAATCATGTTTGATAAAACAGAAAAGGTAAGCCGTCATATATTTCACCTTATTTGGGAGTTGGCCAACAAGGATGAAGCCATTCGATTGAGGGATGATCTTGAAAAATAATCTTTACATGTCGAGTTGCTGCGACATATTGAGGGAGTAAAGGCTAAGGAATGTCATTTAAATCAGCCTTATATGTCGTTCGTATAAATTCTGAGGACATATAAGCCCGTATCATTTCATATTCAAAGCTTAAAAAACTAATTTTAGAGCTCATTTATTTAAAAGTATATGAAACTCAGATACATATTTGTTTTACTTGCTTTTCTTGGCCTTTGCGAAATGGACGGGCAGGATGTGCATTACAGCTATTATCAGTTTGCACCAACAATCGTCAGCCCGGCATTTACAGGAGCCTATTACGGTAATATACGAGCTACGGCCATTACTAGAGGTCAATGGTTTAATGTGCGGGCACCCCAGGAAAATGGTAACCAGGGATTTTCGAGTACTTCGTTGTTTGTCGATGGGAATCTTCCTTTTGGCCTCAAAGAGGATGACTGGATTTCTTTGGGTATCAATATTCTGATCGAAGGCAATACGGCGGGCATCTTTGATACCAAGAGAAGTTTCAATGGCCTCTCTGCGGCCTACCATCTGAGTCTATCCAAAAAGGCCAATTCTATACTGACAGCTTCCTTTAAATACGGTAGTTATGGTCTTGGATTTACGCCTAACAGTTCAGCCAATTCTCCCTGGTCCCTGCAAAATGGTGTCGGGATACAGGATGACGACGACTTTACCAATATGATATCAGGTATTTCCAACAATGGAGATATTCAGGATAATGCCAATGACCTGGCCATAGGCTTCATGCTCACAACGCCTGTCGGAAAAAATTCAGATATGCGTATCGGTATAGCATCAGATCACCTTCTACAGCCAAGGCTTAAGCAGGATACTACAAGCAATACAGGACCAAATGTAGGGCAAGGAGACCGGTTGACACGCCGATTCAATGCCTATGTCCAATATTTCACGGATCTCAGTGAAAAACTGACATTGAACCCAAGTATTGTATACCAGGGCATGGGTCCGGCTAAGAATATACTGTTACAGGGCTTGATAGGCTACACGCCCAATCCTTCTCAGGATGTGACGCTAAATTTTGGCCTGGGAGTCAGGATAGCAGACAATATGGATGTGCCTATTTATGTGGGTGCTGATTTTAAAGACTGGCGCGTAGGCCTCGCGTTTGATACCAATGTATCAGGACTAACCACAGCTACAGGCAATGCCGGGGCTTATGAGTTGGCAGTGAGTAAGATTTTTTCGTGGGAGAAGAAAACCAAGGTTAACCCTAAATTCATTTGCCCAAGACTTTAATTTGAATTAAACTATGAACAGGATTATAACAAGTCTTTGTTTTACAATATTTGCTGTAGCTGTACTGACGGCACAGCCTATAAGAGATACCAATATTAATCAGAAGTTTGAAGCCGCCAAGCTTGCAGAAGAACAGGGTAATTATGCCGGAGCATTTGACTGGTATGAGAAAGCCTATGACGAAATGCGCGAAACTTCAGGAAGAAGAAGTAATCCTGAACTTAAAAGGCTTGCTCTTAAACTGGCAGAACTGGATTACAGGCTTCGTGATTATGAAGATGCTGAAAAGAAATACGAGAGGGTCCTGAAAAAAGATGAAGACAATGAGTTTGCTGAATACAGGTATATGTATGCACTTAGCTTGAAAGCAAATGCAAAATATACACAGGCCCTGGAAGAATTCAATAAGGTCATCAGTCTGAGTGAGGATGAAGAAACCATCAAAATGGCAGAGTTTCACATTGAAGGCATTGAATCACTGAGAACCCTCGAGCCCAATGTGGAGACGTCCATCAGGATGCTTGATAAGTCGATCAACTCTCCCTCTGCCGAATACTCACCAAGAGAAAACCTGGATGGAGATCTATACTATGGTTCACTTAACAGGAAGACGGTGATTGAAGTAGATGATAAAGACGACGATGAATATCATGCTAAAATATATGTAGCGAGTCGTAATGATGAAGGCGTTTATGAAGATGGTGAAGAGCTCGATCAGAATGTGAATCGTATAGGCTTCCATAACACACACCTGGCTTTTTCCAGGGATGGACGTGTTATGTATTTTACAAGAGTTCAAACTAAAGGCACGGATATCAGCTCCTCACTTATTATGGTGAGCTATCGGACAGATTCAGGATGGTCTGCCGCTACGCCTGCTTCTGGAATCAACGGTGACTGGGTCAATAAACATCCTGCGGTTGGACAATTGTTTGGAAACGATGTATTGTTCTTTGTTTCGGATATGGCAGGAGGAGAAGGAGGATTGGATATATATTATGCCAATATCAATTCGGATGGATCATTCTCTGCGCCGGTTAATCTGGGCAAACGCATCAACACACCAGGAGATGAAATCACGCCGTTTTACTACCAAGGGACATTGTATTTCAGCACCGAATCAAGACCTACCATTGGAGGCTATGATATATTTTATAGCGTCTGGGATGGCAGTGAATGGTCAGAACCGACCAATATGGGGCTCGGGTATAACTCTTCAGCTGATGATCACTACTTCTACATTGCCGAAGGTGGCAACAGAGGATATTTTATATCTAACAGACCAAGTAAAGAGAAGAAAAAACTAAGGTCGGAGACCTGTTGCGATGACATATTCGCATTCCAGATCAGAGATATAGTTATTGATTTGCTGGCTATTGTAGTCGATGAAACGGATGCACCGGTGCCGGAGGCCACCATTAAGCTCGAAAACATTTCTGACCCGGTTAACTTCCCTCCAGACATGAAATTCAATTCACTGGGAAATGAATTTCAGTTTCTTCTGGATTCGGACTTTAAATACATGGCAAGCATAACTTGCCCGGGGTATTATCCGGACACCATAAGCTTTACTACAGCCGGTATTTTTGATAATTATACGGTTAAGAAAAAAGTAACTCTTAAGACGAAGGAAAAACGTATTGTCACTGTCAACGAGCCTATCAGGCTTGACAATATTTATTACGATTTTGATGATTACAAGATTCTTCCAGATGCAGAAGATGATCTTGAATTTTTACTCGACCTGATGGACGAATATCCTGATATGGTTATTGAGTTGTCCTCCCATACAGACTCCCAGGGGCCCGCTCGGTATAATCTCGAGCTTTCTCAAAAGAGGGCTGAGTCAGCACGTAACTGGCTGATCAAAAGAGGTGTTGATAAGGACAGAATAAAGCCAGTGGGATATGGTGAGAAACAGATACTCAACAAATGCGAGAACAGGGTTCCGTGTACCGATGAAGAACATCGATTCAACAGGAGGACAGAATTCAAAATCATAGCAGGTCCTCAAAGCATTGAGATCACACGGGAAATCAAATAAACCCGACGATTCTTATGATTTCTAATTTTGGCAAATCGCTATGGCTTGTGACAAGCTTGTGCCTTGCCATTTTTTGTAGCGGCTGTATTTTCGATAATACCCCCAACAAGGAGAAAATTCAGAAAGAAGTACAGGAATTGGCAAGCCTTGAAGAGAAGAAGGAATACCTTGAAAATGTGTTGATAGAAATTCAATCTTTTGAAGAAAGACGCGAAGCCCGGCGGTTTTCCGTAGACTATGATGCAGAAGCTCTGAATGATGAAAAGGATATGATATACCTTAAAGGCTTCTACAGTATTTCAAGCTATTTTGAAGAATATGGCTATCCCAGCCGTGCTGAATTGGGTCAGTATGCTGCTTTTGCTCCCTATGCCGTTGTTTTTTTCTCGGAGGACAGCCGTTTTATAAGAGAAGAGCAATTCAAATATTTCTACGGCGCATATCGCTTTAACGACTTAGCTGAAGAAGTTTTCCTTAACTACCTTTTGATTTATTACGAAAAGCTAGTAGGCAAGAACTACCGTTTGGACCGAAGAGCCGATGTCCAGGAAAATATTCACGCCATTTTTGATGAATTGAATGTAGATTATTAGGCTTGATATTTGCAATTATTGCAATGCCAGTAAGTGGACTTTACTTATTGGTACAGAATCCGGGCAAATGAACCATAAGCCAATTATATTTGCTCTCCTTAATTTTTTGGAAAAATACCCGTATGAACTTAACGACTAAGACAATACTTGCTCTTGCCACGCTGGCCTTATTAAGCGCATGTAAGACTCAACAGGAAATCTATGAAGCACCGGTAGTTATTGAAGAAGAATTGCTGGATACCCTTGTTGTATCAGCGCCTATTTATAAGGAAGTTGAGGTGCCCAATGATTTGCCTGTATACAGGGCGTCAGCAACAAGAAAGCATGATCTTCTTCATACCAAACTTGAATTGTCATTTGATTGGGAAAAGCAATACGTGAATGGTAAAGCCGAACTGACCCTCAGACCATTTTTTTACCCAACGGATCAATTGGTGTTGGACGCCAAAGTTTTTGATATACATAGCGTCACAATGGATGGCAATATGCTTGAATACGATTATGACCTTCAAAAGCTCAGTATTAATCTTGGAAGAAAATTTACACGCGATGAAAAGTATACCATCCAGATCGATTACACAGCTAAGCCCAATGAGGGACCTTCAGGTGGCAGTGCAGCCATAACTTCCGATAAGGGTTTATTTTTTATTAATCCTTTGGCCGACAACCCGAACAAACCAAGACAGATCTGGACGCAGGGTGAAACGGAGAACAGCAGTCGCTGGTTTCCTACGATTGACAAACCCAACGAGAGATGCAGTCAGGAGATATATGTTACAGTCGATGCTTCTTTCAGTACGCTCTCGAACGGTATACTGGTTACTTCCACCCCTAATCCTGATGGTACCAGAACAGACTATTGGAAGCAGGACGCTCCACATGCTCCTTACCTATTTATGTTGGGTATAGGTGAGTATGCGGTCGTAAAGGAGGAATGGAACGGCAAACCGCTTATGTATTATGTTGAACAAGAGTTTGAAGATGATGCCAAGGCTATATTCAACCATACTCCCGAAATGCTCTCATTCTTTTCAGAAAAGTTGAATTACAATTACCCATGGGACAAATATGCTCAAATTGTATGTCGGGATTACGTGAGCGGAGCTATGGAAAACACCGGAGCGGTTGTGTTTGGTGAATTTGTGCAGAAAACAACGCGAGAGCTGTTGGACAGTAATAATGATGATATAGTTGCCCATGAATTGATTCATCACTGGTTTGGAGATCTGGTAACATGCGAAAGCTGGTCCAACCTGAGTTTGAATGAAGGCTTTGCGACCTATGGAGAATATATGTGGCGGGAATATAAATATGGTCACGACAATGCAGAGAAAAAGCGACTGCAGGACTTGAATGGATACTTGATGTCTTCATCTCAGGGAGGTACTCATGATCTTATTCATTTCAAGTATGATGATAAAGAGCAAATGTTTGATGCCCACAGTTATAACAAAGGCGGCCTGATAGTACACATGTTAAGATCCTATATTGGTGATGATGCATTTTTTACAGCCATTGGTAATTATCTCAAGGACCATGAATTTTCTGATGTGGAAGCCCACGAACTCAGGCTCGCTTTTGAAGATACT
>Ga0255780_10000017_pt1 | contig 168403 bp, 109 predicted proteins | sample 071ome_32_FD_179978 | JGI IMG/M metagenome (GOLD analysis project Ga0255780, IMG submission 179978) | Coastal salt marsh microbial communities from the Groves Creek Marsh, Skidaway Island, Georgia - 071405AT metaG (version 2) | ecosystem: Environmental > Aquatic > Marine > Intertidal zone >... | reverse complement strand
CAAAAAGGGGTGGGTGTTTTCCGTGCGGAAGTGTGACGCGCCGAGCGCGGGAGGGCCCGAGAGAGTGCGCGGACGACGAGCGTCCTCACTCGGCTCGGTGCGTGAGTCGTCGTACTTGGAACAAAAAATATTGCGTACTTAACAGACGATAAACCTATATAAAAATCCAATGACCCGGCAGGGATTCGAACCCCGAACCTTCAGATAGCTCTATCCGTCCTTAAGTATGGATTTCGGAATCTCACTTTGTTTCTGTGAGAGACTCAGATGTACTGGAGTCTGACGCACTACCGTTGTGCTACCAAGCCATATTTAGCCATGTTACGTCTACAGTACGTAGAAGAACGCGGATTATGCATATGTCGCCTCGAATTGTCGTCACACCCTTTGCGACTTTGGTACATTTGTACTTTACGGGTTTAGGTAAATGTGACGGACAATTCGAGGCGACGCCGCTGGGATGTTCTCGAATAGAGTACTCGTCGTAGAACATCATCGTTGTGAAAGCGGGAGCGGCGGTGTCCGAGATGGGACGACAAAAAACTGGCTCGTCGTGAAAGCGAGAGCGATTAGATGAGACGAACGCCGCGCACACATCGGGTACATCGAAGAACTCGTCGGTGACTTTGCGCCACCAGCGGCCGACGTCGATGAAGTTTGTTCGTTCGTTGGTATCGTAACGTTTCTTACAATGCAAAAACTAAGAGTAGTAGTAGCTAGTACACCGCCAGTTTGTTTGTTTTACCGGGGCGCCTAACACAACCACTTGACAACCTTGATGAGACGCTCGCTTGACGCCGCGGAAATGCTATTGAGACTCTCGTGGAACGCGTGGAATCGTTCGAGGGTATCCGCGAGCGCCTGGAAAGGCGCCGGTCCACCAAAGATGGACGCGACTTCGGCGCGAAGCGCGGCGTGGTCTTCAATCAAAAAGGCCAAGAGGAGACCCGTGTATGCCTGGAGGATGAGATCGTCGTTTCCAACCGAGTCGTCTCCGGTGTACGACTTGATCATATCCGCCGTGACGTGCTGCGATTTCCCGTCTTCGTCGTCCACTGGCGGATCCTCCATCGCGCCGCCCCCGCCGCTTTGTAAAAACAACTTGGCGAGCATCTCGACGAAGGATGTCTGCGTCCGCTGCGCGGGTAATCCGACGACAGCGCTTCGAAGCTTCTTCGTCGTACCGACAGCGTCCGCCTCAACCATGTTGATGAGCAAGACGAGCGCGGCGTTGAGCAGTTGTGAACCAGAATCATTCGTCGGCGTTCGAGTGCGCTCGTCATCCGCGTCGCGCAGGGTGTATCCCTCCACCGAGAGCGCGAACCAAGGCACGAGCGAGGCGATGACGAGTAATCCATCCTCCTCGGTAGCGCCGTCGCCCACGATGGAACGGCAACCGTCGAGGTTTTCGTTGGTGACATTCGTGAGCACGCTGAGCACGGATTTGAGCGTACCAACCGCGACGCGATGATCGAGGGCCAAGCCCCCGTCGTAGGCGATGCGAACGCCGCAGACTTCGTCGCCCTTCTTCGCGCCCACGATGGCTGCCGTCGCCGCCGCTGCCAACGTCGGAAGCGCCTGCACGAGAGCCCGGCACGCGGTGCGCCCGCCGATCGCGGCACCGTTGCCACTGCGTCGCGCGCCCGCCTTGACGGGCGTCGCCTGGAATCCGTTATCGGAGAGCCACTGGATGGAATTTTCCAGGCCCTCCGCCTTGTTCGATTTGAGCAAGCCGATGGGCACGGGCGACGACATCGGCGTCGCCCCGGTGCTCACCAAGAGGACGTCGTCGTCGTTTGCGGTGACCTGAACACCGCCCGCGTGTTTGGACGCCACGGGTGGCGTGCTCGGAGGCGTCATCGTGATACCTCCACGAATGCGACTCTTGGCGACGGGCGACGGAGAAGCCGCCTCCTCAACCGGAACGGCCGCCCCCTTCGGCGGGGGGCTCGCCATGAATCGGCCCGTTTCGACGGGCATGAGTCGCAAGGACGAAGGCCCGTTCGCCGCCGTGGTATCGCTCGAAACTTGTACTCGAGCGGAATCTCCCGGGATACCGCCGCGCAGGCCGGACGAGGCGATGACGTCGCACGAAGCCGACGATTCGAAGCTCGCGCACTCGAGCACTCGAGAACATCTGAAGAGACGCGCCGTCACCTTGGCCGCCTTGGCAGTCAGTTCATCGATCTCGCACTCATCCTCCGACTGCCCGTCGATGTTGGAGGTTGGTGCGAAACACGCCGCGCCGAATCGATTGAGCGTCTCCACCGCGTCTTGGACGAGGTTGCACGTCTCCAAGAGCGCGCCTTGCTGCGTCATCTTGGACCGAAACGTGTGCTCGCCATCCACCGATCCTGGACCTTTACCGGACGCGAGCACCGCGTCTTGTTCTTGTTTCAAAGTGTGATGAGCCACGAGTAAGGCTAAGGTTTGCGCATCCTTGGCTTCGTGAGGCAAGAATTTGAGCGAGCGCAAAGCGTTTCTCACGGCGTTTTCACCCTTCACCAGATGCTGCAAAGCGTCTCCGGTCGACGACGCGCCGCCAGGAACAACCCTCAAGAGGGATCGAATGGCGTTCGCCGACTTGGCTGTGAGCAAAATATCGTTTGTCGGCGGTTTCAAGTCCATGCTCGCCAGGTACATGATGGCGGCGCAAGCGAACTTCAGCGCCTTGGGTGGACGAGAACCGAGCGCGGCGTCTTGCGCGGCGCTAATTAGTTTGACAGGCAAACCGTACGAGCCAAAGAGCCTTCTCTTTCGCTGATCGGCGAGCATGTTCACTAAGCTACACGCGCTTCTAACCTTCTCCTTGACGTCACGCACGCCGACTAATCCAGACATGGCATAGTTGGCTTCGTCAATATCCGCGAGTTGCGCACCCGACTGCGGCATCAAATCGTCAAACCCATCGTCACCCAAAACTCCATTCGCGTCGTCGTCATCCTCCCCTGCAAACTCTTTCAGCGACACTATCGTCTTCTTCTGACCCGCGCTCTTGCTAGGTTTCGGAACGGCAGTCTGCCTCTCCTGCGTGCTTGCGGCGGCGTTGGTTTCTCGGCGACGTCTATTCGCCGGCGGATCCGCATGCAACGTCTCTGTCTTGCTACGCTTGGACACTTTTGCCCCGCGAGACATTGTGATTGGTTCGCGCGTCGTTCGTTTGCCGTTCGGCGACGGGCCAGCGACTTCGTCGAACAAGTCTTCGGCTGGTCGCACGTTTTCTGGCTCGACGAGACGAACGTCGTCTCGGTCTTCGGCTTCCTCTTCTTCGTCGGTCTCGGGACCATCGAACGCGTCGCGAGGAGACGATGACGGTTGAGCCTCGGTCAACACCACGGGTTTATCCTCCACCACCGCCGTCGCCGCCGCCGCCGCCGCCGCCGCGCGAGCCTCGCCCCGAACCTTGAGCTCGGCTTCCGCCTTTTCTCTGCGCAACCGCTCGAACACGCTCACCCCTCGCTCGAGTTTACTCTTCCTCTCCCGCTCAACCTCCCGCTCCTCCTCGTCGCTTCCATCCTCCGCGAGCACTTCACCGTCGATATCATCGAACAACGCCCCGGCGTTCGCCCCGAACGCGAACGGATCCGACGCGTTGACGATCTCCGCCGTTCGACTCGCGATGTCCGCGGTCGCCTTGGCCGTCTTCGCCCCTCGTCCGGCGAACACGCCACCACCGCTTCGCCGTCTCGCACCACCACCCATCGCGCCGTCGGTCCTTTATCTCCAATTCACGGTACCGCAACAGAAACTCGCGCGCGCGTTCTTCGTCGTCGCGCCTCGACGAACGAACGAACGAACGAACGAACGTTTTAAAACGACAGACGCTTCGAGTCGAATCGAAAGCTCAAAAACTCAAAAATCCAGAATCTTCAATCTTCGCGTCCGTCCGGTCGATCGATCGTCCGCGCGCTCCCTCCCCGGGCGTCGACCGACCCGCGTCGACGCGTCTTCCTTCGCGCCCCTTTCCTTCGCGCTCGTCGGCGCCCACGGAACCCGGTCGTCGACGGGCGATCCGTCGTCTTCTCGCGAGACGGACCCGCGCCAGACGGATGAGATGGTCTTCGCGCGGGAAAACGTGACTCCACACTCGTGACTGTTTGCACATACAGATAGACAGACAGACAGACACACATGCGTACAGACACACAGACACACACACTCGGTTCACGCGCGACATCGATCGATCGATCGATGGGCGCGCGCGTCGGTCGTCGTCGACGCGATGAAACCGGAAAATCACCGATCGATCGAACGCATCGATGACGTGGAAATCGTGGTGCTTGTATATATGTGTAAACAGTGTGTACCATGTTGAACGACCGATCCGTTCGGCCTCGACGCGCGAGCGCGAGACGGGAGACGGCGACGGGCCCGGTGTCGACGCCGATCGAACGAACGAACGAACGAACGAACGAACGAACGAACGATAGGAGGAACCCTCGCGCGCGCATCGCGTCGTGGGACGGGACGGATCGGGGTGAGACGCGCGCGCGGGTGAGGCCGGTCGTTCGGGTGAGGCCCAACCCGCGGACGAGCGACTCGGACGGGGACGCGGGAAACGAAATGACGCGCGGAAACGGCGGGGATAAAGGCCGACCGCCGACGGCGGCGGCGGCGGCGGCGGCGGCGGGTGACGCGGACGAGCGACGCGCGACGGTGTCGGCGGCGAGCGGGTCGAGAACACCCGGGGACGTCTTCAACATGGAGCAACTCAAAGCGGCGGTGGATAGGCACCACAAACACTTTTCTTCAGAGGTTGAGCGGGCGTGGAACGCGAGCAACTTTAGCTTTTCGTTCGGGTCCGCCCCGCGGTCGTCGTCTCCCGGGGTGACGGAGGAACTCGCGCGTGGTGGGGACGGAGAGGCGGACGCGGCGAGACGGGCTGGGAGAAAAAAGAAGCTGAGCATTAGCGCCATCACGGAGCTGGCGAGACGGGCGAGTCAGGATTCGTTGGCGAAATTAGACGACGCGCGGTTCATGGAACGGTTGAGAAGACGACCGAGAATGTCGGGGGCGGATGATGTTGACAAGGAGGATGACGAACGCGGGTCAGAGTCGAGGAGGTCGACGCAGGACTTGCAAGCTTTGATTGCGAAATCGATGCCGCGCGCGCCATCCATTCCGAAATGGGGCGAAGAGTGGGACGTTTTCAAGGCGATAAGCGCGAATCAGAGCCAGGAGGAGGCGAAGCAGAAGCGACAACAAAGTGAGCGGTGGAGTGGTAGGCAGATCAACCGTCGACGGGCGCAGTCGGAGACGATTGATCGCGCGGGGATGAGCGTCGAGACGGCTGCGCCGAAACCGCCGACGACGCCCAAGGCGTCTCCAGGAAGACGCCCGGTGTCGCCCGGGCCGCCGCGCATGACGAAGAGCGCGTCCCTGGATGATGTTCGGGACACTGCCCCGTCGACTTCCGAGCCGCCGCCGCCTAGGAATGATTCAATTGTTGTCGAGGGCAGCGACAACGTCAACGTCTTCGACAATTTCAAAAAGGAAATCACGGCGAGGCTTCCCCGACCGCCCAGTCTACCCAAGATGAACGAGTTGCAGAACGAGTTACAGAACGCCGTTCGACGACTCGCCGGTAAATCAGATGAGGTGATGATTTCTTCTCCGCACGACGCCAGTCTGTCGAGCCCCGGGGTCATGCTCAAGAGATCTGAGAGTAAGGAGTTGACGTCTGCTGAGGCGCTCGAGGCGAGGGAGACGATGGCTCGCGCCGCCAACGGCAAGGATATGCCCCGGTCGATTCGCGAGCCCGGACGCTCGGTCGCCATCGTCACCACGGCTACACTACCGTGGATGACAGGAACGGCTGTCAACCCGCTCCTCCGCGCGGCTTATCTCGCCCGAAGAGGCATTCACGACGTGACGCTTGTCATTCCGTTTTTGGCGCCAAAGGAACAAGCCATCGTGCACCCGAACATGATTTTCAACACTCCCGAAGAACAAGGAGAATACGTGAAAAAGTGGGTCGAGGAGCGGTGTGGGTTCAAGCCGGAGATGAAATTGTCCTTTTATCCGGGGAGATACGCGACGGATAAGTACTCCATCATTCCGGTGGGCGACTTGACGTCATACATTCCGGGCGATCGCGACGCGGACATTGCTGTTTTGGAAGAGCCCGAGCATCTCAACTGGTACCACGCGGGCGAGCGTTGGACGGACAAGTTCAAGCACGTCGTAGGCATCGTTCACACGAATTACCTAGACTATGTTCGATTGGAGGAAAACGGACCAATCAAGGAGAAGGCACTGAGATTTGTCAACAACGTCGTCTCGAGCGTGCATTGTCACAAGGTGATCAAGCTTTCGGACGCCGTGCAAGAGTTTCCGAAGAGCACGACGATGAATGTCCACGGGGTATCGCCGATATTCCTAGACGTCGGTTCCAAGAAGGCTATCGAGGCGAGCAAAAAGCAGTCTGAAAATGTGGAAATGGTCAACGGTCCGCTGGCGTCCATAGGGCGGACGTCGCCGAAACCGAAGCTCGCCTCCAAGGCATCCAAGCCAGTCTTCTCCAAAGGGGCGTATTTCCTTGGTAAAGTCGTCTGGGGTAAAGGATACAAGGAACTTCTCGACCGGGTGTCAGAGCACAACGCGAGTGACACCGGGAGAGATCATCCTCTGGAGCTCGACGTCTTCGGCAATGGCGACGATTTCGACGACGTTAAGAGCTCGTCTGAGCAAAGAAATCTCCCATTACACTTCCGAGGACGCAAGGACCACGCCGCCAAGGACATTCACGACTACAAGGTGTTTGTCAACCCTTCACTTTCCGACGTCGTCGCGACCACCACCGCCGAGGCTTTAGCGATGGGTAAGTTTGTCGTGTGCGCCAAGCATCCGAGCAATGAATTCTTTTCGAGCTTTCCAAATTGTCTTGTTTACGACAACCCGCGAGAGTTTAGCGAGTGCGTGCACAAGGCGTTGACGACGGATCCCGAACCGCTCAGCGCGAACGATTCTTACAGACTCTCGTGGGAAGCGGCGACGGATCGCTTCCTCGACGCCGCGGAGCTCACACCCAAGGAGACAAACCTTTCCTTTGGCGACCGTGCCAAGGATAAGTTTGCGCACGCCATGCACACGGCGTTGACGAGTGCTGAACCCATTCGTCGCGCCACGGGCGCGGGTGCGAACACGCTCAACGCACCGGAAAAACTCGATGGAACTTGGGAACCCGAGGCGTGGGATTCCTCGGCGAGAGACTCTCGGAAAAAGTGAGAAGAATCGACGACAAGACAAATCATCACACTTTACTACTGTACCAATCCAAGTTGTACGCAGCCAAACATACACACGCGCGGCGTCTGAAAACGCGGTCGATGAACGCGCTTCTCAGACGCGGTATAACACAAGACAAAAAGCAATTGTAATCATTCACGCACGCACGCATCATCTGAATTCACACGCGAGGCCGCTGAAGAACGTGTGAACGCGAATATAAACACTTCGCCTTCTTTACAAGAGGCCTAACCTAACACAGTACAATAGGCTCTACGCGTCATCACCCACGCCGTCGTACTCCCTCCTTCGCGCCGCCGCCGCCCTCCAACGCTCTATCCGCTTCTCCTGTCTCAAAATTGCCGCTCGCTGTTCGTTTTCTTTATGCACCCGAGCATTCTCCCTGCGAAACGCGTCTCGCTGAGCCATGCGTTTGATGTGATTCTTCCTCTTCGTCGGCTTGGCGCGCGTCGCTGACGTCCGCTCGCTCGTCGACGCGAGCTCCAACTCATCCTCGGAGACGGTATACGCGTTATCGTCGGTGACACCGTAGGCAGATCGCGCGCTCGTCGTCGCGTCGGCGGCAAAACCTCGGTGGAAAGTCGTCAGCGAGCCTGCGCTGGATGCTGCGCGCGCGAACGAGTCCGTGACGCCGACGGCGATGCGCGCGTCGGTCGAGTGCACGAAACCAGACGCCATCGCGCTCGTGCGCGAGGATGACGTGATGACGCGCGCGATGGCGCGGGTGACGCGGGACATGACGACTAGTCTGTTGTGAGGTTTGCGTCAAGGAGGGAACACTTTTTAGAACGCGGCATTCGCGCTGTTCACACCCGACACTCGGTTTCGTCGCGTCTTAAATAACGATGATGTTAATATCGATTTCAATTCTGTTCTCGCTAACGTTTGACCCACGCGAATGATTTTCTCGCCTTGGCCTTGCCCGGTTTCTTACGCTCGACGATGCGCGAGTCGCGCGTGAGAAATCCGGCAGCCTTTAACGCCGGGCGAAACGCCGGGTCGTAATTTTGCAACGCGACGGAAACCCCGTGACGCACCGCCTGCGCCTGACCAGAGACCCCACCACCGTGGACGTCAACGGTGGCTGTGAACGCGCCGAGGGTGTCCGAGACGAAGAAGGGCGCCACCATTACGGCTCGAGAGGCGGGAGTCGAAAAGTACTCGTCGTATGGTCGCCCGTTCACCTTGTGCTCGCCGGTACCGCCCGGGGTCAACCACACCCGCGCGATCGCCGTCTTACGTTTCCCTGTACCGTAGCTTCTGCCCGCAGAGTCCCTGATCGGGACTCTTACCGGCGTCTCATCGCCTTTTCGTCGTCGAACGCCTCCCGCTTCGTCCTCTTCTTCCTCTTCTTCTTCTTCCTCCTCCTCCTCGCCCGTCGACCGCCCGACCGCCATGATTTCCTCCAACGATGGTAAAGGCGACCCCTCAATCTTCCCACTCTGTAAAAACTCCTCGAGTAATGCATCAATCTCATCCATCGCCGTCGTCCCGGTTCCTGTCGCCTCCATCGCGTCCAAGTCCAACGTCGCGCGTTCTCTCTCTTCCCACGTCTCTGGCGGCTCGCCGTACAGCGTTCCATCCGTCGGCGTCAACGACCCTCGTTTCGCCATGTCCGCCGTCACCGGTTCGACGCGGATCGCGTTTAGGTCCTCCCCACGAAGAATCGGACGGCGGTTCGCGGCGCGCTCCGCCTTGGTTGAATAAAACGACGCAGATCCCGAGCGGGGCGTCCAAGTTGGATCTCTCTGAAAACCTCGCAGCGCGGCGAGTTCGTGATGCGTCTGCGCCGGTGACGCCGACGTCGTTGACGCACACGCGGATGAGACGGCACGCGCGCGGGTGAGAGCGTCGCGCGCGAGCTTTCCGGCGCGGCGCATGGTTCGTGGAACGTACGCCGTACCGGCGGGGGCGCGCGCGTCGTGAGAGTCTGTGAATGAGGTATGGCTGAAGGAGCTCGCGTTTGTCGTCAGGGTGGAATTTGGATGGAGAGTTCGGCGTGCGTGGGCGGACGAATCGAGCGTTGTTGGACGGGCGCGGACAAGGGGGAGGATGGGTAAAACAACACTAGTGGACGTGACGATTAAAATAGTGATGATGAAACGGTCGGGCGCGGGCGTATTCACGGAATGGCTGGCGCGGACCGACGCTTCATTTGGACCCGTCTTTGTCGTCGTCATCTTCTTGCGCTTCGTCGTCAGCGTCGTAATCTTACGCCTTGAGGACGCGACGGCGGAAACGCACGTAGCAACCCTTGTTGGCTTGGTCCGGACCGACAACCATACCGGTGAGATCGGGCTCGGGAGCCTTGGCGTTGACGAGCTCAAACTCAAAGTTACGCAAGAGGATGGACCAGATGGTTTTGATTTGCATGTAGGCAAAAGTCTCGCCCATGCAGCCGTGCCGGCCGCCACCGAAGCCGATGAAGGAGGCGAATGCGCCCTTGTCTTCGGGATTCGGTTCGCGGAAACGCTCCGGCTTGTATTGGTCCGGATCGGTGTACACAGACTCGAGACGGTGAGCGAACGCGGGAGAGGTGGCTACAATGTGACCCTTCGGCACGGTGAACTTCTTACCGGTGGAAGTTTCAACCTCAAACGGAACTTGGGCCATGCGAAGGAGCATGATGAGAGGCGGGTGCATGCGCAACGCTTCCTTGACGGCAAAGTGGAGCTCGTCCATGCCCGCCAAAATATCGAAATCGAGCTCCTTGCCGTGCTTCTTCATGACGGCAATTTGCTCCTTTTCCAAGGTCGGGATCACGCGATCCTTGTTCTCGATGGAGAGGAGACCGGTCCAGGTAGAGGTGATAGAGGAGGTGTGTTGGCCGGCGAAGAGGACGGCGATGAGCATACCGAGGACTTGGTCATTCGTGAGCTTGCTGCCATCCTTGTACCTAGCGTCGATAAAGGTTTGCAACACATCCGGTTCGCTCGCGCCGCTTTCGCGTCGAGATTGGATAACCTTGTCAAAAATCTTGGCCAACTTTTTGCGCGCGGCGTCGCGCTTGCGGTGCGGCTCGATCGGGGCGTACGGGAAGAAGACTGAGAGCGGAACCATGCCCTTGTCCAAGTCGTGTACCAACTCTGTCACTTCAGAGTAGAGCGTCTCGCGAATCTCGCGACCGAGCAAGCATCTCGACGCCGTGAGCACGATGAGCTCAGAGAGTTGTTCCAACAAGTCAATCTCGCCTTCGTCGCCCCACTTGGCGAAAAAGTCCTCCGCCTCCTTGACCATCATGCCGACGTACATGCGCAACCTGTTGCTCTTGAGACTGTCCGCAAAGAATCTAAACTGTTCCGCTCGAGTCGTGTGATCCACGTCGAACACGACCCCTTTCCCAAACGTCGGAACGTTAAACTCGTACACTTCTTTTTGAGACATCTCCGTATCCTTCGCCTTGAAGAAGAACTCGCTCACCTTCGGCCCGATGAGAAACGTGATGCGCTTGTGCAAAACCGGAACGGTGAAAACCTCACCGTACCGCGGCAACGCGTTCTTCATCAGCGAGATCGGTCCGGCGAGGAACGCGAGCATTCCTCCGAACACCGGCGCGACGTTGATCACCGGCGGGGAGTTTCTCGGCTTGAGCGGGCCGTGGCTCAGCTGGTCCAGGAGGAAGATCAAAATCGTGAGCGTCGTCACCAGCGCCGGCAACGTCACGTACAACGGCGACGTCTTGAGCGCGTCGACGATCGCCCCGGCGAGGGAGGCTTCAAAGTTGGACGCCGGCATGGCGTGTCGACGATCGGATGGGGGTCCGCTCCGTCGGCGTCGCGCGGCGCGCAGTGCGCACGAGGCGGATTAATCATCTCGCTTATCCTCTCTTCAGTAGAGCACCCAGCCGCCCACCAGTACCCCTGGATGAGACTGGATGGATTTTATGGAATTTCGGCGTCTTGGTTCGTCTTCTAAACGAACGAACGAGTCGGACTTTATATCGGACCGAGGCGGCAATGAGAGGGACTCATCGACGCCGTGGACAGATCATTGTGAATGGGTAAGGAAAAGAAGAGTGATGAATCGTTGTAAAATCTTATGTTTCGTCCGTCGTCGCGATTGTCGTCGCGGGCGCGGCGCGTAAACTCGGAACGTAAACGCAGAGTCACGCGGCTGGTTGGCTCGACGCCGGTACGGTGTCGGAAAGCTTTTCGTGCACGGCGGTGTGGACGTTGAAGTGACGTAAAGCGTCGTATTGCTCGACGACGGACATCATGAAAGAACCACCGGCGTTGATGCACATGATTGTGTACTTTGGGTTCTTCAAATTCACCTCGTAGCCGACATCCGGAACGTACTTGGCGATTGTACGGTTGACGTCGCTGGCACGAAGGTGGTGTAAAGCGCCGTGTTCTTCGTAGTGGACTTCAAAGGTGATTGGCTCTTCGTCGGCTGAGCGTTTGGGAAAGTGCTTGGCGCACATTTCGTTCGCGAGACGTTCAAAATCGAGTTCGCTCGCCGTCTTTTCTACCGGAACGATGCGGCAAACCGACGTGGGTTGTTTCCAATCGGCGCCCGTCCTACACTCTTCGATGATGGCTTTACCGACGAGGTAGACATTGACGTCGTTATCGTCAGGGCGCAACGCGACGAACGCGCAGTGATCGACGCCAGGGATCCACATCGCTTCGGCTTTGTCATACGGTTTTTCTCCATCCAGACGATGCGCGTCGTAGGCCATCTTGAACCAGTAGTCGTTCAAAATGTTAGACGCCTCCACGGCGGCTTTCACCACCGCATCTTCGCCGTGCTGCATCGTCGTCACAAAGAAGCCTTTGAGCCAAGATGGTAGCGGCGCCGTCGGTGGCACGTAGCTCAAGTCATCGGACAGTTTCACAGTTCTGGAGTACTCGTCGGACATGTCGTCGTAATCTTTGTTTTGATTGTTTGCGTTCTTCCCAACCTCGACGTTCGCCTGTCGTCGTAACCGTTGTTTTGATTGTTTGCGCTCTTCCCAACCTCGGCGTTTGCCTGTCGTCGTCAGTCAGTTTATGAGGAATGACCTCGTCGTCGTTTCATCGTATACACGTTACATTTACAGACAAGCCGTCACGGAACTCTAAACCTATCTACGAATCGCTTCTTGAATCTTCAATCTCGGACCCATCGGTATTTTCAACGCGTGGTAATCTTTATCCCTCATCGCGCGAAGGCTGTGCATGTCAATCTCCTCCTTGGCAAACATCGGCGCGAATTTTTCCAACTGAAGTCGACGCAACAGCTGATGCACGCCGCGGTCACACTTTCGATGCTTATCGCTCGCGCCTTTACGCCCCGAGGAGACGACGCCTCGTAAATCACGGTCTTTATCATCAACTTTTTTATTCGTCGTCGCCGCTGCTTTGGATCCAGATGAAATACGTCTTCGCAAATCGCCCGACAACAAATCGTCGTCGACGCCGACGATCTGTCCGCGAGGCCAGCGCTCTTGCTCCGACCCACGGGCGTCACCCAATCGAGCGTTGATGCCCACCGCGCGCGCGTGCCGATCGGTAGCACGCGCTCGCAGATCACCACCCTGAGATCGTCGTCGGTGGCCGCCGACGTTTGAACCAAAGGCGCGCATCTTTGAGCCTAGTCCAGTCATCGCGTTTGAACGAAAGGCGCGTAAACCGCTTCCGACTCGATCGAAAACAGACGACGGGGCGTTTCTCTTGGAGACGCCCGCGCCGGACTTTTTGGTGCCTTGCGAGCGCGACGGCGTCGAGGCCTTCGGTCTTTGAGCTGGCATCGGTGTGAAGTTGTGGGGTGGTTGGGTGGTTGGGCTACATTTTTTGCGCGAATCGAATCGAAGGCGCGAGTACATGACTACGAGTCGTCTCTTTCTTCTAGACTACAACACGAATGCAATTCTAATAAATGTCGCTATGATGCTAATTATTTATCGTTGGCTCGCGTCTCTCGCCGCGACGTCGTCGGCGACGGCGTCGCGTTACGCGCCGCTGCCCATTTATCCATTCCGATTCGGCGCAATGGATCGGTACCCGAGCCCGCGGATGCCAGCGTGACGTGAGTTGGGATCGGCGACAACCGACGGGCGCCCGTACGCATCGGTTTCGGGTTCGTCGTCATCGCTCCACGCGTCACCTGGGATCTCGCGCTCCTCGCCGCGCCCTTCGGAGGATTGCCAGACCAAAAGGTTCTGGTCCTTGCCAACGGTGAGAAGCGCCGCGTCGGCGTCCTTATACGCGCACGCCAGAGCGTCATCCATGTGGCCACGTAATCTGTCTTCTTGTTGACCGGTGTGCGTGCGAAAAACGCGCACTTCTCCTCCGAGACAAGGCACGAAGAGACGCTCGCCATCGCCCGTGATGGCTATTTGACATGCGGACGCCGTGTTGATTGCGCCTTGCGCTTCTTCGTACGGCGTGTACGTGTTCAATCCACTAGATAAATCCCACCTCCTGACGCGTCCATCCGCCCCGGTGGATATGATGAACATTCCGCACGGTGTCACCTTGAGTCCGCTCACTTGTCCGTCGTGCGCTGGGGCAGCAACGGATGAATAACCATCTCGCGAAGGAAAGAGCTTCGACGAGCTCGCGCCTTCGCCGTCTCTCGGCGATCGTTTCGGTCCGCGGAAACCGACGCCCCAGCCACCCCAACCGCCCTCACGCGATCGTTTCAACCCGCCACCACCGGTACCACCGTCACTGTTCCTACGCCAGCCCGACGACGAGCATCTTCTTACTGCGTCGGTACGCAAATGATCCGGAACGGCGTCGGCGTTCTTCCTCGACGCCGGCTTTGGCCCAGCCTCGATGATTCCACTCGTCCCGCTCGTCCCCGCATACATAGCATCTTTAATAGCGTCCACGTACGCCGTAGGCTGCGTGTTGTGCCGATCGAAAATCATGTACGACCCCGCGCGTCGAATATCCCAGATCCTCACGTCTCCTTCGGCGCCGCCCGTCGCCAACGCATACTCGCTCGACATCAACCACTCGATCGCATGCACGCTTCCACGGTGTCCCGATAACGTATGCGCGATGACGTTCGACGCCGGATCCCAGAGCTTCACCACCGCATCGTCCGATCCAATCGCCACCAACGAGTGTGTCGTCGCTCTCGAGCTCAACGCCACGGCTCGACACTTCTTTTCTGAAGTCGTCTCGCTCGCCACCACCAAACAGTTTGCATCCCAACACTTCACCGCCCCATCGTACGATCCGGTGAAAAACATCCCCGTATCGTTCGGAAACCACCGTACGCACGACGTCGCGTATTTGTGCCCTCGCGTCTCGCTCACGAAGGCGTCTCCATACGCCGAAGTCGTGACGCCGTCGCTTCCACCCGCATCTCTTTCTTCCCGTCTCGTGGTCGTTCGCGCCCCGGCGCCCTCGACGACGCACACTAATTCATACTTCTTTGTTCCGTCGCCCCCATCGAAGCGTTCCGTGTCGTACACGCGCGCACCACCGTCGATGACACCGACCAAGAGGTACCGCTTCTCAACCGAATCGAGGTCGAAACACGTCGGCCCGGCGTCGTCGCCGTCGCGATTGATGAAGCCATCGTCGAGGGTCAGCTGTGCCATCGAACGCTTGCGCTCGCACGCGACGCGGAAGGCGACCGGGGAGGCGGTCCCGGCGTTCCGCGCGCGCAGAAGCGCGTGCATGCTGCGCGCCGACGAGTGAGGCTAACGAGGTCCCGTGAATAGAATTGCGTGGTAAATTACAGCGAAACGGATTCGTGCGAATAAAAATGAAAGTGTACCGGTACCTTCTAAGGTTAAGGTTTGCCTCCGACAGCTGACCAACTCTTAAACGTATGAACGTGAGTGCAAATGGTTTCGACGACTTCGGCGTTGCCAGCTTCGCCGACGAGCAATCCGTGCACCTTCAAGCCGAGCTCCTCCTTGGCGAGGTTGAGGCTGTCGATGATGCTCTGCTCAGGTGGTGCGATCTCTCCGTCGGTGACGAGAAGGATGTCTGCGTTGGACCACTCAGCTTCGTTTAAGCGCGCGAGGGCGCGATTGAACGGTTCGTCGACGTCCGTGCCACCGTGGAAACTACCGGTGAGAAATTCTAGTAAACCGTAGAGTCCCGAAGAGTTGAGCTTGAGTTCGAGCTCTTGACAATCGCCGGGGCCACTGAATGAGTACAAGTAGCACGCGCGCTGCTGAGAGCGGCTTTGTCTCATGCACTCTAGCACCATGGCTTTGGCGACGGTTTCGCGAGCGCCCATCATGGAGCCCGACGTGTCGAGGCAGACGATGATTGGCCCGGACTCCGCCGCCGGTCGCGTCTCGAACCCCTCGACCGTGACCGCAGTTTCCTCGGCCCAGCCGACGCGCTCATACGAGAGTAAGGTTCTCTCAGCGCGTCGAGCAAAGTGCAAGAGGCGCGCTTGGGGAGACTTGGACGCCAGGAGCACCATTTCGCTCGGCATCATGCGAGACAAATCGTCAGAGCGACACAACCCAGAGGTTTGCTCCGGTTCCACCGGGCTTCGAACGAGACCCATAGGGAAGTTTTGACGCTCGCGTTGCCGCGGCGCGCGACGCAGCGGACCTCGTCCACTTCCTCTGCCGAGACTGCGAACCATGTCGCGCAGCTCTCGCAAATCCTGAAGCTTTTTGCGAAGCGAGTCAAGCTCTTTCCATCCAGTTTGTTGCCAGAGACCACGGGTGAGATCGAACCCTTCTGGTCCATCTGCCAAATCCTCCAAGTCCAGCCCTTCGAACGCTTTCGCCGCCTTGTCAAGCTTATCGACCGCCGGCTCCCACTGTTCCTTGAACTCCTCCATGAGCTTTGAGACGGTTTCCTTATTCTTTTCCTTGGCTCGCTCTGCCGCTTCCCGAGCCGCCGAGTCGGGGTCACCATCCACCGTCATGTCAAACTCGTCGACGTTATCTTCACCGTCTTCGCCGCCGGCGCCTCCTTGACCCTTCGTCTGACTCGATTCCCCGTCGCCCTCCTCCTCGGAGCTCTCTCCACCGCCGTCGCCCTGCGACTCGCCTTGACCCTCACCCTCGTTCCCAGACTGCGCATCCTGCGGATCGTTCGGGGGCATCTCCGGCTCACCCTCATCCACGCGTTCTTGCTCGTAAATGTACAAAATATCCAAGATGTTCTTCATGAGCGTGTCCAACACGGGCGGAAACCGCCGAGTAAACCGCGCCATATCCAAATCCCCCAACGCCTCGATCAACGCTTCGCGAAACGTATCATCTTCGGGCCACATCACGTCGACATCCGGAAGCAAACCTCTCGATAACGCATCCTTCCACGCTTCGACGCCCTCAGCGCTTCGTCGAAGCGCCTCGACGTCACCCTCAGCGCTCGGTAGGCGCAACAACAGCGGCAGGATATCCGAAGGAATCTTCCCCATGACATCCCCACCTCGCGCGCTCGCCGCCATCCTCGACATGTTCACCATCGCTCTCGCGCGGGCCTCTGCCTCCGCTTCCTCGTTCGCCAACAGAGACTTGCGTTCAACCAACTGGTCGACGACGTCGTCGTCGTCGGCGGCTTCGTTTTCGTCGTTCGCCATGGCCGCGGCTGACTCCGCGAACGCTTTCGCCGCGTTCGCAAACGACGCCGACGACGTCGACAGATCATCAGAAGACCCCTTCGCGTCGCCGTTTTCATCACCACCACCCGCGCGAACCACCGCGGTCGCCGCCACCCGTCGACCGCGACGCACCGTCGAGCCGACCGCGTTCGCTCGCCCTCGTCTCGTGGACACCAAAGAGGCGACATCCTCAGCGGCGACGATCGAAGGCGCCGCCGCCGTTGAGCACGAACGCGTCCGCGCGCGACGGTGCATCGCGAGCGTCACCGTCGGCGCCACCGTCGACATGTCGCAGTCGTCCTCGGTGGCGCTCGCGTCCACCAGTGCGGCTGACGCAGTTGAAACTCTTCTTTTTTGAAAAGTTGAAGCGACAGACGCGCGCGAAACGTCACACTCGCGCGCGATGACGACGAAGGAAACCGCCGGGGAGGGCGCGAGACGACAACGACGACTCCCGACGTCGGTCGCGGAGAACGCGCCGTCGAGTCGGTGTGCGAAGCGACAGAGCGTCGAAACTAAGAGTGATGAGGAAAAAGCGACGCGCGCGAAGAAGACGATCGGAAAGAGCGTCGGTACGAATGGCGACGCGTTGAAGATGGAAGACGCGTCGTACGACGGGGAGATTATCATCGCGAACACGGCCAAGGAGTTGGACGCGGCGATCGAGCGGATACGAAACTTTTGTGCAGAGACGAAGAGCGATGTTGACGACGTTCAACAAATGTGCGCGGACTGCGGCTTTGATATGGAGTGGCGGGTGACGTTTAAAAAAGGCGCACCCGAAGCGAAGACGTCGTTGGTGCAAATCGCGGCGGCCAACGCGGATTTGAGCGAGTCGTTGGTGGTTTTGGGAAGGATTCACACGTCGGGGTTGACGAAAAAGTTCAAGGCGTGGATTAGAGACGGAACGCGCGGGAAGACGGGATTGAACGTGCGAGGCGACGCGAGTAAATTGAAACGAGATTTTGGACTCATGACGTCTCGGGTGATTGAGTTGGCGACGTTGGCGAATGAGAGATTCGGTGGGTGCCCGAGCGGGCCGTCGTGGTCGCTGGCGAGGTTGTGTGAACACGTGTTGGGGAAGAATTTGCCAAAGGACAAGACGCGAATGTCGAATTGGGAGAGAGAGGAGCTCAACGAGGACCAAATCAGGTACGCCGCGATGGATGCGTGGGCGTCGTTGCTCGTGTACAGAGCTTTGATGAAACGTGATGTCGTGCACTTGATGGGTGACGAGCCGTACGTGCACGATCCGCTTCCCGTGGAATCGTACGACGACGAGAGCTCAGATGAGGACGAGAGCTCAGATGAGGACCAAGGCGAGGACGTCGAGGAAGATGAGGACGAAGACGTCGCGTTGGAAGAGGAGAACAAGAACCGAGAACGCGGCGACGATAAAGACAACAAGGGTGAACTCTCGCCACAAAGCAAGAATGCCCCGGAATCGATCGAACTCACAGATGCGCAACGCGTGGCGTACGAGCGGCACATGTCTGGCTTATCCGTGGACGCCATCGCCAAAGCGACGAGCTCCGAGTCCACCGTCGTCTTCGAACACCTTGTCACCGCCATGCGCAAGGGATGTTCTTTCTACTTTGATTTATTATGCATCCCGGACCACCTCAAGCTATTTTTCGACGATCACGTCACCCTCAGCGGGGGCGGCGTGCCAAAGGTTTCCGACTTCGTAAACCACGCGCGATTGGAGCGTCGTCGCGCCACGCTCACTCTCGTCGCGCTCACCGTCAAGCTCGCTCGAGATCGCGAGTTCGGCGTCGCCATCGCGTGAGATGGTGCTATTTAGCAATCGTCGCTTGTCTTAAGTACCGGTAGTAATCAAATTTTACAAATTGAAAGAATCTATGAAGGCGCTGAGTTCGCTTTGAGCCACTGAATGACTGATTTGGAGACTGATTTTGACCCATCCATCCACGCGTCGAGGAATGGGCTACCTATGAGTTTTTGCGAGTTTACCGCGCCCCAAGGGCCGCTCATTTGCGGCCAAGTCTCTCCAGGGTAGTTTTCCATGTGCGCAATCCACATTTCGTGTTCGCGGGCACCCGTGCGAGGGACGGGCTGACCGGCGCGCGTGGCGTAGCAACACGCTATATCAGGCAGCATCATGTTACCCTTGCGATTGTTCGCGACGAATTGCGTCGGATCTGATATTTCTTGTTTGTGCCATTGAAGCATGGTTGCCGCGCTGAATCCAGGTCTGTAAAGCTTTTCTACTTTGGCGACGATTTTATCACCTCCGCCGCCAGCTCCGACACCCCAAGCGTTCACCTCATCCTCACGAACGCGAACCACTCCGCTCTTAAACGATTGATGCTCAGGAGCGCTCGAGGGTTGCCAAAAGCGCTGCGTCATCGCGTAAAGGTGGATCAATCCAGCCGCGAGCTTGTGTCGCGCACCCACAGTCTGTTTCAACTTCATCAAATCGTCGCGCAACCAGATGAGTGACTCTCTGAGTTTCATCTTACCACTGCGCGTCTTCTCGGCGATCGATTCAAGCTCGCTCGACCACTTAACAAAGGCATCCGTGTCGCGACCAGCACGCAAGTGAGGCCCTATAGCGCGGACGAGGCCGTACAAGACTGATTTTTCGAAATTCTGAGTAGATGATCCCCAGAAGACGCCCACGGCGTCTTTCTCGGAAAGTTCGACGAGCGGCGGCGGTGCGTTTTCAAACTCGTTCAGGCGATCGTAGACGCTCGGCTGTGAAGACGTATCGCGCGGTCGAGTAACTAACCTGCGCACTTTGCTCAGCATGATTGCCACGCACTGCGTACGGTTTTCTCGCATGGCTAGAGCGTCGATTTTGGCAAACTTTTCGTTGTACGTGAATTCCATGTTTGGATTCTTAACCAAAAGTTTCTCGTGCTCCTTCTTCATCGCCTCAAGTATATGTTTCGGCAACTCGTTAAGCTCGGTATCCATGTAAACGGCAATATCGCCGACGAAGTGCAACAGCCATCCGGGGCAGTTTCTCAACAATCCTTTGCCCGGATAATACCCAACCATCTCCAAGCATCTAATCTGCTTGGCGCTGAGAGGTTTGTTCGAGCGTTCAATCGCCTTTAGCATGATCACCTGGCGATCCATAAGCTTGTGTTTACTCTCCAGTACCTGCGAGTGGTGATCGGCGCCTACAAAGTTGAGGTAAGAGCCTCTACACATCCTCGCACCACACAGGCAAAACGCCTGTTCAACCTCTTTCATGCTATCCGTACAGCTGTGATAGTTATACGCCAACTCTTCGCCAGGCATAATGTCTCGTGTCGTGATGAAATGAATCTCGTACTTGCCGTCGATCGCCTTGAGGTTGACTTCAATGTTGGGATCGCACGAGTGCGAGATGCGCCCGGCGTAATTGTTCTCGTGCATGGCGTCGCAAAAGAGAACGGAATAACCCTCCGCATCTCCCCCTGGACGTTCGATTTGCATGTTATAAAACTCTGGCGGTCCGCAGTCGCGAAGACCGCGACCCTTTTGTACAGACCTAATCGCATCCTGCTTTTCAGCCCAGGCCCACGGAGGATATATTTCGCCCAAAAAGTCGACTACGAATTCGCCCTTCTTAATGGGCATGTTACATACGACACCGAAGCCTTTACGATGCACGTAGTAGAATTCGGGCGTCTCCGTCGCCGCCGCGGCCAACTTCCACATAGCCTTGGAATATGCGAGCGATCGCGCTCCAGGCTGACGTTCCAACTTCTCAGCCAAATCTTCGGCGGCAACAGCGAGGCTCTGCGTCGCGAGTGTATCGGGCGTCATGGCGCCGTAACTCGCATTGACTTGCGATAGCAGTTGTTTATACAGTCCCCAGACATCGTCGTCAGAAAAGTCTGGCAAGACTCGCTTGAGGGTATCGGTAACGTCGCGACCTGTGACAAAATCGACACCGTACGTTTCCTGTTCAATAGCCTCCGTGACGAGCTTCTTACGTTCCGTCTTAACGCCGAGTGACGGCCACCAACCCGGCGGTTTACCGTCGTCAACAATCGCCGTCCTTGTTTTCGAGCCGCTCTCGTACGGATGATCTTCCGTGAGCGTCACCGAACGTTCTACTTGGCATTCCTTGTCGTCCGATCGGTCGACGTACTCGGTAATGACGGTGAACTGAGTACGAAGGTTGCTCCCATCTTCGTTCTTAGTCATAGCTCGCTCAACGCCGGCAGTTTGGAGGACAGTCAATGCCGCGAGTTTCCAACTTTTACAAACAGTCGCCAGGCGTCCCACCTCTTTTTCAATATCGTCCCTAATTTCTTCTTCAGTTTTTGGCTCTGGTTTGACTCGTTCCTCCTCGGATTGGTCCAAAGTCGCCTCGTCGCCAGTCTTCTTCTCCGTCGGTGCCGGTGTCGGTGCAGTTGCCGTGCCGTCTAAAATGAAACCAAATATCGTCATCAGGTTGCGTAGCGACAACTGATTCATCGGTCCCGGAACAAACGTGTCGTCCACTTCAATCATGACATCCTTAGTTTTCGGCGCCCTTTGTTTGGATCCCGAGGCCTCGGCGAGACCGACGGCGTCAAACCAGCGACCGATGAACATTTGAGACACCGGTCCGTCAATTAACACTCGAACGGACGCCTTGTACTTGCGGGTCGCCGCACGACCGCAGTGTGCTTCCCACTCTGCCCCGGTAAATAAACGGCCGTCGCCCTCGCCGGATCGTCGGACGCACATGTGTTCGGGCTGCTCGCAGTGGCAGCGAAACCGATGGCGTCGCGGAAGGTAGACTCCCGGTATGCCGGCGCACACCACCGGCACTTGTACGGGGATGCGGCCCGACGGTGCGGGCGGGGGCATCGGTCGTGGCGTACCTGGTGACCAAGACTCGGCGTCTTCCGGTCCCTCGTCGATCGGAATCCGGTTCACGGGGCGTGTAGGTTGCGGTGGTTGCGGCGCGGCGTCTTTGAGTGGCACCGATACGCGAATCAACCCCTTCGGCACCGGCGCACCGCGCTTCGCGTAGTGCGCGTAGTGCTCCTGCAGTTGTCGCTGATGTTCAATCAACCTAGTCGACTGATCCAACATGAATGCATGAATCTCATCGTCACTCAACTCTTGAGGCGCGCTGCACGCGCAGCGCTCTCTATCTGAACTCATCGAGCACACCCATCGATCCCTCGACCCAAGCGAATCCGCAGTCTCCTGTCTCATCTTTCGCCACTTTCCGCACGCCTCGCTCTCACACTGTACCCACGCCCACTCGTCGAACGGCCCGGGATGCGGCGGCGGCGGTCCCGACGATTCCCCATTCTTCTTCGTCTTTGCCGCTTTCGGCACCTTTTTCCACGTGCCGTCGTCGTTGAGCACAATCTCCCCTTTTTGCGCCCGTTTCTCCAAGTTTATCCTCCGTTTCTTCCTCTCGTACTCCTTCTTCCTTTCACTGATGATTTCCTTCTTCGCCGTCGCCCTCGCTTCGGCATCCGCCGCTAAAGATTCATCCAAACGCGCGTCTATATCCGCGTCCGTAGACTCTTGCGCCCGGTCGCACGCGTTGAACCGCCCGTCTTTCCCATCCTCACACACGAACCTATCCTCCGCCCCCAACGCATCCGCCACACATCTCGGCACTCGTCTCCACTTCCCACACGCTTCTCTATCGCACTGCACCCACGCCTCTGTCGCCGCTTCCGCCCCGCGTCTCGGCGTCGCTCCGTGTTCCGCCCACGCGCGCGCGACATCCTCTACGATCCCCAACGCGAGTTTCCTCCGTCTCTCAATCTCCTCTTCCAGCGACGCCCGCTTCGCCGCGGACGCAGACATCACCGAATCACACCCATCCTCCGCCTCCCGTCGTTTCCGTCCGTTCATCGTCGTCCTCGTCGCTTCCGTCAGCGCGAGCGATGGTTTTCGTTCACGAACAGATCGACGCTGCTGCTGCTCGTCCTCATCCATTTCCACGCATCGCGTCTCACCATTCTCCGTCGCCATCGCTCCATCGACGCGGTCGTCTCCAGTCTCCATCCCGGCGTCGGCGTTCGACGTCGGCGTCGCCAGGTGCGTCCGTCCGTCGCGCACTAGAGGGCGTCGGCTCGGCGCGCATCGTGATTTTTGAAAAAGCGAGCGTTACAGCGTTTGGTCTTTTGTCTCGTGTATGTGTATACAGTATGTATGACCTAGAGTGTGGTCGTTGACTCGGCGCGCTCGTTGACTTCGTTCGACCGTTCGTCAGACGGCGGCGGACGCGCGGTTCCGATGCGATCGATGGCGATGTCGGCGACGCGGAGAATGATCCCGTCGACGTCGGCGTCGACGCGACGAGGGACGACGGTGAACGGCGGTTCTTCTGTTTGCTTTTTCCGTGCGCAGCAGCAGCAGCAGCAGCGGCAGCAGAGACGCGCGGCATCCTTTCTTCGGTACGCCGGCGCGTCGGGACGCGCGATGACGACGGCGACGGATGACGTCGATCGTAACGATATCGTCGACGTGTGGTGTTTCGATGCGAGGACGATCGGGGAGGATGAGGATACGGAGAGTGGACGGGGGAGACGCGCGCGCGCGTACGCGGCGCTGACGCGCGAAGAGCGAGAGGAACTGTCTGCGTCGGCGTTGAGGGCGTATGCGCGCGCGTTTACGCGTAAAACACTGATGCGGTACGTCAAGGATGGTACCGGTGGTGACCCGCAGCGCGTGGTGTTCGCGCTCGGCGCGCGTGGGAAGCCGAGGGTGAGCGCGCCGAGCGAGTTGACGTCGGTTGGGTTTAGCGTTTCGCACTGCGACGGGCTCGTCGCGGTGTGCGTCACTCGAGGCGGGGAGTGCGGTGTGGATGTCGAGGATGTAAATAGGAGACGTGGCAGTGATGTGAATAAATTGGCAACGAGGTGGCTGAGTGCGCGAGAGATTGCGACGGTTGAGGGGACGGAGGACGCGGACGAGCGAGCGCGCGTCTTCATGCAGACGTGGACCGTCAAGGAGGCGTACGTCAAGGCGACGGGGTTGGGGATCGCTGGACGCCCGTTTAGAGAGTTTGACGTCGACATCGATGTAAGTAGCGGTCGTTTGGAGCTTTCAGACGGGGAGGCCGGCGAGGCATGGCGAGTGGCGTTGATTCAACCAAACCCGGAGACGTCGCACGCGCTCGCGTTGTGCGCGCCGCCGACGTCGCGAGGAGGACTTCCAGAGATTCGTCTTCGGTGGGCGTCGCCGTTCGACGATCACGATGGCGACGATCACATTGGCGTTTCCCCGCACATCGTCGTCGCGTCTGATGTGCGTCGAGCGTGAGATTATCATAGCGTTTGACGCGGACGTTTCGTAGCAAGTCGCGTCGTCCGAGTCAAAAAGTACCAGTAGGCTACCAGCAGACTTTAGAAACCGACGCGTGAGACACGCACTTCGTGTAATCAATCCCACGCCAGTCGTTACGCGCGCGCGTAACCCATACGTTCCGGACATTACACCGCGTTCTCGCTCTTTGTGAGTATGACCTCGCGCGTCGACGTCGCGCAAGACGACTTGACCAACCTTCCACCGTGTTCGCGCCCCGACGGCAAGTACGCCTGCCAACGCCTCGGATGCGACGCGTACTACGTCCCCGGAAGCGCCGATAACGTCGACGGGTGCTGCGTGCATCACACCGAACCTCCAAGCTTTCGTGACGGCGTAAAATCGTGGCCGTGTTGTCAAAAGTCTTCGCACGACTTTGGTGAGTTCATGTCCATTCGAGGATGCGCCACGGATCGGCACACGTGCGTAAAGACGGAATATGCGTCCGCGGTGAAGAAAGAGACGGTAGCGGTGAGTACGGCGGCGATACCGCTATCGATGGAGGCCAAGGCGAGGGGGGAGACCGATGTTAGGGCGGCGACGTGCGCGAGGTGTCGAGCTGGTTTTTATTGCGCCGAACACGCGACGCCGAAGAGTCCATCGACGAGCGCCGCCGTCGAAGAGAAGGCGCACACAGAGACAAAACGAAACGACGACGCAGCACTGTCGACCGTCACCGCCGTCGACCCAGACGCGGTGCAAACCTGCAAACGCCCGGGATGCGGTGAAAAGTTTACCGAACGCCAAAACGCCGACGACGCCTGTCGATTTCACGCCGGTCAACCAATCTTTCACGAAACCAAAAAAGGTTGGTCGTGCTGCGGTACGCTCGTGTACGATTTCGACGACTTTTTAAAACTCCCCCCGTGCGCTCGAGGGCGTCACGACGCCAACGCCGCGCCGCTCAAGTTTCAAAAGCACACCGACAAAGCGTCGGCGTCGTAGCGTCGGCGTGTAATACCAGTACTAGGTAGTAGAACAAGATGAACGCGTCACTCGCCGTCGCACCGCGTGCATCGACGCGATGAACGACTACGAGCGCGCGCGCGAAACCAACGTCGCGCGTAACGCCGCGCGCATGCGCGAGCTCGGCGTCGACGCGCTCGCCGACGACGTTAATCAAAAGCGAAAAGCATCGACGTCAGCGAAAAAGCGAAAAGCATCGACAGAGGCTGCGCAGCCGCGTCGCGCGTCGTCTCGAGCGCGGAAACCCGTCGCGACGTACAGCGATGACGTCAACCTCGCGCGCGCGCTCGACGACGCCGCCGACGCGCGTCCGACGACGAGGACGCCGTACGCGCCGAGTGTACCACCGGCGACGTGTCGAAAAAGCGCCCTCGCATTGGCTGAGAAACCGTTCAAAGGCGTGAAGAGACACCCGACTCGCGGGCACTTAATCTTTGCCGATCGGCCGGATTTCACCCCGAATCTCACCCCGGGGCAAGTCATCGCCGCGGGAACGTGGGGTGGGTGCTACTTCCACCCGCGAGGGGGCAAGGCGGGGTTGCCGGGACCGGATGGGAAGCGAAGAGACGTCGCGATTTCCCCGAACGAGTTTCCAAAGGAGTGGTTTGAGGGAATCGAAAAGAGCCGGTACGCGAACCGAAGGTACGTCGCGGAGACGAACATGTACGGGGTCAAGGCGGGACAGGACCAAGAGTACTGGGAATCCAAGGGTTGGATCGACGCGCGGGACCCGCGCGGATGGTTCCAGTGGTATTGTAGATTCTACGTCGGAAGACGCTGCGACGACGACGATCGACAAATTTCGCGGTGGAAAGGCGTGTGCGGGGCAAAGGGTCGATGGAAGACGAATTTGATTAATAAAATCATAGCGGCGAACGCGTCGTTCGACGACGCGCGCGTGTCGCCGGTGGTGCGGCAGACGTTGTTGCACTGGGCGTGCGAAGTCACGGAGAGCGAGGTGCTCAAAGCCGCGAAGTAGTTGTACCGGTACACTGTAATTTCAATTTCAATTCCATTCTTCTAACGTACACGCGGGTTTACGACTCTTCGAACGCACCGAGCGAGGACATTTCATCGAGGAAACTCAGGTACTTTTCATCCTGCGCCGTCGAGTTAACCTCGGGTGCGGCGTTCACCGCCGGAGTGGAGACGACGCGTCGCCGCTTTGGTTCGGGCGCGTCTCTTCGTCGAACGCGAACGCTCGCGGGTACCAACGCCTTGAGCGCCGCGTTGTTCTCCGCGCGAATCGTCGGCGTCACCGTCGGCGCCGCGCTCTTGGTGAACGTCGACGGGTCCACCGGGGCTCGAGGGGTGACGGCTCGTGGGGCGGCGAAAAAGCCGGAATTTCCCGGCCGGCGCGCGGGCGGAGGCTGCGCTCGAGGCGCGTAAGTCTGACGCGTCGGCGCGCCGGCGATCGGTACCCTCGTCACCGTCGTCGTCGTCGTCACCATCGGTGGAGCGACTGCTTTCACGTCTACTTTCTCGTCTTCCAGCGCTGGCGGTGCCGTCGGCGGCGGGGGAAGCGCGTCGGAATCAGAGCCTTCTCCTTCGTCTTCTTCGTCCTCCTCCTCCTCTGGCGGAGGCGGTCCACTCGGCGGAGGCAACGGCTCTTCATCCTCGCCTTCACCCTTCACCTCGCCCGCATTCGGTGGCGCCGCCGGAATAATCAATTCAACTCTCGGCGGCGGTCCACTCGGCGGCGGCATCGCGTCCTCCTCGCTCTCACTCTCATCCATCCTCCCCGAACCGCTCGCGAGCGGTAACGCTCTCCCCGCGTCCACCGCTCCGCTCGTCGTCTCAACACCCATTTTCCACTTTTGCGGCTTTCCCGGCGGCGGTTTCCCGCTCGGATTCAACGTCGGATGCCAATACACGGAGTCCTCTGGTTTTCTCTCCCATTCCGCCCCGACCGCGTACATCGTCGACGTCGGTTTCGTCCTCGTCGACGTCGTCACGGTTCTGCGTCCATCCTTTGAGTCTGAAGCCTCCAACGCCGTTCTCGCCTCTATCTGCTTATCGTACCACCGCAATTTATCCTCAATCTTATCCAACCGCGGTCCGTTCGGTCCCGGAACGTGCGGCGCATCCTTGATGCGCTCTAACGCCGCGCGTTCGGCGCGCAACGCATCAGAATCTTTCCTCTGCGCTGCCGCTGCTCGAGCCTCTTGGCGTCGCTCTTTATTCTTTGCGAGCTCCTTCTTTCTCTGTTGTTTCCGCCACTTGTCCATGGTACGTCGGCGGCGGCGTCACGCCGTGATGGAGTTGTTGACGACGCGCGGGGTCGGGGTCGCGTCGACGTGTGAGGAAGGGCGGACAGTTCATTTGGACTGGAGCTTCATTCAGTCGCGCGCGACTCGGACGCGAGCATCGTGAGGCGGTGCATGTTTACGATTACTACGCACTCAAATATTCAAAAAAATAGCAATTCGATTACAACGCACTCAAATATTCAAAAAAATAGCAATTCGACAAAACAATCATCACGATGGATGCGGGGTGTTGTGGATCTGGGACTGATGATGCGACGCCGATTCGCCGATCACGTCGTACGCGTCTACATCGCAGGATCGACGACAAAGGTCCCAGCGGATTCGAGCACGGCGAGATATGCGCCGGCGATGCAAAGGGAGATGCACATGACGGGCCAGCCGATTTTGAAGAACATGTTGAAACTGATTGGGAAGCCAGCCTCGGCAGAGATGCCTGCCGTCACGATGTTCGCGCTCGATCCAATTAAAGTTCCAATTCCGCCGAAATCGGCGCCAAAACAAAGGGCCCAGGCGAGACCTTCGATGCTGATGCCCGGGACGTTTTCGACGAGACGTATGATGACTGGGATCATCGTCGTCGTGAACGGGATGTTATCCACAAACGCAGAGGCGATGCCGGCGACGAGCTGAATGAGAAGCATGGCGCCAATTTGTCGCTGTCCAATTGGAAAGGATGCGATGAGGCTGGACAACTGATCGGCGATCTCTCGCAAGAGTCCAAGCTTGGCGATGCCCTCGGTGAAGACGAAGAGACCGGCGAAAAAGAGCAGAGAGTCCCACTCGACTTTATCCAGGGCATACTCAAACTCGTCGTGGTTACCAGAGAGAAGAATCGCAATGGCGCCAAATACAGCCACGTACGCGGGCTCCATGTGCATCACCGGATGCAAAAAGAACAACAAAATGACAAAGGTGAGAATGGAGCCGCTGCGAATGAGAAGGTTCATGTCACGAATCGGGTACTTTAAGCGAAGTTCCTCAATGTTGACGTTGATCTTCGTCCCAAAGAGTTGGTCGCCGTAATACCATCGAACAAAGTAAAAGATGAATGGCATGGTGATTATGACACCCGGACCGAGCACCTTTAAAAAGTCAACGAAACCAATGTAATCCCTGAGCGCATTACCGATGATGATGTTTGGCGGATCACCGATGAGCGTCGAGCACCCACCAATATTACCGAAGATGGCGGTGCTGATAAGCAGCGGTCTAGGATCGATGTTGAGCGCCTTGCACAACGAGAGCACCACGGGCGCGAGAAGCAACATGGTGGTAACATTGTCCAAAAACGCGCTCAACACGGCGTCGAAAATCATCAACATGATGAAGAGACGCCACATAGAACCGCGGGCAAGGTCGACGATGCGCACGCTGAGGTACTCGAACACGCCAGTTCGGCTGAGAAGGGCGACGATGATCATCATGCCGAAGAGGAGCGCGAGCGTGCCGTGATCCATCCAGGTGAGAATCGTCCCCACGGTGGGCAGACGATGCTGCAAAGAGAGGATGAAGAGCACGGAAGCGGCACCAAGAAAGGCGACGAGGGTGCGATGGATTATTTCGGTAATGATGAGCCCGAAAACGGAAATCAATAGCACGAGTCCGAGCCAGATGCCAGCGTTTCCGACGACGCCCGTGTCCACCGCCGTAACGGAGAGCGCGACGGGCTGGGAGCAGTCAGTGTTAAAGCGCATGAGAACATCGCCGCGGCTGGCGTCGTAAGACTTTAAGACGTGCGTCGCGAACGCCATCTTCATGTGCATGCTCACACCGCCGCCGCCGCCGCCGAGAAGCTTGCGCCTGTGTCCAGCTGCGGCTTCGTGGGCGGCTGTGGTAATGTTTTGCGGAGAGACGCCGAGCTGGTACTCCGTGCCGAGTTGCTTCTGGTAAATCTCGTACCACACGCTGTGATCGTGCGTGTCGTGCGGACACTTACCGACGAGCGTCGTCACCTCGAGCGTTCCCTTACTCGCTCGATCGAGCGTGATCACCCCCGGTTCCGCCGTGTCGCACGCGACGTTGTGCGCGTGCTCCTCGTACTGCGTCACGAGGAACGGGATCATGAGCAAAACCATGAATACGACGCCGGCGAATAACATTTTGGCGCCAAGAATTTTATACTCTCTCTGTTTCTTGATCGGCTTGTCGGACTTGTGCGTCGGAAGCGCGCACGCATCCTTTGGTTCCTCGATGACGTGCAACGCCCCCTTGAGCAAATCCATCTTCTTCGCCGCCTTCAGTGCACCCTTTTTACGCTGACGAATGCCTTCGTAGGATAACAAATCGTGATAATTCTCCTTCATCGACATTAACCGTTCGCGCATCCGAGCCGCGAGACCCGGAAGCTCTTTCGCCTCGACCGCGTCGGCGAGAAACATGAGCGCGTCCGCCTGACGCGCGATAGCCTTGATCGCTCTCCGAGTCTTCTCCTCTTTACCCTCCAAGACGTTTTCCTCACCCGTGCGATCGAAACTGCTTCTCGACGTCGCCTTGATATCCTTCGTCGCGCTCGTCGACGATGCGTTTTTATTCGTCGGCGGATGTCGCTGCTTCTTCAGTTCCGCCGCGAGCTCCTTTCCGCTCGCCGCCGTCAGCGTCGTCGCCGCGTGCGTCACCGCGCCGCGCGACGCCCCACCAAACATCGCCCCGATGTCACCCGTCGACGTCCCAATCACTTCATCGATCGGGTCAAAGCTCACTCCCGTCCCGCGTCGAATCCCCGACCCGTCCACGCTCGTCCTCCTCGTCGCCGACGTCCCGCGGGCAAACTCACCGCCGGCGCCTCCTCCTCCGCCACCGCCCACCTCCACTCGCACCGCCGACGCCAACTCCGCCGCCTCCACCGTCCCGAGCGTGGTTTCCGGCGAGCTCTCGTCCACCAGCTGGGACCCATCGAAGAGCTGATGCCGGGACAGCTCCCTTCGCAGCGCCCGCCCTTCCGCCAGCGTCAGCGTGTGGTGATGTCGCTCCTCCTCCTCCTCCTCCGATCCCCCGTCGACGCTTCGTCGCGACGGCGCGTCGAGTTCGCTCATCGCGCGCCGCTCGACCGTCCGAGACCGACCGTCCGACCGTCCGAGATCGACGACGACGACGACGACAGGGGGGCTTTGAGGACGCTTTTTCGGTCCTCGCGCGTGTTTGGTGCGTGTAAATGTGCTCTACACGTGTGTATATCGCACTTTTAGTATGTTATGTACATGTGGATACGAAGTATTGTAAGACGTCTTATGCCCATGAACGTCATCATCGTACGTGTGAACGACGAAGACGAAGACGACGACGACGACGTGAGAAGCCTTCAGTGCGCGACCCGGCGCGGGGATAAAAGGGAGGGCGCGGGAAGTCCTCGGGTCGCGGGGGTGAATCGATCGATCGCACCTCGCCCGCGAACCCGAGACGCGCGGCGTTGAACTCGTCGGTCGGTCGAGTCCTGGATTTTCGTTCGCATTCGTTCGTCTGGATTCGTTTTCATTCATCGAGTCCGACCGGTTCGCGAACGACGCGAAGGAGCGATGGGGAAGAAGACGCGAGGGCAAACGCTGACGCTGGGGGAGTTTTTCGCGCAGACGTCGACGCGACGGTCGAGCGGGCTGTTGGGCGCGGGGGAAGGGGACGGCGTCGGGGGGTCGTCGGACGGCGGGCGGTTCGCGACGTTTGAGGTGGAGATTGGAAACGGGTCGGTGAGAACGACGAATGATGCGTCGACGTCGACGTCGACGTCGGGCGGGAAGTATGACGTGCGGTGCTACGTGCGCGCGGGGAGGGTGACGGCGAGGGGCGGCGCGAACGACGCCTCAGACGACGCCGAGACGACGTCGACGTCGGCGTCGGCGTCTTCTTCTTTGGAAAAGTTGGTGCGAGAGGTGGTTTTCACCTTTGGTGGTGGGCACGGGACGAAAAGAGTGAGCAAGGCGCCGTTTGAGACGACGCTTAGGTGTGAGACGTCGGTGGACGTGGAGGTGACGGTGTATTTCGATCGAGAACTGTACGCGAAACCTTTGCGGGCGATGCACGCCATCGAGCTTTCCGACGAGTCAAAGGAGTTTAGCAGACAGTTTACGGTGGAAGTGAAGCCTCGGGCGATGCACAAGGTGCTCAACCCGGGAAGTAAACAATCAGATCACTCGCCTTCTCGGAACAACTCGCAGAGCTCTTTGCTCGAGGAATCGTCATCCAGGGGGGTGGACGCTTGGACCATCGAAGACGTCTCGGAGTGGCTCAAGTCGTCCGAGCTCGGGGAGTTGGTGGAGAAATTCGCCAACGCCAAGGTGAACGGGTACGAGTTGCTCAGACTCACCGAGTCAGATTTGAGACAATCTCTCAATCTCGAGCGTAATCTCGAGCGCGTGCGCGTCATTCGCGCCATTAACATTTTGCGCGCGAGCGCCGGCGCCGCCGATTCAGAGCACGACGAAAAAAAGACGCCTCCGTTGACCAAGCCCATCGGCGCGCCGCGAGGCGGTCTGAGCCCGCTCGAGCTCGAGCTCGACGTCAGTTGGATCGAATTCATCTCGGAAAGCGCCCGAGCGAGCGTTCTCATCGGTTGGTTTATGCACGTGCTGGATGAAGTCAAGGCGGCTGAGTACGACGAACCAGGTCCTCAACTGAGCGTGTATTGCGAGGCGACTTTGCAAGCCGCTCGAAGCTGCGAAGACGCGCTCGAGGAGAGGGTATTGGACATTTTAGAGTCGACTCCGGGTTGGGACCCTCGGCGAAAGCTGTTCCCGAGCACGTGTGATCTGACGCAACTGCAAGAGCAGCTCATGTCTCTCTACCTCGAGGTGAAGGCGTTTGAGGAGTTTCAGGCGCTTCACGTGAGCGAAAAGGAGCAGGATTACGATCGACCGAGGTCGACGCCTGCAATGATGCCGGGGGAATCGCCGATTCTTGGTGGTCGAACGCCAAGTCCGTACCGGCCGTCTCCATCCGGAAGCGCCGTCGGGGAGAGATCTTTGTCGCCCAGGACGCTCAACGTCTCGGCGCAGTCGTTTTCGCCGACGCCGCTTTCAGACTTGTCCCGCTCAGCGGCGACGGTGCCCGAAGACGAACCACTCGAGGGCGATCGGGTCATGGAGCTCAACACGGAGTGGGAAATCGATTACGAGGACATAGAATTCGAAGGCGGCGTTCCTTCATCCACGAACAGAATCGGACACGGAGGATTTGGCGAGGTGTTCCTCGGTCGGTACCACGGCTCGCTCGTCGCCGTCAAGAAACTGTTCAATCAAGACATGATGGGCAAAGGTTTGAACGATTTCCGGCGTGAAGTGCAGATATTATCCAAGCTTCGGCACCCATCCATCGTTCTCTGGCTCGGTGCGTGCACGCAAGCGCCAAACCTTACGATTGTTCTCGAGTACATGGACAAGGGCTCGCTGCATCAATTTTTGCACAGGACGACGACGCCGTACACGATGCTCACTGCGACGCGTTGGGCGATGACGCTCGCGCAGGGTATGGTGTACCTGCACTCGGCGAAACCTTTCCCAATCGTGCATTGCGATTTGAACACGAACAACGTGCTCATTAACCGCGACGGAATGGTGAAGATTACCGACTTTGGTTTGAGCAAGGTGAAGCACAGCTCGCGCATGTCGCGGCAAACCGGCATGACGGGCACCGTCAACTACGCCGCGCCCGAGGTCATCCGTGGCGGTAAATTTAGCGAGCACTCGGACGTGTTCGCGTTCGGCGTCATTCTCTGGGAACTTCTCACCCGTCGCATCCCTTGGGAGGAGCTCAACGAGTACCAAATCGTCTTCCAAATGACGACGAGCGTGGACTCTCCTCTCGCCGCCACCGCGACGACGCTCGCCGTCCCAGACTCCGCCCCGGTCGGATACAAGGAAATCATCCACGGCACCTGGGCAACCACGCCCGAAGATCGAACCCCTTTCAAGGCTGTCCTCGTCAAGCTTCGAGAAGTTTACCGCGTCGAAGTCGAAAAGGAAAAGCAAATTCGCGCCGCGAGATCCAAGTCAAACTCTAGCCTCAGCAACGTCGCCACGTGATTCATCTAAACGAATGCGTGAATCATCGCGTGTATTCCCGTCGCATCTTTTCCACTGCCAACTGGGCGAGCGTGGTGCGAACGACGACGGCGCCGGCGACGACAACCATTTGTAAACTACGCCTTCAGCAAAACGTGCGCGAGCTCATTCTCACCTCCAGTCCTCACCGCGCCAACGCACGACACGACCGACACGACACGACGGACGGACAGACGGACGACATGCCACGCGAGCGTCGAGATCGGTCGCGCTCACCGCGACGACGCCGCCGACGCGAGCGCGATGCGAGCGCGTCGTCGTCGTCTTCATCGTCATCGTCGTCGTCTTCCGAGTCTGAGCGACGGCGCGAGTCTCGAAGACACCGAAGACGCGACCGCGATGACGGGGACCGACGGCGCGCGACGGGCGACGACGGCGGAGAGGACGTGGACCAGGTGCACCGATTCAGGGCGTTTCTGAAGAAACGCGAGCGACGACTCGCAGAACAGAGAGAGGCGGCTGAACGCGCGGAACAAGAGGCGTTGGACGCGGGCGAGGCGTTGATTGGACCACCGCCGCCGCCGATGCTTGGTGCGCCCGAAGAGAAGCGAGATTTCGGGGATAAGTTGCTCGCTGGTGAGGGCGCCGCCATGTCAGCGTTCGTGCAAAACGGACAGAGAATTCCGCGAAGAGGGGAGATTGGGTTGAAGACGGAGCAAATTGAGAAATTTGAGCAATTGGGATACGTCATGAGCGGGAGCCGACACGCGAGGATGAACGCCGTGAGAATGCGAAAGGAGGCTCAAATTTACAGCGCGGAGGAAAAGGCGGCGTTAGCGGCGTTGAATAAAGAGGAACGGGCGGCGAAAGAACAGAGAGTGTTGGACGATATGCGCGCGTTAGTCGCCGCTCAGCTCGACGCCAATAGGAGGACTGATTTGCCTCCGCCGCCAGCAGAGTGATGATGCCTTGATGCGATGTATGTATTACTGTAGTGATTGTTATGAGACAATTCGGCTCGGGGCTAGACCTCGAAGCCATGGAATTTTTTTACTACTATGCTAACTCGCTCAACTGTCGTCTTTGTCGTTGAGTAGTTCAAAGTGTTCGTTGATATTGTCGAGAGCTCGCAAAAACCTGTCGCGAAAAGGATTGCTACCGAGTGATGCTTCCTTCTTCTTGCTCGTCTTCTTCTTATCGTTCTTCGCGCTGCTCTCGAAGAGCTCGTGCGCCGCGTCCGAATTTTCATCGTTTTCTGAACTGTCCTCTTTCGAGTCCGTCTTCGCGCCGTCATCGTCGGCGGTGTCCGCAGCGTCCGCCTTTTTACCGTCAGACTTTTTCAAAGACTTGGTCGAATCATCGGCGTCATCTTTGTCGGACGAGTGATGGTGCCCGTTGTGTTTAATTTCCTTACCATCATCATCATCGTTAGTGTCGACAGCCTTCTTCTCTCCGTCGTTCGTCGAATGCGACGAGGAATGGCGCTTCTCTTTGTCGCTCGAGTGTTTTTCGTCACCTTTACGTTCGGTGCCGTCATTCAAATCTTCGTGGTCCGTCTTCGCCGTTGATTTTTTCTTTGCAACGGCGTAATGATGATTCGCCTTGCCCGCATTCTTCTCGTGATCCTCATAGTAATGATCGCTTTGATAGTGCGCGTCGTGCTTTGCATCCGCGACTACGAAACTCCCATGATGATGATGATGATCACTCTTCGCCTCACGCATATCCTCGACGACGATGGGCACGACTTCACCATTCTGCGGCACAAAACCCAACGTGTCTGGGTACAACTCCATGAGGGCAGAGATGATCCAATCCGAGTGCGTGACAATCATCACCGTGTCGGCGTCGGCGTACTTTTCAAAGACGCCGGCGAGGACAATCTTTACGCGACTCATCAACGCCAACATTGACTCGGGTTGCTTGTCGCCCATCTCAAAGTCGCTGTAGTGCGTCAACGCGAGTTCACCGCAGGTTGTGTACGACAAGGGCTCGACGCGATCGACCCTGCATTGAAGGTTGTCGCGAGTGATGAGGTTGAGCTCAAAAGAACGCTCGTCGTAGATCTCGGTGAGTCCGCGATGAAATTTGCAGTGCGACTCACCCGAAGCGACGATGGACTCGGACGCCTCGAGAGCTTCGTCATCGGGAAGCAAGCTAAACGGACGCCGAAGCTCAAACGGTGTGTTCATCTCGATGCGTTCGCGGACGTAATCCGTCACGTGGAAGGGTCTCTTCAGTTCTTGAACGCCAGACGAAACGATGAGCGCTGTTTGCATGGCGCGCGCCAGTGGAGAGACAATCACCGGAATGGATGCTTTACCGTCGCCAAAGTCTTCACCGAGCGCCGACGAAAGCACACCATCCTCGCTCAGGAGCGATGAACGAAGATTGACGATTTGATTGACCCCCGGACCGGTGAGCGACGGATCGAGCAAATCTCCTGGCGTCCGCCACGTGCACGGAAGCACGTCGAGCGTCTCTGTAATGTCTTCGCCCCACGCGTTGTGCGCCGCCTCGCCGTGTCGCACGAGCAGCAAAAGTTTGCTCTTCCCATCGCTATCGCGCACGACTTTACGAATCTTTGCCCACTGCGAATCGTGTCCCTTGAGGGTATCTTGAAGCCGGGCCTTGCCGACGCTTTGCGCGTCGCGAGTGCTATCGCCAGGCGAGTCGCCCTCGGCAAAGGGCGTAAACCATTGCTCGTACGGAAACAAACCTTCCACAGCTTTAAACGGCGGTTCGTCGTCGGTGCCATCGCTTCCGAGAGTCGCGCTCGCACCGTTCGCGCCTTCGTCGTCGTCGTCGTCGTCGTACGTCGCATCCGCGTAGTCATCCGCATACTCGCCGCTTCGTCCGAGCTTCGACTTCGACTTTGACTGGCGTCGACGCATACGACTCTTCAACCCTTTACCCCAAGGCGCGTTCGCCAGTCGCCGCGCATCCAAATCTTTCACCACGCGTTTATGATGTCGTCCTCCCAGCGCGCTTACCGCCCCGACGCGCCCTCCTTCGCTCGAGAGGAGCGTCGCTGCGATGCCGCACGCCAACGCGACGCCGACGCCAATCGTCGCTCCGCGTCGGCTGCCTCTCCACCACCCGAACCCAGACGTAGTTCCGGACGTCGACGCCCGCGGCGTCGAGGACATCGTTCCGCATCTTTCGCAGTCTTCATCGACGTAGGTTCGTCCGGAGTGCGTCGTTCGCGTCAACGAATCCGTCTCCATCGTTCGTTCTCGCTCAACACCCACGTTCGCTCAACACCCACTGAATGCGTGCACGAAACGCGCGCGCGTCGAGTCGCCGCGGGCGGTTTAAGTGATGAAGCGCGCGCGAAAAGCCTCCACGCGTCTTCGCGAGACGTCCGCGTCGACCGTCGACGCCCCGTCGTCGTCGCGCTGTGGCGATGCGCGCGTCGCGGTCGGGTCTTTCGAGTCCGAACGGTCCATTTGATTTATATCGTGGTTTTAGGTACTATCATATGTTATTTAAATACGTGTTGTGATATATGTTAAGCATATCATGTACATTTTGAGTGCCAAGCGAATGCAGCGACGACGCGCGGCGCCGTCACAGCGCCGCGCGCGACCGCGTGAGACGCGCGCGAATCGTCGAGCGGTCACCCGTCGATCAAACATTCGTCGGTGAGCGACGCGTCGTCCGTGTCTGCGCGCGTCGTGGAACGCCGCGAGTCAATCATGCCGCACTCGACTGGAAGCGCTGGGTTGTTGATCGCCGGCGCGACGGTGCTCTTCGGCATCTTCATCCGCCGCGCCGGATACGTCAACGACGGTGATGGAAGGTCGGTGTGCCGAGTCATCTTTGCGAGCACGCTGCCGGCGGTGATGGCGAGGACGTTCTCGACGGCGGTGATGGATGCGAGCGCGTCGGCGACGGTTATCGCGGGGTTCGCGTTCGGAGCGACGTGCGTGGCGACGTCTCTGACGACGTCGTGGGCGATGCGAGGAGGGAGAAAGATGGAAGAGATTACGGATGATGAATTGATTCGAATGTCTCGGATAAGTCGGGAGGCGTTGGTGAGTGGATCGGCGATTGGGTTGAATTTGGGGAATTTCGCCTATCCGCTGACAGAAATTTTGTTTGGGAAACTGGCGTTGACGATGATGGTTGTCTTTGACGCGACCAATCAGATATTTTTGCTCGTCATCGCGCACGCGATTTACACGTACAAGTCATCGCTCGTGGCGAACTCTACGGAGGCGAAGGGGGCTTCGACGCGGCACGCGATTTGGGAGTCGGTTAGAAAGTCGTTGCGGAAACAGGCGACCAATCCGTGCCTCGTCGCGTGCGTCGCGACGGTTTTGTATCGCCTAGCGTACGGCTCTGGGGGGTTCCCGCCGCGCATCGACGCTATGCTTGAGTTTTTAGCCAACGCAAACAAACCGTTGGCGCTGCTCGCGCTCGGCATTTTGTTTGAACCCAATTTGCAAAAGGAGGAATTGCGCGAGTTGGCGTGCGCGCTCTGTCGCAGATACGGTTCGTCAATGCTGTGCTGTGCGGGCGTGCTCGCCACGATGGGACCGGTGCTCGGAACCGTCGGTTCGGCTGTCGTCGTCATGGCGACGCTCAGTCCGCTGCCGCTACTCACGGTGACGTACGCCATGGAGTTTGGATTGAACGTTCCGTTTGCGGCGATGATTGTCAATTACGCCAATGTCCTCTCTGCCGTCATAGTCGCGGCTCTCGCCGCGTTCGGGGTGTCGTACTCGGACCCAGTCGCGTTGGCGCCAAAGATCGCGGTCGTGGGAACGTTGATGCTCGGGACGGGTGCTTTGATTAGAAGATCGGAAGTTCGAGCATCGCGCAGTTGTACAATCGAGACGACGGCGACGGCGTTTGCGCATTCGCGTGCGAATCGAAGATTTGCATCCGTCAGTGTCGAAAGCACAATCACGCCGTCCCTCGGTGGGCTCACAAGGAGTGTTCAATTGCATTCGAATCGTGCGTGCGTTTCCGCGCCTCGGGCTGCGTTCAGGACTACCGCATCTAGCGTCGCGCTTGGGCACGCGCGACGACGAATCTGCGCTCAAAACGTCATTAAGTTGCGAGCATCGTCGGGGGCATCTACTGTTTTCGTCTAATTCGTTTCGTCAATTAAAACAACTGTGTCTAATAGATTGGTTTCGTTGTGTAACACTGAATTGCGTTTTGAATTACTCTTCCATGTCGTCTCCGTCAGAGCTCTCGGCGCTCTCCTTGACGTCGAGCGAAAATTCGTACTCTTGATCGCATCCGAGGTACGAGTCGCAGATAAAGTACAGAGTCAAATCAGCCTTCCCAACCTGTTCCGGTGCGGCGAATTCGAGTTTGACTTTTTGCTTTCTACCAAAACTCACGCGCTTGATGGCGTGGAGCGTTCCTTTTTTCGCGTCACCGACGACGAGCCACCAAGCCTCCTCCTTGCGACCGGGATAATTCGGCGCGTACACCGGACCGAGCTCGCCTTCGATGTCGCGATCGAGATTGACAACCATCTCGACGGCATCACCCGCAGTGACGTCATCGGGATCGACGACGTCAAACGCGACTTCAATGCTCGGATACCGGTTGGCTGCTTCCGCAACCTCTTCGAGTTGACCATCGCTAATTTGAAGGAGTTCGCGCCGCGCGTCGTCCTCCATGTCAATCAAGTCGTACACGCTTTCGATACCGGCGGCGTCGCACTTTTGACCCGTCTCCCTGGAGATGTGCGGAAGTTGCATCACGGCTGGATCCTTATCCCACATGCCTTGCACAATCATCTGCGAGAGTTCCATCGCCGCAATGGCGGGACCGAGCCATCCGTTTGATGAAATCACATCCACCATGGCTTGGAGCAACCTGGTGGCGTCGGGCAAAATCTTTTGAAGATCCTGCACAAAGTCTGCGTGCAGCGCAGTGCGGCTAAAGTACGCTTGCATCAAAGCAGCCACCTTGACATGCGGATCGGTCACCTTGTTGCTCGACAACGTGATCGGGGAGTGGTTGAGAATGCGCCTGAGCATCTCGGCTTCGCCCGGTCGCACGGCGAACGTCTCGAATTCAGTCGCTCCGGCGACGATTTCAAGCAAACCCTTGAGCTTTGTCTTCGCAGTGAGAGACGCGGCAAAGAGTTCAATCGTCGTGTACGTGATGTAATAGTACGCCGAAATCATACCGAGGTTGAGCGGGGCGCAGTCCATTTCATCTTCAATGCTGATGCACTTGCTCGCCTCGAGGTCGCCCAGAGTCGTCTCCACGAGCTCAGAGAGCGCGTCGGAAAGGTGACGATGCGAAACACCTGTGAGGTTGTAATAGTTCGGGTTCTGGGTCAAGCGTCGGTAATAGAAGCTCCAAGTGATGTAGTCGACAGCGTCTTGCTTGGTTTCGATGGTGCGTGTGACAATCTCAGCCACCATTGGATCGTGCAAGAAGTGATCGAGGTGCGACTCGACGGGGAACGGCTCAAACAAGAACTTCTTGTAGTACTCCTTTCTCGGCGCGTGGCAGAGAAGCAAGCACACGCCTGCATCATCGATGCCCGGTCGAGAGGCGCGCCCCATCATCTGTAACAAATCGGTCACGGGGTAATCCGCCGCACCCGCGCCGCCGGCGTCATAGTACTGCGTGCCCATGATGACGACGAGCTTACACGGCGTCGTGAGACCCCACGCCAGCGGTGCCGTGGCGACGAGCACAGACGCGCCGCCGACTGCGAAAACCTTTTCAACAACCTTTCGCTCCTTGTCGCTCATCGCTTCGTGAATGAGAGCGACGCCGAACGTGAGCGCGTGACGAACAGAGGCGTCTGAAATCTGAGCCAAATACGGCTCGAGCACTTCTTCCTCAACTTGAGAAAACTTGTTCGGCTCTCCCTCTGCAGCGGCGAAGCCGAGGAGGTCGAGAGCAGCGAGCTTCGCGTGCTTGCGCGTCGGAACAAACACGATGGCGGGCTCAGACTTGCGGCAGTGGTTGGCAATCGCACCGTACACTGGACGAGCCATCGCTTGCATTCGCGCCTCGAAGTTGATAATGTCAACACCTTGGAAGTGAATTTCGAGCGGAACCGGTCGCACACCAGGCGAAAAGTTGAACAAGCTGTGGGAACCAGCGCCTATCCACTCGCCGAGATCGCGGGCGTTCGCTAGAGACGTGCAAAGACCAAGAACGCGCACCGGGTTCTTCAATTGGCTAGACATGTAGCGCATGCGCGAGACGACAACTTCAATCGTCGGGCCCATGGAACCACCGATGAGTTGGAGCTCGTCGGCGATAAACAAGGACACAGTCTGTATGTTCTTGCGCTGCTTCCAGCGGCGGCTGAGGACATCCCATTGCTGCGGAGTGGTGATGATGATTTGACCCTTCTCGAGCAACTTGAGATCCGCCGTCGTCTCTCCAGTGAGCTTGGTGACGGCGACGCCTATGTCTCCGAAACGAGCACTCCAGTCATCAAAGCGTTCATCAGCGAGAGTCGCAGTTGGCGCCATGTAAACGACACGTCCACCGCGCTCCGAGGTGAGCGCGCGCATGGTGGCGAACTCGGCGCAAACTGTCTTGCCGCTGCCGGTGGGCGCGCCGACGAGGGCGTTTTCATCTGTATTGTACAAACATTGGAACACTTGCGTCTGGATCGGATTGAAGACGTTGAAACGTCCTGCGTACAACTTGTCGAATCCATCAGCCTTGAGAGCGCTCACCGGGAGCGGCTGCAAATCGAGCAACTCGGTCGGTGGCGGGTTCTTCTCAGGCAGCATCAAGTGCTTGAAGGACACTGGAATGACGGTGTCGCTTCCCAACCAATTGTCGCTGATAACTCGGATGAAGTACTGCGGCGGGAGAGGATCTAAAAGTGGCACAGTGAATGACACCCCGTGTTCTTCCTCGGCGTTATGCGCCTTCAGAAGGAAGTACTCGTGGTGAAGGATACCTTCGCCGTCGTTATCTTCAACGATGATCCAGAAACCTTGGACGTAGCCGTGAACGACTTCATCCCAGATAAAGTCTGGCTGCAAGCTGAGATCCACCTTGAGGACGGAGCGCGTGATTGGTTGCACGTGCGCCGAAAGCTCCAATCTGGGAACCTGATGAATGAAACGATGTAACGCCTTGCTAAATTTTGGTAATCGAACCAATTCACCAACTTCTTGGCTGCTCAAATCGTAATAACGGTCCCAGCTCAAATCCTTGCGCTCAATCTTCTGCAACACATCCATCGGGATGGCTGAGAACTGTCTGAGAGGAGTCTGCGACGCCCACGTTCGGCGCGCGCACATCTTGCACAATGCCAAGGACTTCTCCGCGAGTTGAGCCCAGCCCTTCTTCAAGACAATCTCGAAAATGCATCGTAAGATACGGCCGGCGCTTTGCGTCACATACACCATGTCCGCCATGAGGGCGAAACCATCGAGGCGCATGTTGCTAATGTACGCCTGAAGAAGAATGTTGATTTTCGCCGTCGGTTCCTCGATGGACTCTTTCACGGGAATGGGCACCCGCTCAGCCAACTTTGCGAGTTCCATCTTCTCTTCTTGACGCACGCTAATGTACTTGAATTCCTCGGCGAGAGAAAAGAGTCTACAGAGCTCAATGTCTCCCATCGTCGGCTTCAAGTGCTGGTTGAACGCCATGAGCGTACCATGCGAGACGTAGTACGTCGACGCAATACGGCCCAAATCGGTGCCTTGTAAGACACCACTTCTTCTATCGTAACGAATCAACCCGCTCTTGTCTAACTGAGCGGCGGCAGTGTGAATCAAGTCTGCTCTTCGCTGCTCGAGCAAAGGATCGTCTTCGACAGCGTCAATGGAGACGCCGTACAAGGTTGGATTCCGAAGCATGCGGACAAACAAATACGTGTAACCTAACCAAATGACCGCGTCGCGGACATTTTGCACCGACCCGAGAATGATTTCTGCGTTCAGCGCATCCGCCAACTGCTTGACAAACTGCGATTCAATCGGCAACTGCTGGTTGAACAACGACAAATAGTACTGCAGCTCAGAGTGTTGCGTGATGATGATACCTTCACCAAATGTATCGAATTGCGGACGACCGGCGCGACCCATCATTTGCATGACATCTTGAAAGCTAAGCTCGTCCCACCCACCCTTTTCTGGGTTGTACACTTGCGTGCCCTTGATGATGACAGTGTGCGCCGGCAAGTTGACACCCCACGCGAGAGTGGCTGTCGATACGAGCACTTGCACGTGTCCGTCACCGAAAAGCTCTTCGACGAGAGTACGGTCGGCGCGGTTCATACCGGCGTGGTGAATCGCGAAACCATAAGGAAGCAAGTCTCTAAGTTCAGAGCTCTTCACGGTTTCAGCCTCTGTGGTCAAAATCTCGCGGCTCGCCGAGTCATCTCTCATCAACTTGCCAAGAGTTTCATTCTCCATCGCGAGATCTCTGAGCGCCTTTGCTGTCTTTGCCGTATCCTTGCGGCTGTGGACGAAGACGAGTACCTGGCTCTTACCCGCGCTTTCCATGACCTTTTCATAGCAAATTTCATTCATGAGTTGCATCCGCTGCAAGGGCTTCTTCACAGTTACGCCAATGTACTGCTGTTGCAGAGGACACGGACGGAAAGAGTTATCAAACACGTGCAAACCCTTCTCCGGGTTGACGCGCATGAAGGTGGCGACGTCTTCAAAGTTTGGCAGTGTGGCTGACAAGCCAACGAGGCGCACCATTTCTTGCGTCGATTCAACTTGTCGGACAGTTCTAGCGATGATTGATTCGAGCACTGGACCACGATCGTCATGGAGCAAGTGCACTTCATCGATAATCAACAGCTTGACAAGCTGCGTGTACACGCGATCGCCAGACTTGCGCGTGATGATATCCCACTTTTCCGGAGTCGTCACGATGATTTGCGTAGCCTCAATTTCCGCTTTGCTCAGAGACACGTCGCCTGTGAGTTCTCGAACCTTGATGCCAAACGTCTTCAAGCGGTTGCTCAAATTGCCGACGATTTCGGAGACGAGCGCCTTCATCGGCGCAACGTAAACAATCTTGAACGCAGAAGTGTCTATGCTGCCGTCTCTACGACGATGCAGACCAACTTCGTGCAAAATCGTGAGCATCGCCACGTTTGTCTTACCCGCACCCGTCGGCGCGCAAAGAAGCATATTCTCCGGCGACAACAAAGCGCACTCATACACGCGGCTCTGAACGCGGTTCAAAGACTTCATACCAGAAAACGCTGGCTGCGCCCACTCGGGCAATTCCTCGATTGGTCTGAGAGTTTCGTCGTCGTTGAAGGGCTTGGGCTTGAGCGCGGGAATGTGCACCTCCTCATAACCCTTCTTCGTCGTTCGGAACGACCCAGGCGGAAGCTCGCAACGCTTGTTGCTCATAAAGTGGGAACCTTGCGTAAACGCCAACGCATCGAGCTCTAAAAGTTGACGACCGGCTGCTGCCGCACCGTGCTCTTGCGAGCGCATGTCTGCGACTTCGCTGCGGAGTTTTCTCGCCTCCTCGCGAATCTTCTGCTCCGTCGCCGTTTGACGATCGCGCGCCGACGCGCGAGTCGCACGCATGGTCGCTAAGATGTCAGCCGTCGCTGGTTCAGCCTTCATCTGTTCTTCAATGTCAGCTGTCTCCTCTGGACTCGCCGAGCGCGCCAACTTGGTGCACCAAAAAATCTTCAGACGGTTCTTCAACAGCACCTTGATGAGGTCAAACTTGTCGTAATCGAGAAGCGAAACGAGCGCGTTTTCGCACTCGCGATCGTCGCTCGACGCGAGCTCGGCAAACACCTCTTCGGAGAGCTTCAAACTCTCAGCGGCGTCGGAATCCGTAAAGCCAAAAGCCTTTGAAATCGCGCGTTGCAACCAGTGCGCGTCGATATCCGTCGGGTTGAGCCCGTGCTCGGCGTTCGGTGCGTATTCCCCATCACCATCCATCATGCCCCCGACAGCCGCAGCCTGCACTTCGTCATCATCTTCGTCATTATCGGACGCATCGAGAACTTCATCCACGTCAGAGTCTTCTTCCTCCTCTTCTTCAAACTCCACCGCGACGCCGATGTCGTCGTCGAGCTCTTCGCCCGCCCCGTCGGCGCCTTCGTCGGCAATGGAGAAATCCGTGATGAGCTTTCCAATCGCCGTGAGCTGTGCAAACTTCTCAGAAGTCATGGAACCCATGAGCGCTTCGACATCCTTTTGTTTTTCGCGGTCCGTCTTACCCTCCTCCTTGAGCGCCGCCAAAACCTCATCCGCCGCGCCTCGCATGACGTCGGCGGGCTGATCCCCAAAAACGCCTTGAAGTACGCTCAACAGCCCTTCATACGCCGCTCTCGTCTCCCGCGTCTTTGGTTTATACAACCCACTCTCCGCTCCCGTCAGCACCGACGCCGACGCCCGTCCACCGCGTCCTCCTCTCTTCCCTCCAAACTCATCCGCCGCGATTTCATCCGCCTCTCCTCGTCCGCGCTTCTCCGCTCGTCGCTTCTCCGCCTTGCGTCTCCTCTCTTCAAAATCCTCCGTCATCCCAGCTCGCGCGCGATCCCCGAACTGTTTCCCATCAATCTTCCCTTGTAACGATTCCGGTTGTCCCGTCGGTTCATCTCTCGGTCGTCCTCTTCGGTCGCTCTCGAGCACCAAGGACGCGTTCTGTTCGCGGTCGCGGTCGCTTTCGAGTCAGTCGCGCGTTCGCTCCATTCAGTAGTCTCTTTCCTCGGGTTTCCGCTATTCCATTCTTCCCGCGCGGCGCGCACGACGCGCGTAAATAACCAACGCCCGATGTGCACCCATCCGACTCGACGCAAACCCGTCTCGTTGACGCCGTCGTCGACGCGAACGCGCGCGCGTTCCACGCAGATGCCGCCCGACGGCGCACCGCACCGGTGGTGGATCGAAAAGTTTGAAATCGCGTCGCCTTCGCCTCGCGTCGCCTTCGCATCGGGTCACACCGAAATTCGCACGACGCAGATCACGCACCGCTTTGTATTCGTACTGTCTGTACCGCGCCGCGGCTTCCGCACCGCCATCGCGTCCGCCGACACCCATGGGACGTGACGACGCGGACTGAGGGATGTCTCGCGCCCGCGCCGACCCGCGGTCCCACGCTTTACATTTACATAGTAAACGATACATTCGCCTGTATATACACTACACAGTATTGATAAATGTGATGCTTTCCTCCGTTTCTCTCTGCGTGATAGTAAAAATACTACACATAATACGATAGTACGTATTAGGGTTTGGTTAGGGTTTACAAATGGAGCACACTTTTGAAAAACGTGACGACCGACGACCGACGACAGAGGACGGCGCCGCCGCGGCCGCGGCCGACGACGATTCGCGGCGATGACGACCGCGGCGACGTTGCTGAGGGGATTAGATCGACGCGCGCGTCGGTCGGTCGTGGGTTTGGGCGACGACGAGAGCGACGACGAGGGTGAGGGTACCGCCGCGGTGGGAAGAGACGTTCTAGGCGCCGGGCAACGCCGAGGCGCGGGCGACGCCGACGGGCGCCGACGCGCGGCGTGCGCGAGACACGCGTTCGGGGATGTCGATTGGCGGTCGCGGTGTGCGCGGGGTGCGATGACGTCGACGTCGACGTCGAGCGGTGTGGCTGAGTCGTCGTACGTCGAGCGTTTGCGAGCGAGCGCGACGTTTGCGGCGGGCGCGACGACGAGGCTGATGTGCGCGGCGTTCGGCGCGCACGGATCGATATCGAGGGTGAACGCGCGATTGACATCGACGCGGAGGATACGGGACGAGGCGAGGCGAGCCAAGGCGATGGGTGAGATTCGTGGGAACTGCAAGTGGGCGTGGGCGAAGGAGAGCGCGTGTCAGGGCGCGTTGGCGACGCGCGCCGAACGATACGAAGAGGCGGAGAAGTGTTTCGAGCAAGCGATTGGTTTGGACCCGAAACACGTGCGGGCGTACGTCGGGCGAGGGGCGTGTTACGCGAATCAGCGCAAGTACGCGGCGGCTTTGAAGGATTTTGAGCGGGCATTGGAGATTGCTCCCGATGACGCGCGAGCGACATCATATAAAGCCGCCGTGGTGGAAAAAATGGAAAAGGTGTCCCGTTCGAGGAATGATTGGTCCACGCGAGGCGGGTGTGAGGCTCGGAAAGAAGACGTGGATAGTCTGCGCGCGCGCGTGCTCAATCCGGCGCGCGGGTTGGAGGCGCTGCGTCGAGGAGAGATGGCGAACAAGTCGTATGATTTGGAGCTCGGCGACGACGACGAAGAAGACAAGGATCGACGAAGCGATGGGAAGAGGAGGCGACACAAGGCGAAACGTCGTAAGAAAGATCATAATAGCAATAGACGCGGTCGAAGCGACCACCGATCGAGTCGAAAGTCGAGTAAGAGGTCTCGTCGCGACGTGTCATCGTCCAGCTCTTCCTCTTACAGTTCGCCCGCGAGGAAGTAGGCGTCTTACAGTTGGCTTACTTTCTCGCAACGCCTCGGTTACAGTAGAATGATTAGCGATTAAAGAATACTAAAAGAATAGCTATAGCGTACGAATAACTCTTTTGCTGGTGCAGCGTCGGAACTATACTGTCGTCACCGATAGCCGACGCTCCGACGACAACTCGTCACGTCATTTTACGATTTTGTACAAGAAACAATCGAGCTTCCACTTGCTCTGCGGCTGCGCCAACGCGGCGTATCCACCATCGTAAGGCTGAAACACCCAGTCCGCTGGAAACTGTTTGCTCATGATAATTACGCGAGTACCGTTTCGACACTCCGCGGCGAGTTTCCGACCCGTCGCGTCCAAGAGCTCAGGCGTGAAACAGGTCGCGTGAATATACACCACATCCGCCCGAGACACGTCGAACGCCAACAAATTCCCTTCCACGAGCGTGATTTCGCAATCCTTCCCCGCGGTTTCCGCCTTGACCGCCTCGAACGCTTCCAACGCCCGTCGCGCCTCGTTGTGCAACTCTGGTAACAACTCCACGCCGCGCGACCGATCGAACATCCCAGTCAACGCCGCCGCGACGCACATTTTCCCCATCCCCGACCCTAAATCTACAAACTCCAACCCTCCATCTCCCGCCGACGACGACGACGCCGAAGACGCCGGCGGCGCGCACCGCCTGAGTACCGCCGTCGCGGCGTCAAACTCGAGCTCGCCGTAAAACCACTCGTCGCCTCGCGTCCGCTCGGGCGCCGCCGCGTGCGACGCCTCGGCGATATCTAGCGCCGCGTCGCGATCCACACCCCTAAACGCGACGTCGTACGCCCACCGCCCGTCGTCGGAACCACCCCGTGCGCGCGCGACGCGACGGTGAGGACACGGACCAACCACTCCTTCCCATCGTCCGCGTCGTGCTCCTCGTCGCGCCGTGACCGACGAACGCCGCCAAATCCACGACGGCGACGACGGCGACGACGCATCAACGGCGACGACTCGCCCTGACGTCGACGCGCGCGAAACCGTCGCCATCGCGATGCGTTCGCGCGTCGAAATGCCGCGTCGCGCGCGTGGAATGTGTCCATCCCTTTGGAACTTTGACGAGTCATGACTCGTCAAACGGAGACTGAAAAACCAAAAACCAAAAACCAAAGCGACAAACGTCTTCACACGACGACGCGACGCGCGCGCTCGTCGTCGAAACCCTTCGGCGGAACCATGCCGGGCGAACGACGCGAACGCTCCGTCGATGATTCTCGATCGCCGACGAGGCGTCGATCGCGCCGACGGAGCGGAAGCGACGACCGCGGGCGCGGTGAAGGTGATTCTCGGCGGCGGCGAGACGATGCGGATCGAAGACGCACCGAGGGTGATGACGACGACGACGACGGAAGACGTGAGGATGGGGAAGTGCGCGATGTGACGGTGACGGCGAAGGAGACGGTGACGGTTGACGCGACGCAGCGACCGACGAGAACGGGTGGAACGTACGTCCCGCCGTTCAAGTTGGCGCAGATGATGCGCGAGACGCGAGACAAGTCGAGCGTCGAGTATCAAAGAATGTCCTGGGACGCGTTAAAAAAGAGCATCAACGGCTTGGTGAACAAGGTGAACGCGTCCAACGTGCAACACATTGTCCCAGAGTTGTTTCGGGAGAATTTAGTGCGTGGACGGGGGTTGTTTGCGAGGAGCGTGATGAAGAGTCAAATGGCGAGTCCGCAGTTTTCGGGGATTTTCGCGGCGCTCGTGGCGGTGGTGAATACAAAGTTTCCGGAAATTGGTGAGCTCGTCATCAAGAGGTGCATCTTACAGTTTCGACGGGCGTATAAGAGAAACGATAAGCCGGTTTGCGTCGCGGCGACGAGGTTTTTGGCGGCGCTCATCAATCAACAGGTGCGTGTTTCGACCGACTGGAGGGCGTTTGTTTTGCTTTTTTTCTTTTCGGACGTGCGACTCACTCGGAGTGCGTGACAAAGGATGAATTATGATTACGCAACACTCACTGATTCCCGTGAGGAACAAAATCATATACGAGCTTTTTAACACTGATGTCAACGCGCGACGCGCTCTATCGAATCGAATGCGCGTATGAAAAGGTGGTGCGGATGACTGACCAACTGATTTTAATTTTCTCCTCGTTTGTCTCGCAGCTTGTTCACGAATTATTGGCGTTGGAACTTTTAACGGTTTTGCTCAGCACGCCGACGGACGATAGCGTGGAGGTTGCGATCGCTTTCGTCAAGGAGTGTGGTTTCACGCTCCAAGAGCTCACCCCTCAAGGTTTGCACGGGATTTTTGAACGCTTCAGAGGGATTTTGCACGAGGGCGAAATCGACAAGCGCGTGCAATTCATGATTGAGGGTCTGTTTGCGTTTAGAAAGGGTGGGTTTGAGGGCAAGAAGGGCGTGCCCGAGGAGTTGGATTTGGTTGATGAAGACGATCAAGTCGTACACGAGATCGGTTTGGATGACGAAATGCAGGCGCAAGCGGGCCTGGACGTGTTCAAGGAGGATCCAGAGTTCGAGGAAAACGAGAGAAAGTATGACGATATTCGCAAGGAAATTCTCGGTGAGTCGAGCTCGAGCTCGAGCGACAGCGACAGCGATAGCGACAGCTCGAGTTCATCTTCTAGCCACGGCGCAGGCGCTGGCGCAGTTGCTGAACCGGCGCAGGCTGGAGGCAAGATGGAAATCGCCGACATGACGGAGACCAACTTGGTCAACCTTCGTCGTACCATTTACCTTACCATCATGTCTTCGCTCGACTTCGAGGAAGCCGGTCACAAGTTGATGAAGATGAACATTCCCCCGGGCGCTGAAGTCGAGCTGTGTACGATGCTCGTCGAATGCTGCTCCCAGGAGCGAACGTATCTTCGCTACTACGGCTTGCTCGCTCAACGCTTTTGCTTTATTAACAAGGTGTACGCCCAACTTTTCGACGAAGTCTTCATGAAGCAGTATAGCACGATTCATAGGCTTGAGACGAACAAGTTGCGCAACGTGGCCAAGTTTTTTGCGCATCTCCTATCTACGGATGCGATGTCCTGGACTTGCTTGGCTTACATTCAATTGACAGAGGAGGCGACGACGTCAAGTTCAAGAATTTTCATCAAAATTCTCTTCCAAGAGCTCGCCGAATCTCTCGGTCTCAAGCAATTGAACGCAAAAATGCAAGACCCCGAAATGCGCGAGTACTTTCAAGGCGTCATGCCAAAGGATGAACCGAGGAACACGAGATTTAGCATCAACTTTTTCACCTCAATTTCGTTGGGCGCGCTCACGGATGACATGCGAGAGTGGCTCAAGACTGCGCCAAAAACTGCACCGAAGCGCGCGAGGTCCGACTCTTCGAGTTCTAGTAGCAGCTCTAGTAGCAGCTCTAGTAGCGGCTCTAGTAGCAGTTCCAGTAGCAGTGGCTCGAGTTCGAGATCGTATTCGAGTACCTCTCGTTCGTATTCGAGCTCGTCCAGCTACAGCAGCAGTAGCTCGAGTTCGTCTCGTTCTCGCTCGCGCTCGCGCGACAGACGCCGTAAGCGTTCCAGACGCTGAGTTGCCACACGTAGAACTATTCGTTTACTAGTATAATCAAACAATTACACGGAATAGGATTGAAACATGACACGCCTCTCACGCGCTCCGTCGTGGCTTTTCTTTTCTACTTTTTGCTCCCCCTTCTCGCGCTGCCAAGCCTCACTCCACGCCGTGGCGCCGGTCGTAGGGCCGGGTCGATGAAATTTAGCCTAAAAAATGTTAGCAAGCGTCAAAACCGTCTCGCCGAGCACAAGGCCGCGGAAGCGCGCAAGCGAGCTCTAGAGGATGAACGGATGAATGAGCTCCTTCGCGACGGTTTCGGTGAGCTCGAAGCCGCGGACGACGGCGTAACGTTCGTCCGTGGAGGCGTGACGACGCAAATGGACGAATCGACGGCGGGCGACGCCGCGCTGCGCGTCGGTGATGTTTACAAACCGAAGAATTTGACGTCCGAGAAGAAGCGCGTCCGAGAAGAAGCGCTTGCAGAGACGCCGGCGTCGGTTAAAGATGTTGACGAGTGCGAGGAGGCGCGACGAGGCGAAGGAAAGAGAAAGGTGCGCGCTCTGGATATGATGCTGGAAGAATTCGCGGCGCGAGACGCGGCGAGACGCGCACGTGCAGATGATGCGACTGAGACGCCGGCGTTGGGATACCAGCCGGCGGTCACCGTCGGGTCCGCGAGCACAAACATACGAGTCACTCCGCTTCCGCCCGAAGTAACTGAAAGCGACGTCGCCCATGCGTTTGATATTTATGGACCGATAGCGAGCGTGAAGATTTGGTTACCGAGGGACGGGACGTCGACGCAGAATAGTGGATACGTGTGCTTCATGTCACGAACGAGTGCTGAACGTGCCGTGGCGGAGATGCACGACGGTCAGCTGTTCGGTAGCGTCATCGACGTCGAGATTAGTAAACCGCTGCGTCTACCATTTTGCCACGCGTGGCCATTGGACGTTGACTCTGTCGAAGCTGAACGCGTGTTGAACAGCGTCGTCGTCGACGTCTTGCGCGAGCGGGTAATCCCAGCGTTACCGGCGACGGATGAAACATCCCACATGCCGGACGTGGTGGTCACCATTCCAGAGGATGAATCCTTGCGCCGCCGTATCGACATTGTCGCGACGTATGTCGCGGAGGACGGACGCGAATTCGAGGAAGTGCTCAAGACCAGAGAGAGGGACAATCCAGAATTTGAGTTCTTGTTTGACGCGACGAGCAACGCTCATGCGTATTACGTCTGGCGCGTTTTTGCCTTCGCGCAAGGTGACGGTCTCGCGTCTTGGCGCGAAAGCCCCTTCGTGATGTCCGTCGACGGTCCGCGTTGGGTACCACCGCCCGCGCCGAAGGACAATCCTGAGATTAACAAATTGCTCCGAACGTCCAAAGCATCGACGAAGCTCATTGCCAAGGATAGGGAACTTTTGATGGACATTTTGCGCCACCTCACCGTGAAGCGCGAAGACATCCAGGACGCCATGGAGTTTGCCGTGGAGCGATCAGAGTGCTCCGCGGACGTCGTCGACGTCATCACAGCATCATTGTTGGGTGACGCCACGCCACGCCGATTGAAAATCGCACGTCTCTACGTTGTGTCAGATTTGCTCCACAACTGCGGCGCGCCGGTAAAAGGCGTCCAGTCGTATCGATCGCACTTCATACGAACGCTTCCATACGTGTTCGCACACTTGGAAAAGTACCTCTCGTCGCTCGCGTCCAAGAATGCCCGCGAGGCGTTCAAGCGAGACGTCCAATCCGTGTTGGCTGCGTGGAAGAGCTGGTCGATGTTTGCCGACGAATTCATCCAAGGCTTGGAGTACACGTTTCTTTGCGGCGATGTGAGAGAGCTCACGCTCACTCGCGCCGACGCCGAGTGCATCAAACGCAAACTCGCAGATTTACCGGACGAAGCGTGTCGAGCCGAATGCCGAGCTCGCGGACTCGTATCCGAAGACGACGATTACCGCGCGCGCCTCGAACGTCTCGAGCAATCCCTCGTCTATCACGGCGCGAACGAATAGAAACGAATACAGAAAGTAGTAACGCAACGTGCAGATAGTTCTAACGGTAGTACCACTCCACACACGTGCGCGCGCCGCCATTCAACGGTAAAGTAACACATTCCATCAAACTGACGCTGAAAAGCCATCTCGGACCCTCCCTCATCGTCCCTCCTTCATTGCACGTCGCACTTCATGATCGCCACCGCGTCCGCCACCCCGGTGCTTCCGCGCCACCGGCGTCACCACGGTGTCAACGCCGGTGCCACGCGCCCGTCGTCCATCCTCGTCCGCGCCGCGCGCGTCATTAACCCGGTAGAAGAGTCCACCGAGTACACCCTCGAGCTCACCACTGAAGAAGCTCGAAAGTGTCTCAAATTCGACGCCCTCATCGTCGGTGACAACGAGCGCGCCATCTTCGTCTCCGCCGTCGCCCGCGAATCTGACGTCGAACGAGCGGGCGTCGTCCCGGGACAGCGCCTGCGCGCGCTGACGAACCCGGTGGATAAAACAAAACTGTGGATTGTGAGCGACGCCGAACGGTTAGCCTTTGTCAAGGATGCGATTCGAAGCACGCGGCAGGAAAACATTACGTTGGTGCTGGAGAAGGAGGTGTCGGTGACGCAAGCGATGGTGGAAGAAGCGATGAGCGACGAAGAACGGGAGGAGCAAAAGGAGCGGGAGGAAAAGGCGAAGAGACGAAACGAGACACCCAGGAAGTTGGATAGAGACGGGAAGAAGATTGAGGATAGACCGGATTTGTACAGCGATAATTGGCAAGGGGATGAGTACGTCGGGAAAGGGTTTTGGAACGAACTCACCGTGGGACTGGCGGTGGCGATCGTGGTGCCGTTGGTGATCACTGTCGCGGCGACCGCGTCGAGGGGAGTGTTGTGGGATACGACGCGGTTTTAAACGTTATTGGGTAGTTGTGGTGTATTTAGCAACACGAGTGAGAGAGAGTTGACATTCATCATCGGTTCGACGCGCCGTACTTGGCAGACGGAATCGCCCCCTTTTCTTCAAACGCCTTGACGTCTTCTGGTGGCAGTCCCGTGCCCGTGACTTCGTTACCAACAGAGACCCAGTAATCGCGAAGGTTGTTTTTCCTCGCAAAAATTTCCAGATAGCGTCCACCCGGCACGAGCTCTTCAATCAATTCATAAATTTCCGTCGGTTTTTGAGATTGACCACGTCTCGGGGCGAAAATGATATCGCTTCCTATCGCCTTGTCTTTTAACCCAGGCGGGGCGTCCCCGCGTCGAGCCACCAAACACACCTCCTTTGCGTGTTGCAGATAAAAACCGTGCGACTTGGCCAAGCGTCTCGAATTCGTAACCTTGACCCACACGATTTCGTCCACGAATTCGTAGCCCCACTTTTTAAACTGGTTCAAACACCACTGGTACTTGGCGTTGATGACCCAAACGAACAACAACCCATTCTTCTGCAACATTGGCAGCGGTAAATCGGCGATATCTTGATCCGTCAACTGTGAGTACCCGAGCGAAACCCCTCTCGTGGGATTAGCCGTGGCCAACTGCCATGGCGGGTCCATCATGATGACGTCGAACTGTTCGTGTTCGTACATTTTACTCCAATCATACGTCGTCACGTTGGCGTGCACGGGAATACACTGCGGCGGAACCATCCACTCCCTCGGATCAATCTCATCCACAGCCGCAGCCATGGCTTCGGCGTCCTCTTCGTTCGTCTTGTCGCCCTCGCCGCCCTCGACGTCCCCGCTCCCTGATGTTGCACCCGCCCCCGCCTCCCCGCCTCGTCGCTCCTCGGTGTACTCGAATACATCCGTCCCCTTTGGCTCGATTCCTTTTCGCGCGATTTCCAGTTTTAAATCCCTCGCCAACGCGCGCAATTCATCGACAACCGTCGTCAAGTTGGTTTCATCTGCGATCGGCGCATCCAAATCGTAATCATCCTTCCCGTACGGCGTCTCGTACCGCTTCAGCGTTTCCTTGGCCCGCGTGATTAACTCCGTATCCTTCGTCACCGAATTCGTCGTCGTCTTCGCAACCGCCATGGCGCTCGCGAGTAACCGGGCGTATCGATGAAACGCTGATCCGTCTGCGCAACACGAACACGAATCTGGTGCAGATTCGTCGATGCGTTTACAATAAAACGACGACGACGACGAAGTCAGCGTAGACGGTTCGTCGATGATGATGCCTCGAAGAGTGTTACGGCGATCGATTCGCTTCGCGTTCGAAAAAGTTACGCCCGCGTCGAGGTGTGAGGAACGAAGGAACTGGCGGGCGGAGCATCTTTTTTTTCAAATTTTCAAACGCGCCTGTCGCTGCGTCGGCAAACTAGTCGCGCTTATCGTCCTGTTCTGATTCGGATTCTTCGTCTATGCCGACGTCCCGGGCAAACTTTTCAATGTTTTTACTGACGTGGTTGAACCCGCCGGCGACGCCGCGGTCTTTAACGGCGTTTGTGAAATCTTTGAAATCATTGGCGAAACCGCGTTCGAGCGCCTTGGCTCGAGCGGCGGCTTGGGCGAAGAAACCGCCGCCACCCGTCGCCGGTTTAATAGATGGTGGTTCGGATGACGGGGCGTCTAGCGGTACGCGGCGGGTTGAGCCGGAAGGAGGTGGCGTAGACGTCGCGTTCGTCGTCGGCGACGCCGTCGTGATTTTGCTAGTGTCGCCGACAGAATTTCGAGGACTCGACGGCGGATCCATGACTTGCGAAGGCGGCGGCGACACTTCCATGGAGACGCGAGAGGGCGTCGGTGTGGGTGAAATCAGAGACTCGTCAAAGGATGGGAGGTTCTGATCTGTGGACTTTGGAGGCGGTGGCGACGCCGGATCGGTCGGGGTATCGGTTCCCGACGTCGCGACAGGCGAAGTCGGGAGAGAGAGCGTCGGCGCCAATCTAGTCTGTCTGGCGTCCTCGTCGTCCTCGTCGCCATCTTCTTCATCGGATCGATCCGCGTTCCCGAGCGCCTGTTCGAGCGTGAGCTCGGGAGCATCGAGATACGGACGAAGCTCTTTCCAAGGCTCGGCGACGCAATTCGGAAGCAAGAGCTGCGAGTGGAGATCGGCGACAAAGAGGTTTCGCAAAAATTGCGAAACTTTGGATGCGATGCCCTCGTGAGAGATGCCAGCCTCGCCGAGTTCGGGGATAATGTCGAGCTCAATGTCTGGTTCCTTGATCAACCCCCACCAGAGTCTATCCCCTGGTGGAGGCGGGATCCAGATTCGCATGACGCCTTGACACTTTTTCAGCGTGAGCTTGAAGCGAAGCGGCGTCGCGCTCAGCGTATCGGAGAGCGACGCGACAACTTTCGCCGCCTCGCGAGCCGCCATGCTGCGAATGCTAGAGAGACTTCGCGCGATGTCGTCCAATCCCGATTTCTTTTGCGACGCCGCCTCGTTTTCCATATCCTGCGCGTATTTCGACAGATCGACTCGCGTCTGCACCGTCATGGTTGCCTTGCCGATGTATTCGACGTCGAGCTCCAACGCTTGAGAGTACCCTCGTCCAGGCATGTCGGCACCGTCCCACGGCGCGCTCGACGACGCTAAAGACGGCACGCGAGCGCTAATGAATTGAGGCACCGTCGTACCGAAATCTATGTGCGTGATTTCAAAGGCACCGACAAACTTCGGAGTGCCCGGCGCGTTGTTGAGCTTGTTGACGAGCTTCTCGGTTTGCTCCGTCTGCCAACGCTCGTCTCTAAACATGTCAAAGAGCAATCTCGAACCGAGCGCGTTGATCGCCGCTCCCGCTGCACCGGCACCGGCGCTCACCGTACCTTTGGATTTCGCATCACGACGCATCGATTCGTCTCTGTAGCTCTTGACGGCTTGCGTGTACGCCGTAAACTCTTCCATCTCCGCGCGAATCGCGTCCGTCGCGCCATCCGTCGACGAATTGAGTCGACGACAACACGAGAGAAGAGACACGAACCACGCCTCTTTCGCTGGGCCAGACATGGCGAACAGCCACACCGTTCGCGCGCCGTCGCGCACCGCCTCGCATCCCGAATCGCTCCGAAGGACGAGCGGCGTCGATTTGTGCCATCGAAGCTCCTCTGGCTTGTCCACGCCGGGAAATCGCGTGAGATACACCGAGCACCCTTTAAGGTTGATCTTCTCCACCACCTCCCCTCCTCGCTCGAGAGAGAGGTTCAAAACCCCATCCGCCGTCAACCTCACGAACCTCTTCGCCCCGTTCGAGCTCGACAACTTCACCCTTGGGTTCGGTTCGCCGAGAGTCAACCAACCGGAGTACGTCGACGCTGACTCCTTCGACCTCGACCCCGACGCCGCATCTTCGCTCCCCCGTCGCGTCGCGTCCCGCACCGCACCGTTGATAGCATCACCCCCACCACACACAAATTCCCGTCTCGCCTCGTCATCCTCCGCGCGCTTCTCCGCCTCTCGCTCGGCGTTCGCGATTACCGCTCTGCGCACCGCCGCGATTTGCAACGCCAACACCCCGCACGCCCCGCACGCCATCCCGTACCCGAACGACCCACTCGAATCCCCGCTCGAGGTAAACATCCACTGCCCAATCGTCGCCGCCACCGCCCCGATCGCCGCGTACGTCCACGGCGCGCGTCGTCCGTCATCAACGTCTTTGCAATTCGCATTCACTAGCGTCAACTCGGCACCAGAACGTGATGTCACCTTCACGTCGTCATCCGGTCCAGACATCACCGAGGTCTCCATCGACGCTCTAGAGCAAACCGAAACCGAACGCAGCGAACGGGTTCGTCGCGTCGTATCGACGCCCCCGACGACGACGACGACCGACGACGATGAATGACGATTCGATTCGGTTCGATCTGCTGTCGTCGCAACTACCTTCAATGTCCAAACCCTACATACTGTTTAAACATACAAGGGGTTGAAAAGTGAGACTCTCACTATGAGAGTACGTCTGATGTCGAGGTTTGCCCACGCCCGCGCGTATCGTTAGAGAGCGCCGGACGCCGGACGCCGGACGCCGTGCGCGCGCGTGCATTGATCGTGATACGTCGTGTTTCATCGCGCCGTTGTTCGCTCGCTCGCTTCGTGTATACGACGGGTAAAGCGAGGGAAAAGCTTCTGCTCAACGAACACAAACGGACCAAAAAAGTAAAGTCAACGAGAGTACGATGAAGCGCGGCGCCGGTGCCGGTGGCGTCGGAACGTCGATCGCTCGACACCCGCACACGCTCACTGCGTTGGCGTGTGGGTCGATCACGCTGGCGGTGGTGACGAACGCGTTTCGGTCGGATGCGGGTGCGGTGAGAGATTTCAGCGAGGGCGTGCGGCGCGGCGTCTTTGGCGCAATGGGTTCGTACGTGGCATACAGCGCGTTGCAAGGACCGGCGACGCACATGACGCGACCGCACGCGGCGGTGTGGAAGATGGCTCACGGGACATTCATCGTTTACCTCATGGCGCTGGTTGTTTTGGTGTTTCAGACGCCGGAAGGGGCGCAAAAGTTGTTGAAATTTTTTTGGAGCGACTTGGGCGTGCCGCTGGCGACGAGAAGTTACGGCGGGGATTGTCGGATTTACGTCCCCGGTCACAGGTCTGGATCGTTCGGGATTGTGTACGAGACGTTGTTCGATGAGTTCACGCTCGCACACATCTTGGGTTGGTACGGAAAGGCGATCGCGATTCGTGATTGGAAGCTTCTGTGGGCGTATTCCATCGCGTTTGAGCTGTGCGAGCTCACGTTTGAACACTGGCAGCCAAACTTCAACGAGTGCTGGTGGGACATGTGGGTGTGGGACGTCCTCGTGTGTAACTTGGCCGGAATCGTCGCTGGTATGGCGACCGTCAAGTTTTTACAAGGTAAAATGTACGACTGGAGCGGTAAAGCGTCCACCAAGGCGCATCGCGAGCCGCGCACTGTCAAGGGCGCTTTCAAGCGCGTCGTGATGATATTTACCCCGGCGAGCGTCGAACATTACACCTGGCGTCCGACGGACTCCCCGGCGAGGTTCATGAAGTGCGCCTTCCTCGTATTTTGCGGTTTGGTCTTTGACCTTAACCTCTTCTTCATGAAGTACGTCTTGCACGTGCCACCATCGCATCCGTTTTGCCTCGGTCGTCTCGCGATTTGGTTCGCCATGTCCAACATTGCCATTCGAGAATATTACGTCTTCATCGAGTCGGATAGTGTATCAACGGCAAAGCTCGGACCGAACGCATGGCTCGCGCTCGCCGTGCTCGTCGTTGAAATCCTCGTCGTTGTCAAGAATGGACACGGCAAGTTCACCAACCCGTGGCCGCGTCACGTTCTCTTGGCGTGGGCCATCGTCTTCGTCGGCACGACCTCGTACCTCATCGCCTGGCAACGCCGCTTAAACCAAAGTACGAGCGCTGGCAAGGGTAAGGGTAAGGGAACGGGTAAGGGAAAAAAGGCATCGACAATCGCAGTCAAGTCAAGCTCTTCTTCCGCGGGACGTTCTTCCAGTAGAAAATCAAAGAGAAAGTGACGTCTTTCGCCGATTTCACGCATCCTTCCATTTATTCTACGCAACCCACACATTCTTATAATACAAACATGACGCTATAGTTTCTAGGTCATCTCTTCTTCGAGCACGCGCAAGATTTCATCCGTCCCTTCTCGATTCATCGCCGATACGGCGAACACTGGAGCGTTGACTCTCTTCCTGAGCGCTGCTAGCGTTCGAGACGTGTTCGGTAGATCCGTCTTTGTTCCGACCACGATCGATTGGCGGTTCGAGAGACCCGGAAGGTACTCTTCGAGTTCGCGCTGGAGCGTCACGAGCGCGTCCCAGGGCTTGACGCCGTCCGCGCTGGAGAGATCGACGACGTACACGAGAACCGAGCATCGCTCGATGTGTCGAAGGAAATTGTGACCGAGACCCTTGTTTTCGTGCGCACCCTTGATGATGCCCGGAATATCGGCGACGGTCACTTTATCACCGAAAGCCGTCGAAACCGCGCCGAGCTGCGGTTGCATCGTCGTGAAAGCGTAAGAGCCGACGCGAGGCGTGGCGTTGGAAAGCGCTCGTAAAAGCGTGCTCTTTCCCGCGTTTGGCAATCCGACGAGTCCAATGTCGGCGACCGACTTGAGCTCTAAAACAAACTTAGCTTCTTCACCATCCAAACCAGCCTCGCGCGTTCCAGCCTCTTTACCGACTGGCATTCTCTTGTTACCCTTGCCTCCTCGACCGCCTCGCGCCACGACGCACGTCTGCCCGCGCTCTGTCAAATCAGCCAACATTTGCCAGCTCCCTCGGCTCAAACCCCGCGGTCTCGTCCACGCCTCGCCGGCGGTCGCCTGTTCCGAGGAAACCTCTTCCTGCGCGGCATCTTCTGCGTCGTGATCGATCGGCGATTCGCTTCCCCATTTGCTAAAATCTACGTCAAACGTCTCCACCGAGTCCTCGTCAGGCTCCTCCAGCTCCTTCCAAACCATCGTCCCTAGCGGCACACGAATCTCCGCATCTTTACCTCGACTCCCAATACGCCCATTGCTCCCTCCCGCTCCACCTTGTCCGCCTCGAACGAGATTTTTCACGTCCCCGAGCGCCTTGGTTCTCTCGCACGCGACGACGACGACGTCACCTCCTCGTCCGCCGTCTCCCCCATCCGCCCCTCTCCTCCGCCTCGACCCACCATCCATCGCGAACGACACGCACCCACCACCTCCGCGTCCTGCCTGCACGCGCACGCGTCGCCGGTCGACGTACGCCTTGTCCTTGACGCGCTCGAACGGTTGAGAGACGTCGTCAAAGTCGTCCGACGAGAGACCCAAAGCGCGCATGATTTCTTCCCCATGCGGTTCGATATCCGTCGAGAAAGCCGCGACGCAATGGGAATGAGACGGTGCGGACACCGCTCGATGTTTCGTCATCGCACACAGCGCCGCGCGGAGCGCGCGACGCGACATGGCTGGTCCAACTGTCTTTCAGAGTAAAAAAGTGAAGTGCAGTTCGCGCGCGTTAACGTTAACGACGGATCAGCGATGGATACCGCGACGGAAACCAAAGAAGGATGGAATGAATGTGTATTAGAGCAATGGTGGATGATTAGTCGCGAGCGATTCTACCCGACGCCGTGCGGCGGAGCGACCGTTTTCTTTCGAGCCTGACGCCCTCTGTGAATTCGCGATGGACGCGATGAATGACTGAAACGGCGTTGGAGAACGCCGTCGTGAGAGCGATGAAGTGACGACGCGCGCGGACTTCAGCCCCGCTCACGGGCGATGCCGTCGTTGCGATGCGCATGATGCTGTGCGTGCGGTCCATGCGGTAGCCAAAGTACCCGAATGAGACGCGCGGCCAGAATTTTTGGACGCGGTCGCCCATTTGATGAAACATGACTGTCATGGCGACGAACCGTTGAAGCGACGCGATTCGCGCTTCATAGAGCTTCATGCTAAACTCTTGCGATTCCACGAGCGTGTACGTCTTCACCTTTTTCGGAGCGCTGCGTCGAATGGCTTGCCCAAAGTACTCTTCGGACGACGCCTCGACCATGAGCAAGCCTTCCTCGTTGCGCGGATCCCGCTCTAAAATGTTGAGCATGTCCATCTCTGGAAGGTTCATCACTTCGCAAAACTCTTCAAAGTCCAGTTCACCGCTTCCATCGACGTCTGCGTCGCGGAAGAGCTTTGAAATTTGTGCGTCGGTCAAAGAACTGTCAACTTTTTTGTAAGCTTTGATAAACTCGTTGAGGCACAACGCGCCGTCGCCGTTGACGTCAATCTCGTTGAAGACGGCGCGTAAAGCATCCGTGTTGCGAGACGCGTTCAACGCAGCTTCAGTGAGCAAAGACACGGCGTTGCGCTGCGAAAGCTTGTGAATGGAGAGTTCGACGGACTCTTCGTGGTAACTCGAGTAGAGCCCGAGCAGTGCACCCGGTGACCTGCCATCCAAATTCTTTTCGCCCTCGCGTTCTTGCACCAACTTTTCGCATAAGTACAACGGACGATGACGGTTTAAGAAGATGCCTCGCTTAGAAAGCGGAAGCTTGAACGGCGAGTGTCCGATTGTCACGGATTCGCACGTGCCACCGACGCTCTGAATACTGCTCGCCTGGCTCAGCGAGAGCGAAGCTGTCGCCTCTGACGATGTGAGCGCCGACAATCGACCGTCCGGACGTCCGACCAAGAGCAAAGCGCCTCTGACAACGCGATGCGTGTGCCTATGCACGAGATGATCGTTCGGGTTCCCACTCAACACGTTAATGCCCGCCGCGGAGTACGAACACGCAAAAATCTTGGATAAAAACGCATCCGCAGCCTGCGCGACCCACGGAATGTCACCGATGACGACTGTGCGACCCGTCATCCGATGAAGGACGTCACGTCCTTGCAGCAGACGAATGAGCGTAATATTGATTTGCGGGAGGAACAGGTAAATCAACGCGTCAAAAAAGCGAGTGAGATAGAATGCCCACGTCGCGGCTAAGCCGCAAGCGGTGGCGATACCGGTGATGAGTGGGTAACCGGCTGTCACCGTGCCGATGATGTACAAGGCTGATAATATCCACCCTTTTACTCCTTCCAAAACGTGGTCCGCCCAGACGTCGCCAGAGCGACGAAGATCGCTCTCCACGGCGGAATACGTCTTCTTACCATCAGAAGTAGTACCGACAATTTCCTCGAGAGCAGCGATGTTCATTTGGTTGCACCGCTCGAGCTCTGCCAAATCGTGCTTTGATATCACCGCTCCGGTGTACTTGCGGAAATCGGAATTGTCGAGTATCACCAACGACATGTGCATGAATATTTGTGTCAACAGTTGCTGAGTCGCCGCGACGCTCACCGAGCACGGCTCTGCGGGACGTACACCAACGTCCGTGCTAAAAATACGACTCGCGAAGAGCTCATTCGATTTGATTCCGCGGAGTTGCTTACCGATTTGGGTATCCCACTCGCTCGCGACGACGAAGATCGAGCTCGTCGAGCTTATTAAAAGATTGGAAGTCGCGAGCGGGGCGAAGGTCCCGCCGGAATGACTGACGATGATGACAAGTGAATCGGTAAAGTCGTCATTCTTCTTCGAGTGCGGGAATCCAACGGTGGGCACCGCGATGTCTTGGCCAAATAGTCCAAGCACCTTGTTGGAGCTTACCGCCTTGACGGCGAGTCTCGGAAATGCGGTTTGCAAGTCGGCCGCAAACTGTTCAGCCAACCAAAGAGAGACTTCACAACCCGTCACGACGACGTCCACGGATGTGTTTGACTTGCTCTGTGAGTCAACTTGGCGCTGCAAGCGCTTCTTCAGGCATCTCGCGAGGTTCCACGCCGTCAAACGATTGAGACTGATGGAAGCTTTCGGTTTGTTTCTCCAGTCTTCTTGCAAATTCCGCAAAACTTTGGGAATGTCCTGAATATCGGACAATACTAAATCGTCTTGATCCGGGAGCAACGGTTTGATGAATTCGTTTCCCTCGAGACGGGTCATTCTGTGGAATAATCCCGTATCGATCATGGCAGTTCCACTTCGCGACCCCAACGATTTCAACGAATGCGAGGCGTGCATCGGCGCTTCGAGCGACATTTTCCCTTCCCTAGCCAAAATAACGGTGACAGTTGAGCCCATCAACGGGTACTGCCCCAGATGTGAGTTTGGTAACGATACCGCTGGCGTCCTATCGGCACCCCAGTCGAGCAAGCAAATCTCGCCGTTTAGGTCGTCGAGATCAAGACGAATGGCAGCGTTGTCGTCGCCGTATGCGCCGCCGTGAACACTCGCGAGAACGTCGCCACCGGGCGTCGGAATCGACAGACCAGCCTTCACCGCAGCCTGCTCAGAACCGTAGCAAATCAAACCTTTTTTTGGGTAAAATGCGACGCTAATCGTTTGCCCTCGAGCCGCGAGGCAGAGCTGGCGTTGCGCGTCCAAGGAATTTGTCACCATCAAGCCAAACGATCCCTTTGCGTGCGTCAGAAACGTCTTCGTGACGAAGAGATTGTCGTTGTCAAAGAATGCATCGATCGTCGCTCGCACGAAATGCCGTTTACTCGCGCCCATTTCTTCGTCGATGTAATACTTCAAGCAATCGAGCGCACCGTCGGTAGACTGCTCGAAGGCGCTGAGAATTTTATCGGTGAGCAATTCGCGAGTATTCAATTTGAATCCCAAATCCCGCACTGTATGCGTACCTGACGCGAGTATTTCGTCTAACACGCGCTCGAAGCGTGTTCCAATCTCTTCAAACTTTGCGAGAGTCGGAATCGGTGCGTCGCGCGACGCATCGCTAGTTTTCAACGCGAAACACACGGCGTATCTTGCCGCGAGCGCAAAGCATCCCTGCGCACGCAGTAAATCAACTACGCCAGCAATCGCTGCCGAGTCCACCGCGCTCGGGGCATCGAATCCCGTGGCGAGCTTGAGCCAAACTTGAATTTCACCCAGCTCGTACCAGTGACCGTTGATTTGATAAAAGTCGAAATCGCCGTTGTGCGTGATGAAGTTTTCGACGTTGACGGATTCCGCGACCGGCGTCTTCTGATTCTGGCTGTACACACGACACATTTGCGGCGCCGACCATTGGTGTGGGTGAGTTCCGTCAAACGTCGCCTTACTCGTCGTCGCGAATCGCGTGTGTCCGGCGAAGATTCGAGTCACGTCTTGATTCCCCATGCGCTTACCGCCGCTCTCTCGTTCCGCTTTGGCTCTAACGAGCTTGCTTAGATCCGTACGCTTCATGTTCACCACTCTGCTCCGAGAGCCACGCAACGCGCGAACTTTATCACCCATTTTAGACTTTTGTTTACCGTCTTCGTTGAACGTGACGACGCCTCCGCTCTGTGCGCCGCGCATCATGGTTACGTAAACCATCTTCTCCAACACGTCAAACGCCCGAACGCCGTTTTCGCACTTTGCCCACGCCGCATTGATGAGAATGATCCCAAAGTTCCCACACAGCGCCGTCCCGAGACGTCGTGGCAACGCATCGAAGACATCTGTGCACAAGGCGTCGATCGCCGTGGCCCAAAATCCCACGCGGGCCGCCGACGAGACGCCCGCCGACGCCCCTTTAGTTCCTTTTCGTCCGCGCCGCCGAGCGGTTACCTCGACGAACACCACCAGAATCGCGCTCACCGCCGCGCCGGTCCATCGAACGCGCGCGAACGCCCACGGATCATCAATCTCGAGGTTCGTCCCACCCGCGGGGTCATCGAACGCGACGCTTCTGGACGCGAGCGCGCGCCAGAGACTGGTCGTTGCCGAAGTTTTCGAGACGAAACGCGCGCACGCGACGTGCGATAACTCGTGCACCGCGCCCGCGATGGCGTAAAACGCGACGGCGAGGGCGAGGGAGAACCCTTCGCGAGGTTTGGGGGACATCTTCGTCTGGCGCACCGAGCGCGTCGGGCGCGCGTGCGGGCGACTGACAATCGGGTGACGCTTCGAGCGCCAGCTGTCCTTTCGGATGCAGCTGAGCTGTCCTTTCGAATTCTATGTATGTGTAAACAGTGTATAAATGCTAGATGTCGACCGAGAGCCTCAGCATCCGCCGCTTCGACGAGTAGTAAAGAATTTCGAAAAGACGTCGGCGAGCGGCGCGGCAACTTTCGCGGCGGAAGTGGCAAAAACATCAGGCACGCGTTCGATACCGGCACCGCGAGCGAGCACGTCGACGTAGGACTTGAGTTCCATGACGTCGACGCGCGCCGAAGAGACTTCGTCCACGCGAGCGGATAGAAACGCCCAAGTGGAGCGGTAACTCTTGGATGAATCGGTGAGCATGTGAAGCTCGACGGCGGAATATATCGCCATGATCACGGCGCGGTCTGCATGCGAGCGAATAGCGTCCAAGGACTCTGGTAATACGTCGACTCGAGGCACGTCGGCGGCTTCGGCGATGAAATCAGCCAACGCTGCTCGACGGCGAAACGTCGCGGCGGCATAGTTGGGCGACGCGAGCGTCATGAGCGCTCCGGGCCAGGTTTCCAACTTGGGCGCAATCATTTCGACGCGTTTCCGAATCAACCACTTCATCCGCTCCTTTGAGTTCATACCCTTTAAAGCGTCGCTCTCGTCCACAACGGAGGCTTGAAACGCCGCGTCGAGCTCCTCCTCGTAATACCCCACCAACTCACCCGCGAGATCGCTCGATTTACCCTTCATCGACTCATCCGCGCGCACACACGACCGCATCGCCGGCGAGAGTTTCAAGTCTCGAAGCGCTGCATCGATCGCCGCATCTGTCCATCCGTGTTCGTTGACTCGTCGCAACGCCGCCCGAAGCACCCTCTCGCGAAGTATCGCCCTGTCGTTCGCATCCTCCTCTGCTCTCGAATCACCAGTTTCGTCGGTCGAATCATGAGACACCGACGTCGTCGCATCGTCGCCTTCCCCGCCCGTCGTCGCGCTCGCCGCGAATCCTCGCGTAACTCCTCGTCGCGCCGACGCCGACGCCCGCTCGATCGCCCCGCCGTCCGTTCGCCCCAACCCGTTCGCCCCATCGCCGCTCACTGCTTCGCCCCGCGCGCTTCTCCGCCGCCCCCCGTGAACGACAACACTCCGACCCCACTCGTTGCCACCATCAGCGCCACCGTCGCCCCTTGCGTGAGCACCCGCGCGCGCATCATCGCCTGCGACGCCTTCGCGTTCCCAGCTTTGAACGCCACGAATCCACCCGCTAAAACCGCCGCCGTGGCGCCGGCGCCGACGAGCACCCAGGGATTTCGCGAGCCTCGTCGTGTTGGTAGTATCTCTTCCGTCGTCGCCGCGAGTTCCTTCGGGTCTCGTCGGCGCGTCATTTTGTGCCGCGCGTGGCGGTTCGACGTCAGTGAGCGACGCCAGTCGAATCGACGACCGACGGATCGACGACCGCACGGCGACGGCGACGGCGACTCGACGACGAGAGGCAGATGTCGACCATCGGACGCGCGACAACGTCGCCATCGGTGGTATCCACCGCGCGACGATCTCGTCGCGCGTCGGCGTCGACGCGAAGGATGATGTTGATGATGATGATCAATCAAAAGCGTGGCGTCATCGTTCCACGAACGAGCGACGGAACGACGACGACGGACGACGCGGGCGATGACTCCGCGCGAATCGATAAAGTATCGAACGCGGAGGATAAGATTCGCAAGGCGCGGGAGTACGCCGCGGCGTTGGCCAAGGCCAAGGCGGATAAGGATGCAGAGAAGAAGAGCGACGACAAAGCCGAGTCGTCGTCGTCGTCGTCGGGAGGCGATAAAAAACCGGAAGAGTACGTCCCACCGGCGAAGAAAGAAGTGACGGTGTCGATTCTCACGAGGGACAACGAGTATAACCCCTTCGATGAGGACGAGAGCGTGGTGGGTTTTGAGACGGATGAGGCGGTGTATAAACCGAGCGTGTCGACGTGGGGCGTGTTTGAGCGACCGCCGGATATTTCAAAGGCGTACGGCGGCGGACGAACGATTCGAAAAGAGGACATCGAGGACGAGGCGGCGATCGCGGAGAGGAAAGCGAGAGTGGCGAAAAAGTTGGCAAAGTATCGAGAGGATGCCGGTATGCTGAGTGGGAACGATTACGACGCGGCGAGGAAGGATTTGGACGCGGCGAAGGACTTCGTCAAGAATGGTTTCATGCAGCAAGCGCTCGAGTTGCTCGAACCTTGGGCGATCGAAAAGGTGGGTCCGAAGACGGAGATTGGTGGACAGATTATATTTAATTACGCGATATGTCTGGATAACCTGCAGCGAAGAGATGAGGCGTTGAAGCAGTACCGAAGGTGCATCGGAAACCAGTACGGAACCGTGTCCAAGCAAGCGGATAGAATGGTTTGGGGCATGACGACGGCGTCGCGCAAGATGAAGGCTGATTTGTTCGACTACATGGATGCCGCCAAGCTCGACGCGTACGACGAATATCTCATCAAGATGGCGAACGAAAAGTTTGCGGGTGAGATTGATGAGGAAGAAGTGAAGGAACTGAACGCGCAAGCCGTCGCCACCATGGCGGTTTTGTTTGGCGCGCCGGCGCTCCTCTTCGCGTACCTCACCCTAGCGAATTAAAACTTTAGAATAGATGTAAAACGCAAAGAGCAGCAGCGAACAGCGGTGTTTATTTGATACGATGATAAGTACCGGTACTTAGTATGAATCCTTACAATACTACAATTGACTAAGTCTGACGATCGCAATCGTGCATGATTTTTTTTATCTGAGTTTGACTAAATCGAAACCACCGCGCCCGTCGCCGGCAATCTTCAACTCGGTGTTATGAAACTTGCGAAGCTCGAGTCTGTGAGCGATCGAAATCACAGTCGTCTTCGACCGGACGAGTTCTTCGTACAACTTCGACTCCTCGTCCGGGTTGATGGCGCTCGTCGCTTCGTCGAGGATGGCGTATCTCGGTGCGTGATAGTACAATCGCGCAAAGCCAATTCGTTGACGCTCGCCTCCAGAGAGCACGTCGTTCCATTCGAGGTGCCTCGTGTTCAATCCGACATTCATCGAACCGTCGACAAACTTGCCGAGACCCGCCATGATTAGACACTCCTTCACGCGGGAGTCGTCAACCTTTTCAGAGCGAGCGTCGTGCGGGTACACGACTTGGTCGCGAAGAGAACCTTGCAGCAAGTACGGTCGTTGCGGCAGCCACATCATGGAAGAGGCTCCACTCGGACGCAACACCGTGCCTTCCATCGGGGCCCAGAGTCCGGCGAGGACGCGGAGCAAAGACGTTTTCCCGCAGCCGTTCGGACCGGTGATCAACAAGTTGTTACCCGGGAAGATGGAGAGCGTCAAGTCCTTGACCAAGAGTCTCTGCGAACCGTTTGGTTCCGGAGCGCCGACGCTAATATTTTCAAAGACAATCGGAGCTTCCGGGTCGACGACCGCCGGCTTGGACGCTCGCTCTCTGCTCGCGCGCTTGTTTGCATCATCGAGCGTCCGGAACAGTTGGGACAAGCGGTGCGTGTAGCCGGCGAGCTCGTCGAGATTTTTGCCGAGGAGGAGCACTTCGGTGAACGCGCCTCCGCATCGAAGCATTAGCTCTTCGGTGGCGCGGAAAGACGAGATGCGTTCACCCTCCGTCGCGGCACCCTTCATCATGAACGGTACATGCACGAAGATGCTACCGACGAGCAAACCTTGGAATTTCGAAACGTTATCGGCAACACTCTTACGAATGCGCTGAAGTGCGTGCCAGCGCTGCGTCACAACCAAGTTGTCGAGACCTTCGTCCAAGATGTCAACCTCGCGTTTACCACCATCCAGGAGAGCGATTTCTTCCGCGTGTGCGATCAATCTCGAGTGCGTGTGACGGAAACCACCCTCGAGCGCGGCTTCTCTCGCCACCATCGGGCCGAGTCTCGGCGCGATGGATCGCAAGACGCCGGTGATGATGATTTGAGAAGCGAATAACGCCAGCGGCCTGGAGTAACCGAGCTCTTTTGCCGCCTCGGTGAGGCTGAGCGTGAATTCCAAGATTGGCTTGAATGAGTGCCCGTACAAGAAAGCCGTCTCCTTGGCAAAGGCATCGATATCCGCGACGATGCGCTGATCGACGTTGTCCAATCCGCCCTCGCGGAGCACCGCCGTCTTGTAAAAGTTGTTATTCTCCATGTACATCTTGTGCGCCTTCTTCGTCAACGCCGCCCTGAGCTCAATCGTAATCAGGCTTTCGGTGTAACGCAAACCGCTGTTCACCACGACGCCGCTCGCCATCCAACCGACGAAATTGAAAAACCAACGCACCCAAAACTTCCAACTCGCCGACGAGATAGCCTTGGTCAGGTAAAACGTATTCACCTTGTTCGCCCGCACCGTCAAAAGCGTGCGCATCACGAGAAGCGTAAACTGCGCCCCGAGAAGCTGAGCACCGCGACTCTTCGCACTCGGCGCCGCGACGCTTAACAAATACCCGAGCTCTCCCCAGAACTCCTTTCCAACCTTGACCGACCCGCGCGCGCCACCGCCGCTAGACCCGCCTCTTCCGCGTCCCTTTTTCCCAGTCGCCCCCTGCGTCGTCTCCCCGCTCGTCCCTTTCTCTTTCCCACTCAGATCCAACATCGTCGAGCACTCTTTCAGCGCCTTTTTCGCCCTAATCCGCCTCGACTTTTTCAAGCTCACCACCTCTTCGCACGCCAGCGTCCCGAAACCCACCACCGACGCCGCCAAAAACACCACGTACATCGCGTCCTCCCGCACGTGCATCACGTTCGTCGCCAACCCATCCGCCGCGTGCGTTTTCAACGCGTCCGCGACGACGCGCAGGCCCGAGACCAATCCCACCACCGGGGCATCGTTCACCGCCGCGATCGACGTCGTCGGTCGCGCCGTTCGCGTCCCCATCTGGATCGTTCGAATAACCAATCAATCAAATCAATCAAATCAAATCAGCCCGACGAGAACGGCGACCCCCGCGACGCGCCGATGTCAACGTCAACGCGCGAAAGAGAGAGAGAGAGAGAACGAAAGAGAGAGAGCGAACGACCGATCGGTCGATCCGTCGCCACCTCCGCGTCGGCGTCTGCGCGTCAGTCGTCAGTCGTTCCAACCATTTATGTACTCGATCGCAGCGACCGGTTGGTACACACACAGATACAGACACATACAGACAGGACTATCGCTACATGAAGTATGAACAAAAGGCACATAAAGAAGACTGAACCCATAGAAAATACAAGGTAAAAGTGTGTCTCACGACGGACGGAAAAGCGTCGTCGATGCGATGCGTCGTCAGAACGCGCCCGCCGCCGCCGCCGCCGATTGAACGAACGATCGACCGACCGACGGCGCACCGACGCGAAGGACCGCCGTCGTCGCGTGCGCGCGCGCGAACGAGGAGGAGCTGCACACGCGGAGACGGCGCCGGACGCGCGCGCGCAAAGGAAGGCGGCGCCGGGATGAACAAGTACGCGAGCGATGCGCCGCAGAGCGCGGATGCGTGCATCGGGGCGTGCGCCGAGGGATGGTTGAGCGAAGTGAGCCCGATGTGGCCGGGACAGTGCATGTCGCTGAAGATTGATGAAGAGTTGTTCCGGGGACGGAGCGATTTTCAGGATGTGTACGTGTTCAAGAACGAGGCGTACGGGAACGTGTTGGTGCTGGACGGGGTGATTCAGGCGACGGAGCGAGACGAGTTCGCGTACCAGGAGATGATTTCGCATTTGGCGTTGTGTGCGCTGAATCACGAACCGAAACGCGTGCTCGTGGTTGGAGGCGGTGATGGTGGGGTGCTGCGGGAGATCACGCGACACGGTGGGATTGAGAGAATCGAAATTGCGGAGATTGACGGCATGGTTATCGAAATGTCAAAGAAATTTTTGCCGACCATGGCGCTCGGATTTTCCGACCCGAGGGTCGAGGTGCACGTGTGCGATGGGATCAAGTACGTCGGGGATGCTGAAGAAGGGACGTACGACGCCATCATTGTCGATTCTTCCGATCCGATCGGGCCGGCGAGCGTCTTGTTTGAAGAGGCGTTTTTCAGAAAGATGCACCGCGCGCTCAAGCCGGGCGGCGTAGTGTGCACCCAAGCCGAGTGCGTGTGGTTGCACATCGATTTGATTGGTGATTTGGCGAAAATGTGCGCTGAAATCTTCCAAGGTGGCTCGATCAACTACGGTTACACCACGATTCCGACGTATCCTAGCGGTCAAATCGGCTTTATGTTGTGCAGCAAGCCGGCGGAGGATGGCTCGACGGTGGACTTTACCAAGCCAAAGCGCTTTCCGACGGCGGCCGCAGGGAGCACCTTGCCGCCGATGCGCTACTATAACGAGGGTATTCACAAGGCAGCGTTTGTTCTGCCCGAGTTTGCTCGCGCGGCGCTCGCCCCGCACCTCGTTCCAGGATCGAAGTGAGAGCGGGAATGTTACGTTTTGTTATCGTTTTGAGTCAGTCAGTTGCAAGTTTCAGTTGCGCGAGTCGACAGCCGCGAACCAGCACAGGTTTCAACGTTTCTCGCTACATTACAGCTCATTGTGAAAATATTTTATATTTGCATCATTATTCAAAAGACACATTCAACAATCATACAGGCTTCTGAAAGAGTATTTTACTTTCGCGCGCGCGTAAAGCGCTGCGCTGGCGTCGTGCTCTTCTTTGCGGGGAAGTGATCACTCACACGACGCGCGCGTTTCTTGTTCGACTTTAATCCAGCCGGGCTAATAACATCCAAATTGTCGAATCTAAGCTTCAACGGTGTCGCGTTGGGCGTGCACTCGTTCGCAGACGACGTCGTCGCTCGACGTCCCCCGTTTGGCTTAATCGGCGCCGCCAGCAGATTCTCCAACCTCGCCTCATCCGGCGGCGAACTCGCGAAACACGGCGTCCTCGGCGTCGTTTCCGTCAAGGGTGTCGTCCTCGCGCTCGTCATTGGCGTCGCGAACGCGAAATGTCCGGGCGTCGTCTCAAATCTATTTTCACCCTTGCCCGCCTTCGCCGATCTATCCTCCACCGCCGCGCCGCGTCCCGGGCTCAACGACCCCGCGCGCCGCGCCCCGGACGTCCGTCGTCCCATCGCCTGGTGTGATTCGTTACTGCTCTCGCCCATCCCGCACCCGAGAATGTTCGTGCTCGCTGATGCCCCGGACGACGTCGACGACCTTCGTCGCTCTCTCAACCAGTACTTGCTGCTTCTGCGCTCCGTGTCATCCGCCTCGATCGCATCCTCGAACGCGACGACGGCGTCAATCATCGCGCGCACTCGTTCGATTCGGTCGTCTCAATATTCTTCGTCCTCTAGAGCGATGCGTTCGGTCGATCGCTCGTCGTTCGTCAACGCGGTGTGTCGACGCGCGGGGTGATTGTAATCTAAAATCAAGATTTGGCGGGAAAAGCCGAGGCTGTTGTGTAGTTGTATGGACAAATAGTATATTACACGTCATCTCGGCGCTTTAGAGGTGGGCCAAGACGTCGTCGAGGAGGGATTTCTCGCCGATGCGAACCTCGAGCGCCATGGCGGCGCGTCGACGAAAGGTTGCGGAGGCGCTCGCGCGCGCGGCGAGGGTTGGGTCTTCGATTTCTGTCGCATCATCGCCGAGCACGGCGGCGAGTAGGCGTTCGTCGAGCTCCACCGACGTGTCAGAGTACTTTGCTCGTTCGGCACGAAGAGTTCTGACGATGATTTCTCTCGCGCGACGCTCAGAACGTTCGTCCAACGGTTCGTCGAGCGTGCGCGGGAGCGGATCGCCGGGTGAGAGCGCCAGCGCTCTCGCCGCCTTCCACATTTCTGGCTTGACGCACTGCAAACCAGAGAGCGCGGGTTTGTACACACCTCCGACGTTTGAAATCTCAAACGTGAGGCTCTTTCTGACGCCGTAAGCAGCAAAAACGTCGCTCGACTCGAGAAACGCGCGCGACTCTTCGCTCAGTGCGTCGTGTTCAGTCTTGAGACACACGTCCATGGCGTGCGATCCGCGTCCTCGTTCTCTCTCCCCGTGGTACACGAAACCAAACTCAAGCAGCGCGCCGCCAGAGGCGTGATCGGCGTAATCGTGAAATATTTGCTCACCCGCTTCGACGCCTCCGATACCGATGCGAAGTGTTACCCGCGACTTGCCCAAATCATTCTCTCCGTCGGGGTCGTCTTCATCCATTTCCACTTCGCACTTTTCTGCGTCTCTCGCCGAGTTGTACACATCGATCCCGGGTAAGAGAGCCATGCACTTCAAATCTGGAAGAACGAACGCACGCGCCATGACGGTGGCGTACGCCCAGCGAAAGTATTCTAAACTATACCGCTCGTCTCCGAAGACTTCTGGATCCGCTTCAGCCAATGCGGGAAACAACGCTTCGTATTCCCGGCGCACCAACGCCCGTCGAAACAGCGCCCGCTCCCGAAGCGCGCTCCCTTGCAGCAATTCCAATTCCTCGTCGCTCCACATCAACAACGAATCCACCTCTCCCGGTAAAGCGTCGTAATACGCTCTCCATCGCATTCCTTTCCCGCCCGCGCCTTGTCGCATCAAAGCCACCGCCAACGTCGACGTCGACGCGCTATCCAACGGAAACTCGTGCTCGCTCTCAATCACCCCGCTCAGCCTATCTAACCCACCAATTCTTTTCATCGCTCTCCCAACCTCTCCCAGCGCCCCGGTCTCGCGCAGCGCGTCTCTCGTCGTCAAAGCCAACGCGTCTCCGTCCGCTTTCGACCTCAGAGGCAACGAAAACGCCTCGGCGCCCTCATCCATGTCCCTCTTCGCCGTTCCCAGCGCCCCGAACCGTTCGCTCGTCGCAAACATCGTCGTTACATCGCACTCGACGCCGTGCGAGCGGAGCCAGGCGCAGAGGGCGCCGAGCGCGTACGCATCGCAGCGACGTTTCGACGGTCCGTACAGCACGGGTCGTGCTTTATTAGACATTTTCCGTGGTTTATATGGAGAAGGTGACGCGTCCGTCAGTGGTCTTCGAGCCGCCGACGACGGCGACGCCGATGACGACGACGACGCCGAGCGATGCGCCGAGCGTCGCGCCGCCAATCCATCACCGTCGGCGCTTCGGTGGTACCGGTGCCTCGCCGACCGCACCGCAGTTCGAGCGCACACTCGGTGCATCGACTCTCGACGCGTCGACGAGTGCGGCTTTCACGGCTCACGACGACGCCACTCCGCGACGACGACGAGGCGAGCGCCACGACGACGACGACGACGACGACGACGAAGGGACGAACGGAAATATGCGCGCGATCGCGTCGTGCGTCCGGCGACAACGATGGGCCGCGGCGGCGGCGAAGGATGCCTGCGTGATGGATGCGTGCGGGGTAAAGATGATGACGACGACGCGCCCCTCCTTCGTCGCGACCGGGTCGCGCGCGAACCGCGTCGTTGACGGCGCCGTCGGTGCGTTTGAGCGCGGGAAACAGACGTCGGCGGGTGGGGCGGGGAAACCCGAAGACGGCGACGACGACGCGGCGGTGGGTTCGCGCGCGGGTAACGCGAAGGGGAAGGCGAAGAAGGGCGAAGAAGAAGCCGGGAAGTCGTCGAGCGGAAGCGTGGACGTGGACGAGCTGCGTAAAAAAGCATCCGCGTCGTTCGCGACGTTCGGTAAAGCGGTTCGGGATGGTGCTGAGGCGAGCGGGGTGGATTTGGGTGCGCTGGATGAAGCGGCGAAGAAGGCGGCGAGAAGGGCGGCGTCGGCGGCGGAAAACGCGGCGCGCGCGGCCGGCGTGGACGAAAAGGCAAAGAAGAGCTGGTTGAGTCCGAGCGGGTTGGCATCCATGGCGGTGAATGCGGTCAAGGAGGAGTATCGTTTGGCGATGATGGATCCGGGAGACGCCGCGGCGGAGCGAAGAAGGGCGGCGGGGTACACGGACGCGCCGCCCGAGCCGTACGACGGAACCACGGCGGTGGCTGTGGCGGCTGAAGCGAAGCCTTCGGCGTTCAAAAAGGCGTGGAGTGGGGTCAAAGAAAAGCTCGGTATTACGAGTGTGTTCGATAAGATTGAAGGGTTGAAGCGATCGACTCCTTACGCCAAGGGGGCGGAGCTTGCCGAGGATTTGCGAGAGCGATGGGAAACGAGCGACTCGCCCATGGTGCATCGCATTCAGGATTTCCAAGAGTCGATGTTCACGGAGACTGAACAGGGCGAAGCGTACCGGCTCATTCGCCAGCTCGATCCGATGTTTAACATGAATGATTTCATCGCCGAGGTGCGACGGGACATTCCGAAGATTCTTGGCGCTTACCTCAAGGGCGACGTCGAGGCGCTGCAGCAAACCAATCTGTCGAGCGAAATGCTCGAGAGACTTTCCGGTCAGATGAACATGTGGAAGCACGAAGGACAGATGATTGACCCGCGCATCTTGGATCTGAGCGAGGTAGAGCTCATGGAGGTTCGTTTGATGGAAAATGAACCGCTCGTCGTCTTGACGTTTAGTTGCCAACAAATCAACTGCGTTCGCGATAAGACTGGGGCCATCGTCGAGGGCGGTGAAGACGATATTCAGTCCGTCCACTACTTGTGGGCCATGCAACTTACCGATAAAAAGTTCACGACTCCGGACGGGCGCGAATACAGCAAGCCAACCTGGCTTCTTCGCGAGCTCGTGCTGAGAGGAATGATGGCAGTCGCAGCGTAGTTTAGAGGGAAGAATGGGAGGAGGACTTGATCAATCAGTAATCGCCATCGTGCGGCAGTAGGCTTTATAATAGTGGATTTCTCTCAAACTTACATCGTCAAGTTGTGGTACAAAAATGGTCGTATATTCCAAGCACGCGGTCAACTTGTCTGTTATATTTTTGTTCTCTGGCGCGACGCGCGGCGCCTCGTATCCTCGACGAGATGATTTAAGCATCTTTTTCTTCGTCTAATCCGCGCTGATAACGAGCTTAAGAGCCAGCTTTTGTTCGATCTTCGTCGGTCGAACAGCGTGCACCAAAAAAGCGTCATCGTCCAAGCAGATACGTCGGTTAGAATGGTAAATTTTCTGGAACTGCGGTCGGAGTTGGCCCTTGGTTTGCGCGGACACCGTCTTCTTGAGCTGTTTGATGGAGGAGTTGTAAGGTACGGTGACGGACGCGTTCGCAATGTACGAGCTTTCATCCTTGTAGAGCTTGATGTCGCATTCAATCGGCGGCTTACGTTCCCAGTGTTGCGGCTCCGTGCGAACCTTCTTCGCCTTCTTTTCATCGGACGACTTCTTGTCCGCCTTTGGACGCTTCTTACTGGCAGCCGCCTTGGGCTTCTTCACCTTTGCTGACTCATCGAGCTCAACAGCCCCGTTCGCACGCAAACCATATCGACCGGGGGCAACCTTGACGAACGCAGCATCTTGAGAGATGCAAACGTTGATCGTCGTCTTCGGTTGCTTACACGCGGACCAATCACGAAGGCCAAGCCTTTGAGACGCTTCCACTATGTCAGCCAGCGACATGCCTTCTGGTCCGCTATCCTTCAACACTTGGAAAGCCACGCTCTTCGTGGTCTTACCGCTAAATCGCGCTTCCAACTCTTCCATCGATTCGTCAATCACGCGAACTTTCCCGCCCTTCTTTTTGCTACCCGCCGCTGGCTTTGCAGCCTTTGCCTTTTTCGCCGGCTTCTCCGGCGCCTTCAACCAAGTGAGCTCGCCTTCGGTGAGGTCGACTTCAGTCACGCCGTCGCTTCCCTTGGGCGCGTTATCCCACTTAACCGTGTGATGCTTGGAATCGTGATCGTACTTTTGCACGATGCCTTTGAATTCCTTATCCATCGCCGGCCAGTACAGGCTCAAGTACCAACCGATGGATTCCTCTGGCGACTTTGGTCCGTCTGCATTTTCAAAAACGCGCCGCGAGATCATTCGCGTACATTCAAATCCGTCAGTCTTTTCATCCATCTGCGCGCACGACGCGCGCGTTTTTCCTCGCACGCGTCTCCGATCACAACGCGTCTCGTCGTCGTTTCCCATCCGGCGCCTCTTTTCGCGCCCTCGACGACGCGCCCTGCGTGAAATCCGACGCAGAAATGTCTCGCCATTCGGTTCAAAATCTCAACGAAATTCCCCGTGGATTAATTTAATTCATTCAACGCGTCGCCCGGTCTCTCTCTCTCTCTCTCGCTCGCTCGCTCGCGCCCCACCACCGACCCCGAATCCATCATCCCACGTCGTCGTCGCCGTTCACCGTCCTCCTCCTCCTCGTCGTCGCCATTCACCGCACGCACCTGTCGTCATTTCGTCCGTTCGTTTTCTTTCCGTTGCCACTCCCGCTCGAGCGCGAATTCCACCCGTCGATTCGTCGTCGCCTTCGTCTCGTTCTCCGCGCGCTCGCGAGTCACACTCGCGCGACGGTTCGATGAAACGGTCCTCCCGGGCGGTATCCACCGGGGTCGAGGTGCGCGCGCGCGTGTGTCGCGCGTCCGTCCGTTCGTCCTTCCGTTCGTCCTTCCGTTCGTTCCTCCTTCCGTTCGCACGGACGTTTAAAAACCAAAAAAATAAAACCATCCACATACCCATCGGGTACATCTTAATATATAAAATCAGGGTTCGGCAATCATACCCTCGAGTGAGATTCGGACGCCCCCGACCCGTTCCCCTCGGTCATCGGTGATCCCGCGGGATCGGGTGAAAATATCGAAAACGGTAAGTGTTTCGGATCTTCGGTTAAATGTATGATATAGTATAGTTCTATGGTACCATACAGTGGTGGTTTTATATCTATGTAGTGCGTGTATTTATAGTTAGGGTTTAGAGACGGTGAAGGTCTGGTCTGGTCTCTGCTCGGTCTGGTCGGTCCGACGTCGCGACCGAGTCGTCGTCACACGCGCGCGGGTCGATCGTCGACTCGCGTCGGACGCGTCGAGGTTCGCGACCGATGACCCCGGCGACGGCCCTTCACCGGCGGGGTCTTCGTCGACTCTTCGCGTCGGCGTCGGCGTCGCGCGCGTCGGAACGATTCGGACGCTTTTTCGTTCGCGTCTCGTCCGCGACCGACGCCGACGCGCGAACGACGCGGGAGGATGAAGAGGGCGTCGACGACGTCGGCGACGACGCGCGTGGGGACGGTGGGAAGACGGCGACGACGACGACGCGCGCGACGACGCGGGAACGGATGCCGACGACGCACGCGTCGAGGTTCGCGGTGGATGAGCGCGGGGCGAGAGAGGCGATGCGGGCGTGGTTGGCGGCGTCGACGAGACGGCCGAGACGCGTGCGAGGGGTCGGTGGGGACGGCGAGCCGAGGTATCGGCCGGCGTACGCGCCGTATTGGGTGTTTGACGTCGACGCGGAGACGACGTACCGAGGGAGCGTGCAGGTGGAGGGGAACTGGATTCGGGCGGGCGCGACGCCGACGGTTAGGACGTTTGACGCGACGCGGAGCGAGAGTCAGGTGTGCGCGAATTTTACCCATCGGAGGGATTACGTGGACTCGCTCAGGCCCGGGGCGAGCGTAGATTTTAGCGATGCGTCGATGCTGTGGGAGGAGGTGCGGAGAGAAGCGCCGGCGAACGTGAAGATTGAGCCGTTTGAGATGCGAAGAAGCATGGCGTTGTCGCTCGCGACGGCTCGAATGCGAGACGCGACGAGATCGGAGGCGAAGAAGGAGCTCTTGGAAAAGTACAAGAATGCGACGGCGACGAGAGACGTCGTGGTTGAATTCACGACGCTCGGTCGGGTGGTTCGAGCGGTGTATCATCCCGTGTGGTACGTGAGCTTTTCGCACGGGTCGATCGTCGACGCGGAGACGAGTAAAATTATTCAACAACCGCGAGAAGCAGTCGTGTGCGGGGTGACGGGTAAGGTTTTGAGCGACGAGCTCTACTGCGAAACCAAGGCTCGCGCTGTGGCGTTCAGCGCGGTCGCTTTACCCGCCGCCGTGGCGGCGATGGCGTGGCCAGACAGCGCTCTGTTGTGGCTCGGTCAAGGCGGCGTCGGCGCCGTCGCCGCCGCGGCGAGCGCCGCGGTTGTCGCTCGCTCCATGCCAAAGATGGAACAAGCCAAAGTTGACGCCGAACGCGTGCGCGAAGAGGAGCGCGCGTTCGAGCGCGCGATGCGGTCGTCCGGGAACGTTGAATGGATGGATGAGAGCGTTCAAAGGTATCGCGACGACGCCGAATGGATTCGCTGGGCAGAACTAGACAAGCTCAACTGGGACCGCAGGCAGCGCCAAGCCTGGGCGTACAACATTTTAGAAACGCAAATATACCGTTGCAGAGAGAGACAAGAGATGCGACAGGAGATGGAGGAGCGCGCGCAGCAGGCGGACGAAGCGGAACGACGCCAGGCGGCGAAGGAGAAGCGCTGGGGCGCCGAATTTAAGCGCGAATCGACGCGCGCGCCCAGCGGTCGCCATCCCGGACACTCGCGCGACATTCACGGGTTTTACAAGGTATTGAGATTATCAGAGCGTCTCGGTCTCGCCACGGAAGAGGAAGTCAAGGCGGCTTACCGCGCCGTGGCGCTCGAAACCCACCCCGATAAGGTTGTCGGCGACGAAGCCGCTAAAAAGCGCGCCGCCGAGAGGTTCCAACTCGTACAAAAGGCGTACGCCACCCTGGGAGACAAAGAGGCCCGCGTGGCGTACGATAGAAAGTAGATTGATTTCGTCGTTCGATATCGACACCGCCCTTTAGGCGCTCGATGGAGGCGTCATTTGTAATGTTTAAACGTCGCGAGCCGCGAGAACGAAATCGCGCGCAAACCCGGCGCTCTCGTTCGCCTCACTCTCGGCCGCGTCACGACATGGCCGTCGCGACCTCGAGGTCGACGCGCCCATCGCCGACGCGAGATGCGAACGCGCGTTCGTCACCGCGTCGGTCATCTCTGAGCGCAGTCGTCGCGCGAAGGCGTGGACGCGACACCGCGACGCACGCAGCAGAGTCATCGTCATCGTCATCGTCATCTTCATCTTCCGTCGAAGCGACGACGTCTCGAGACTTATCCACCGAGCGAGCGGGTCCGTCGACGCCGGCGCCGACGTACTCGACGTCCCCGGTCGATCGCGCGCTGCGAACCGTCTTCGCGCGGAACATGGCGAGAGAGTTGGGGTTGGACGAGTCGACGTCGTCGGGAGAGTTTAGCGAAGTGAGAGACATGTGCCTGCGACTCGTGCGCGAGAGCTCGAGCGCGGAGGCGACGCGGGAGAGAGGACTTCGGATCTTGCGTTCGTGCGCCCCGGGGTGGTTTCCCAGGGCGTTCGCGGGGTTTTTAGCGGTGTTTCCGCGATGGTTCGCGGCGAGGCACGCCGCGGCGGTGACGCCGTTGTTGTTGCCGTGGTTGGTGGGCGACGCCGAAGTGAACGACGCGCCGGACGACGTCGTTCTCGATGACCCCGAAGGGGTACCGGCGAGCGTGTTCGCCGCGATGACGGGCGCGGCGAAGGAAAAGGCGGGGTACAAGCAAGGGGTGTTGCTGAAGCGGTGTCGGGTGCTGGAAGAAGCCGGTTGCGCCGCCGTCTGCGCCAACGTGTGCAAAATTCCGACGCAAAAGTTCTTCACCGAAGAGGTGGGATTACCGGTGACGCTCTCGCCCAACTACGAAACGTTCGAGTGTCAGTTTACGTACGGCGCGACGCCTCCGGCGATCGAGGACGACGAGGCGTTCAAGACGCCGTGTTTTCGTCAGTGTCCGGCGAGCTCGACGATGAAGGCTTCTTCGTGCGGAAAGACGCTCGACGACTCGCGCTCGGAGGAGGATTGATCGATCGACGCGTTTTTATGCTTGAGCGCGAACGCGGGCTTTAGCGCGCACGGTGATTTGGTTTAGGTTTTAGGTTATCAGTTGTTTGCCCCGTCGACTCATTTCTCTCGCGCGAATGTTTGTACCTACGACAAGTGACTCACCGCGCGTTCCCGCACACCTCGACGCATCGACGACACCGCGCATCATGCGAGTCGACTTCGCGATCGCGCTCTGCTTATTCGCCATCGCTCGCGCGACGCGCGCCGCGCCGATCGACCTCGATTTCACCGCGCCCATCCCCGTCGACGCGTCGATCCGCGTGCTCGCTGGAGAGGGATACGAATCGTCTCCAAAGGTGAAACGACCGCTCGTCGTCTATCTGCACGGCTTTTGCCTCGATGACGACGCGCAGCAGGCGATGGAGCTCTCGTCCACGCGCGCGCTTCCCGCGGTGCGCAATCGCGCCGGGTTCCCGCGCAGGCGGGCGCAAACGCTCGTGCAGACGGGACTCCGAGAAGCGGTGTTGGAGAAGGACTGGTTGTACGCCGCCGTGGCGGCGCCGCACACGACGACCGAGTGCGTCCTCTGTCACTTGCAGGAACGATCGCCCAACTCTCAAGATCGGCTCTTCAACGGTTGGATCACCGGGATACTGGAGCGGGATAGCCCGCAGTTTCAGTGTCGCGCGTGGGACGCGACTGACGCGGTGGCGAATCCGGAACGGGGCGGATCGGGCGACGACGTTCGATTCGTCGCCCAAGTCGTCGCCCAAGTCAAACGCAAGTTTGCCGTCGACGACGCGCGCGTGTTCGTCGTCGGCGTCGGTACCGGTGGTTTCATGGCCTCTCGTCTCGCGTGTGAACGCCCAGACTTGTTTCGAGGCGTCGTGAGCGTCGCCGGGGGCACGCACGCCGATTCGCGCAAATGCCGTCCATCCGGAGGCGCCGCCTCTGTGCTCTTCGCGCACGGCACGGATGATCACACCGTACCGATCGCGGGGGGTGAGAATTCCCGAGGCGTCGCTTTTCCATCGGCGAAAAGGTCGTTTGAAATCATGGGAGCCGCGATGGGATGCGACGGCGTCGTCGTGTCGTCAGACGCGTCGAGGCTTCCCGCCGAAGGCGGCGCGCCTGAAATCGTCGTCGAGCGCAACAAATACGGCGCGTGCAGAGACGGCGTGGACGTCGAACAGTGGCTCTTGAATGGCGTCGATCACTTTTTCGAGCGCGCGACGTCTGAAGAGTTATTCAGCGACATTGTCGACTGGATGTACGCGCGTTAAGTAAGCGGTAAGCCTTTGTGTATGATCTTACAACAACAACAACAACGATCACGTTTTCGCGGCGCCAGTGAGTCGCGCGCGTCTCACTATCATGCGGGCGACAGCGCGCGTTCGTCGTCAACCTCACATTCTTCATCGACTGCCGTCGAGCACGCCGTGCGAACGACTGAAATCTTAACCTCGTTGACTCGTCTCGAATCTGAATCCGTCACGGTGAGAGAAATCGAGCGTCTCGTCGATGAGTCAAACTCGAGTCCATCCGTCTCCCCCTCCTTGTCTCCCTCGTCTTCGCTGTCGGCGTCTTCGTCCACGACGACGTCAAATGTTTGACACAGCTGCGCTCCCTCTTCGGGAATGCACGCGAATAGATCGCACACCCAACCGCCGACGGTTTCGTACAATGGAGATTCTGGAATGTCGAGATGAAGTTCTTCGCTGAGCTTCCAAAGCGCCGCTCGCGTGTCCACGACGTACTCATTCGGCGCCACCTCTTGAATGAACGGAGTCTCATTCTTTTCATCTTCTTCAGAGTTCGCCTTGTTAATGTCCTCCTCGTCGTAAATCTCACCGACAATCTCCTCCATGCAATCCTCCAGCGTGGCGATACCCACCGTGCCGCCGAATTCATTCACCACGACGCACATGTGAGACTTGCGCGCCATGAGCTCGCGCAAGAGTTTACTCACCGACATGCTCTCAGGGACAAAGTACGTGTCTCGAAGCATGACGTCGCTCACTAAAATATCACGCAGCGGTTTGCTCTCGTCCGGTCGCAAGTCGTTGTCAATGTCGAGCTGCATCACCCTGTTCGCTCGGACAATGCCGACAATGTTGTCGACGCGGTCCTCCCACGCGGGCACGCGGCTATACTTGTGTTCAATCCACTCGTTACGAAACTCCTCGAGCGTTGCGTCGCTGCGCACGCCGTGTACTTGCACCAATGGTGTCATGACGTCCCGCACCACCGTTTCTTCGAGGTCGAGCACGTTTTGAATCATATCCTTCTCCGAGCTCTCCACTTCGCCAGACTTTGTCGCCCCGGCGAGGACGAGTTTGAGCTCCTCTTCGCTTACAAAGGGCTCCGCCGTTGCTTTGAGCCCGAGCAAGGCGAACATGCCGTTCACGAGGAGTTGAAAAATTCTACCCACTGGATAGATGAAAAATGATAGCCAATACACCGGCTTGGCGACTAATCGCGCCACCGACACGGCGTGCTGCACCGCCACGCTCTTGGGCGCGATTTCGCAAAACAACAGCGTTCCCACCGTCAACCCAGCCGTCACCGCCGTCGTCGCCCCGTCGCCGTACGCGATGAGCGCCGCCTCCGTCACGATGGCGGTCGACATAATGGCTGCAACCGTCGTACCAATCAAAATTGTCGTCAAAAATCGCGTGATATCCTTACGCATGATGTGAAAGACGCTATCCGGCCCCTCCTGATCCGCGAGCTCCCTCACCTTCCAAGGATACAAAGTCGTGATTGACGTTTCCGCGAGCGAGAAAAAAGCCGAGGCGACGAGCAACGCCCCAGCGACGACGAGCATTCCGGGAATCTGCTCCATCTTATTCGGCGTCGCGACGGATTCCGCCGCCTTGGCCGCGGCGGCCCGGCTCGCTCGAGCCGTCGTCGCCGCTCCGACGGCCAACGCCGCGGCCACGAGCGCCGCGATGCGTCCCAAACGTCTCGCGCGCGCACCGTCGTCGTCGAAACCACGCGAGCTTTCCAATTCCCATCCACCCTTCTCTCTCGACGCGCGCGGCGTCTCACCGCCCACGCGACCGTTCGCCCGTTTGCCCGAGGACGACGACGCGTCGGCTCGAGCGTCTCTCGCGCGTCTCCCGGCGTCCTCACGCCTTCCCGCGCCCCGAACCGTCCCTCGCGCCGCTCCAATCGACGCGAAGACGTTCGCCCGCGTCGCCGTGTTTCCTCCTCTCGCGCGCGCGACGGCGCGTTTCCCACGCGTCGGCGCGCGCACTTTTCCCTTCAACCCTCGGACCGAGTCGACGTCACCGGTGGGACCAATCGTACGGCGAGGCCGCGGTTTCGCGCCCGGGCGGGCGACGCGCGACGCGACGGACGCGGCGGTGAGCATCGTCTTCGGTTCGCTCGTTCGCGCGCGTTGTTTCGCGCACGCGTCGACGTGTGCGGGCGGACGCGCGCATTGGGGTAGGGTTTGGGTATCCAGGCGCTCGCGCGCGTCGGTTCTAACTGTAACTACCCGCGCGTGACAACTCTAGAGTGATCGCTAACGCTACCCGCCGTCGTCCTCGGCGACACCGCGCTCTCGTTCGAGCTTTGTAGCCTCTCTCCGCGCGTGCACTTCCTCGGAGATTTCGTTGAGCGAGCGAAGCGCGGCGTCGTATCTCGCCTTGGCTTGGCGAACGGAGAGCTTGAGATCGGCGACGCGCGCGTCCGCGGCGGCGCACGCGTCCTCGCCGATAGCCTTGGCGCTAAAGTAAGGCGCGGCTTTCTTGACCGCCCCGCGACGTTCTTTTTCTAATCCCGTCGCTTCGGTCGTGGCTTGGACGGCGCGACGGGTATTGGAGGCGTGGACGCCGAGGGCGCGCTCCTTGACGGCGGCTGTTTCGGAGACGTCTCGCGCGGCGTCCGCGCACGCCTCCATGAGTTCGACGTCGGCGCGACCACTGCTGGCGAGTAAATCGCGCTCGAGCTCGTCGCTGCGTTGTTTCGCGCGCTCGTGGGCGTCGTGCGCCGCCTCGTACGCGCGCAAGGCTTCGATGGAGCGCGCTTGGTACATTTGCGCCAACGCGCGCTTGTGGAAATATGGCACCGCATCCAAGACGCTCGACGATAGTTTCTTCGATACCGCCGCCAAGCGTTCCCTCGCCTCCTTTTGCGTCCGCGTTCGGTCTCTCCTCGCGGCGTTTAAATCATTCTCTAGCGCGTTACACTCGGACATGGACTCGTTGAGCTCCTCGAGCGCGTCGCCCACACGCGGGTCCACTTCCTCCGCGAACTCCAAATCCGTATCCGCCTCGTACAGCGACGACGACCCCACCACCGCCGCCGCCGCTTCTTCTTCGTCCCCACACGTCGACTGACCCCCTGGTCTCCGCGTCCCATCGCTCCGCGAATCAACATCCGTGGCGCTCGTCGTCGTCGCCGCGTCGAAGCGCGCGCGCAAAAACGACTCCACCGTAAGTTCCGCCTCCCCATCGAGCGCATCCAGCGTCTCCCCGAGCGCGCGCGTCTCCGGCGTCATCAAACCTTCCGTCGGCGACGACTTGGCCGCGACCACCGTCGCCGCCGCCGACGGCGTCGTCGTCGTCAGCGGCGTCTCGTCAACAAATTTTCCTTCAACCGAATGCGCACAGTCACCATTCGTTCGCACATCCACCCCGTTTCCCACATCCCCAGCGTCGCCCATCGCGACGCGCGCCCCGTTTCCCGCACCCCCAGCGTCGTCTCCGCCCCCGCGTCGTCTCCGCGCCGACCGTCCGAACCGCCGCCCGCGCGTCGCCCGCCTGTGTCGCCCGATTGCCTTCGTCGATTCAAAACCATCGTGGCGTCGCTTCATCGATCACACTCTCCCGATCGAGCGTTTCCATCGATGCGAACGTCGAGATCAAGCTTGAAAACACTCGATCGCGAAGGCGTTCATCGATCAAGAGGTGCGACCGAAAGAGACCCTCGCGTCGTCGGCACATTTCGACGGACGACGCACCGACGATGACGCCGACGTCGTTTTCGATGGCGGCGAGTTCGACGCGCGCGATGTCGGCGCGACATCGCGCGACGGCATCGCCGCGTCCGAGGGCTTCGACGGCGAGGATGCGAGCGAGAGACGCGAAGACGAGGGCTATTCGAGACCCACAGCAGAGAGAGGCGTCCTCTGACGACGACGACGGCGACGCCGACGACGCCGGCGATGGCGATGGCGGACGACGACGAAGGCGGGACGCGACGTCGTCGAGCATCGATGCGTTGAGTAGCGTGCTCGGTGAATCGATCGATGAGGACGCGGCTGCGGCGGAGGAGGAAGTGAAGAGGCGAAGCGAAGAAAGGCTCGAGCGGCGCCGACGCGAGGACGAAGCGAAACGCGCGTTGCTCGAAGTAGCTTCGACGAATTCGACGATGAATAAAACGGCGAAGAGTGATGAAACGGAAGGGGAGACAGCCTCTACCGTGTCGCCCGAGGATAAACAACTGAGAGAGTTTTTATCGCTTCTCGTCGCCGTGGGTGGGGTGAAAGGCACCGTGGCAGTGGCCGTGGCCGCGGGGCTCGGATTGAGCCTGTTTTCGGGCGATGTCGGCTCGGTGGGCTTCGGTGAAGCCGCGTCGACGACGCCCCTCGCGAACGACCTGGCGTTGGGGCTCGCTTTGGCCGCCCCGACGGCGATTTTAGATGCCGTAGTGATGGGCGTCGATTGGACCCGAAGAGCCGAGGCGATGAACGAGCGAGCAGGCACGGAGGATGCCGACGGAGGATACGCGCTCGAGCGATATTACGAGCCTCTTTCGCGTTATCAGCAAGAAGAAACACTTGCGAACCCATGTCGAAGCATGCCGGCGTGGATGGATGCGAGCGTCGCGCTCGTCGGACGCGTCGCGGATGAAATGCTCGAACGCGGAGTGGTGCTCGGCATCGGCGCCAAATGGTTTACGGATCGTGCGGTCGAGGCGGGCGCAGAACCGTACGACGCGGCGACGCCAGCCAAAATGTTAGCCTTGGCGCTGGCGTACGGGGTTTTAGAATTACGTTTGCGACGGGCTGTGCGACGGACGCGGGTGCAAGCGTACCGCGTGGAGCGGGATAGAGTGACGGGCAAGCAAACGTTGGTGCCGGTGAACCAGGACGAGTTGAGCGGTGACCGAGGTGCGACGGGTCCGTTTTCGCGCGTCAAGGCGGCGTTCACAAAGAAGAAACCGACAGAAGACGCAAAGACGAGTGGTAAAACCGCGAAACCGGCGACCAAGTCTGAGGCGCAAGCGCTCGAGAACATCGTCCGCGGGAAGAGCGTCAAAGACAACCTCGACATCGGTCGAAGCCGTTTGCTCTTCGCGTCGCAATCCTTAGCCTTCATCGCGACGGGTAACCTATGCGCGCCGATATTTGGCGGTTACGTCACCGATGTCTTGTACATTGCGCACCAACGGGGCGCGATGCGACGCTTCATCCGCCGCGCGCTCGGACCCGACGCCCCAGAGTTGAACGCGCCGCCAGACTCGAATCTCATTCGCAAGGCGCAAGACTCAGCTTTCAAGGCGATGATTCGCCGCAAGAAAGAACGCATGGGCCGGGACGTCTTGGATGCCATGGAGCGAGACCCGAGCGTCTCGCGAGAAGTCAACGTCATGTTTCAAGACGTCGTTCGTCGCGCGAAGAGCGTGAAAAACCTGGACGAAACCGCCGCGGTGGACGAAGTCTTACTCTTCATCAACGACGCAACCAACGGCGACGAGAACGACGAAGACGCATCCGACCCGAACGATGCGTACGCACAAAAAATGCGTTCGGCGCTCGAAGCGTTTTCCGCGCAGCTCGACGCGTACGAATCAAACGCCGCCGCCGCCGCGGACGCCGCCAAACGAGAAGAAGAAGAAGAAGAAGAAGAAGAAGAAGAAGAAGAACGATGATTGACGACCGACGCGCGAGCGCACGGACGACGCGCAGTAGCCTTAATTATTCATAACCATCGTCACTCGCAGCGCGCGCGCATCACCGTCCCGCACCGCCCCCGCGTCGTCCGCGGCGCGCTTCTTCATCCACCGCCCGCGCTCGCCTTTTCGCTTTGGAACACCAATCGTCACAACGTCGAACCCCGTCGAACGCCGTCGCGCGGACGAAGAGAACGAACGCGCGAGGACGAACGAAGAGAACGAACGCGCGAGGACGATTGGAACGAAAACACTGAGACGACGACGAGGATTTGGACGACGATTTCGACGCGAGAAGGAGGGCGAAGCGAAGAGGCGCTCGAAGAAAGGAAACTTCTAGAAGAAGAAGAAGAAGGCCGCGAAGCGACACACCGCGACGCACCGCGACGGAACGAAGCGACGACGACCGAAGGACGTCGGAAAGAAGAGGAAAAGAAGCGAACGGAAGGCGACGCCTTTGAGAGCACGGTCGCGATGGATAAGGAAGAAGGAGTCGCGTTTGACGTGTCGCCGCCGCAAGATGGCGGTGTCATGAAGACGATCATCACCGAGGCACCCGCGAACGCGCCGTCGCCCGAAGCGAAAGACGTCGTCGAGGTGCACTACACGGGAACGCTCACGAACGGGGAAAAGTTTGACTCGAGCCGCGACCGCGGTGATCCGTTCACGTTTACGCTCGGAACGCACCAGGTGATCAACGCGTGGGACGTGGGCGTGGCGACCATGAAGGTTGGAGAGCGGGCAAAGTTTGAATGTAAAGCGGAATACGCCTACGGTGAGCGAGGGTCGCCGCCGAAGATTCCGCCGAATGCGACGTTGATTTTCGATGTCGAGTTGTTGTCGTTCAAGTCGCATCGGGATTTGAGTGGAGACGGCGGGGTGGTGAAGGAGGACGTGACGCCGGCGTCGGGATTCAGCGCGCCGACGGCGACGGATGAAGTGAGGATTACGTACGACGTCAAGGCGAAAGATGGAGAGACGGTGATTGTCGAGGAACAAACGGTGACGTGTGATGTCGCCAAGGCGCCCTGTGAAGGGGTTGGGATCGCACTTTTGCAGATGAAGAAGGGCGAAAAAGTGAGATTGACGTTGAGCGGGACGTACGCCAAGGGCTTGCCGGCTCCGGCGGATGCGGATGGAGCCGTCGTCACCCTCGCGCTCGATGCGATTCACACCGTCGAACCGCTCAGTGAGCACGAAGGGACGAAGAAGGTGCTCGAAGACGGAGAGGGTTACGAAAAGCCGAACGAGGGCGCCAAGTGCTCCATCGAGTACGAGCAACGCTCGGCGGACGGCACCGTCGTCAAGTCTGAAACTTTGGACATTGTCGTCGGCGATGAAAACGTCCCGGACGAGCTCGACGCGGCAATCATGATGATGAAGCTCAAGGAAAAAGCCTTGGTGCGTCTCGCCAATGGTACCGAGTACACGGTGAGCCTCAACGCTATGGAGCGCGCCAAGGAGCAATATTCGATGAACTCGGCTGAGAAGATTGAAGCCGCGGAAACGTACAAGGCGAGCGGTAACGACGCCTACAAGGGTGGCAAGTTTGCTCGTGCATCCAAAAAGTACGCAGCAGCGCTCAAGTTTGTCGAATTCGACTCTGGGTTCTCCGACGAGGAGAAGCAAGCTAGCAAAAAGTTGAAACTCAGCCTCAACCTGAACTCGGCCGCCGTCGCCATCAAGACAAAGTCCTGGACCGAAGCGCGCCAGGCGTCGCAAAAGGCGCTCGACATTGAGAGCTCGAACGAAAAAGCGCTCTACCGTTACGCCCAAGCGACGATGGAGATGCACGAGTACGACGAGTCTCGACGCAGCCTCAAGAAAATTTTGGAGCAAGACGAGTCGCACGCTGAAGCGCAGAGAATGATGAAGCGACTCAAGGCGCTCGAAGCGCACCAAGCCAAGAAGGATGCGAAAATCTTCGGCGGTATGTTTAGTAAGATTGATCTCTACGACAAGGCTGAGCTCGAAGCGATGGAGAAGAAGGAGGTTGAGGACGACGCGGACAGCCTCGACGCAGTCAAAGCGGCGAACGCCGCCGACGAAATCGAAGTTCCGCCGATGGACGCCCCGCCAGCTCCAGATGCGGGCGAGCCGATGGAAGTGACGCAAGTCTAATGATCGTCGAGCGCCCATGACGCGCGATAGCTTTTATTTAATTACACACACAAACACAGAATTCATGATTCAATTGAAGAGAGACGCTACGTTTTCAATCGGACCCTGCTTCGTCGCCAAGGCTTGAGCGAAGCAGCCGAGCATCGCAATCATGGCTAATCGCCCGTGCTTGATTTCCATAACCTTTTGCTTTTCAAACTCTTCCGCGTCGTCCGACATCTTGAATGGATCGAACGGCGCACCCCCAGGATAGTTGATGTCCCCGGGAAGATAGACGCCGACGGGGATCAACGACTCGATGCCGACGTATCGCGCGTACTCTGGACCACCCATCAATACGAGCTGACACGCAGCGATTATAGCGATTCCACTACCCCCCGCGATGTGAAACCCACCCATTCCGAGGTAATCAAGGGCGATGTCCGAGTTCATCTTTGCCGCGCCAACCTTCCACCACACTGGTTCGCCTAAATCGGCAACGCCCGTGCGATCCAACATTTCCGGCACCGCCACTCCGACAACCCCGAGCATGGCCCACCTGGCGTGTAAAAGCTCCAACTCTCTATATTTCTCCATATTTTCCGCGTCCCGTCCCAATCCGAGCGGGTCAAATCCAACGTCGCCGCAAAGCGATCCATCCAAGTGCTCTGGAAATTCGTACCCGTCAAACGGAAGAAATTTCGCTCGATCCGCACCGTAATACGGACTCTTCGCTCTCGCCTCTGCGCGCTCGCGTTCCTTTTTCGCCTTTTCCGCCTCCAACACTGGTCTTTTATCCTCGATATTCTTTACCAAATTCGCGCCAAATTCCGTCTTTGATATCGCGGTGAGCAAAACCACCGGCGCCGCGCTCAACAAAAAGCTCGCGTTCTCCCCGAGTTGTTTCACCAAGAACACCCCACCGGCGACGCCAAAGGTGACATAAAACAGCGGCGAGCTGATGAGATCACCGAGGGCGCTGTTGACGTCCTCGGTTGCGTCGCCGACCGCTTTCGCCTCTTCGTTATCCACTCGAGCAACAGACTCGTCAACGTCTACCGACGACGAAACGTCTTCGTTCGCACCGGCGCGCGCGGACGTATCTCGACGCGCGACGGCGAGACGCGCTGTCGCACATCGTTTCTTCGCGGCGGTGACGACGTTGGATCGAGCCGCCGCGGGGGCGTAAACGGAAGACGCGGCGAGCATGTCGCGCGATGGAGTCGCGCGAGTGGCAGTGTGAGGACGCGAAGAAGGAAGAGAGCGCCAGAAATATCTTTACTAGGATTTGATGTTACAACTCAAGAACGCGACGAGAACGAGTGTCGCTCACCGACCCGGCGCGTCTTCATCCGTGACGTCCTCGGCGTCGCCATCCGTGGTTTCCACGGACTCGAACGTCGTCTCGCTCGCGTTGCGTTCGTGCGCCGGTCCGTTCACCACTCCGCCGCCATCCGCGGCGTCGTTCGTCGATCCACTCACACCACCGCCCGAAACCGTCGACGATATATACGCCCAACCGCTCGCTAAGCTCTTGCTCGCCTCTTCCCACGCCGCCGCTACACCGTTTTGCGCGTACTCCACGCCCTGTCGCGTCGCGTGCGCGCGATTGGCGAACGCGTTCAACCAATTCGGCGGTCCCTCGCACCCGAGCGCCGCGCACAGCTCTTCACAAAAGTGATTACAGTTTCTCCCCAACAAATCGTAATCCCGACCCATCCACGTCGCTCGCATCGTCGCCAGCACCGCCGCGACCCGCGTCGGCGACAGCGACGTCACCCCCAGCGGCACGCTCTCCCTGTACGCGTACATCGGGTTCTGTTTCGGCGCGCACCGGTACACCCCGGGCCCTTCCGCGCAGTACCCGAACGCCCACTCGTCCCCGAACACCTCCACCCCACCGTGGAACACCCCTCCGACGTTGAGCGCGCCGCGGGTGAACGAATTCAATCGGCTCACCGCCGTCGAGACGTGGTCGTTGGCCGATTTGATGTCGTACACGTTCAGCGTCACGAGCGCCATGTCGGCTCGTCTCGACGCGCCGTTCGGGTTCGGGGTTCGCGCGCGCGCGGGAAACGCCCGTCCGTTCGTCCGTCGGGCCTAACACCGCGCGCGACGAGCGCGCGTCGTCAGAGTGTGCCGTCGTTCGGGCGAACGCGCATCGCATCGCGTCGCAACGTTCCAAACCCTCGCCGACGAAGCCCCCGCACACGCCGACGACGCCGACGTGATGCACGTCGCGGCTCGGATTCACGCGATACAAAAATCGGAGACGACCATGTCGATCGCGAGCGCGACGCGACGCGCCGTGGTCGGGAGACTCGCGAGTCAGAGGTTGGGCGGACGAGCGACGAACGACGCGTTCGTGACGGCGTCGCGCGAGCACCCGCATCCGCATCACGGCCGACGGTGCGTCAGCGTCGCGGCGAACGGTGGAAACGGTGGGGGTAAAGGATCCGGGAAGAAGAATGGTGGTGGTAACAAAAAAGGCGGCGGTGCCGGGGTGATCACGTCGAGCCCGGAAGAGGTGAAGGCGGCGAGGATTGGAAAATTGGACGCGTTGGGCGCGCTCGGACAGCGCGGGTTCGATTATCGGTTCGACCGGACGAAGTATTGCGATGAGCTTCAGCGCGAACACGAAGGGTTGGAGAACGGGGTGGAGATTGAGGGGTCGTCCGAGCGGGTGTGTGGACGCGTCATGGCGAAGAGGTCGTTCGGGAAGTTGGCGTTTTTGTCGCTGGTGGACGAGCGAGGGAGCGTGCAGTTGTTCTGCGATAAGAAGCGGTTGGAGGAGACGAGTCCGGGGGCGTTCGCGATGATTACGGATCTCATTGATGTCGGTGATATCATCGGTGTCGAGGGTAGCGTGAAGAGGAGCGATAAAGGGGAGCTGTCCATCGTGCCGGCGCGCGCGCAAATGTTGACAAAGGCGTTGTTGCCGTTGCCGGATAAGTGGCACGGGCTCACGGATGTCGAAAAGCGGTACAGACAAAGATACGTCGATTTGATTGTTTCTCCAGATGTTCGCAGCACGTTCAGAGCTCGCTCAAACATCATCGCGACGATTCGTCGAATGCTCGACGATCGCGACTTTTTGGAAATGGAGACGCCCGTCTTGCACACGCAAGCGGGCGGGGCGGACGCCAAGCCGTTCAACACTTTCCATAACGCACTCGGCATGCCGCTGACTCTTCGCATCGCCACCGAATTGCATCTCAAGCGCCTAGTCGTGGGTGGCTTTGAGCGCGTGTACGAACTTGGTCGAGTCTTCCGCAACGAAGGTTTGAGTACGCGTCACAACCCGGAGTTTACCTCTGTGGAAGTGTACCAAGCGTACGCGGACGTGACGGATATGCTCGAGCTCACGGAAGAGATGATTTGTCAGTGCGCGATGAAGGCATGCGGCACGCTCACCATTCCGTATGGGGATTTGACGATCGACTTGAGCCAACGCCCGTGGCGTCGCGCTCCGATGAACGACTTGGTCAAGGAGGCGACAGGCGTGGACGTCATGGCGTTCGGCGACGACTTGGAAGGCGCCAAGGCTGCAGCTATTCCGGCGCTCAAGGCGCACTCCAAAAAAGCGGGTGAAGGTATCAAGGGGGTTAAGGCTGCGGCGAGCGTCGGTCACGTGTTGAATGAAATGTTTGAGGCGACGTGCGAGAGCGATTTAATTCAACCCACCTTCGTCCTCGATCATCCGGTTGAAATCTCTCCGCTCGCCAAGCCGCACCGCAGCAAACCGGGCGTGACTGAGCGCTTTGAGCTCTTCGTCGTCGGACGCGAGCTTGCCAACTCGTTCAGCGAGTTGACGGATCCGATTGATCAACGCAACCGTCTGGAGGAGCAAATCGTCAACCACTCCAAGACTGTTGCGGCGCAGAGACAAGCCGCCGAAGCGTCGGGCAAGGATGAACTGAAGGCTCTCGAAGATGAATCCTACGAAGTCGAGATGGATGACGATTTCGTCACCGCGCTCGAGTACGGCATGCCGCCAACCGCGGGCATGGGTCTTGGCGTTGACCGTCTCGTCATGCTCTTGACGAATTCGCCGTCCATTCGCGACGTCATCGCCTTTCCGCTGCTCAAAAAGCAAGACTAGCCGCCCACACGCGCGATGACTATATTCATACAAATATTCTTCGCTTTTATGTGTATTTAAAGTTCAAAGCCACACCTAGATTAACACCTAACGCCCCCCTCCTCCTTTTCCTTTTCCTCCTCTGCGAGCCGACAACGCCTCAACTGCCGCTTCAAACTCCCCGCTCTCAATCCTATCATTCCTCTCTCGAAACGGCGCACACATCGCCCGCGCGTACGCCATCGACAACACATCGAAATCCTCGCGCACGATTGCCTCGCTCGCGTCCCCGTCGTACCCCAAAACCATTCTCGTTCTCGTACACGTCGCGTACGCGTACGCCACCGCGTCGTGCGCTCGATACGCCTCACCCAAAAACCTCGAAATCTTTCGCTCGCTCAACCGCGCATCCGCCGCGTCCAGCGCCGCGTACGCGCGCGCGAGCGTCGTCGCTCTACCGCGCGCGAAAAGAACGAAAAGAACGAACGAGCCGCTGTCAGTCGAACGCGAACGAATAAAAATCATTCGGTTGGTATGAAAAAGATGAAAACCATCCAGTCACCGCGACGCACCCATCCGATCCGTCATCGCGCGTCTGAAACGTCCGCGTGTACAACGGTGCGTTATCCGACGACGCCACGGCGACGAAGACGATCGATGGCGTCGACATCGGCGGCGTTGAGTGACGAGCGTGGGTTGGATTACGAACGAACTGAATTGAATCAGTCGCGTTCGCTCCGCAGTGTCTGACGCGAGACGAAACGCGGTCGTCGAGGGATCGATTCGATGACAGCGTCGACGTCGTCGTCGTCCCGCGCGCCGGTCGGGGACGTGGGGACCGCCACCGCTCGCGACGAAGGGGCACCGAGACGGGAGGATGCGAAGAAGTTTTGGGACAGCACATTCAATGCAACCTCTTCGACGACGACGACGAACCCTCCGGGCGGCGCGCCCGGGGTGATGACGACCGCGACGACGAACGGGTCGAAGGCTACGGTGATCGGAGTTACGCCGGGGAGTGCGTCGAGCGGGCCCGGGGATGCGTCGGCGTTGTTCGCGTCGAGGAGGAGGGTGGACGGAGACGCCGAGGACGTGACGGAGCTCTTCAACGCGACTGCGCGGTTGGCGTCGGCGCAGCCGATGGTAGAGACGACGACGACGAAGGCGAGCGGTGATGCGAGACTGAGTGAGATGCACGGCGAGCGCGACGTCGATGGAGTCGAACGGGGGGGTGGTGGTGGGCTCGACGCGACGAGGAGGGGCCACGTGGACGCGTGGTTGGAACAAAGTTTGAGAATGCGTCCGTCGACATCGTGGGAAGATCATCACAGCGCGTCGTTCATGGGTTCGCCTTCTCCGCGCGCGACGCAGAAGTCGCCGACGCCGTTTACTCAAGGAGGACACAAGGGATTGATGCCTCAAAAGTATCGCAAGGATTCGATGAGCGGTTTAGACGGGTTCAGCGTGGATATTGAGAGCGACAATTTTCAACAGCGCGAGGAGGATGAGTTTTTTGCCTCTGCCGGGGATGATATTGTCGATCGCCCGCATCAATACGTCGACGACGCGGAAATGGGTGCGGATCACTTGGCGCACAAGGAATTGCTTTGGAAATTGTCGAGTACGTATTTGCCGAACGACGTCAGTAGTTTACAGCGTTCTCTCGTTCGTCACGTCGAGTACACGCTCGCGAGAAGACGGTATAAACTCGACAAGAGCTCATTTTACCAAGCCACCGCGCACTCGGTGCGCGATCGATTGATTGAGCGTTGGACGGACACGCAGCAATTTTCCGCCAAGAAGGGCGCGAAAAAAGTCTACTACATGTCGTTGGAGTTTTTAATTGGGCGTTCGCTCGGGAACGCCGCATCCAACCTCGGTTTGCGCGGTGCCTACGCGCAAGCTCTCAGACAAATCGGTTACGATCTCGAAGACATCATGTCCGAGGAGAAGGAACCGGCGCTCGGGAATGGTGGTTTGGGACGTTTGGCTTCGTGCTTTCTCGACACCCTGGCGACGCAAAACTATCCTGCGTGGGGATACGGCATTCGTTACAAGTACGGCATGTTTGAACAGAGAATCGTCAACGGTGAGCAGGTGGAGTTCCCAGACTACTGGTTGACGGATGGTAACCCGTGGGAGGTTGAACGCCTGGACGTGCAGTACCCGGTTCGATTGTTCGGCCACGTCAAGGAATACCAAGATCCAGAGGGCCGAACGCACTACTCTTGGGAAGGCGGCGAGGTGGTTATGGCGCAGGCCTACGACACTCCGATCCCAGGTTACGGCACGTACAACACGAATAACATGCGTTTATGGTCGAGCAAACCCTCCCACGAGTTTGATCTCGCTTCATTCAATGCGGGCAATTACTACGGAGCGGTGGAGGCCAAGGAACGGTGCGAGAGCATTACGTCCGTCTTGTATCCAAACGATACGACTGAGGAGGGCAAACGCCTTCGATTGAAGCAGCAGTACTTTTTCGTGAGCGCAACGTTGCAGGACATTTATCGACGATTCAAAAAGAATGTCGGAAGAGGCGCGCTGACGATGAAGGACATGCCAGACAAGGTGGCTATTCAGCTCAACGACACGCACCCGGCGATTGCTATTCCGGAACTCATGCGTTTGCTCTTGGACATGGAGCGCGTGTCCTGGGACGACGCGTGGGAGATTACGCGTAAAGTCTTCGCGTACACGAATCACACCATACTTCCCGAGGCGATGGAGAAGTGGTCCGTGCCGATGATGACTGAACTCTTGCCGCGCCACATGCAAATCATTTACGAAATCAATCATCGATTTTTGCTGGAAGTGAAAAAGCTGTGGCCTAACGACGTCTCTAGATTGTCGGCGATGAGCATCATTGAAGAGTCGTCTCCGAAAATGGTAAGAATGGCAAATCTTGCTGTGATTGGGTCGCACACCGTGAACGGCGTCGCCATGATTCACACGAAGTTGTTAAAGGCCAACTTGTTTCCAGACTTTTTGATCATGTGGCCAGAAAAATTTATCAACGTGACAAATGGAGTGACGCCGAGAAGATGGCTTCTGCAAGCGAATCCGGCGTTGTCTAGCATATACACCGGAATGGTTGGCCCTGGGTGGGTAAACGATCTCAAACGATTGGAACCAATCAAGGGCATGTCGCAAGATCAGCAGTTTAGGCAGCGGTGGCGCGCCGCGAAGCAGACAAACAAGCACAAGCTCGCCGATTGGTTGTACAGAACGATGAACATTCGCGTCGATCCGAACGCATTGTTTGACATGCAAGTGAAACGCATTCACGAGTACAAACGGCAGTTACTCAACGTGCTCGGCATCATACACCGATACGCTGAAATCACGCAAGCGACACCGGAAGAACGTGAGGAAATCGTCCCGAGAGTACACATCATCGCCGGCAAGGCTGCGCCGGGATACGTCATGGCGAAGAACTTAATCATGCTCGTCTGTGCTGTGTCCGAGGTGGTAAACGCCGACGCCGCGTGTCGCGATTTGCTCAAGGTGGTCTTCGTGCCGAACTATAACGTTTCTCTCGCGGAAATGCTCATACCGGCGAGTGATATTTCTCAGCACATTTCCACCGCCGGAATGGAGGCGAGCGGCACGGGCAACATGAAGTTTGTCATGAACGGCGGTCTGATTGTCGGAACGATGGATGGCGCTAACATAGAGATTGAACAGGCCATCGGCGAGAGCAACATGTTTACCTTCGGCGCCACTGCGGATCAAGTCACGGCTGTGAGACGAACGATGTCGGAGAATCCGCCAAAGATTGATCGGCGACTTCAACGTGCCATCGACATGATTCGCGCCGGCGTCTTTGGCAAGCCAAAGAATGGTGCGTTTGAAAGTCTCATCGATAGCATTGATCCTCGTAAGGATGTCTACCTGACGGCGCATGATTTCCCTTCGTACTTGAACGCCATATCCACGGCTGACGCAGCGTATCAGTACGAAGAAAAGTGGACGGCGAAGAGTATCGAAGCCGCGTGCTCGATGTGGATGTTCTCCGCAGATAGAACGATTCGAGAGTACGCGATGAAGGTTTGGCACGTGGAACCGTTGCCTTTCCGTCCTCCGCGACATGCAAAGCAGGCAACTGCACCGAACAAATACAGCAACAGAAGATGATTTTTGTATTAATAATAAGTCTCTACGTGTAGTCCCTCAGTCGTCTCCGAGCATGGCAAAGAGGTTTGAACCGGTCCTGTTCCCGGATGACTTTTTGCTTCCAGACGGACGCGCGCCACCCTTTGACGCCTTGGTCAACCATCCCGAGTTTGACTTGCCCGTCCCAGCGGTCGATGATGATTTACTCGTCACGGCGGGCTTTTTCTGCGTTGGCGGGAACAACAAATCTTTGACTTCGTCCTCGTACCATCCCTTTTCGTCGCTGTTTTCTAAAGACGCGATGCGCTCTTCGAGCGTCGGAATTTTCGCGCACTTGGCGGCGTCGGCGCCGCTCATGAGCTTCCCCTTGGCTTGGCTTTGAATCTTCTTAAGCGAATTGAGTTCCTTCTTGAGATCGGCGAGCTCGCGTTCGTGCGGGATGGTGTAAACGATCGGCGGCTTGGCTAAAACCGAGTCGATCTTCTTTTGCGCGAGCTCCTTCTTCGCGTTGAGCGCCTCCACCCGCTTCGCCTTGCCTTCATCTTGCGCCTCGTTAACCATCAAATCAATGTCTTGGAGCTTGAGCTGTAAGTCCTCCACAATCTCACCTTGTTCTCCCTTTGTCAGCCTCCCCTTTTTAATCATGTCGTCGAGCTCTCTCTGCAGAAACTCAATCTTTGCGGCGACTTCAATCATCGAATCGTACATTTTTTGTTCGCGATCGTTGAGCGCCTCCATTGCGATCACTTTTTGCTCAAGGGCATTCAGTGCGTGTTCCATTACCTTCATCCGTCTCAACAATGCGCGTTTCTGTGAAAAACTGGGCGTGTACATCTCCACCAATCTCTCAAACTCCTCCAAGTCGCACGTGCACGCTCGATACTCGGGCGACTGCGCGTTCGCGCTTGCCGCCCCATCCTCCGTCTCCTCCCCATCCGCCGCCTCGTGCGTCGCCCGAGGAAACACATGCAAGTACTTCAAATCCTTGTCCGTATCGTGTTGATACTTGTACGTCCCTTGGCACTCTTTACACGCGCTCGCCCCTCTATCGTCCTCGAACCCGCACTCTCGCAACGCCCCAGTCAAGTGCTTCAACAGTTCGTCATCGTACTTTGCCCGCGTCTTCTTCCCACCCCCGATGATAAACTTACACGACGGATAAAACTCACTCGCGCTCTTGACGCTCTCCGCGAACGCCCCGCGCACGAGCGCCTCCGCCCACTCCTTGGTAAATCCCGCCAGGTCGACGTCTGAAGACGGTCGTCCATCCAACGCGTCTGCGAAAATCTCATCGATGACTGCTTGCGCCATTTCGACCGACCCGATGCGACTCGACCGAATGAAACGATCGCTACGCTGTATTCACAGTCGTCGACGCGCGCGCGTGAACGGTCCGTCCGTCCGTCGATGACTCGAGCGTGCAGTCCCGTCAACGCCGAGCGGGGAAAAGTGAAACTTTCAGACACGTGGAGCGCTAACCCAATATGTTCCAAACACGTGGGGCGCCAATAGTTTTGAAATTTTTTTGAAAAAGCTGTCGCTCAGTCGGCGTGACACCACTTCCCGACGGACGACGGACGGACGGACGGACGACGTCGCGAAGACGCGCGGACTGAGATCGGTGCGCGACGACGCTCTGTGGGTGACGCGGGGAAAAGAGACGAGATTGACGAAACAAAGGCGACTGAACGTCATCAACAACGTCAACCATGTCTTCTGGTTTCGGTGTCGTGCAGTCAAATACAGCGAAAGCGCGCGCTGCTGCGAACGGGCGCGTCTCGAACAACGGGGGGACGGCGAAGCTGGACACGTATAGATATCCACCGTCGGATGAGTTTTCGATCGAGTACCTCGAACGGTGCGCGTTGGATCGGTTTCGGTTGTTGAAGACGATCGACGACGCGTCGTCGGGCGGAAAGAAGGATGAGGCGCTGCGTGAGGCGATTCGAAAGGCGGAGGAGGAGTGTCACCTGAGAAGATCGAGAGGAGGGAATGACTTTGGCGGGGATTTCGATGATTTCGAAGACGACGTCGCGACTCGGGACTCTGTGAGTCATTACTTGTTGCGATTGGCGTCGTGCGAAAACGCCGAGTTGAGAAGGTGGTTTACGCGCAATGAGACGGAGCTCTTCAAATATCGGTTTGGGTTGTTGACGACCAAGGAGAAGGATGATTTCATGAGAGATAACGGGTTTGATTCGTTCAAGGCGGTGCCGAAGAATGAGTTTACAAAGCACGCAGACGATTTGTTCAGAGTTTTGTTTGGCGACTACGCGCTAAAGAAGACGGAGCAAGAAAACGCGGGTGGACAGCTAAGTATGAAGGATTTCGAGGCAAGGTGCCGAAGCATGGCTGGAGATGCCTCGATCTGGTTCACGGTGGACTTCGAGGAAGTTCCGGGCCTCGTTCGCGCGAGAAGAGCGTATATGTTCGGAGGGCAGGCGTGGATTCGCAAGGAGACGCTCGATCAGCTCGTTTTTAACAAGTTTCGGGCGCGCATGCGTGAGGCGCTCGAGAACGCAGTGGTATTATTTGCCAAGTTTAAGGCTGCCGAGACGAATCGGTTGACACCGCTGCTCAAGTCAATCCACGACCCAAGACGTGGTGCGAGTAAGATGGGTTCTTACCAAGGTCCGGATGGTGTGCTCTCCATGGCTGGCGTCGAAGCGACCAAGGATTCTTTCCCGTTGTGCATGCGCCAACTGTACGGTGCGCTCAAGAGTAAGCATCACTTGACGCACGGTGGTCGTAGACAACTCCAGCTTTATCTCAAGGGCATCGGTCTGCCGCTCGACCAAGCGCTTGTGTTGTGGAAGACGGAGTTTACAAAGTCTCCAGAGTGCACGGCGGAGAAATTTGAAAAGGATTACGCTTACGGCATTAGACACGCATACGGTAAGGAGGGTAAGCGCGTTAATTACACGCCGCACGGTTGTCAGCAGTGCATCAGTGCCGACCCAGGTGTTCGAGACGATCACGGTTGTCCGTTCAAGACATTGACTTGCGGTGAACACAAGAATGGGGAGAAGCTTCACGAAATGTTGACAAAGATGAACATTTCTGGCGGTAAGTCGCACGCTATTGTCGAAAAGGCGAAGAACATGCACTACCAAATTGCGTGTGGCATGACTTTTGCGGCGCTGCACAGCGGAAAGGAGATCGACGCCGGCGTGCACACCCCGCATCAATACTATGCGGAGAGTCGCAAAGCTTTGGCGCCACCGGAAGACGTTGCAGCGGCCAACTAGTCGGGTAAATTCTCTCAACATTTTATCAACAAGTTGTACTTCGATTAAACGTGTTCGCCGTCCTCGTTCCTCATCTCTTCACGAAACGCCCTTGAACAAATTTCCGCGTCATCGAAATGCCTAATTTTCTATTCGTAATTACGTGCTCGACTATTTCGCACTCGCCCTTCAGCCCAAACTTGTCGAAAACGTTTGCGAGCTCGTCTTCGTCAAAGAATACCGCGAGCGTCCCATCCGATCGACGGTACGTTCGCTCGTCACCAGCCTTGTTGCCGGGTACGAATTCTGAGTCTTCATCCTCCTTCACGTCGCCTCGAGCGTAATCGCGGAAGAGCAAGACGCCGCCGGGTCGAAGCGTCCTAGCGATTTCGGCCGTCGCGTTTTTGAGACCATCTTCTGTAAGCGCAGAGAAGAAAAACACAGCCGTCACCGCGTCTAGCGACGCGTCTTCAACGACACCCTTTAAAGAATCCAGCTTACTCGCGTCCACGACAGCCGTTCGCAGACGTCGTGAATCAAACTCAGGATTGGCTTTTAAAGACTCGATGGCTGTTTGCGAGCAGTCGACAGCGACGACACGCATGTTCAGATTAGCCCGCAGAAGAGGGAAAGCAGAGTTCCCCACCCCGCATCCGAGCTCCATCACATCGATGCTACTGCTTTCGTCCACATCCCCGAGGTCTTCGGGCACGAGCGCCGGTCTGAATGTTTCCGGCGCCGCGCGCGCGTCGTCGTCCACGAGTTCACTAAAGACTTTTCGCAAGTAGTGTCTATCCTTGAACGCCGCGACTTCGTGGCCTTTGGCGCCGCTCTTGCTGTGGGCGAGGTAGAAACGCTCCCATGGTTCGACCGCGTCTTCCTCGGACGCGGTTGCGGTCGCGGCGTGCGCGCGAGGGCGCGCCAATGGTTGGAAAAAGCCACGCTTTTCGCACAACGCGGACGCGCCCCGCGAAGCGCGAGACGTCGACGGCGCGCACAGCGCCACGCCCGCGTTGACACCGCGCATAGCAGCTCGCATCGACTCAATGACGGCGAACTAGATTGACGCGGGAAGGATTGATCGATCGTCGGCGCGTGAGTCAATGAGTGAAGGTAGCTTGACGGCTATTATGAGACGCTATTACAATTACCAATCGGTCGCGAAAGTCGAATATCGCCCCGACGCCCAAACAACGGCGGCTATGAACACGATGAAGATGAGCAAAATCGCCCTCTTACCCATTCGTTTCTTCCTCTGCTTCGCCTTGACTCTCGCCGACCGTCCTCCGCGTCTCGGCTCTTCGTCGCCTCGCTCTGCGGCGTCCAACGCGCTATCCAATTTCCTCAGCGTACTATCGGACACCGCGGACCCGAGACCCGGAATGAAGTTGGATAGCAACACTGACATTCGTTTCGGCTTGTTCTTCCCGTCCGCATCCTCGTCCTCGCGGTCGCGCGCCGAGGATCCCGCCAACGGACTCCTCGACGAGCCCGCGCCTCGCGAACTCGCCGTTCGCATCGGACTCGGCCCGGGCGTCGACCCTTCGTCCACAATCACCCTCGCGCTCTCATCCTCCTCAACAATTAAATCTTCGATATCCACCACGTCCTCCACTCCTCGCACCCGTTCCCCGGTGCTCGCGTGATACACCGCTCGAAGCCCGCCGATTTGCAATCGCGCGCACACCGCGCGCGTAAACTCTTCCCACGTCGCCCGTTCATCAATCCCGAGCGCCCGTTTCCTCCGCGCGTTCCTGTTTGCCTGCGCGTCGTCCCCATCCGCCGGTTTCAGGCTCACGAACACCACCCGTTTCGCCTCCATATCTCGAGCGTCGTTCTTCGTGCACTCCGTCGTCCGTTGAGAGTGAACGGGCGTTCGGATCGGTCCTTCGTTATATCCACCGTCAGCGCGCGCGCGGAACCCTCGCTCGATCGCGTAAAGCAACGAAACGACGAGCGCGCCGCGTTAAAGTCCTCTTATTTTCTCGCTCGGACCGCGACCGATTCGACGTCCACCGACGCGCGCTCTTCTGAAGACTCGCTCGCGCGGGCATCTTTGGCCAAAGTCGATAGACACAACTACGTGCAGCGCCAGTGCGAGCACACATGACACACAACTACGTGCAGCGCCGAATATGTATTATATTGTTCACAGTGTTTGCACATACAACTCGTGCACACATACGCGCGCAACAGCTGCGAAATTTGAAAGTTGCGCATCTGAACGACGCGCGCCCCGACGACGACACAAGACGCCGCCGCCGCCGCGGACGCTCGCCGACCAGCATGTCGGACGACGACGAGGAGCGATCTTTCGATGACGCGCGGGATACCTTTGACGCCGCCGACGCCGCGGTGGCGCCACGCGACGTCAGCGATGCCGGTGGACTTCCAACCTTTGTCCCGCACGAGGATCAGCGAGGGGTGGATGGATTCGACGGGATGAGCGACGACGACGGCGGAAGCGACGGGGTCGTGGACGCGGACGACGATTTCGCGGGGTCGATGGATGACGAGAGCGAGGGAGAGGATTTAATGAACGATATGGAGAGGTGCGTGCGTGCGTGGAGGTTGAAACGAGTGGGAACTGGACTTCGCGGCGGAGTATTTCAAAAAAGAACTCGAACGTAGCGACGACGGTGACGACGACGACGACGACGCTCGCTCGGCGGTGGGAAGATATGGCACCGGGCATCGACGTGAAAAAAGACTGACTTCTTGGAAACGCGCGATTGATGACGCAGGGATTACGCGGTGATGCCACACTTGGACCAGTACGAAGCGGCAGGGCTCGCGGATGAGGCGGACGAGGACTACGACGAGGAAGCCGAGTTGCAAGCGAGGTTCGCGGCTGAGGCTGAGATGCAGGATCGAGATAGGTACGAGACAACGGATGGGCGAAGACAAGGTCGCATGCGTCCGAGAGCTTTGGATGAGGGAGCGGATGAATGGCAGAGAATCACTCGCAGACGCCGAGCGGCGGATAGAGCGGCGGATGGAGAGTTCGAAGACGACGACGAGGAGTTTGACGTCAACATTGAAAACTACGACTGCCCGCTTCGCGAGTGGATTACGAAGGATCGCACCAAGGTTGAAATCAGAAAGCGCCTGAGTCGGTTCGTCCGTAAAACGGCGGATGCTTCGGGCAAGTCGGTGTATCACAGGAAGATTCGCGAAATGTGCAACAATAACCGACAAAGTTTGGAAGTTTGTTACAAGGACCTCGCCAAGAAGGATCATCTCATGGCGGTTTGGCTAGCAGATGCGCCGTCGGTGATGCTTGATTTGTTTGACGAAGTCGCACTCACCGAAGTTCTCCGATTGTACCCATCCTACGGCGAGATTCATCCGGACGTCTTCGTCCGCATCACGGATTTGCCTATTGAGGATCAAATTCGTGACATTCGCCAAGCGCACTTGAATACGCTCATCCGCGTCAGCGGCGTGGTTACTCGCAGAACTGGCGTTTTCCCACAACTGAAGAACGTCACGTATCAGTGCATGGGATGCTCCTACAACATCGGGCCGATTTTCCAGAACAACAGCAAGGAGGAAGAGAGACCAAACACGTGCCCGGAATGCCAGCAAAAGGGACGATGGCAAATCAACAGCGCCAAGACAGTGTACCGTAACTACCAAAAGCTCACGCTCCAAGAGTCGCCAGGAAGCGTTCCCGCGGGTCGTATCCCACGAAGCAAAGAGGTGATCGTCTTGAATGACTTGATCGATTTAGCCAAACCCGGGGACGAGATTGAAGTCACGGGCGTCTACACGAACAACTTTGAAGCCTCCTTGAACACTCGTCAACAGGGCTTCCCCGTGTTCCAGACTTTCATCGAGGCCAATTACGTCAAGCGCAAGGGTGATTTGTACTCGTCCGATAATCTCACCGACGAGGACCGCGAAGAGATTCGCAAGCTCAGTCGAGATCCGAAGATTATCAAGCGCATCATGAAGTCGATTGCGCCGTCCATTCACGGCCACGAAGACATCAAGCTCGGCATCGCGCTCGCTCTCTTTGGCGGACAGGAAAAGTTTGTCAAGGGTAAGACGAGATTGCGTGGTGACATTAACATGCTTCTCCTCGGAGATCCCGGTGTCGCAAAGTCTCAATTTTTGAAGTACACGCAACAAACGGCAACTCGAGCCGTGTACACGACTGGCAAAGGCGCATCCGCAGTTGGTTTGACTGCCGCGGTGCACAAAGATCCGGTAACGCGTGAATTCGTGCTCGAAGGTGGCGCGTTAGTTCTCGCAGATAGAGGCGTGTGCTTGATCGATGAGTTCGACAAGATGAACGAACAAGATCGCGTGTCTATTCACGAAGCGATGGAGCAGCAATCCATCTCGATCTCCAAGGCGGGCATTGTCACATCTCTACAGGCGAGATGTTCGGTCATCGCCGCCGCGAACCCTATCGGCGGCCGTTACGATTCCACCAAGACATTCAGCGACAACGTGGAGCTCACCGATCCCATTCTTTCGCGTTTCGACATTTTGTGCGTCGTCCGCGACGTCATCGATCCGATTATGGATGAGCGCCTCGCGAAATTCGTCGTGCAGTCGCACGTGAAGAGTCATCCGAAGTACGAATTCGTCGAGGGCGAGATCGCTCCGAGCATGGTGGAGGCTAGCGATGACGACGACGTTGAACCCATAAAGCAAGAATTGTTGCGAAAGTACATTTCCTATGCGAAGAAGGAGATTCGTCCAAAGTTGAACTTGCAAGACTTGACTAAGGTGAAAAAAGTGTACGCCGAGCTTCGTAAGGAGTCTGTGACTCGGGAAGGTATGCCAGTCGCCGTGCGTCACATGGAATCCATGATTCGTATGAGCGAGGCTAGGGCGTCCATGCGCCTGAGCCAACAAGTCAACGCGGAGGATATAGACGCCGCAATCGGTTGTATGTTGCAGTCGTTCATCGGCACGCAAAAGCAGTCTGTTCAGAAGACGCTCCAGAAGAAATTTGCGCGCTATACGCACTTCCACCGCGATTACGACGCGCTTCTCTTGGAGATTCTTCGCGGATTACTTCGCGAACAGATGCACTGGGAAAGCGTTGGTACGAGACCATCCAGCCAAATGGAGAGCGCCGGTCGTCAGACTGCCATCAAGTGTTCACAGCTCGAGCACAAGGCGCGAGAATACGGCTTTAGTGATTTGACGCCCTTCTACAACAGTGCCGCCTTTAGAGGCTCCAATTTTGCACACGATGCGACGCGCGATTGTATCGTTCACACCAGCCGATAAGATCGTAGAGAATGAATGTAATTGTGGAATGCTTTAGATCAAAACGTCGCGTCGCTTCCTAAGGTAACGTTCACAGCATCATCGCCGTCACCGCGGCGGCGTCTCCACCAGCGAATGACGTACGTCGTGCCGACAGCAGAGAACACAACAAACATGCTCATCGCAGTTCGCTTGTTTTGCAATGCCCAGTCAATCGGTCGCTTGAATCGTGAGTAAATTCCACCAGCAAAAGACGCCATGGAAAGCATACGCTCCATGTTCTTCGGACTGATGCTCTTCAATGCGTTGACAGCTTGCTCCGCCTGAGCGTCGTCCATCGACATGCCCATGCTCTGCGTCATTTCCTTCAAAGACTGCGAATCTATGCCCTGAATCATATCCACCATCGCTTCGCGCATCTCTGGGTTCGCAAACTCCTTTTGCATCTTCGCCATCATGTCAGAGCTACCGGCTCCTGCAGCGCCACTGTCGTCGCCCATTGACTTTGCCATCTTCATCATCGTTTGCATAGTCTCAGGCTTCATGTTCTTCATGAAACCAGCTGCCTTTTTCAAATGTTCGGGGTTCATACCTGCCATCATCGGGTTCGCGGCGGCCATTTGCTCAAGCTGTTCATCCGACATGTTGCCGAGCATCGAACTCATTTGCTCCATTGCATTTGGATCATTCATCATTTGCTCCATCTGCGCCGTCACTTCAGGCGTCATGTTTGGCATTCCAGGGATGCTCGACCCACTACCGCTCGCCGCAGGCGGGGCGTCGGGGTGATCAAACTCTGGACAAACCGGCACAGCCATTCCCTTCCCTTCCATGCTCTTGATGGCGGCGGCAAGTTCCCCGGCGACGGTTTCATCCCCTGGACTCAACTTGGCCGCTCTGTGCAAGTCCATCACGCCCTTTTCCAACTCACCCTGGGCAACGAACGCCTGACCTCTGCGATAGTACGCCTTGAGACTCCTCGGCTCGAGGATCAACACTTCCGTGCACTCGCTGATGGCGCTGTTGTGCTTGCCCATTTTATTAAAGCACAACGCCATGTTGAGCATACACGACACGCGCAACGTCTTTGCCTCCTTTGACGCATCATCCACCAAGTTGTTCTTCACTCGCATGTACTTCTCCACCGCCTCGGAGTGCTTACCCGCGCCGACGAGCGCGTTACCTTCCTTCTTCAACGTCTCGCTTCCCGCGTACTTGTAGTTCGCCGTCGCCTTTGCGTGTTGCGTCGCTTGTTCATACTGCGACTTGAGCTGATCCGGCGTCATATTCTTCATCTCATCCGCCGCTCTTCGCATGTCATCCGCAGACATGTTTTGCATCGCCTCCGCCGCTCCCGGCGGCATTCCACCCATGCCCATGGACGACGCCATGCGTTGCATCTGTTGCATTTGCTCAGGAGTCATGTTCTCCATCATGCGCTGCGCTTGCGCCTGCATCATCCGCGCGAGTACAATTAATATAAAGCACGACATCGTTAGTCTACGTCCTGGTCGTGTGCATCCTCTGCACGGTGCCGCGACGTTCGTTCGTTTCCCAAAACTATTCGCGTCGCGCCGCGTTTGTCGACCGCCAGATCGTCTACACGACGCTTCGTCGTCGCGTCGCGTCGCGTCGCATCGCGTCGGTTCGTCGTAGTTAACGTCGCACGCACAATCATCTCCGGAGTGAACATGGATGGATCCATGGCGTCCGATCGACCGCTGTTGAACGGTAAGGGTTCGACGCGCGCGGCGGGGTGTGAGGAAGGTTCGTCCCATCTTGTTTTCCAGAGTCTCCCGAGCGTCGTGAGCGACTGGCATCCAGGTGGCCAAAATACGCATCTTTGACGCGTGCGAGCGATGAGCCTTTGCAGATGATTGGAAGTTATGCAACTCGGTATAGATATATAAATACAAGCTAATGTGTACAGCGCGCGCGCGGGAGCGTGGGTAGCTCTAATTAGTTTGCGGTCGAGGCGTCTTGAGCGGACTGAGTTTCAGCTGAAATCCCTCGACGTTGGACATGAATCCATCCATCGCGCGGAGGTTGGGGGAGGAAGACTGAAGCGGTGAACGCTCCTCGGAAGAATGATCGAACGAGTCGTCGGGCGAATCGTCCTCTGAATTCTTCTCTTTGGTTGGCTGTGCTATCACGGAGGTGGTGACGCGAATCGGCTTTAATCCGCGAGGAGCGAATTCGTTTATGGTGTGCACGTCGACCGTGTCGCTCGCATCGACGAACTCATCGCTATCGCCGGCTTCATCGCTGACGTGTTCATTCGCTGAATCGTTCGTGATGGACATGCTCGCCAAGATGTTCGCGGCGTGCTCGTCGTCAGTCACCGTATTTTGACCTGCAGACCACGTGCTCGGATACTCGCCGACGAGTCTCTCGACGATTTGACCAAAGCTTGGTCTATCTAGCGATTCGCGTTCCCAGCAGTCGTGAAGCAGATCACTCATTGGGGGTTCCACCCACGATGGTACTTTCAGTCGGCGGTGCAAGAAGGCAACTTGCGCAACAATCTGCACTGGCGACGGAAGTTCTTTCCACGGAAAGTTCAACGTGATGAGTTCCCACAGGATGACGCCGAACGAGTAGACGTCTGACAGTTCGTTCACGTCGTCTCCGCGAAGAGATTCCGGTGCCATCCATTCGGGAGTACCCCCAGGAGCCTTGCAATCTGAGCTATAAGTGTGCTGCTTCAATGCGGACATGCCGAAATCGCTCACCTTGAGCGTCCAGTTGGTGTCCACGAGTAGATTTGCCGGTTTGAGATCATGGTGAACGATGCCGAGAGAGTGCAGATAGAGCATCCCGCGAGCGCAATCGGCTGCCATTTGCCGCCGAAGCAGACCATTCTCACGAAGAGCGGCAGAAGATCGACCATTACCGTGAAGGATCTGCTCCAAGTTGCCGCGCTTCATGAGTTCGGAAATGATTCCCATATTCTTTGGCTGAATCACGGCTCCCAAGAAGAGAACGATGTTCGGGTGTCGAAGCGCTCTCATCATTTTGATTTCATCCGCGAATGACTCCATCGTGCTAACGTTCATGTCGTCGTCGATCACGGTTTTGTACGCGACATCGGTGTCCCTCCAGCGAGCCTTGTAAACCACACCAAACGAACCAGTGCCGAGCTTTTCAAACACTCTTACATCAGCCTGGTTGATTCTAAATTTACCCGCAGCTTTCGACAAGCGAGTGCGAATTTTGTACTCCTTGTCGCTTTCCTCTGCCGCTGCAAGGCCGAGTTTGCTCGGAGACTTGGCGATCACCTTGGTTTCCACTTTATCGTTGAAAGATACAGATTTTGCTCTCCCTTCGAGAATTTTGCGTCTATCACCGCTTTTCAAGCTCGACGTCTTTTTCAGAGCCGACGGTATGCGCGAGAGTGCCTTCTCCGCATTTCTCATAGCCTCGTCTTCTACGGCGTCAGATGATTCGAGAATGACTGATAGCCCCGAAGCGGCGGTTTCATCGCTGAGCGAGTCCTCCGCTTCGCTCGCGTGTCGAGGCCTCGGGCTCAGCGGCGGCGGGGGTTCTTGGTACTTCTTCCTCGACGAGGAAGGGTGATGGTGGATGTGGTCTTTTGAGAATGAGTCCCCAAACGAGGATATGTCGCTCTCGGTGTCGTTTGAAATTCTCGGGCTCGGTGGTATCTCCTCCGAACACTCGAGCGGCATGCGAGAAGAAATCGGCGAGCTCGTAATTCCAAACTCAATGGCCTCAATCCATCTTCGCATATCCGACACCGTCCCCGCCCGTAGAACCATTTGTTTAAACCCAGCGGGCTTGCAGCACAACCCAGAAACGAGCTGTATAAAGTCGACGGGGTTATCCGCGAGCGACCTACGGAACGACTTTTTTGGCACCGCCATCACCTCCACCATGAACGACGTAGGCCCATCCGACGGTACCTCTCTCGCACTCATCACCGTACCGTACCCGTGCATCGTACTGAATCCTTTACCCCAGAACAAGTGCGTATCGAAAAGCATAAAGTGACGCAACTGCCACTGCTCGCGATTGTTACCAAACCAAGCCGACCACCACGTCGTCTCGATGGACTGCTTTTCCAGTGTTCCCTCCAGCGTCGGCCTCGACGTCAACCAAGGAAGAAACTTTGCCGCCGGCGTCTTTCCCACCGTCGTGCGCGTCCCCGCGCCGGCGCCATTCGCCCCCGTTGTCGCATGCGTCCACTCATCACCGTCGTTCCTACCCCTACCGCCGTCTTCCTCTCCTTCCGACGTCTTACCAGTTCTCGCCCTCAACGACAACGGCTTCTTCACTACGTCCACGCGTTTCAAACCATCCCCGGTATCCACGATCGTCGACTCCGTTCGCGGCGACGCCGACCTCGACGACGATCCCGACGATGATGATCTCGATGTCTTCGTCTTCGTCGTCGTCGTCGTCGTCGTCATCGTACGCGTCGTCGTCGGTGGCGTCGTTTCGGAACGATCGATCCACGAATCGGCACGATTATTCCCCCCTTCGATCGGTTCGGAGTGTCCTTCAGCGGGTCCACGCCCTTTCCGATCCGCGTCTGGGTGAACGCTCGACCGGGATGCACTTTCCTCCTCCGCTTCTCCGATCGGTACACGCGCGCGCGATGCGATGCTATGCGAACGTGCGCGCGTCTGTCGGTTCGAGACGGGATGGCTTTCGACATCGACTTTGGCGCGAAACAAATATCGTATGTACAAACAGTGAAACTCTAAATACCCGGGAGCAGGCGTAGACAACTAACAAGCGGACGGAAGTCGCGTCACGCGGCGGCGGAGGCGGCGGAGGCGGCGAGACGCACGTCGTAGGTCCAGACAGTCATCGCAAATCTCTCGGCGCGACTTGGACGGACTTCGTGTAGGAGACGGGCGCTGTCGAAGACAACGACGCGCCCGCAGAGAGGATCGACGTCGGCGAAACGAGTGTCGGGTCGCGTTTCGTCGACTTGGTCGGCGGATGCGACGTCGAGGTCGTACGCGCGGAATCGACCCTCGTGTTCAGGAACCCAGTTTGGGTTGAGGTAGGCGATGCAGGTGAAAACGCGATCGCACGGGCGAAGGGTGGGTTCGCCGGCGGCGTTGGATGCGTCTCTGGGGTCGTTGTCCAAATGCGAGACGTATCGAGCCGCGTTTGAGTGATAACGAGCCACCATCATGCGTGACGGAGACGCGCAATTGGCAATCTTGTTTGCGAAATCTCGATCGATGACACCGGCGTCACACACGGCGAGGGAGCGGCGGAGCGCGTCGGGGACGTCGAGCAAGAACGTCGCGGCGTATTTGAGACCGTCGAACGCGGCGCCGCCAGGCATTTGAGACGTCGACAACACAGCCACGTCGTCGTCTCGTCCTTCTTGATTGAGGTTTTGCATCACCCCTCGATCGAAGAGCGCCCTTGCGGCGGCGCTCGCGGCGAGCGCCTCGTCCTTCCCGAACGCGTCGTCCAACACTACAAAGCCTCGGTTTTGCAACGTTTGCAACTGTTCCGGCGAAAACTGAAACTGTTTCTTTTCGTTCGCTGCCGGCTTGTCGCTCGCTGCCGGTGCGTTGTCCACTGGAACGTAACCCAATGCTTGAACAGCATGCTTGAATTTGGCCTTCAACACGCTCGCCCTCGCCGTTTTGGGAAGCTCTTCAAACCGAACGTACAACGGTTCGTCTCTCGCGCTCCTTTGCGCGTATGCGGTGCACTCGCTCGCCGCGTTCTTCCCCACCCCGGCGTACACCACGACCCCATCCTCGCGCTCGACGAGAAACACCCCGGGTGCGTTCATCTTCGCGGATATTTCCTCCTCGCGCATCTCGAAGCGCGGCGCGTCGCCCGCGGCGCGCGCGCACTGTGGTCTCACTGCCGCCGCGCACCTCAGAGTCAACGCGCGCGCGGTGTTCCCTCGCGCGTGCGGTCGGGCACATCGCGATCGCGGACGCGGACGTGGTCGAGATTTTGGCGTCGACGCCGACGTCGAAACATCGGTGCGCCATCGCGTCGTCGTCATCGGTGTGCGCTCGGTCGCGCGAATCGTGAGTCGCTTTTTGCCGACGTGACTTTTGCGACCACGAACGAGCTCTTCAGTTTCAGACGCACGTCCGTCGTCGCGACGCATTGAATCATTCGCGATGCCGCAAGTTAAAACGCTCGGGTACGTCGCTCGTCATTTCTCGCGCGTCGCCGGTCTCTTCTCGTTTCCGCGCGAGTTGCACTCCGTGGATGGACACTGACGAATCGTAACCATCGTCAACCCATCAGCCCGAACCACTTTTGCCTCGACCAGGAGGACCCGTCCGTGCGCGCCATCGCGGCTTCGCTCCCGTGGTACGGTCCGAAATACTCCCCGCACGACGTTCCGTCGTTTTACGACGTGTCCGGGATCACGGAGAACCCAGAAGTGTTTCGAAAAGTGATCGATCTCTTTGTCGAGAGGTACCGGGCGCAAGGCGCCGACGGTCCGACGCACGTGGCGGGTTTCGATGCGAGAGGGTTCCTCTTTGGACCGTCGATCGCGATGGCGCTGAACATTCCGTTCGTTATGATTCGTAAGGCGGGTAAGCTTCCGGGAGTGTTGGTGTCGAGTGGGAAGTATGTGACAGAGTATTCGACGGACGAGACAGTGATGCGACTCGGAAGCGTCAAGGCGGGCGATAGAGTCGTTTTGATTGATGATCTCATCGCCACCGGGGGTACGGCATTGGCTGGTTTCAACCTTGTTGATCAGCTCGGTGCGAGCGTGCACGAATTCGCCGCCATGGTGAGTCTGCCGTTCCTCGATGGTGTGAAGAAGATTCACGAATACGCCGATGGCAAATTTAAGAACGTGTCGTGCTTCACAATGGTGGATGATTCCACCATCGGTCCGGAAATGGGTCGCGATCCCCCAGAGGGGACGCCGCGAGTCGTCTCGGCGGGCGACGCCGCGCGCGTGCTCTCGGAGATCGAAGCGGCGGCAAAGTAGGCGCGTTGATTAAACACTTTTTGCGGCCATCCACTTCAATAGACACACTTCTCGTTCGTTTGACATAGAAATTCACTTAAATCGTATCTGCTAGTGCTACTGTTTGGTATCATACAAATCATCACGCGCCGAAGAGAGACTCGGCCTTTGCGTTAAACGAAGCCCCGCATCCGCACGACGCGTCCGCCTGCGGGTTCTTCACCACCTCAAACGAGCTCTTGATCATCTCTTCCACGTAATCTATCGTCGCCCCTCGAACGAACCCGAACGAAACCTCATCAATCACCACCTCTGCGCCATTATTCGCTCGAAACACGCGATCGTCGCCGATCGAAGGGTCCGCATCCGCGCTCGCTTCGCCCGCCCTTTCCAACGCAAACGTATACTTGAACCCAGAACACCCACCGCCTTCGACCGCTAACCGCAACCGCGTGCGCGCCGCCGCGCCGTCCTCATCACTCAGCGCCTTGAGACGCGTCGCGCACGCGTCCGTGAGCGTCAGTCGGTCGTCGTCTGGAACTGTCGACGCGGCATCGGTGGCTGAAAACGCCCTCGACTTGGAAAACCAGCAGCCATCATTCGTCGTTCGCGGTGCCGTTCGCGGTGCCGTTCGCGGTGCCGTTTGGGTAGCGACTACGACTTCGAGCGCTGGAACGCCGCGTGATTGGACGCCCGCACGCGTCACGGCGAGTCGCGCGAGCGCACGAAGAGGGACTCTTCGCATGGGTAGCGTTTCGGCGACCGAGTGTGACGCCCGCGAGGCGTGCGATGGGGCCTTTGTTTCGTTCCGAACGAAGTTCCAGATGTCCGATTACTATACTGTATACACATTTGGAGGTATCTAAAATATTTACCGAGGATCAACGCACAACGGTCGTTGGATCGACGCGCGCCTCGCGCGAGTGCACGCCGCGCGCGCCGACCGCCAATCGCCGATGGAGCGCAAACAGGTGCGCTCAGGCGGGCGCGCGACGTTCCAGCGCGCGTCCAATGGCCCACACGGCGAGACCAGCGGGGCGAAGAGGGACATCGTGGTGACGGATGAGGAATTCTTTGGTCCAACACCAAACACTCGCGAGTCCATACCCGTCGGCCCCACGGATGATCTCGCCCCGCCGCCGACGGATAGCGCCGGGAGCGAAGAAGGGAGCGACGGCGGGAACGCGCCGAGAGCGCCGAGACGACCGAAGACGACGGCGGAGAAACTCGAAGCGGTGAAGTTGAAGGCGTTGGAGGAGGCGAAGAAGGGGATAGTCAACGTGCCGAGAGGAAGCGTGACCAAGGCGAAACATGGATTGGCGATATCGTTGGAAGAGGATGAGAAACGTAAACAGACTGAGTACGATAAGAAGATGTTGGATGCGAAGGTGGCGGCGTCGTTGAAAGAGTCTCAGACGCCCGAGAACAACTCAACCAGGGCGTTCGATGTCAATCAACTCGCAGACTTTCTTGAGACGGATGCGGATATTGAAGATCATTGGTCTGAAGTGTCGGAAGACGATTTCACGAACAATAAGTACGTGGACGACGACGAGCCTCGGTCGTGGTTCGTGTTGCACCCGACGACCAAGCTCAGGCGATACTGGGATTTTTTGCAAATTTTCCTATTGTTGTACATCGCAATTAGCGTCCCGTATCGAATTGGTTTCTCAGAACCATCGTACGGAGGCTGGTACATTATCGACTTTTTCATCGACATGTACTTTTACATTGACATGGTGCTAAACTTTTTCACCGCTTACTGGGAATCGGGCGATGACGACGATTTCCATTACGTAACAAGTCTGTGGAAGATCCAAAAGCACTACCTCCAGGGATGGTTTTTGCCCGATGTGATATCGCTTTTGCCGATAGATTACGTGTCGCGCCTGATGGATGGAACCGCGACGTGCTCTTGGCAGTCCGAGTCCGCGTGTGGAGCAGCAGCGCAAACGTCGAGTGTCCCGGAAGGATTTAGAATTTTCAAGATGATTCGTCTTCTGCGAGTGTTGCGAGCGGCGCGCATTTTTGAACGCTACCAAGAAACCTTGCTCAGAGTTTACAAGTGGGTGACCATCGCGAGATTGGTCTCTTCCCTGATGCTCCTTTCCCACTGGATGGCTTGCTTGTATGCGTACGTGTATAACTTCCAACGCGAAGACGCGAGCGGCGAAGAGGGACTAAAGAGTGAAATGTACATCGCGGCGTTGTTCTGGTCGGTACAGACTCTAACAACTGTCGGCTACGGTAATGTCGTGCCAACCACTGTAGACGAACGACTAGTGGCGATTCTTGTCATGATTATGGGCGGTTTTGCGTTTGCCGCCATCATTTCCGGTGTCAACATGGCTACGGATGCGGATTCGCCTGGCAATCGTTTCGCGGTTCTTATGAACCACGTGAGGGAACTTTTAGCCTCGCACAAAATGCCGAGTGGGCTCAAATCAAGAGTAACTTCGCACTACAAGGGCTCGACTCAACCTCAAAAGCTTGTGAACCGAGACATCATCAACCCTCTGCCCGAAGCGATTCGGGCAGACGTGAACTTTTTCATCTACGGCAAGGCGATGGCCATCGGCTTGAAATCGAGCGGTTTGATACAACCGGCGGGAATCGTGATTGAAATTCTCTGCCGTACGATGGACACGAAGATTTTCGCGCGAGGCATGCGACTCTGTTATCCGTATGAACTCGCTGAAAACGTCATCATCACCTTGAGCGGTAGAATATCTTACTCCGCCGACGAGGCGAGTGGCTTTTTCCACAACGAAGTGAGCAAGGTCAAGAAGAGGAAGCTGCGCGAGCAGCAAATCGAACTGGCGGAGGAGAAGGGCATTCTTCGAGGTCCGGGGACGTTACTCAACCCAGGTCTGCTCTCCGGCTTCTTCAAGGGCATCTTGTGCGCCATGCCTTTCGATAAATCAGTGGAAGTGCTCGCCTTGCGTCATGAGTCGTTGTACGACATGTGCGCGCAGCATCAACAAGATTTGCTCCGAAACTTTGAGGATGAATTTTTGCACACCCTGCAGCACTTGAACAAGCCTAAAATGGTCCGCATCGCGTTGAGCGAAGCCAACAAACGAAGGTTTTTTGACGAAGAGTCGAGAAACGTATGCTCCAACTGGCGCGAGCTGCTCGCGGAGGAACGCGCCAAGGAGGACGGTCGGCGGGCAGAGCAAGAACGCGCGGGCGCTCTCGCGGCGGTAACGTCGCGAAGTTTCAACGATTCGAGCGGAGATTTGAATCGTTCGGCAACGCCTGGCGCCACCATGGGCGCCATCAAGCTCTCTATGCAGCAAATGCACGCCGATATCGTGAGTATTTCCGAGCAGATTCAACAGGTGATGGTCACGGCGAGAGACACGCAAATCACCAGTCAAGAAGCCGCCGCCGCCGTTTCCAAGCTCATTCTTAGCAACGACGTCATCGAAGAGAAACAACTCGCGATGGAACTCAACATCGAAGCCGTCTACCAAGCCGTGCAAAACTTGGCCACGGCCAACCTCAACATGGAAGCCGGCGGTTGGCAAACCGCGGGCGGCGGCGATAACCACCGCAGCTTCGATTTCAGACCCAAGGATGACGCGGACGGCGGCGGACGAGGCAAACACGTCGGCGTCGCCCCCTACAACGTCCTACAATCCGACGCCATTCGCCAAAAAATCGAAGAGGCTGCTAAAAAGGGCAAAAAGATCTCAATCACCAAGCACGTAGACACGCAAGAGGAAAGTTGGGAACGCGAGCGTCGCCCCACCGTCGGCATTCAAGGCATTCGCCGCGCGTCTCAGCGCGAACGCGACGAGCTTCCGCGCATGGCGCCGTCGCATTCCAAAGCCGCGAACGCCGACCAAGTCTTCCGCGGTCACCTCTGATCTCGTCCGTTGCGTCAATAACCAAGAGTAGAAACTTTTAGCCAAAAAATCTCGCGCGCCAGAAAACCGTTGACGTCGTCACACTCGAGCGCCCACCGATCGGTAGCCGTCGCATGGGGTGTTTCGTCTCGAGCGCGAGCGAACGCGCCGAGGATGCGGACGGCGCCGACGCCGGACGCGCGTCCTCTCCCGAGCGAGCTCTCGGACGGGTGGCGACCGCGACGCGGGACGCGTCGGCGTCGGCGAAACAATCGTCGACAACGAACGCGACACCGATGCGTTACCAAGTGCGACTGCGCGGCGGACCGCTGACGCAAGAGGAATACAACGCGCGGTTGTCCGGGGTGCGAGGACCGACGAGCGTGCGGGTGTCGTTCGATGACGAAAGCGGAGGGGGGAAACGGTCGTACGCGATGCGATACGCGGTGTGTTCGCAGAGAGGATACTACCCAGAGTCGACGGAAAAGCCGAATCAAGACGCGTACGCGACGCGGACGCACTTTAGAGGTGAACGGGATGAACACCTGTTTGGGGTGTTTGATGGACACGGGGAGTTTGGGACGGAGTGTGCGCAGTTTGCGTGCGAGAGGGTGCAGCTGGAGTTGGCGTTGAGGGAGTTTGGGGATGTGCGCGGGTACGAGGCGGCGTTTGACGCGACGAATCGAGCGTTGAGGAAGAGCGCGATTGACGATTCGCTGAGCGGGACGACGGGGGTGGTCGCGCACATCAAGGGTAGAGATATGTACGTGATGAATGTGGGTGATTCTAGGGCGACGATGGGGATCGAGAAGAGGGACGACGACGCGGCGGAGGGGGCGGCCGCGCGGGTGGAGACTGTAGATTTGAGCTCGGATCAGACGCCGTTTCGGAACGACGAATGCGAGCGGGTCAAGGCGGCTGGTGCGCGCGTCTTGACCTTAGATCAGCTCGAGGGGTTTAAAGATCCGTCCATTCAGTGTTGGGGCACGGAACAGGACGACGACGGTGATCCTCCGAGGCTGTGGGCAAAGAATGGCATGTACCCGGGGACGGCGTTCACGCGTAGCCTCGGCGACGCCGTTGCCGAACGCATCGGTGTCATCGCTACGCCGGAGATTGAACACGTCAGACTCAACCGAGATACAAAAGCAGTTGTTATCGCGTCAGATGGCGTCTTCGAATTTATCCCGTCGGCGAACGTCATCAAGGCGGCGCTCGCGACGGATGATCCGCAACAGAGCGCCATTGCGCTCACGGTGGAGTCATACAAGTTGTGGCTTCAATACGAGACGCGTACCGATGACATCACTGTGATTGTCATCTTGTTTGAAGACTTTGACGATGAGCCGACGCCGCCGTCTACGCCGCTCAAGTCGGTTCCCAGCGTCGGTGCGCTTTTCAACTTTCCAGACAGATCGAGCGCGCTCCTGTCGCCGTTCCCGACGTCGGCGAGGCCGAGTCGTCGCGTCATGCCGACATTTACCATGCAGACGAGGCGTAGCTACCGCGTCGTGCATCCGTACGGGATGCCATCGGACTATTCGTTCCTCGAAAAGATTTCGCTGGAAGATCAGATGAACAACTTGGGCGTCTTCGATTCGGACGACGGCGGCATCGTATCCATACTCAAGACGTCGTTTTTATTCGCCGGGGTTTCTGCCGAGACGCTTTCAGAGATCGCCAAGGCTATGTATAGAAAACGCTTCTACGCGGGCGACGTTATCGTCACGCAGAACGATAAGAGTTGTCTGAGAGCGTTTTACGCGGTGCACAAAGGCTCGCTGACGGGACGCGACAATCTGCAGTGGCTCGACGACGACGGAGAAGAGAAGAAGGAAACAACCAAGGTTCGCAAATACGGCGCTGCGGGTGAACGTATGTGTTTCAACGAGCAGTGCATGGCGCACGCGCAAATGCCGCACGAAACTGTCACCGCAGATTCAGACGGCGAACTCTGGGTGCTCGATTTCGCGAGCTACGCCAGAGTCATGAGAGGCGACGAAGACGCCGACGTCGGAGCCCTGACTCGAGCGCTACGAAGCGTGGACACGCTCAAGACGGTTAGGTTGAGTCAGTTGAGGCGCATCGCTATGGGTGTCATCGCGAAGCGCAGCAAGTCGCTCGTCAAAGCCTCGCGCAATGACCTCATCGCTAGACAAGGTCAGCCTCTTCAAGCGATGCACGTTCTCAGCTCTGGAGAGGTGGCGTGTACCGTCAGAGCCAACGCGAGAGACGAGAGCGAGATGCCGAGAGTCGTACTCAAACTCCAGAGCGGTCAGTATTTTGGCGAACGCGCGCTCTCGGGAAGCGGTGCTCCCTGCGCGACGAACATTCAAGTGCTGAGCGACTCTGTTGAAGTCTGGCGCGTAACGCTGGGCGACGTCACCCAAGTCATCGGTGTCCAAGAGGGCCTCACGAGAACGATGAGCTCCATGAGTTCTCACTCTGACTTGAACACATCTTCGCCAGATCTACTTCGCCAGCGAAGTAGGATTGAAGGCAAGGATGCGCACGAGAGACGGCTCAGCTTTGGCGACGACGACCGAGCCACGAGAGAGGCGCTGTACATGACTTTATTAGGCCACATGCGGGAGACGAAGGGTGCACTGAAGGAAGCCACGGTCCAGATTTCTATCGCGAGAACTGAATCGCTCAATCGCGTCGAGGGCGTCCTTCGAGAACGCGCCATCATTCAAGCTTTGACGGTGGCCAATCCGCCATCCTTCATTCCTGTGCCGGGCATTCCGTCCAAGGACGCGAGCTTTATTTCGATTCCTTATCCCTTCGTGCCGAGATGCGCTTTAGAAGCCGTCATCGCGTGCGGGGGCGGGTCGAAACCAGTCGTCGTCCGTTATTACATGGCGGCGCTCACGTTGCTCCTCGAATACGTGCACTCGTTCGACATTGTCTTCAGAGGCATGGATCCGGAGACGATGACCATCGACGAACACGGCGCGCTCCGGCTCACCGACTTTCGCTTCGCCAAGCGCCTGAGCGCGAGCGACGGCGCCCCCGGGCGAACATTTACATCATGCGGTGCCGCAGCCTACATGGCGCCCGAAGTCGTCAAGGGTCTCGGACACGACGAACGCGCCGATTGGTTTTCCCTCGGTGCGTTCCTCGCCCATTTACTCCGCGGTTCCCCACCCTTTGGCATGACGGTCGGCTACAACACCTACCGAGCCATCTGCGAGTGCAACCTCACCGACGTCTTTCGCACCGACGCCGACCCAATCGCCGTCTCCCTCGCTCAGACGCTCCTCGTCGTCCATCCAGACGACCGTCCGCGCGACGCCCAAGCCGTCAAATCCCACGCCTTGTTCGCCGCCGTCGATTGGGACGCCGTCGCCGCTCGTCCTCCGCCGCCAGAAATCGAAGCCTTAACCCGCGACGCGTACCGAGGTCGCGGTGTTCCACCCATTCGCGACGCCACCGAGCCTTCAACGTCGGCTTCAAAGGCTCACCATTTCGCCTCGGCGTCGTCTAGCCTCAACTGGTGCGACGCGTACATGTCTCTAGACACCATCGCTCCGTGAACGCGCGCGCAGAGAACCACGCACGCAACGAACCATACACGAAATGTAACGCATTCGTCACCAGCATTCATCGAAACCCACAACCGACCAAAAAATGTAACGCATTCGTCAACGCGCGCGCGCGCGCGGACGACCGCAACCCATTCGTCATCGATCGTCATCGAAATCCCGCCACTTCGCGGCGCGCGCGCGTGCACGAAACGTGACGTAACGAAACGCGACGCGACGAAACGCGCGTTTCCGTCGGTGACGTCGCGCTCGGGCGTCTTCACCGCACCGCGCGACGCGCACCGACCGACCAACCATGGCGACGCGCGTGGGTCTGTTTGAAGACGGCGTCTCTTCGTCGTCTTCGTCCGACGACGGCGACGACGGCGACGACGACACCCCGCTCGGGATCGCGACGCGACGGGAACGACGAGGGCGCGGGCGACGATCGAGCGGGGGCAAGGGGCGGGGGGCGACGAAACCGGCGACGAAACCCGGTGATGATGATGATGACGACGACGACGCTGATTTGGATTTGATGGATGCGGATGAAACGGAACGAAACTTTTATTACGACGACGACGACGACGACGAGAGGAACGCGGCGACGACTCGGGCGCTGAGAGACCACGAAAACGCCATGGCGACGCTGAACGACGCGACGAGGGCGGACGGGAAAGGTGCGGGGGACGCGTTCGGGACGTATTTACAAAGAGAAGAAGAAACGGAGGACGCGGAGGACAAAGGCGAGACGCGCGGGACGGAACCGCTGGACGGATACGGACGAAGGCCGAATCCGCCGTGTGCGAACGCGATGATGATCGCGCGACGCGCGGTGGACGCGCGGGGTGCGACCACGGCGAGGGCAACGGGGAAACCGATCGGGACCCGGGCGCCGAGGGACGCGCGGGGGACTTCGAGCGGGACGGACGCGTACGGCGCGCGCGCGGGTTCGAGAGGCGCGGGACACGCCCCGGGAGGGATCGTCGGTGTCCCGAACGCGGTGGATGGTGGGAAGGTTTCTGTGAGTGTCGTGCGGACGGCGTCGAGGTTTGATTCGCTTCGTGGGGCGTTGGAGGTGGCGTTGGGACAGTCGACTCGGGCGGAGGATGGCGGCGGTTTGAAACAAGCCGGGTCGCGGGGAGGGACGAGCGACGGAGCGCCGCCGTTCGGTATCGCGGAGATGTGTTTGAGACATCTCGAGGCGGTTGTCGGGGCGTTGGAAGGGATGGCGGAGGGCGACGGGAACGCGTTCCGGGATCGCGCGGCGGCTGAGGTGAGCGCGTGGGCGTTGCTCAGCGAACTCTTTGCCGAGGACAAATTCGGAGCGTCTCGCGGTACGGCGGCGGATACGCATCGTCGACGCGCGGGCGTTAGCGCGTGGCTTCGCGAACAAGTGGCGCGGACGCCCGTGGACGCGCGCGATCTCGTCGGTCGTCGCGCCGCGTTGACCCACATTGCGAGCGGGCGGACGGTGAGCGCGACGCGAGCCGCGGCGGCGCACGGCGATCCGCGTTTGGCTACGTGCGTCGCGCAAATCGGATCGGGACAAAACGTCGCCTTTTACGCCAAGCAACAACTCAACCGCTGGCGCTCGGCGTCCGTGGGTAAGTACGTTGACGCCAAGAGCGAAGAGGCGTTCAAGCTTCTCGCCGGAGAGGTGGAGAGAGACGAAAAAGACGGCGACGGGATGAATTGGTACCAAAACTTTGGTTTGCATTTGTGGCTCTCCGCCGGACCGACGACGCCGCTGAAAAATGTCGTCAAGTCCTACCTCGAAGCCGTGTCGAAGCGTCGCGCGGCGAACCCGTCCCCACCTGTGGCGTCGCAGGCGACGCTCGAGGCTAATCAGGCGACGCATCTTCGCGATGTCGCGTTTAATATCCTCGCCCTCGCGGCGACGACTGAGGAGGGCGCGAGTCCCACGGCGGAGGAAACGCGCGTCGCGTTTCATCCGTTGACGTACTCTGACGACGTCTTAAACGCGTCGCTCGGCTGGCACATGTTCACCGCGCTTAACGCCATCGGTGTTCTCGCCGGGGAGGGCATAGATGCGCTCGCGGATGAAATAACCGTCGCGTTTGTGACGCAACTCTCGGGCACTCCAGACGTGGGCGAGCGATGCGTCTGGGCCGTCTTTGTCTCGCAACACTTGAGAGACCCGGTTCGACGAGCCAAGATGACGGGACACATACTGCGCGAACGCTACGTCGAGTGGAGCGATGATGAGGATAAGATGGCGTTTTTCCGACAAGCGTGCGCGGTATCGCAGGAAATGCTCGATGACGCCAAGGCGTTGTGGGCTACGTACTCGACGCCTCGCGCGTGAAGGAAAATGTAATGTTGATGAAATGAAATCATACCAACTCTCATGTACTTGTTCGTGTTACAGCTCGCGAGGTAGGTTTCGGAGGTTATATATAGTTATGTCTAAGCGATGAAATCGAGCACGGCGAGCTTGTTGTTTGAAAAGCACGCCGCCACCTTGCTCCCATCCTTGTTCCAGCAAACTTCGAAAATACCGCCCTCGCCTTGGTACGTCTTCAACAGAGTGCCCGTCTTGACATCCCAAATGTGAAGGTGTTTGTCAAAAGACCCGCTCGCGAGGTACTTACCGTCGGGGCTAAATGCGACGGAGTACACCGGGTCGGTGTGCGCTTCGAGCGTGTGAAGACACTTGCCCGAGTCGACGTCCCACAGCTTGATGGTGGCGTCGTACGAAGCCGTGGCGAGCACGAGTGGCTGGTTTGGGTTCGACGTCCCAGGGCCCGTCGGACTCCACTTGATGGTGTAGATTTCCTTTTCGTGCTCATTCAAGTCGTGCATGACCGTGTCCTTTTTCATGTTCCAAATCTTCGCGGTGAAATCATCCGAGCAAGACGCGAGCAAGTTGCCGCTCGGGTCCCACTTGATGGCGTTCACCTCGTCGGTGTGCCCCTTGAACGTCTTGACTGGCTTCTCATCACCAATCTTACAGACGTAAATGGAGTGATCCATCGACGACGTGGCAAAAGACGTCGCATTTCTCCAGTCGACGTCGAGCGTTGGCGCAGAGTGATGCGCAAACTGCTGCTTCACCGTGCCCGTCTTTACGTCCCAGACAATGGCTGTCTTGTCTACAGAACCGCTGAGAAGAAGGTCACCCTCCTTGCTCCACTTCAAGGAGAAGATTGGACCCTTGTGCGCCTTCAACGTCTTCACGAGCTTACCGCTCGTGTCCCAGATGCGCGCTTTGCCGTCGTAGGAACCAGTCGCGAGTAAGGTGCCGTCGTTGTTCCAGTCGAGCGTGGTGACATCCTTTTGCTTCCCCGCGCCCAGAGCACCGCCCTCCTTATTCTCTTCACCAGTATCCATAGCGTCCACGGCTTCTTCATCGCCTTCACTCTTGTGTTCAAGCACCTTTGGCTTGGCCAATTTCGCTTGCGTCTCCCGTCCAGACGGTCCAGCCGGCACCGTCCAAACGCGCGCCGTACTGTCTCCGCTACCGCTCGCTAAGATTCCCTTGGCCGGATTCCACGCGCAAATAAACACCTCACCCGTGTGTCCATCCAAAATCGTAACGTCATCACTCTTCACCTCTTTCTCGACTCCGTTTTCAATCTTAACGCCGTTCGTCGCCGCTTTCGCCCGCATCTCCTTCTCTTCCTTTTCGCGTTCCGCTGCGCGTTCCTCTTCGGTCATGTTTCTTCGCTTGGTCACGAGTTCCTTGAGCTCATCCACGCTCGCCGTCAACAAATCCTTCGAGCTCAACACGCTAAAATCCGCGTCGACATCCGTCCCATCCTGCGTTGCGTGCGCACGCGCGTCTACAGTCAGTCTCCGCGAGCGAAACCCGGGTCGCAATCACTAATTGACGAGTAAATGCAATTCATTTCCCTCGTCGAATGAATGCACGATCGACCGAGCGACGCGACCGAACCGCCCGCGTTCACCGCGTCGTGCGCGAGCGACGACGGCGCGCGACGCGACGGAACGAAACGAAACAAAAAATAAAAAATCCATCGCGTGAATGTACGCACGTCGTTGAGGTTCGCCTCGAGCTCGAGGTACTGCAAACCCTTTTGAACAAAGGAAATTAGTGCGCCCGGGGGAATCTCGCGTTCGGGCTTCCCGGGTCGGGCTTCCGTGCCCAGGGCGAAAGCGGCGTGGGTGAACCCGCTCTCGAGGAGGTATCGGTAGACGAGATAATTCATCTCATCGCTCGTGAGCGACATGGCGAGACGTCGAGCGTCGCGTCGTCGTCGGGCGAGGCGTACTGACGTCGTTCGGGCGTCGATCGCGCGCTATACCCCAGGTCTCAAACCCTAGGCGCCGATAGTCGTTATATGGGTAATGTATGTGCGGTGTTTCAGGGTGCTGTTTCATGGGTGTTTTTAGCTTACAGTATTACGCTGGAAAACGACTGACTGTCGCGTCCGGCGTTGACCGCCGCACTGACGGACGCGGGCGACGAGACGACGGGCCGAAACGCCTCCCCGTCGTCGTCGTCGTCGCCTTTGACCTTAGCGGTGCCGCGACCTCCTTCTCCCCGATGGGCGGTTTGCGCAGGCTTCGCGATGCGCACGGCAACTTAACGGACTTTTGGCTCAGCGACAACCGCTCGAAACCGTGGACGTCGACGTCGACATCGACGGACGCCGCGCGCGTCCTCGGCTCGGGGTCTGCGCTCGTGGACGCATCTCGCGCGTCGACTTCCACCGACAGAGGTGGGTCAGATGGTCTCGCGCGCGTGGGCGACGGCGTGAATGACGCGGCCGAGAACGGGCCGCGGTCTTTCGGTGGACACGACGAGATTGACGCGTTTGAGAGCGACGAGGACGCGCACGCGGCGGATGGGACGTCGAACGCGAGTCTGAGACACGCACCGACGGTGTTCGTTGGATATCCGCACGCGTCGTTGCTGTGTCCGTCGTGTAGGGACGTCATGTTGAACCCCGTCGTGGCCAAGGATGGGACGACGTATTGCGAGACGTGCGCGCCGGTGCTTCCAACCGGTGCTTTGGATGGTGAAGACAGCGGAAAAGGCATAGATTTGACGTCAGCAGAGGCGTTAGAAGCTTTGGTGAACATGCCGAACGTCGAGGTGGAGGATGCCATTAAGTCGTTGACGGTGTTGTGTCGACGCGCGCTGACATTGAAGCAAAACGCCACGGGGGCGAGCGAGTGGGTATGGAAACCAGACGGGTGCTCGCAGAGCGGTATTCGATTATCCATGCGGGACGTACACGATAGAGAGTGCATGTTCGTGCGGCGACGATGTTTTTTCCCGTTTCAAACGAACGAAGAGGCGAGGAGGGAAAAGGCCAAGGCGGGTGTCAACTTTTGCGGCAAGTACTTTACAAAGTATGCCTTTGTCAGTCACCTGGCTGAGTGCGATTGGCGATCCATCAAGTGCGACGTGAGAGGGTGCGGAGAACTCTTGCCGTTTTGTAAGATGCAGCAACATACGATGACGTGTCCGAGCGTCATAGTGCGGTGTTCGAATGGGTGCGATTGGGAAGGTAAGCGAAAGGAATTGACGGTGCACAAAGCCGAGTGTCCGCGAGAGTACGTGAAGTGCGGCCTTGTAGCCTTGGATGACGAAGACGCGCAGGGGTGTTTGCACGGATGCGAACGGTCGATGATTGATAGTCACCGCGCAGAGTGTGATTATCGCGTTTGGACCTGCCCAAACTGCGATACGCAGACGAATGCGTACCTCGCGGTGCGACACGGCGATCAATGCGGCGAATCTCGACAAAAGTGTCCCAATTGTCGCAAGCTCATTCGAAGGAAAGTGTTCGACATTCACTTGGATAAGTTTTGCGACGGCGCGAGCAAGCCTTGTGCGTTTGCTTCCTTTGGATGCTTGGAGCATGGAACGGCGCAAGAGCTGATGACGCACGAGCGGCAAGCCGCGCCGAGACATTTGCGGCTTGTCGTCAAGGCGCTCGATTCGGAGCGGAAGAAAGGTGAACGCAAAGTCAAGGTTATCGAGCGCATGGAGAAGGCTCTCGAAAAGTTTGGCGTAGAGTACGAAAATTTGGCGCAAAAGTCCAGCGAGCGCGTACGATTCGTAGAGACCAAGGCGATTGAAGAGGTTGGAAAACTTCGCGCACAAATAGAGAAGAATCAGCTCGCGTACGACGAACACGTTCAGGCGCTCGAAGAGGAAGTTAAAAGACTTCGTGCGGAGAGGGACGCGGCGTCTGATATCGACGCGCACTTGGCGAAACTCGGGGAGGCGCTGACGCCGACCGACGCGCAAAAATTATTCGACGCCGTACGCAAGGAGATTACGGCTTGCTCGGCGCGCTTTTCAAAACTTGAATCGACAGTCGGCGCCTGTGAAGACAAGTGGGACAAGGATATCTCGGCGATGCACACCAGAGATGAAGTCATCGTAGAGGCTTGCCGAAAGGAGGTTGATGAAATATTGTTCGCTCGAAGCGAGAAGGATCCAGACATGTCACGACGCATAGAGTCTCTATCCGCCAACATTCGCGATATGACTCGGGATCTCAACGGTGACATCATGAGCCTGAGCGATAGGCAGAGCGAACTCGAGGACATGTTGAGGCGGGCGAATGAGCGAATGGGCTCGCGAAGAGCTCCAGCGTACGATGCGTCTGCAGATGAGTTCGACGAACAGACGAAATCATCCCCTGCAGAGCCAAAGCCGCGACGCCGATTTAAGCTGATGGAGAAGCAAACAAACTCTGAAGACACTGTTTACCGCCGACGGTTGGGCTCGGCGACGCTCAAAATGCAACGAAACGCGCTGGTCGATTCACCAAATATTGAACAACAACCACCGAGTGAAACGCGCGCCGAAGACGAGACAGTTCAAAGCGAACCGCCCCGACGCCGAAGAACTCGTCGCCCCGACGGTGGCGACGATATACTGCGCATTGGAACAGGAAATTGGTACGCCGAGACGCAGAATGACGGCACTTAGATCGCATAATACTAAGTAGTATGATGTACTCGTAGTAGCTCGCGTTGTAATTGATGTTGTACAACATAGCCATCTGTCCAGACCCGACTGAAACCGTTTCGGATATCAGCCACGGCACTCCTTGTCGCTCGTCCGCCATGTCAGATACGAAAAAGTACGTCATAGGCGTCGATGGCGGCACTGGCGGCATACGCGCCGGTGTCTTTGACCTCTCCGGAAACCCGTGCGCGTTCGCGGACGTCCCGTACGAGACATCTTTCCCGCACCCCGGTTGGGCTGAGCAAAGTCCGCAAAGTTGGCTCGACGGATTATACGCCGCCGTCCGCGCCGCCATGGACATCGCGACCATCGATGCCGCCAGCGTCATCGGTATGAGCGTCGACACAACGTGTTGCTCGGTCTGCGCGCTCGACGACCGCGGTGCGCCGCTCATGCCGTGCGTGTTGTGGATGGATATGCGAGCGGCTAACGAGACGAGCGAGGTCGCGGCGACGAAAAACGCAGCGCTCAAGGTGAATTGCGACGGCGCCGGACCGGTGAGCGCGGAGTGGATGGTTCCAAAATCTTTGTGGATCAAGAAGAACCGACCAGAGGTGTTTCAAAACGCGAAGATGATTTGCGAGTATCAAGACTATATCAACCTCAAGTTGACCGGGCGTTACTGCGGTTCAGCGAACAACGTCGCCGTTCGATGGCATTTCGACGGTAAAGAGCCGCCGACGACGATGTTGGAGGCGCTCGGTCTCGAAGCGTTGTTAGACAAGTGGCCAAAGGATATCCTCGACATGGGCTCTGTGGTCGGGCCGCTCGTCGAGGAGGCGGCAAACGCGTGCGGTTTGCCCATCGGTCTTCCCGTCGTTCAAGGCGGCGCGGACGCCTTTGTCGGCATGGTGGGCTTGGGAGTCATCGAGTCTGGACAGCTGGCGCTCATCACGGGATCATCACACTTGCACTTAGGCGTTGCGTCGTCTGAATTCCACGCGCCGGGCATATTCGGGACGTATAAGGATGCGCTCGTGCCGACGGCGCCGTACGTCGTTGAAGGCGGACAGACGAGCACTGGGTCTGTCGTCAAGTGGTTTAAGGATTTATGCGGCGGTGGCGATGATTTTTACGAACGTATGAACTCTGCGGCGGTGAAGTTGCCACCGGGATGCGAAGGGGTTACGGTTTTAGACCATTTCCAAGGGAACAGAACCCCGCATGTAGACGCGCTGAGTCGAGGCGTGATTTCCGGACTCACACTCAAACATTCGCAAGTGCACGTGTACAGGGCGATACTCGAGAGCGTGTGCTGCGGAACTCGACTAATATTTGAAACCATGGCGCGTGGAGGGTACACGCCCAAAGAAGTCGTCGTCGCTGGTGGTGCGACTCGTTCGGAGCTGTGGTTACAAATTCACGCCGACGTCACGGGCATTCCGCACGTTGTGACAGAATGCACCGACGCTCCCGCGCTCGGGTGCGCCATTTTAGCAGCCGTCGGTGCCGGCGCGTTCCCAGACGTCAAGACGGCCGTCGATACAATGGTTAGAAAAGTGCGAGTCGTCAGACCAGATCCTGATGCTCACGCGCTGTACACGAATCACGTGTATCCTGGGTACCTCAGAATGTACCCAGCGCTCAGAGACGTCTGGGGGGCTCAGCGCGCCGTGGCACAGGGCGCGGGCCGCAGGGCAATCGTTTGCCCATCCCTTCTCGCTGCGGACCAAGGCGCGTTGGCGTCCGAGGTCAACCGCATGCTCGATGAAGGTGCCGACTGGTTGCACGTCGACATCATGGATGGTCACTTCGTGCCGAATTTAACAATCGGTCCACCTGTCGTGGCGGACCTCGCGAAGAGAATCGGACCTCGAGACGCATTTTTCGACTGTCACCTCTCCGTGAATAACCCCGCCACGCTGGTCCCTGGACTTGCCGCGGCGGGAGCGTCGAGCGTCACCTTTCACATAGAGGTTGCGAGCGGTGATGAAGCGAGACAACTCTGCCGTTCCATCCGTTCGCACGGCATGCGAGCCGCCATCGCGTGTAAACCTTCAACCTCGTGCGAGGACAGCGGTATCACAGCCCTCATCGAAGAAGGTCTCGTCGACATGGTCCTCTGTCTCTCCGTCGAGCCCGGATTCGGTGGGCAAAAGTTCAATCCAGCTGTGCTCGAGAAGGTTACGCGACTTCGCGCCGCGTTTCCATCGCTTGACATTCAAATGGACGGTGGCGTCAATCCAACTACCGCACCGCTCTGCGCCGCAGCCGGTGCGAACGTTCTTGTCGCCGGATCCGCCGTGTTTGGCGCGAAAGACCCAGCGAGCGTCATCTCAGCGCTCAGACAATCGATAATTGACGCGCACGAACCGTAGCCTGTGTTCTAGTTTGTAAAATAGACAACGCGAGTGTAGTTAGCCCCACTGTGAGACGCGCTCGTCATGTCCAACGGCACCGATTTCGGCGCCGTAGCGCGCGCCAAGCTCGAAGTAGCCTTTGACGACGCCCTCGTCGTCGCGCGCGAGCTCGTGCGCGCTAAAATCGGCGACAAGGATGTCGAAACGCGCGCGCTCATCTTAGTCTGGACCGTAACGTTCTTGTGCGCGTTGTTTGCGCTGAGAGTTTTATCCGGCGTCGGACGCGCGCTCGGTGGATCGTCTTCGTCGACGCGCAAGACGCAAAAGCCCGCCGTGTTGCTCTTCGGACCGAGTGGGAGCGGGAAGACGGTGATGTGGCAGGTGTTGAGTTGGAATGAACACAGATTCCCGACGATAACGAGTCTCGAGCCGAACGAGGAGGGCGCCTGCGTGATCAAAGGGAAAACGTCTAGCGGTAGAGAGCAAACAAAGAGCGGCGTGCGCGTGGTGGATGTGCCGGGATACGGGAAACTTCGACCGGAGGCGTTCGTGCAGCTCAAGCGAGCGACGGCGGTGGTGTTTGTGGTGGACTCGGTGACCTTTGCTGCGGATAGAAAAGAGGTCGCCAAGCTCCTATTCGACGTCCTTTCGCATGAAGACTTCCAGAAGAAGCGTATTCCACTCCTCATCGCGTGCAACAAGGCTGAAAAGCTCACGGCGCATCCACCAGATTTCATTCGCAAGCGTCTCGAACGAGAAATTGACGCCCACCGCTCCGCCAGCGCGGGATCGCTTCCAAGCATCGCCGTCACCGCGACTCAGCGCAAGGTGGCGGCAAAGAATGAAAAGCTTCGAAATCGTCTTCGCACTCTCGGTCAGCGCCCGGGCGAAGTCTTCTCCTTTGAAGCATACTCGGCCGTGTTCAAGACGCCCGTTTTAGTCGGACGCGTCAGCGCGACCAAGAACGATCTCGCCGCCGTTCGGGATTTCATCGTCCAACACGCGCGATGATGAAGACACTTAATCAACATTCAAAGACACGTAGCGTCGACGCGACTCGACGACTCTTGCGATGTCGACATCCGTCGTTCGCAAGTGCTCGCGGCTGCCATGCCAATCCATTCTAGAAACCATACTAAATACTCATAGATGAACTAAAATGTTTCACTGGTGTCCACCACAGGGCCCCCTCTCGTGAGCGCCCGACGTCACGTACACCTCATTCTGTGCACGCCATGTTCGCCACCACGACGACCACGACGCTCTCCGCGCGCACCAGCGCGTTCTCCAACAACACCGTCTCCTCCAAGGTGCGCATGCTTCGCTCGATGACACCGATCGCGGATGTCGAAGCGCGACGAACGACGCGCGACGGCGATGCTCTCTAGAGACGGCGCGCAAGCCCTAGGTTTTCTAGGCTCGACGCCGCCGACGGTCGCGCGGGACGCCCGAGACGCCCCTCGCGCGTGAAATCTCGAAACGCGCGCGCAAACGTACTGACGATTTCGATTTGTCTCTTCACCGCGCGCAGAGGATGACGGTCGCACCGACTGCAGGACGTTCGACGCTCGAAGTCGTGGCGGTACGTGTGACGCGATGCGATGCGTTGACGATTCGCGAAGATGCGACGCGAGTGCGCGTCGGGGCGCAGAGGCGTGATACGCTCGGGCGGGAAATAAATGAGGTCAATTATTTCACGCAGGTTGCGGCGACGAAGCAGAAGCGGCGAAAGAGACCGACCACGCGGACGTCGAGAGCGAAAAGACTGACTTTCATGGGTGTGTGTGTATTTTTACGACCGCGCAGAAGAAAAAGTGGGAAAAGCAAGCGTTGACGAGCCGTGGTCTCCCGGTTCGCATCCCCATGCACGTTAAGACGAACGACAAGGTTATCGTCATCGCCGGTGCCGATAAGGGCAAGGTTACGAACGTCGTTGAGGTGTTCACCAAGACGGGTGAGGTGTTGTGCAAGGACGTCAACGTCAAGACGAAGCACGTCAAGCCGCGCGGAGAGGGTGAGACTGGCCAAATCATCCAGCGTGAGTTCCCGATTCACCACTCCAATGTGATGCACTACAGCGAAGAACAGAAGGTTCGCAGCCGCATCGGTACCAAGGAGCAAGACGGGAAGAAGGTGCGCGTCTTGCGCAAGACGGGCGAAGTTCTTGCCAACTAGGTTGCCAGCCATTCAGCTTAGCGTAGATATGTGTTAATTAAATTTGATTTGATTCGTTCAAACTTGTCTCATCGCGCGCGCGCATACATGGGTTTGGCGTACAGAAAGCTCGCGCATTGTTTCGCAAAACTGGCGTTGTTTTAATAATTTCAACCGAGGTGGAATGCATTTAAGACTTCCCCCCTACTATAGACTACACGATGGAACGAGCGCCGCTCGTACGAAAGAATGTCACCCTCAGAGCTGAGAGCGCGCGCAAAAATTATGCAAGACTAAAACCATGTTTGAGAGAGGCCTCCCAGGTGGCGTCGATCTTCGTGTGATCGATCGCACCCACCTCGTGGTGGTCCCAACCCTCGAGAGCGTGTACCAAAGCCCCCGCGTGGCAGGCGTGCACGTGACCCCGTTCCATGGTCATCTCACAGGAGCGGAAATCCTTGGCGTCTTTTGGCAGCTTGAAAGCCGGGAGGTCGGTGTACACGCAGTCCTTACGACTCTCGGGGATCGGGGGGACGACAAACTGGTGGAAGGTTGCCCCACGCGGCGCCTTCTTCTGGTCGCTTTCGCTGCAGTGCTTGCCGATGACCCAGTCCTTGATGTTCGCCCCGTCGCTCAAACTCTTCGACTGAACGAGCAAGTGCTGATCCTTCTTCGCCACTTCGGCGCGAATCTTCTCGAATCTTTCCTCGCTCGTCGTGTACATGACGACCCGCATACCCCTCTCCGCGCAGTAGAGCGCAATGGCGCGACCAAGCTTAGAAGTCGCGCCAGTGAGGAAAATTTCCTTGCACTCACCCGGGAGCTTTTGCAAGATTGCCGCCGCTGTGAGCGTGTTACCGTGCACAACCCGCGTCTTGAGATTCTTGCCGTGCTTTTTCACGAAAAGCGCACCTCCACCGTTCAGCGCCTCATTCTTATTCAGCGCTCCCAACCCAACAACTTTGACGCCAGACTTGTCCGCTTGCAAAATTGCCTCTTCAATCTTCCGGTTGATGTGATTAAACTCACTCTTGATGAAGAATTGAAACCCCCACGCCGGCGTGACCCACGTCTCGCACGCCAGTTTGCGCAACCTGTGACGGTCGGCGACGAAAGACTTGCCAAACACGCGCAACAAGAGCACAAACGGAACGCAGAGCGGCCAGAACGGCTTGAGCCACCAAGACGACACGAACGGACGAGAGGAAAAGCTGCGAAGCATAAACGGCAAGTGGAAAACGCTCAAAAGTTCGGTACCGTGCGCCATGAACACCACATCCGGAGCCGTGACTGGAACCGCCTTGCCTGTGATAGCTTTCTCATAGAGCTCGTCCGATGTCACATCCGCAGTGCCGTAGACGTAATCGTAGAGCGGCATGAAGAGGCAAAAGTTGGTGTGCACGCGCGAGTGGTGTAAAGAGTGGTAACTCGGTGTGTAAATCAAGTACTTCATCCCTGGAATGCGCATAAACCAGCGAGGGATGAACTCAAAGTTGCAGTGACCGATGGCGTTGAGCACATCAAACCCGAGGAGGTAAATGTAAAACATGGCAATGGACGCGCCGCCGAGCGCCCACGTTCCGAGGAGCGGAATGGCGAAATTCGCCGTGTACATCAAGTGCTCCATAAAGGGATGCACGCTCCCAGTGATTGGTTCCGTCACGAACGACGCGTGATGGTGAGAGTGATACGCATTGTACAGCTTGTGATGATGTAACGCGCGGTGAAGCCAGTAGTAAATAAACTCAGTCGGTCCCGCGTGCAAGAGCGCCAACTGCGCCACTCCGACGCCCGAGTACGCCGGAAACCCGCTAAACCCGAGCTTCGGCATCCAGTGCACCGCAGCCATCACGAGGGTCTGAAGCAATATGTAATCATCCCAGTGGTCCTCTCTGTCCACCTGCTTAAAATCAATCCCTTTCGCCTGAATCCTCGTCCCTCTCGTGAGCGCGTGCACTCTCGACAAGCTTATCCAGACTTGCGCGTTTACGTATCGCAGCGCCGCGATCGCGCACAAGTGCCAGCAAAAGTTATCTGCATCGTCCCGACCCGTCACCGCCGCGACAACAAAGGGCACCATGACGGCATACTTTAAACTCCCAACCCGCGCCCAGGGAAAATCGTACCACAACCCAGGTTTCGTCGCCATCTTTTCCGACGTCTCTCCGTTCGCAAAGCGCGCGCGCGCGAGTGGTTGATCGCTTTTCAAGCAACTTTATCCCTCGCGGCGCCCCTTCGTTCGCCTCCCTCGGTCACGCGCCGCCGAGCGAACCTCACGAACGTCTACCCGGCGTCTTTCACCGCGCTTCCCGGTGCGCGCACCCAACGATTTCACCCGCACTTCCGCGTTAAGATGCCTCCTTCGGTGGCGGCAGCGCAAACCCCGCTGGACTGGATGGATTCGTCTCAACCGCGCGCTCGACGCGATGTGTCACTCGACGCGACTCGCGTTTCCGACGTTCGATGGCGCGATTCGACGCCAAAGAAATCCGTCCGCGCGTTTTGTCCGTGAAACGCGTGTGGCGGCGTCGACGTCGTCGTCTTGTGGCGTCGGCGGGCGCGCGATGCGTGAGGTCTTGCGGTCGGGGCGTGACGTCGACTGTCCATGGGGGTCGGTGACGAGTGATTACTCTACAAAGTATTTTGAACCATTTGTCGAATAATTACTCGAGATTTAGAGATGGTGTGTGTGTAGACTACAATTTTTGGCGGAAGGCTAACGACGCCGCCGACTCGGGCGACTCTTAGTAGTTGAGGGCGCTCGCGCGAAGAGCGAGGTGACGGTCGACCTCGTCCCAAAAAGCTTCGAAAGTGGCTCGATCGCCGTGACGACTTGTGCGGCTGACGTTGAGGGATTTGACGTTCCACGTCTTCATAATGTCCACCTCGGGATCGCCGTCGAAACGGGCGTAAAAGCCGCGCACCTTGGAAAAGGTTTCGACGAAATCGCCGTCTTCGACGCCGCGAAAGGGCCAGTCTTTGAATTGCCACTTGGCGCCGAGGACAAAGACGGCGGCGACGCGAGCCCAGTCTTCCGAGCGCTTGTGCGGCGCCTTCTCCGTGATTTCGTACTTTATCTTTTTATCGCGCTTGTACGTGCGACTGATGATGATTGAACTCGACTTTTTGACGCCGCTCTTTTGAATGACGTCCCAGTGAACAAATTTTCCGTTTTGTAAAAATTCCTTGGCGTTGAACATGTTCAGCACGACTTTCGAGTTGAAACCGGCGGGGACGATGATAATGGGAACGCCACCCGGTTTGCCGCTCGTCTTTCTCGGCTTCTTCGTCGGCGGCGCATGACTTCCTCGCGTCGATGGCGCCGCCGTCGCTTGCGGCGTTGGCTTGTCCGGGCGCGCCATCGCTGGCTCGAGTTCGTCCACATCCATTGTTGGCTGGTTTGCCGTCAAGAAGGACGCGTTTGTATCCAAATTCATCATGTCGAAATCTGTCCCCACGTGTTCGCGCCAGAACACCTGCTCTTTCACATCCCGATAGCGTTGGTTTTTGATGCCCTTTGCCATCTCTGCCGCAGTCTGTTGTTGCTCCTCGAGCTTTTGCTTCTCTTCCTTTGGCGCGAAAAACTCGAGCACGTTGCTGAAGTCCTTCGGTCCCTTGAGGACAGAGTTTCTATCGCGGAGCACCCGCTCTCGCACAACCCCAGCCTCTTCCTCCGCCGCCTCTCTCGCCCGTTTCTCAGCCGCCTCCGCGTCTTCATCCGCCACCACCGGCACCGTCACGTCGATTCTATCGCTCGTCGCGATTTTCCCAGTCAAGTACGCGATGAGGTCCGCCCGATCCAGCATGGACACCGTCGCGAACCCATCTGCGATCGCCGCCTTCATGTACCCGGTGTGCACCATCGACGGGTTCTCCACGTAATGTTTAATAAAATACCATATCTGTTCAACCTTTAAGAACTTTGATCCAACCTTGGACTTGTAGTTCGTCGTCGTCGACCGGCTCACCGCGACGTCTTCATCCTTGAGTTGAATGCGCGCGTCGTCGTGCGTAGAACTGCGTGCGCGAAGATGGAGCGAAACGATGGATGGGGCGAGGTTGTCAGTCGGAGTGTGATTTTACTCCTATGCGCGTCGATACCGCGTTTACTCGCGCCCGCGTCGATCGTTTCGGCGTCGAAACGTACCTCGCGATGCGGCCGTCGATGACGTGATCTCGAATGAGGCGAAGAGGATCCATCTTTACCGAACGCTACTACCGCAATCGTATCGGTTCGTGACGATCCGTGGACGTCCTCGATTCGCGCGTGTGTCCTCTCGCGCGTTCACACGCGTCGGCGAGAGGTGGCGTCGCCGAGGAGTGAGGTGAGTGCGAGCGATCTCAGCTTAGGGTTGTGGAACGTCGCGAGCGAACGCGTTTCTTTTCTAATGTGGGATGGAAATGTGAGTTTAAGCGCGCGTGAATGTGATATTACCGAGCTACTGCGCGCATCGAATCGTGCGCGGAAGGAATCCGCAGCGAGTCGATGTTCGAAGACGCTTAAGCGTCTCGCATGAGGCTCACGACCTTTTGTCGCGCGGATCGGCTCGTCGACGGGTCTCGGCTGACCAAACGGAAGAGCTCTTCATCGCTGCGCTTGGAGTAGGCGATGGAACACCACTCGGGACACGTTCTGGCTAATATACGAACACTGTCGGCGAGCTCGTGCGCGGCGACGGGATGTCCAGCGTTTGTGTTGGCAAGCTCCTCGAGGAGCGCGTTGAGTTCCATGACGCGCCGCTTTGAAGTCGCGAAGGCGGATCGAACGGCGTCAAAGACGTAGGGCAAACGCCCGTGGATCTTTCGGCGTGCGCGATCAGCCACGGCAGACGGGTCATTGAACGCCTCCACGGCTGCTTGGCGTTCGAGAACGGCTTGAACGGCTCGGGCGGAGAGTCCCTTGCCGTCGGCGCCCATGTCTGACATCGTTCTCGCGAGTTCGTTCTCAGTCACCTTGGCGCAATCTCCGAGCGCCGGCGCGCTAGTGGACGCCGCCAATCTCGGTTCATCTCTCACGACATCTTCAGCGAGCGTAATCTCCACCGGCTCTGGCAGCGGTACCGACTCGAGATCAAAATCCTTTCTCCACTCCTCGGGAAACTTGCCCGCCTCGTACGCGTCTCCGTCGTGCGCCCGAAGCACCGCATCCAAAAGCGCCTCTCGCATCTCCTCTACCCGCTGACGCGTCACGACCGATAACCCACCACCTTTGCCGGTGTCACCATCGAGCTCTGGCACCGCAATCTCGACGTGAATCCGACGCAAATCATCCGCTCGGCTCGTCCTCGCCGTAAACGCCAGCGCCCCCGGCGCCGCCGCCGCCACCCTCCGCAGCGTCTCAAACGAACACCTCCGCCGAAGCGACCGCTCCACGCTCTCACACACCACATCCGCCGTCATCGTCCGCCCTCTCGCGCGCAAAAACCGCCCAACGAAAATCAAAGTTTCTCGCACGTCCACCAGCGTTTCAAACGCCCGCGGCAACGCCGGCCGCTTCGCCTCCTCCTCATCCCCATCCTTCTTACGCGCTCCCATCCGCGCCCGCTTCACCGTCGCCGTCTCATCCATCGGCGTCGTTCCAACCTCCGCGGCGTTCGACGCCCTCCCACTCTCGTCGCCGTCGTCGTCACCGTTCTCCTTCCCACGCACTTCGTTTAAATTCAAACCGTCACCACCGCTCGACCGACGTTTCCCGCGACGCCCATCCATCGACGCCGATCGACGACGGCGTCGTCCCGCGCGCGCCGCGTCGTCTTCGTTGACGGGTTCGAGCGCCATTCGGCGCATCAGTTCCCCGCGCGACATGTCGTCGTCGTCGTCGTCGCGCGTCGCTCTGTCGCCTCGTTTGTTCGTTCGTTCGTTCGTTTCGACGCAGGTGTGGATTTTCCACGGTATATTGGCCGGTCATGACTCACGTTTCTGTCGTGTACCCCTTCGTGTACCCCTCCTAGTTTTGGTTTATGAACGGTCGCGTATGTGGCAACTGTGTGTGTGCGCGCGGCCGACGCGAAACCAACCGAATTTCGTGACGAATTGTCGTCACACTCCGCGCGCGTGGAACGCGCCCGACGACGACGAGCGCGACGACGAACACGATGATGACGACGACGTCCATTGGCGCGTCTTCCGTCGCGCCGGTGACCGCCGGTCGCCGCGCCGCGAAGAGACCACCGACGATCAAGATGATGTCGACGCGTCAGCAACCGACCGTGACGATCGGTCGGGCGACGCGTGCGACGCTGCCGACGGCCGGTGTCGTCGCGACGTCTCGAGCGTCGATGATGAGAATGAAGAGTTCGAGACGCGCCGAACGCGTCGCCGCGACGAACGCCTCGAGCGATGACGACGTGGTGGTCGTGCCGGGGGATTACCGAATCGGGGGAATTCTCATCGGCGTCGCGTTGTTCACCGGACCGCTGTTGCACTTGTGGACGCAATTTCTCCTGCACGGCGCGCTTGGCGGCTTTTTGGCGTTTCAAGCGTCTCGCGTGAGGTTTAGATTCACGAAGACGGACCTGGAGGTGGTTTTCATCGAACCGGGTGCGGATGACTCGACGGCGCTCGCCGTGGATGTGGCGTCGAGCGGCGATAACAAGCTGCAAGGCGGCGGAGAAAACAGATGGTCGTACGATTCGATCACGAACTGGGAGTTCTGGTGGCCAGGTTTCCCGTGCCTCGTGTACTTCAAGGAAACGCAGACCAAGTCTGAGGGTCAGCCGCACTTTTTCCCAATCATTATGGATGGTAAAAAGTTGTACGAGGTGATGCTCGACAGAATGCCGGCGAGTCAAAACGCCAAGCCGAGCATCGATGACTGGAGCCTGGATTTGGCGCTCGAGCAGACGAGCATCGGGCGTCAAATCAAGGAGAACTTGACGGAAGAACAGCTCAAGCAAGTCAAGGAGCTCAAGGGCTTCCCGGTGCTCGATGACAAGTAAGTAAGTCGTGACGCAAACGTCGCACCATCGACCACACAAACGCACGCACGCACGCTCGCACACGCAAAGGTTCAATGACAATAATACGATGAGTCGCTGTACTACTGTAGATCTCACACAAATGTAATGAACTAAACGCTAAAATGTATCTGCTATAATCATCTGTGTCATCAATCGTTTTACTTTTTCTTCGCGAAAGCGGCGCCTTCCATGACTAATTTATCTTGCGCGACGAGCTCGAGGAGGAACGCCTCCAAGTCATCCGTAGACTTGTCGTACACCGGGTCGACGACAAACATCTTCAGCATGTTATGAATGCGGTCGAGCGGTAGACTCGGAAAGTTGGTCAGCATACCCATGACATATTGCTCGTACACCATCATTTCCGCCGCCGCCGTTTCCTCGGCGCTCGCCACGGCGCTAACGTGCTCTTCATCGTCGTGTACGCCTTGCATATCGTCGACGCGATCGGATGGATCAGTCAAAGAGTAAAACACTTCGTGGCCATCCTTCTTCTCGATCAAAACGCCGTTGTTGAGCCAAACCACGATTCGCTTGCGAAGAATGTCGTCCGACACGCCCAATTTCGCGGCCAAATCTCGCGCCGACCAATCCTTGGCAAACTGGAAGTGATACAAGATGGACGCTTGCAAAGGATTGACGCTCACCTCGAACGTGCTGTCGTTGTGCGTCACATCCATGACCACTGTGCCTAAGGAGGTCTTCCATTCCATTTTCCGCGGCGCCTTGAGCTGATGGTACCGCTTTGCGTATGCGTCCATGTGTTCTTGAATCTCCGCCGGGAGCTTGAACTCGGTCGTGTCGCTCGAAAACGCGGGCCAGAAGAGCGAGGACACGATAGTGGCTTCTACCGGCGTGCTCGACAAGAGCGAGCTCATGCGTTCATCTCTTGCCGACGGAGTTCCCGTGGTGGGTCTCGTCTTGATGTTGGTATTCGTGCGCTTGCTATCCGCTAAGTCCTTCAACATCACCTCGCAGTTGTGCAGACTCGTCTCACCAAAGCGAATCTTCAACAGCTCGAGTGCATGCATCTCGCGCTCGGTGTCGTAGGAGGACTTGCCCAACAGCTTTTCGGCCAACATCGTTCTGTACTCGTTGATGAACAATTCCTTGGAGCCGTAAATGTCGACGAGAAGTCCGATGATATCGCCACTCTTTCTGCGTCTACCGCGACTCGCCGCAGCCTCGGTCTCCACCGGTTCGGGCTCCCAGGCTTCCCATCCAGACAGAACCTGTTGCTGAGACGCCGTCAGATCTTCGGGGTCGCCATCGCTCATCTCAGCCGCGATTGCCACCATCTCTGCCGTGATGCTGTCCAAGCGATCCAAGTTGTCGGCGCCGCCGATCGTTTCGCTGGGCATCGGTGCCGCAACGCTCGATTCAACGATTTCCATGCTCTCGCCGCGAGCGAGACGCCCGAGTTCGACGTAAAGTGCGCCTTCACCGTCGCCATCGCCGTCGCCACCGTCATCCGTAAGCATGGTGACGACACATCGAATCGTGTCTTTGCGCTCGCGCAAATATTCCTTGATCGGGTCGCTCACGAGCTCGAGAACGACGCCAGATGGATCGAGTTCGAGCAACGTCTTGATCGTGCCAATGTACTGCTGAATGATATCGACCGTGGAGGCGCCCGCGTGGAGCAAACGCGCTCGCGTCGCGGCCACGAACGAGTCGACGAGCGCCGCGTGGAGTGTTGTATTCTGCAGACATGTGCGCAAATCCGTAATCGCGGGCATCGAATCCGGATACTCGACGATAACGTCGAAGAGCTCGTGAATCCGTAAAGCACCGAGATGTTCGTGTACGGCGTACTCCAACCGCCCTTTCCAAGACTCGATCGCCCTCCCATCGCCGTGACTGAGCCGAAGCGCCGTCTTGAAAAATTCCAACGGCACAGCCCGCACCCAACGTAGAGTCGGTCTCAACTTGGGCGAGTCAAACTCACCCTTACACCGACGCACGACGTGTTTCCTCACGCACTCCCCGAGCGCTCTCGCCGCGGCAGCTTCCGCAATGTCCCCCAACGATTCGTGACACGCCGCGAGCGTCTCTCTCATCGATCCCACGCTCTCGCTCCACTCCCTTCCCATCACCTCCGCCCCACTCGCGATATCCGCCCCGATCGACGTCTGCCTCTCTAACACGCTCGTCTCCATCAAACCAGTCTCTTCGTCATCGCTCGTCTCCCCCCATCGCTTCCTCACCGCCGCATCAAACTCCTTCGCCCTCGCTCGATACCACGCGCTCAAAATTGCCAACAGTCTCGACGGTCCTCGCGACGTGCACATCGTCCCCACGCTCGTCTCAAACTCCATCGCGAACGCCACCGCCGCCGGATGCATCGCATCCCCTCTTAACACCGCGCTCAATTCTCTCGCCGTCGCTCTCGCCCTTTCAATCCACGCTCGAAATTTCTCTGCCTCGCGTCGACACGTCTGCGTCGCCCACGCTTCGCCCGCGAGCTCCCTCGCGGCGGCGACGTCGCCACCACCATCCTCCTCCTCCTCCTCCTCCTCGTTCCAAGAAGACTCCAAAGACACGTCCGCCGGCACCGCGCACGCGTCCCGCCACGCGCGCAGCGCCTCGGCATCCATCGCGCGTTCAAACGACCGAAGAAACGCGTGTTCGAGGATGTCTTCGCACCCGGCGACTCGAAGCGTTTCCAACGCCGCGCGCGTCGATGGTGTCGATACATCGACCCGCGTTGGGGACGAGGCGAGCGCGGCGTCGAAGCTCGCGACGGCGACGCGCCACGCGCGCGTGGAATCCGTCATCGCGCGACGGGGTGTGCGGTGACAGTTGTGGAATGATTTGAATTTTTTTGTTACAAGCGCGGGCGTAGGTACATGGGCGAGGCGTGGGAAACTATCTAAATTCGCCGCTAAGCGGCTTCGTAGAGCCGCGATGGACGAAACCCAGACGATTGGACGACGTTGTCTTTAATGCCGGCGCGCTCGACGTCGTCCGTCAGACGGGCGAATTCGTCTCGCGTCGATGAAGCCGACGGAGCGTTTTTGTCCTCGGCGCCGACGGCGGTTTGATGAAATTGGACGCGTTGAAAAACCAACGGCGCGAGGATGAGGAGGATGCCGAGCCATTGGATGGCGTTTAAGGCGGCACCGAAGAGATAACAGCTGATGACGACGGAGATAAATTGACGGAATGTCATGATCGAGGCGAGGGTGACGGCGCCGTAACACTTGACGGTGTACGCGATTGAAAATTGCGCCGCCGTCGAAGTGGCACTGAGGAGCACCACGTCGGCAAAGATGGATGGGTGGTCGAGAACGTAACCCACCGAGTAATTGAGCTGGTCGGTGACGAAGAGCCAGATGAAACAAAAGACGGTGGTGAAGAACGAGGTGAACAGGACGACAGAGACTAGGGTGACGCCTTCTCTGCCGAACATGCGCTGTTGAAACGACGAAGTGAATCCGTCAAAGACAAAGTAAATGCCCAGGATGAGAAACCCGGCGTTCGCGGCCCACTCCATGGCGTCATCATCGAGTATGCGCTGTTGCACCGTGCTCTTCCACCCTCTATTCGCGACGAAGACGAAACAACCGAACGTGACGAGCGTCGCCTGAAAGTACTCTCTCGTCGTAAACTTTTTGTTTCCTAAAAATTGCCCCCAAATCATCACCGGCACCACTTTCATCGTCTTGGCCAGCGTGCTCACGCTAAACGTCAGGTATTTCAATACCTCGTACTGACATGCCGTGGCGACGAGATTACTAAACGACACCGCGGCGTAATCATGTGCGTTTTGTCTCATGTGCTTCTCGCTCACGTTCCCGGTGAAGAGATAAAGCACTGTCGACACCACCAACGCCATCCAACGATTCACAAAGACGAGAAACATGCTACACGTAAATAAATCATCATCCACGACTCGTATGTCGTCCCCGACCGACGCCTGAAACGCCGCGTCATTCACCACTGGGTCGTCGACGCCGCGACGCCGAAAGCTCGTCAACACCCGCCCCCACGTCCACGACCCGCCGGGATCCTTCTCGTACGGAATCGTCATCACTCGCTCCTGAAGAACGCCGTACACGGCGAGGGAACATATCGTCATCGCGGCGACGGCGAAGAAGTGCGCTGTCGGCCGCACCGGCCGCGGTTGGTGCTGCGTTTTCGCACCCATCGGTTGTCGAGCAACCCGACAACGAACCCGCTCTTCCTCTCGTGAACCTCTTAACGACGACGACGACGACAACGGATGAATCGACGACGCGTCGACAGACGAGTCGCACGCTTACGCGCGAGAAACCTCGGCGCGTTTCGTGGTTGCGAAGCGTCGAAGAGTGACGAAGAATTTGCCTTGGTTTGCTTTGCTTTATCGTGTCGTCGAATGAAAAGTTGTAATTGTCCATGCAGAAACCACAGAAATGTCGTGAAAAGATGCGCGTGTTTGATTGATATTGAAATTACATCGTGAGCCTCGACGTGTCATCGAAGCAATGGATCGACGGGAGTGCCGAATGTGTTTGCTAGAAAGTCGCCGCCAAACTGCGCGCTCGCTACGAGGAGCACCAAGAAGAAGAGCAAAAACTCCGCGCTGGCGTTTACGGTGACTTGCTTGCGCCCGGGCTCAACCTCTTCAATGTCTATCGAGAACCATTGACGCAAAAAAGATGACATTTTGTCGACGAGTCCCCGATCCTCTTTCGCTTCCTCCGCTCCGACTCGCGGATTCGTCGGTTCTCCCCGCTCGCGCCTCGCTCGCTCCATCGCCGCCTCTGCCTCGTCCGCCAAGGCGTCAAACTCATCCGACATCCAACTTACGACGCCAAACATCGACTCGGCCGCGCCGAAGCCTTCCTTCTCCGTCAACCACTCCACCAGTTTCGTCGCCACTCCGGCTTGCGTCCACGCGTTCGCCTCCGCGAACCCCTCCTTCCCTTCGATCGGCGCCCGCTCGATCGCCCTTCGCACGTCATCCATCATCTCACGCGATTCTCGCTCTTTTCGCATCCGCCGTTTCTCCACCGCTCGCTCTCTCGCCTCGTTTCTCTTTCGAGACTCGGTCGTCGCCGGTTCGCGCAACGCGTCCGCTCCGTCAAACTTATTCCTCGTGCCCTTGAACGACGCCGCCGACGACGCCGACGGCGGAGACAACCGATCGATCGCGCGCTGCCGTTCCTCCTCGCTCGCGAATCGTCGGTCCCGCGTCGTCCCTCTCGCACCCGTCTCTTCGGTACCGTACATCCTTGAACCGTCGTCATCGTCGTCGTCCTCTTCGCCGCCGCCGCTGTCACGATCCCCGCCGCTCCTCGCGCGTCGCACCGTCGTCGTCGCGGTTTTCCCCTTCGCGCGCCCTCCCCGCCGTTCTAACCTCCTCGTCCATCGCGTCGTCGCGTCGACGCGACCCAACGTCGACGTCGGCATCCCCCGTGGAGAGGTGGAGTCGTCGAGTGACGTTGCCGACCGAACGACGCGACGCCGCACTGCACGACGCCGCGCGCGCGACCGCCGCGAGATGCTCGCCCAGTCGATCCGCGGGACGGTGATCCCGCCCTCGTCGACGCCTAAGCGGCGATGGACGACGGCGACGGCGCGCGTCGGCGCGAGAGCGACGCGAACGAACGCGGGCGGGGGCGCTGACGCTGGGTTGGATTGTTCGCGCGAAAACGCATCGTTGCGGACGCCGATGACGACGCCGACGCGGGTTCGACGACGCCGACGCGGGGATGCGACGACGGTTCGATTTTTGGGAAAGTTTTTCCGGTCTCGGGATGAGAACGAGCAGACGGAGGAGGAGCGGGAGGATCGGGAGAAGACTGAAAAGTTGAAGGAGGCGAGCGACTCGTTTCCAAACGAAACGCTTCGAGGGGACGGAGACGAGGAGGAGGAGGAGGAGAATAAGGATGCGAGCGAGGCGGAAGGGGCGCGAGCGGTAAGTGCGGCGCCGAGCGCGGCACCGCTACCTAAGGCGGACATGAAGACGACGCTGAGTGACCTCGACGCGCTGTTGGGAATAGATACCGCCGCGGAAGAGGCGAAGAAGCGCGAGGAAGAAGAACGCTGGCGAGCGAGCCTTAAACCGGCATCGACAGATGAGGAGGTGAGTGGAAGCACGACGTGGGATGCGAGCGTTGATGACGCGAATGCGAGCGCGGATGCTGAGGTTGGAGGGATGTCGTCCATCTCGCCGCAGGCGCTCGAGGCGTTGAAAAAAGCAGAGGCGCAGAGAAAGGGGTTCTCGAACGATAAGGAGAGCGAGATTGAAAAGGTTCTGAGCGAATTGAACGACATCGCTAAGAAAGGAAAGGAAGGCGGGGACGCGGCGAAAAACGAAGAGTTGGAGAATCAGTTTGGTAAATTGTTAAAAATCTTAGAGGAACCAGAGGAGCCCGTCATCGCTCCGCCGGACGTGGAACGTATCAAGAAGGAAATTTTTGGAATTCAGACGTTTTACGTCACCTCGGTGGAAAACCTCGGGGAAGAGCTGAACGGGGCAGGTATTCTGTTCAAGGGTAACCTCCGCACCGAGCGCGCAACGGTGTGGGAGGCTGTGCAAAACGGTATGCAGACGATGTTTAACGGCAAGTACACCGCCTTTATGCTGGAAGAACCGCTCGGTGACGACGGTCCGAGCGGAGACCTCGCCATTGACTCAAAGTACGGTCCGCGCGTGAGCTTTTTGATCGTCCCCAGCGACAGAGCTGGGCCGAATCCGGGCACGTCCGGTTGGCAGTACGTGTTGGCGCTCGCCCTCATGGGTCTCACAGTCGGCTCCGCCGTGCAACTCGGACTCGTGGCTGAGATTTCCAAGCTTCCACCGGAAACCATGGCTTGGTTGGCGACTGCCGGCGATGTTGACCTTCCAGATGGCGCGCTTCCGCCTGGTTTGGAAAACTTTGACTCGGTGGCGTACGTCGAGGCTGCCCTTCCGGTGACCATCGGCGTCTTGGCTTCCAGCGTTGGCCACGAGATCGGACATCAAATCGCAGCCGCCATGCGCAAGGTGAAGCTCGGGGTGCCATTTTTGATTCCAAACGGCCAACTCGGTACCTTTGGTACCATCACGCAGCTCAAGAGCACGCCGGAGACTCGTTCCGATATGTTTGACGTCGCCGCCGCCGGTCCGGTGGCTGGCAGCATGGTGGCGCTCAACCTCTTCGTGTACGGTTTGAGCCTTTCCATCGGCGGGGACAGCCCAGAACTCGTGCCGATTCCGGACTCGTTGTTTAACTCGAGCCTTCTGCTCGGGGGCATCTCCCATCTCTTCCTCCACGGCAGCCCGAATGGAACGCTGGTGCATCCGTATTTCATTGCCGGATGGTGCGCGCTCACGACGCAAGCGCTCAATCTACTCCCCGTCGGCTCTATCGACGGTGGTCGAATCGCGCAGAGTGCCTTTGGACGCCGCGTCCTCGGCGCGACGTCGTTGGGTACCTACATCGGCCTCACATTTGGCGTCATCGCCAGTACCCTCTCTTTACCTTGGGCCATTTACATCGTCCTCACCCAGCGCACGCCGGAATACGCGCCCAAGGATGACGTTACCGAGGTTGACGACGGCCGCGCACAGCTCGCTTTCGCCCTCATCGCCGTCGCATTTCTCATCCTCCTTCCCGGTCCGGTCGACCCCGGCACATCTGCCGAGATTTTACCACCGTTTTAAAAAATTAGCGCGCGAACGACGACGGACGATGGTTCGCCGAAAATTCCCGCGCGCTCGGCCGTTTCGCGCACGGCTAGGATGAATCGCGCACGACACCGAGTAGAACGCAATCGCACACGCGCAAGCATTTTAATCACACGCACACACAAAAGCGCTCGAATCCATCGCGCGTGCGATGAACGCGTCTCTTCGTCGTCAATCAGTCAAAACAAACCGGTCAAAAGAAGCTTCGAGCCAAAAGCCACCGAGGTTGGACGACGACGAGATACCGTCGCGAGATCTCGTGCCGAATCTCCAACAAATGACGGTTCATGACCCATAAATACCGAGAGGGGGTCGACGGAATTCGGACGAAAACGAGATCGGGTGCGAAAACAGACTGTGGTCATCTACATATGGATGTATGGTGGTAAAAACCGCCACAGTATGATAAAACGACACCCGGGTGTGGTACCAGGGACCGACGGACTCGGACCGCGCTGGCGAACGAGTCTCGCTGGCGAACGAGTCCAGCGCGTCCTCACACGGAGCCGCTCGACGCGAACGACGAGACCGGACGCGACGAAAGCTCGCCCGCGAACGTCTCACACGCTCTACGCTTTCACGTCGACGCGTGAACCAACCCGCGCGCGCGGTCTCGTTAGACGACGGAACGAGGCGAGAGGGGAAAGGATTTCTCTGCTCGCGTTGAATCGGCATCGTTTACCGACGGTCCAATGGCGATGGCGATGATGACGCACGGACGTCCCGCGACGTGCGCGATGACGCGAACGACGCAGCATCGCGCGACGAAATGCAAACAAAACTCCCGATCCGGTTCGGCGCGCGCGCCGCGCGCCGTCGTGGATGGATCGGCGTCGTCGACGTCGAAAACCGAGGAGGATGGCGACGCCGGGACCGCGCAGGCGCGTCCGCGAGGCGAGGCGCTGAATCTGCGACCGGCGGGGGTTTCCGACGCGGTGGTCGATAGTCAAAAGGCGCTCGAGGCGCTCGCGAGGCTCGGTGGAAATCGTGCGTGACTTTGCTTCTTTTTTTTTGTGTGTGCCGTCGTCGCGTTCGTCGACGACGGCGACGGCGACGAACCGACCGATCGTTCCCTTATCCCCGGTGTCGCTGCGGGAGAGGATGATCGATGGACGAATCTGGGTTGGGATAACGTCGCGGGTTTGTACTGTTTGCCCATATGAGATGGGTTGGCAGCAAAATCTTTCACTCGACACCACCCAGCCCGGGTTGGGTGTGCGATCGGTTTTTGGTTTTTTCTTTCCTTTCTCCTCGTTTGCGTCCCCCGATCGCGTCGATCCATCGGACACGGCGTGTCTTCGGTGGTGATCGCGCCGCGGGGGCGCGTTCGTTGACGTGCGCGATGATGAAAATCGAGTGAGACGGATGGTTGACTGACGCGGGTTATCCGCTTTGCGTTATCGTTTTTTTCGCTCGCGCAGCGTACGAGAGCGAACGTAAGAGCTCCATTCTCACCGTGGGTTTGTCCATTCACAACTGCCCGGTTGAAATTCGCGAAAAGATGGCGGTGCCCGCTGAGTCTTGGAACGACGCCGTCGCCGAGCTCTGCGCGTACCCGCACATTGAAGAGGCGGGCATCTTGTCCACGTGCAACCGCATGGAGGTTTACGTGGTGGCGCTCTCGGCGGAGCGCGGTTTGAGAGAGGTTGAAGAGTGGATGGTGAAACACTCCGGCGTTGATGTTGAATCGCTTCGGGAGAACTTGTTCGTCTTGAAGGATCGGGAATCCACCGGACACCTCTTGAAGGTTGCCGGCGGGTTGGACTCTGTGGTGATGGGTGAGGGGCAAATCTTGGCGCAAGTCAAGACAGTGTTCCAAATGGGTGAAGGTCAAAAGCCGTTTGGTCGTCATTTGACTGGGTTATTCAAGGCTGCCATCACGGCGGGTAAGCGAGTGCGCAGCGAAACCTCCATCGCCTCTGGTGCGGTGTCCGTTTCCTCCGCCGCGGCGGAGCTCGTGCAGATGAAGCTGCCGTCGCAATCCTTTGAGGGCGTCAAGGTGCTCATCGTCGGTGCCGGCACCATGTCCAAGCTCTTGGTCAAGCACTTGGCGAGTAAGAGATGCACGGAAATGACCATTGTCAACCGAACCAGACCGCGCGCGGAGGCGCTTGCGGAGGAGTTCCCAGAGGTTAACATGCGCATTGAACTCATGGATCAATTTTTGCCCTTGGCGGGCGAACACGACGTCATCTTTACCGCCTCCTCTGCCGTGGATCCGATCATTTGCAAGGATGACCTCGCGAAGATGGTTCAGTGCGGCGAAGTCGTCGGCGGTAAGCGCCGACTGGTTGACATTGCCGTGCCGCGTAACGTTGACGCCAATTGCTGCGAAGACGCGAACACGATCGTCTACAACGTCGACGACTTGAAGGAACTCGCCGAGCTTAACAAGGCAAAGCGTGAGCAAGCCGCCAAGGAGGCTGAAGCGCTCTTGATGGAAGAGCAGCGCAACTTTGAGGCGTGGCGCGATAGCTTGGAAACGGTTCCGACTATTAAGCGTCTTCGTCAAAAGGCTGAAAATATTCGATCCGCCGAGTTGGACAAGGCGATGAGCAAGCTTGGAGATGGTTTGACCAACAAGCAAAAGAAGGCTGTCGAAGAGCTCTCTCGAGGTATCGTGAACAAGCTTCTTCACGGTCCGATGGCTGCTCTCCGCTCGGATGGCTCTGACCCGACGGCGGTGGCGTTGACGCTCGTTAATATGCACGCGCTCGAACGCATGTTTGAGCTTCGCGACATTAAGGAGGATTAATAAGTTTCCAGCGGCAGCGCGCTCGCGGGAAAAAGAGTTGTGGTAAACCATATTGGTTTCCAAAGATCCGTATTGGATACGGATGCGTTCACGAATAGTTAGAGAGTTTGACATCGCGCGGCGTCGACGGCGCGTGGATGGCACATTAAAAAGAAATACGCTCACAACACGCGCTTCATGGCATGAAGCTTTACGAGATTTGTACAATATTCATCACATCCATATTTAATCATCAAAATGCATCTGCCTCTTTGTCGTCGTGCGCCCGCACCCGCTTCTGGTTCAGCATAAAACGGGTCGCCTCGAGCGGTTCGTCGCGCTAACGATTTTCGAGCTGTTCGAACGCGCGGAGTAATCCAAACACACCCTCAGACATCACCGCGTGCGCGTTCACTTCTCTGCGACGAGCGCACGCGTTGGACACATCGAAGCGACATGTCTGACGACGCTGGAGCGTCTCGACGAGCGCACAGCTTCTCGGCGCCGCAGGCTTGCCGTCGCTCTTTCGCAGAGGTTCGCCGAGCGTTAGAAGGTGGGGTTCGATCGACGCTCTCTCGTGTCGTTCGCCCCGGACTCGCCTCTGCGTCGGCGTCTCAGGCAACGAAGAGCGCGGAACGATCCTCCCGCGGGGTTCGGCGCCCACGACGCGTCGCTGACGTCGCGTTCGGGCGCGGAAACGGCGACGAAAACGGTTCGACCAACGGCCAAAAGGGTGGGGAATCCAACAGAGGAGGAAGCGACTCGAACAAACGCGGTGGGGACCTCGGCAAGGAGGTGACGGCGGATTCGACCGATAAACCGTTGCTCATATGCGCCTTTGACATTGCAGGCGCGACGCCCGAACAAGAGGCGATGATCAGAGAGGTGATGACGATGAAGCCAAACTACTCGTACAGAGCTGGCGATGTCGCGCAAGAGACGGAGCGCATCAAACAAATCGGAATCTTCCGAAGCGTTCGAGCCTTGGGTAAAGATACGAGAGATGGTCTCAGAATGACTTTTGAGGTGGCGCCGTTTGAACACATGCGCGGTGTGGAGATGTACGGCTTGGAGAGCGTTCCGGTGAAGGCGATTGAAGAGTCGTTCCGTCCGATGATGGGCAAGCCACTAAATTACACGCACGTGCTCGATACATTGCGTCGATTCAAGGGTTACACCATCGCGACGAAGAATTTAGACTGCATCGAAAATATTCACCTGGCCGAGGATGTGAGTGACGGCGTTTTGCGTTTGGGATTTACGGATGTCGTCGTCGACGACGTCAAGGTTGAGATTGAACCGTCAATCAACCAAAAAACTGGTAAGGAGAACAAGGTGCTTTCCAAACCCGAGAGCGTGTTAGCTTACTTTCAACATATTCAGCGCGGTAAGTCGATCAACGGCTGGCGGGTCGCCGAGACACTAAGATCGTTCATGGCGGAGAACCCGCGTTTCGCTGAGCCGCAGCTCAACGTGGTGTCTCGTCCTGGTAAACAAGCTTCTCGTCGCACGCTGCTTTTGCAGCTCAAGGAGAAGGCGTGTAAAGGCATCACTGGTGGTGGGGGTATGAGTGCGCGCGGTCTCTCGGAGGGCATCTTTAGCGGGTTCGCGGGGTATCTGACTGTGTATCACAACAACTTGTTTGGTAAAGGCCAAATGTTGAACGCCGGCGTCGAAGCGACGCCAAAAAAGGGTGGACGGGGTATCACCGTCGTCCGACCGCAGGTGAACGTGAGATATCACGATCCGTGGGTTGGGTTCGGTCCTACGCGCACGTCGCGTACGATATCGATTGAAAGCGCCAGCAACAACATGAAGGCGACGCACGGCGTTTCGTCCAATGCGGACGAAACTGGTGCACCGGACATCACGGCGCCAGGTTTGAGTGAAATATCCGTGCAGCGCTTCTCGCACTCGCTCGAACACTCGAGACCGCTTCTCAATGGTTGGAACGGCACCGTGTCCGTCGGTTTCAACAGAAACTCTGTTTTGGACAATGATGGAAATCTGACCCTCTTTGACGCTTACGGCGCGCCCGTCACTTTCAGTGGCACCAAGCACGATACGAGTTTAACCACGCAGTTGCGTTTCACGTACGGAGGCCCCAACGCTGCTCAGTTGGTTTTGAGCGCCGAGCAAGCGCTTCCGGTGCAGCCTCAGTGGCTCAACTACACGAGGACGTTTGCCAAGGCTCGACGTTCCTTCAACCTCTTCAATTCTTCGGTTCTTCCGGGACCGATGCAACTCGTTTTGAGCTCCAAGGGTGGCAATGTCATTGGCGATTTACCCCCTTACGATGCCTTCTCCATTGGAGGCACCGCGAGCGTGCGCGGCTACAACGACGGCGCTATCGGTGTCGGTCGTAAATTCGTAGTCGGTAGCGCCGAGGCAAGATTGCCCTTCACCACGGCGTTGACCGGTTGCCTGTTCTTTGACTACGGCAGCGACTTGCACTCGGGACCAAACGTTCTTGGTGATCCGGCGGGCACGCGAGGTAAGCCGGGAAGTGGTTTCAGCTACGGCGTCGCGGGCATCTTTGAGTCTGGACGAATTCCGTTCCGCTTTGACTACGCCAGAAATGACCAAGGAAGCGGTCGCTTCCACTTTAGCCTCTCTCGCGACTTCAACTAAACGAATCTAGATAGAGATATTGTACAAAGGTAAACTAGACTACCGCTAAACCTATAAATCCTTCTACTCTCCGATGAGTTCGGTAAACTGTTGCGTCTCACCGTTGCGGCGTTTTGAGCATTTCGACTCCGCCCCGGCGCGAGAATCGCACTGCGTGGGCCATCGGCACTCGCACGCCCCAAAACGTCGCTCCCTGAACGTGTACGATAGTCGAATCTCCCCTCGAGCCACCGACTCGCCTTGGACGTCGTCAAACTTTCTATGAGGAATGTAATGTTGCCAACGATAACGCGCTTCGCCGTGCATCACCAGCATGGATCGTGGCGGCAAATACAGTGCCCTGTGCTCTTCATCGCTCGTTCGAAACTCCATCACGGTACCGCCGAGCAAAGACAACGAGAGAATGGACTCACCGAAAGCGCTGTGCGTGTCGACGTGCGGCGCAAGTCCGACGCCTCGCGGGTATTCATTGACGGTCACTTGATCGCATCGAGCGGCGCTCTCGTACCCAACCGTCGATGCAGGCAATCGTCGCAAAACCTCTCCGACGAGCTCCGGAATCGGCTCCGCGGGCGTGTTCGCATCTCTGGTCCCGTAGTCGAAACTGTATCCAAAGTGCGTCACTTTTCTCTTCGCTAGACGCGTTCGATTTCCCGACGTAGCCGCGAGCTCAGCCAATCGACGCTCCTCGTCCGGCGTCACGTAATCCTGAATCAGCGTCAAACCCTGAATCCCTAGCTCCTCCGCTCTCCGTCGCGCCGAGGTTCGCGTTACGGTGCCGCACTCTTCCTCACCGTCGTTCCGCGAGCTGTACCCTACCGTCCATCGCGCGTCGGCTCTCGGCGCGTCCGCGTTCGCCAACATCTCTCCTCGCGTCTGCGCTCGCAACGCGTCCAACCCGACCGTCGCCTCTTCGCTCGACTCAAACGCGAACACCGCGTACCGCTTCTCCGCGTCGAACGTCTCGATCGTCACGGCGCTCGCGCTCGCGTCGGCGCGCGCTCGACGCGTCGTTTTCGCGTCGACGCGCGCTTTGAGCGCCAGCACCAACACTCGCGCTTCATCCGCATCGAACACCGGCTGCGCGCGCACGCGTCGCGTCGGCGTCGTCGATCGACGGTAAGACATGGCGAGTGACTGTCTACCGGTGGTCTCGACGCGAGTGCTCGACCGGTCGTCCGAGGGACACTCGGACGACGCACGCGCGCGGTGTTATGTCGCCAAACTTCACAACGAAGCGCAGCCGCCTTCGTCCTCCAGCGGCATCATCGATGGCGACGAGCACCGCTGAATTGGACGGCGACGCGCTCGATGCATGGCGCGGGTTCACTGATGATGAACTCGCGACGTGCGTGCGGGTGCTGAGCGCGTGCGCGGCGACGGGAAACGGCGGCGGCGGCGACGGTAGGAAGGAGGCTGAAAAAGTGCACTCGACAGACAGACGAGAAACAGACGACGACGAGGGCGACGACGCGCGCTCTAAAGGGTCGAGCGAGCCGAATGGAATCGATGTGTTTAACCACCCGCGACAGAAGAGCTTGCGAGTCGCGCTCATGCCGCTGCTCGAGCGATTTCACGGTCGGCTGTTTCACGGAAAGTCCAAGAGCGAGTACGTCGCGAGTAAAGAGGGGAAGAGGGAACGGAATCGACGGAAAATGGCAGAGCGCGCGGCGGATAGGGCAAAGCTAGATCTAACGAGGTTGCGAAAAGAACGTCTGGATCGATTGGCGGCGTTGGAAGGGGCGAACGCGGCGCACGGGGCTTTGCCTTTGATTCCAGACGGCGTCGCGGCGGCGAGCTCGTCGAGCGCTCTGGCTGAAGCGGCGGATGATGAGGGAGATGAAAGCGGTGAAAAGGAGGATTTGAACCTTCTTCGAGCGTGTTACGTGTGCAAGTGTCGGTATCGCACCGTGCATCACTTTTACGCGTCGCTGTGTCCGGAGTGTGCGGCTTTGAATTGGGAAAAGCGCATGCAAACGGCGGATTTGAGAGGCAAATTTTGCCTCGTCACCGGCGCTCGCGTGAAGATTGGCTATCGAATCGCGCTCAAGCTCCTTCGCGCCGGTGCGTACGTCATCGCGACGACGCGTTTTCCGATGGATGCGCTCAAGCGGTTCGAAGAGGAGGAAGACTCGGGGCATTGGATGAGTCGATTACAGATTTTAGCGATGGATTTGCGCGATTTGCCCGGACTGGAAAAGCTCTGCGCGCATCTTTTAGAGACGCTTCCGCGGTTGGACGTCCTCATCAACAACGCGTGTCAGACGGTGCGACGGCCGCCTGCGTATTACAAACACTTGTTACAGGGTGAAGCGCGCGCTGGGTTCAATCGTTCGCTTCTCGGTGCGAATGCGCGATGTGAATTTTTGCCGAGCGCCGACGCCGAATCACGCGAGGCGCTCAGCGATTGGAGACAGGGAGAAAAGTTTAAAGAGGCGGGATGGATGGCTCCGTCCGCGGCGATGTCTCAGCTCCAGTTGCTCGAGTCGGACAAGGATGGATCTGCGAAGCACTTCCCCGAGGGTGCGCTGGATATAAACGGTCAACAAGTCGACTTGAGAACGCAGAATTCCTGGACGATGCGGCTCGGAGAGGTGGAGACGCCGGAACTGCTCGAAGTGCTCGCGGTGAACGCTGCGGCGCCCTTTGTCTTAAATGGCAAGCTCCGACCTTTGATGGCTCGCACGGTGGCGAGGGATAAGGTGAATGGGATCAAGTATCCGGCTGGTTTCATCGTCAACGTGTCCGCAATGGAGGGTAAATTTTACCGCTACAAGACGCCGAATCATCCGCACACAAATATGGCGAAAGCGGCGCTCAACATGATGACAGCGACTTCGGCGCAGGATTACGCGACTGAAGGCATTTACGTGTGTTCCATCGATACTGGTTGGATCAATCTCGAGCAACCGCTGGAGGATGCGGCTCGTGTCACGGCGGAGGGATTCCAAACGCCCATCGACGAGGAAGACGCCGCTGCGCGAGTGCTCGCCACCGTCTTTGAGGGGTACTCCGAACCGCCCGAGGTTTGGCCACCTCCGTACGGAAAGTTTTATAAGGATTATAGAGAGAGTGAGTGGTAGTTTGGTGTCAATAAAATCATTTACAGCATAGTTTTGTGCTATTCGCGAATCGTCTACATCAATACGTCCAAAGGAAGGTAGCCGTACTGTCGAAACGCGGCATCGTCGAGTTCTGGGGTGAACAACACGCCACGAAACGTGCCACCGTAACCAGAAATGTACGCATCGCCAGACATTGAATTGTACTTGATGAACACGGCGCCCTTTGGCGGATCGACGGGCACGCCATCCTTGTCCATTCCGTGAAGTTTTCCCTTGGGTAATCCGAGCTCCGCCGTCCACGCCTTGAGCGAAGAGAGACCCTCCTGCGCGTCCGCGGCGCAGATGCCCAACATGACCCTCGACGCGCGAGACGCGAGCGCTCTTGTCGACTGTCCCAGCGCAGGTTTCGTGCATGCCGTCACCGCCGATTCCGTGCTCTCTCTTCTCTGCGTCTCGTCGAAACGCTTCAATATCGCATCCGCGTCCCGCGTCACCGGAAGCCCGGCGACATCGACGCCCGCCTTCACGAACCCAACACTAGGACCCACCGGGATAGTCGATCTTCCCCGCGCGCCGCCGGCCGCGAACGGATCGTTCGCCGTTTTCTTCAATCCGCTCAACGCCGCGAACGCGTCTGCGTTCGTAAACCCGTCTCCGCCTGACTCACCGCCACCCGCATTCGCTCGTGGGACGACAACGACACCGGCACCCGTCGCGCGGTGATTTCCGCGTATCGATGTCGCAGTCGGCGCTGCGCGTCGACTCGTTCGCATCTGTGTCGTCGCCGAAGACGAACGAAACGTGGCCGGTTTCGTCTGCGTCGTCCTCATCTTATCAGCCACTCTCTTCTCCTTTTAAAGGCTCCGACGCGAATACACCGCCGCTCGCGCCCCTTAGTTGATCACGCGGACGACGCGTCTTCCCCACCCGCCGCGCGCGCTTCCAACGCCTTGACCCGTTCGCAACACGCGTTGTACTTGTCCACCGCGTAGTCACACTTCGAGTGGTTCACCGTAGCCGAAGACGTCCGCGTCCGCGTCGCCGGCAGTCTGCTGATGCACCGCTGAATGTCGCAGCTGAGCTTCTTACACTTGATTTCACACGCGTCGGCGCCCGGTCGAGGATTGGATCGATTCTTCTTCTGATAGACGAACGTTCCGGCGACTGGCATACCGAGGCGCGTTGTGAGGTGTCCACGCGCGAGCGACGAATCGATTGAGCGAACGAAGAACGACGATCGCGAATGGATTTGATTGAATTCATAAAGAAACTGTAAATGAATATTGAAATTCGCCGAGGAAAGATAGAGATCGCGGTGGCAGCCAAACCATGTGTTGCGTATTTATTCCGCGGCGGCGGCTTTGGTCATCAAAACAATTTGCTCCTTGACGGCTTTCCTATCCATCGCCGGAGATTCGAACGGCAAGCGCAGACTGAACGTCTCCCCGCGTTTTGTCACGCGGCAATTCATCCCCAACGCATCGATCGAACGCATCTCCACGGAATCACACTCCAAACCCGCGTACCGTTTTGCCATGGCGATCAACGCGTCGCCGTGATCCGCGTTCATGTGTCCGCACACTGGACGGCTAAATCCCGCCACCGGATCCCTCGTCGTCCCTTCGTACTCGCTCGCGCTCACGCTCCCAGCGCGTGCGAACCCACCAACAATCCTACACCCCGCGATATCCGTCATTTTAAACCACGAAAAGTCACCAAAGTCGACCCAATACGCCCCCGGATGCCTCTTCAAATACGCCTCGCGCGCCTCGCGTCGCTCCTCCTCATCCTCAATCAACCTCACCAATCCACTCAGCGACACTCGCCCATCCGCCACGCTCTCAAACTCTTCACTCGTCACCGTCAGCGTCGCCCGCGGGTCCTCCATCACGTCTCTCGTGTGTTGAGACATGGCGCTCAACGCAAACGTCGGCGCCCCGCGCGCGTCCGACGCGTACCCGACCACCCCCGCGCACGGAAACCCCTTCACAGCCCCCGCGGATTTCGAGTTCCCGATCGTCGACAGCGTCCCCGTCGTGTTCGTATCGATGATTTTCCGCGATTCATTCGCCATCGTCATCCGCACCGCCTCCTTTTCGTGTCGTCGCAACTGTTCGATAAATTTCTCCACCACTTTGCCGTCGTCGTCGTCGTCCTCTTCGTTCCCACGCGTCGTCGCCGCCGCCGCCGCCCCGACCCGCGTCGTCGTCGCTCGACGCCCGCCCCGACCGCGTCCAACACCGCGACGCGCCGTCGTCATCACCGTCGTCACCGTCGTCGTCGTTAAATTCATCCCCCGCATCATCGTTCGATCGCTCCACACCGCACAATCAATCAATCAATCAATCAAATCGATCAGGCGTCAACGTTTCGACGCCCCCCCCTTCCGACGCTTACGAGCGAACCCGCGACCCGACCGAACCCGAGACCCGAGACCCGAGCCCGCTAAATAAAACACGCGCGCGCGTTTCTTCCGAGAGAAATTGAGAGTTTTCACACCGTTTCCGAGAGAAATCACACCGTTTCCGAGAGAAGTTGAGAGAAATCACACCGTTTCCGAGAGAAATCGAGTCTCTTCCGAGAGAAACGAATTCCGCGCACCGGCGAACGCGAACGACGACTCGACTCGACTCTACTCTGCGACGGGATGGACGACGACGACGACGACGACGACGGGAGAGATGAGGACGCCGTCTTCGTCGTCGTCGTCGTCGCGCGACGTAACGACGACGAAACCGACGACGAGGAGACGGCGTGGAGGACGGTTTCTTCGGCGTCACGAGCGACAGCTGGTTTTCAAAAGAAGAGGATGAGGATGACGACGAAACCGACGACGAAACCGGACGTCGTGGGGTTTCGCGAGGCGGTGTTCGCGATGGATTCCGGCGGGGAAACGGCGTCGGAGGAGTTCATCGCCGGTTTCGGACCGCGGGCGAGGGCGGGGACGAACGACGCGGGCGGGACGTCGTCGCGTTTGAGTGATCATCGCGTCGAGAGGGACGAAGCGGAGGACGACGACGACGACGACGACATCGCGCGAAGAGTTTGTATTCCGGAAACCGATCCCGGGGCGACGACGGCGGCGGTAGTGGCGGTAGTGGCGGCGGGTTTGGAAGGCGGTGGTGGTGGCGCGCGCGGTGCGCGGTGTGCGGTGCGCGATGCGGGACGTCACGTCGATGCGCCCGGCGACGGTCGGATGGACGCGGGGACGCCCGCGGTTACGACGAACGGTTCGGCGGGCGAGTCGAGACGCGTCCAAGCCGAAGCCGAAGCCCGTTCCGGGCGAGACGTTCGCGCGCCGCCCGCGAGTCCCGGGGTGAGCGCCGGGGCGGTGTTCGCGGACGACGCGAATCCGTTCGCGCACACCCCGGCGTTTCCAAAGACGCAGCGGGCGACGCCAGAGACGGCGGTACCGAGAGGCGGGAGGAAGTTTGGGTTTGTCTATCTCAATTCCGGCGGACGAAGCGGAGGAGATACCCCGGCGAGCGCGACGAGCGCGATGGTGGAGGGTGGTGAACACCACCGCGCGGCGTCGGTGAGCCCATTCGTACTCATGCAGAGACATTTAGCCGACGGCGCGCGTTCGCCGTACGCGAATTTAGAGGGATCGAAAACGCCGACGGCGTTGACGCTCACGACGGCAAACGGGAAGAGCGTCGTCGCGCGCGCGCTGGATGTTCCGACCGATGGTGTGGAGGATGGCTTTACGTTTAGAGCGGCGGTGGAAACGCCGGCGACGACGAGCGGTGGTGGTGGATTGTTTACGACGGGCGCCGGGGCGCCGGTGGTCGTGTCCGAGGACGCCATGCGTCGCGCGCGATCAATGTTTGGAGGAGAAGGAAGCCCTGGTATCGATAGAGACGACGGAGAAGACGACGATGGACGTCGTCAAGGTACGTTGGGGGTGATGAAGGGCGCGCCGACACCGAAGAGCTTGTTTCAGACGGGTGGAGGCGCCGATATTCAGGTTTCCGACGAGGCGATGCGGCGCGCGCGGGCGCTTTTCGACGGGCCGACGACGAAGTCTTCTTCGTCGCCGACGCCCGGTGGAACCTTTGCGTTTCAAACCGCCGCGGGGAAGACTTTAGAAATTAGCGATGAGGCGACCAGGCGCGCGCGCGCGCTCTTCTCGGGCATGGATGAAAACGACGCGTCAGCCGTCAACACGCCCATTCAAAGGATGAACCACGCGTCGCCCTTTCCGCAATCGTCTTACAAGACCCCGGCGTCGCTTCCCGCGATGCGGCGCGTGATGAAAACGCCCACGCCTCCACCCTGTGGGAGCGGTGGGTTCACACCACCGATGAAGCGACGCGGGTTCACCCCGCCTCGCGCCGGCGCTTCCAAATTGGCGCCCGCGAGCGCTTCGCGCGTCGTCGATCCGGCGCTCAAGCGCCGCCGGGCGCCCGCCGTCGCCGTGCACGACTTGTTCGCCGCGCGCGAGAGAATGGGTGCCCGCGCCCCGCTCCGGACATTCTTCAACGGATTGCTCCCGCATCAGGCGTCTCCGGTGTTCGTCGACGCGTGCGTTCGCACGCTCAACGCCGACAACGCCAAGTCGCTTCGTCTTCCCAGCGTCGATCGAGGCTTGGTCGGATGGCGCGAGCTTCGTCAATCCATGATCAAATTCGGCGCCGACGACGCCTTGCTCACCAACGAGTGGACCGCCAACGCGTACAAGTGGATCGTGTGGACGCACGGGTGCATCGCGAGGGCGTTTCCGGAGAAGCACGCGTTTGGGATTTTGAGCGAATCCGCCGTGACGAGACGAATGCTCTACCGGTACGAACGCGAAATCAATCGAGCCGAGCGACCGCACGCTCGTAAGATTCTCGAGCGCGATGAAAACCCGGGCGCGCCGGCCGTCTTCGTCGTCAGTGCGATTCGTTCGATGACGTCCGCGTCCGCGTTCGGTGTCGCGTCGGTGCCGACGACGTGTGAGATTGAAATCACCGACGGATGGTACGGATTGAGAGCGTCGCTCGACGCCTCGCTCACGCGACGCGTTCGGGAAGGGAAAATACGCGTCGGATGTAAGCTCTTTTGCGTCGGCGCCGAACTCCGGGGCGCGCCAGAGGCGGTGAGTCCGTTTTCGGAAGAGGCGGAAAACGCTGTGTTGTGCCTGCGCGTCAACGGGACGAGACTCGCGCCTTGGGACGCCAAGCTCGGACGCGTTCGATGGACGCTCACCGTTCCGTTGCGATGCGTCGAACCGGATGGAGGCATCGTCCCGCGTTTGCTCGTGCACGTCCGGAGGGTGTACCCGATCGCGTATCTAGAGCGGAACGAAGACGATTCGACGACGCGGCGAAGCGAACGCGCCGAGGCGCGCGCGCACGAGGCGTGGTGTCGGGCGAGGGAGGACGCCGCTCGGGATTTCAGCGAAAACCAACCCGAAGGCGTGGTGACGTGGGGCGGACACGGCGACGTCGAAAGACACCTACGCGAGGCGCTCGAGGCGAAAGGGTTGCACGAACGGCGGGTTAGTAAATTGTTCAAGCTCAACATCGTCGGATTCGCGCCGACGGCCAGCCACCCCGAGTATAAAGGACCGTACGCCCGAGGCGCGACGAGCGCGGTTTTAACCGTATTCGGCGCCGACGACGCGCTGATCGAAGCCGTGAAACCCGGACAGACTTACGCGGTGACGGCGCTCAGACCGTGGACGAATGGCGCGACGCCCGAGAGAGAGATGTGTTTGACGGCGACCAAGTACACGAACTGGACGCCGATATCGCCCGCGGATGCGCGCGCGAGCGGTTTGGAATTGAGCGAGCCGATGTGGCGATGCGCGAGCGTGGACGCGTCTGTCGATTTACGAGATTTATCTCGCACCGGGTTCCCGAGGAAAGAGTTCGATGCCGTCGTGTGCGCCGTGCACCGCGGGCCAGTGACGACGACGAACGGTTCACGGCGGTCGCAGTGGATATTCTGTGTCGACGTCGCGGCGTGCGGCGCTCGGGGCGGGCGGACGCATTTACTCGCCGTCGAAGTCGCCGGGGGAGAATCTCTCGAAGACGCCGAACACTGGGTCCCCGGTGGCGCCGCGGATGGATTCGGAGCGACGAACGCGTCGTGTGGACCGCCAATGTTTCTCCAAAACCTGGAGTTTGCGCGTTACGACGCCGAGAATGACGTTTACTGCGCCACGGTGAACGTCGAGGACGTCGTCGCCGTCGCCCTGTCTGGCGATCGAAGACCGCGCGGTGATGACCGCATCCTCGCCGCCGCTCGGCGTTTGCACGACTGGTCGGTGTCTTCCGATCCCTCGTGTCTCGAGTCCATCGCCGCCATCAAGCGTCGCGCTCGATCGCTCACGGGATCGGACGCGCGCGTCGGCGTCGGCGTCGGCGTCGGTTCGTTCGCTTTCGATCGAATCCCGCCGCCTGTCGAGTCTCAACGCCAATCCGAGTACGAACCTCCGCGTCTCAGTCTCGACGCCGACGATTGGAACGATGAAACCGTCGCCCATCTCACCGAAAACATCACGCGAAGGCTCACGCGAAGCGCGTCCAAACCGTCGCCATCCGAGTCATCCGCTCGAAGAACCGAAGAAGCGTCCTAGTCAGCATTCGAGACGACTTAGCCGTCGAGACGCGCGTCTCGACCCCTTGTAACGATCATCATGTTGTTTAGTGATTTTGAATGTTACACGACGACCGTTGAAGTCGTCCACGTTCGCTACAAAGAAGGAGAAAAATGCGCGGCGCACAGCCAAAAAGAAACCGAAGAACGAAAAGAAGATTCCTCGGGGTGAAACAGTTAACCCCGACCGCGCTTTTTCCCCGCGTTCTTGATCGTCTCCTCAATCTCCCTCGTCTTCTCCACGTACGCCCCGACGTTTCGGTACGCGCCATCATCGAAAGGAATCTCCACCACGACCTCCTTCTTCCCTTCGTTCAACCGAACCCGCACGCCGTCGCAACACATGTAATACAACGTCTGCGTCTCGCGACGAATCCGACACCCTCGCTCGTCGTTCGCCCGCAACCGTCCTTGCAACGCCTCGAGCGCGGCGTGCCCATCGCGCGTCTTGAAAATCTTAAACACGTGCGGGTCGTCGTCGTACCCTCGCTCGGCGCCGACGGACCACCCGGAGGACGCGACGGCGCGTTCGACGTTCGGGATCGTCGGTGCCGCAGCTTTGTCACCCACACCCACACCGTCGTCGTCGTCATCGCGCGCGTTCGGGTTCGGTACCACGGTCGGGACGAACGCGCGGGGCGGTGATCGTCGCGCGGAACATTTCTTCGCTCGGTTCCTCGTCGGCACCGCCGGCGCGCGCGCGCGAAACGCGAGCGAACGCGTCGTCGTCGCCGTCATCATGTTCGTCGGCATCGGTAACGACCAAACGCGTGCGCTCGATTGTGACGCCATTCTCTCGTCGGCGGCGCGCGATGTCGCCGCGTCGATCCCTCGTCGTCGCGGTGGATGACGGTGAAAATTACCCCGGATCGAGCGCCGCCTCCGTCGTCGCGCGCGCGGCGTCGGATCTCTACGCGTGGTTGCCGAAGCGTGGGAAACCAGAGCGCGGGAGAGAGTACACGACCATGTGTGCGTTCGTTTTACGACGGACGAACGCGTCGATAAACGACGCGACGGTGGTGTCGATGGCGACGGGGACGAAGTGTGTGCCCTTAGGCCGCCGGGGCGCGCGGGGGGACGTCGTCGCGGACGCGCACGCGGAGGTTTTGGCGAGACGCGGGGCGAGGCGTTGGTTGGCGGACGAGGCGCGCGCGGCGAGGGAAGGGAGGGAGAGCGCGTTTGAGGTTGTGGAGGAGGGGCGAAAAGGTGAGGTTAGATACGCGCTTCGACGTGAGTTTGAGTTTGCGGTGTATTGCAGTCAATCGCCGTGTGGTGACGCGAGCGTGTACGACGCCGCGTCGAGCGCCGACGCGTCGGCGGCGAGAACGCAAACGCAAACGGCAAGGACGGTTGAGCGCGGTTCTTCTCCTGGCGGCGAGGCCGTCAAGCGGGCAAAGACGACGGGCGTGAAAGGCGGCGGCGCCGGGGTCACCGGGGCGAAGATGTTTGGCGAATCGTCTTTGACGGATGGATTTTTCTTTGACGCAGAATCCGGCGCCGAATCGCAGGCGAGAGGTGCGTGGAGGTTTAAACCCGGTCGAGGCGCGCCGTCTTACTGTTGGAGCTGTTCGGATAAGCTCTGTCGATGGGTGACGTCGGGTTTCGAAGGTTCAATCTTTTCGCAAAGTCTCACGGAGCCGGTGCGTCCAAAATTCATCGTCGTCGCGGCGCCGATTGAAATGGCAGACGCGGCGGAATGCGCGTTGCGTCGAGCCATCACGCAGAGGTTCTTTGACGGCCACCGCGCCTTTGCGCTGACGAACGAGGCGGCGTATCACGACGTCGAGTGCGTCATCGCGCCACCATCGCCCGCGGAGCTCTCCTCGCACGACGGTATCGTCGAGGGTAACAGGGTCGCGGCGCCGGTTTCAATCTCGTACGTCGCTCCGCCTTTGAGCAAAATCTTAAACCCGAGCGACGGCGTACACGCCGCGTTCGCCGCGCGCGAGTGGAACTCTCCGGCACTCAAGGACACGCTCGAATACATTCTCGGCGCCAAGGGCGTTCTTCACGGCTTTGGCACCAAGGATGTAGAATCCGGAGCCGCGACGTCTCGGCTCGCGCCTCGCATCTCCCTGGCGCGGCTCGCGTCCAATCTCAACCTCAGCACCGACGTCATCGACCCTCGAGCGCCGTATCACGTCATCAAAGACTCTTACCGTCGGCCACAATCCGTAGCGAGCACTTTTGAGCGTGACGACATCGTCAACGTTCAAGCTGTTCGCGAACGCAAACGTCCGTCCGCCGAATGGACGCTCGCGGATTGCTCGAAACGCTAGCGCGCGACGACGACGACGACGGTACGACGACGCGAGCTCGTCTCGGCATTCAAAATTTTAGCGTTAGCGATAGCAACGATAGCACACTTGGAGTACTTTATACTCGTTAGACGGATTGATATTTATTTTCATCCGAGCCGCACTGCGCGACTCGTTGCCGTTCAAACGAGTTTACAAATTAATCAACCCATGTCCCGATCGCCTCGCGAAGACCGCGACCGCGAACGCCGCCAACGCGACAGAGAGCGCGGACGCAGACGCGCGCATCACGACGAGCCGTCCACCGGCTCGTCGTCGGCGGCGGCGGCGTTGTCGTCAGTCGTGAATGGCATCGTCGTCCATCCACTGCGTGGATTGATCGCGACCGCGACGACGATTCTCACAGAGTTAACGACCCGCGGGGACGCGCCGACGCTCGCCGTCGTCTCCGCCGCGGCGTTTTTCATCGGACGGTGGACCGCGAACCGCGGGTTCGGGTCGAAGCGACGACGTAAAGAGGGGGAAGTGGATACGATTGAGGAATTGTTAAAGCAACCATACATGCGCGACGTTGGCTCGCCGGCGACGTCGAACGGATCCGTCGGTGGAATGCTCGGAAACGTGCGACGGGCGGTCATCGGAAAGTCTCAAAGGGAAAGAGATGACGAAAGAATCGCGGCGATCGACGCGCAGATGAGGAGCGAGACGATGAGCACAGAGTTGGCTATGATGGACGCGGGGTTCGGGGCGACGAGTCCGGACGTTCGAGCGTTGATCGATTCCGTGGATACGCGAATGTTGATGTTGCACACGGAGATGAGCATCGAGCGGTCGGGAGCTGGGTATGACGACGTGAATGGTGGCGACTTCGGTGGCGTCGGAGGGGATTCGACGCCGACGAGTAAGCTCGTCGAGACGTAACCGCGCCGCCGGATTATTAACTTGATGAACGAATCAACGCCGTCGGCGCCAGCGTTTCATCTGCGCGCCTCTGAATACATCGTCGTCGCGATTCGCCGCGAGAGCTGTCGAGTCTTCCATCCGCTGTGTAACATTATCATCGTCATCTGAAAAAATCTTGTTAAACGAAGGCGCTTTCACAAGATGCTCTTCACTCCTCGACGACGCGACGCGACCGACGTTAAAATCCACCGATGCGAAACTCGGCGACGACAGCACCGATGACGCGCGTTTCGTCGATGCGGGCGCTCGATGCGCGCCGCCGCGCGTCGCAGCGTGACAGAGAGGCGACGCGTGTCGTCACGGCGGCGGCTGGAGGACCTCGGAATAGACTGCGTGAAAAAGAACGACGGAAAGCGAGCGAAGAGCGCGCGCGAGGGCGAAACCACGAGGCGGAGTTTGATGATTACGTATCCAAACACGTCGCGACGTCACCGACGTCGGCGGGAGCGTCGGAACCTCGCGCGAAGGATGACGGGTTGCGACGCGCGAAGAAAAACGCGAAGAAACTTCAGAGAAAGTTGAAAAAAGCGGCGCAGCGCGCCGTGGATACGCTGCTTCCGAGAGAAGGGATATCGATTGGGAATAACCGAAGTAACGCTCCGGTTCGAATGGGTTCGGTCGGCGCGCCGACGACGCCGATGATGGCGTATAGACCGCACAGGCCGAGCGCGTTTGAGGCGTACGGAAAAGCCGCCGTCGCGTGGGGCGGGATTTTCGGCGCGGCGTGGATCGCCCTCAAGCTCATGAATGGAGAAAACCCGGTGGGTGCGATCGGGGGTGTGTTCAAGCCGCGCGCGCGTCCTCCGCCGCCGGGCGCGCGAGGACCGGGGAGATGGGTCGGGGACAGAAGTCTCGGCGGACGTCAGGTTTGGGTTCCGGCGTCGGAGGATCGGTATCGCGATGAACGCAAGAGATTGGAAGGCGCGCTCGACGTCATGCCTGGGGACGATGGTGAGGTTGTGTCATCGTCGATGGCATCGGCGGCGGCGAAGAACAGGTCGACGGGTCGAGGAGCTGCGAAACCACTTCCGGCGTGGTGGATCGATCCTTCGCCGCAATACGTGCCGCCCGGAAGAAAGGAAACGTTGATCGGTACCGCGAAAGCGGAGGGCGCGAAACTCGCGCGTAAACGCGTGAGTGGTGTTGGTTTCTCCGCGGAAGATATCGCAGACTTTAGAAGCGCGTGCGCCGCCGCTGGTGAGCGCGGGTGCGCGGTAAAATCCGTCGGACCAGAGGGCGCGAGAACTGCGGTGTTTAGAGCGGCGGCGGACATCGCCGTAACGGACGCCATGCGGGGCCAAGCGGGCGCGATGAGCTCTTTCAACACCCCTGTTGGCCCGTTCCTCGCTGGTCTCTGTGACGATTTAGCTCTCGTTCCGTCCAAATGCGTTTCCATTGTCACCGCGGATGTCGCCGTGCGCGTTCGAGGAGCGCTCGTGCAAGCCGGAGCGGGCATCCGTAGCGGCGACAGCGTCTCCGTCATGCTCGAGCTCAACAAGCTCATCAACCTCTTCAACACTTTTCCCTTCGCCCCGGGCGCGCCCGAGCTCGACATGCTCTCCGTCGGTCTCAAGTCTCGGCTCACCGACGCCGAGCGCGAGGCTTTGGTGAATGAATACGAAAACATCGCCGGTGGCGCGCACACGCAAATCGTCAGAGAAGCCGTCTTCGGCAACTCAACCAACGCGTCGATGGATGGCTGACGGGTGAAATACGTTCATTTAATATTTTAACCGCCGGTAGTATTCCCGTCGAAAAGATTGATTGATCGATTGATTGTAACGCGGCGCAGTCTGTCTTCAAGCGAAAAAGCGCGCTCTCCACTCCCACACACCTCTGCGCGCATCACATGCCCGCCGGGTCGTCCGAACGCGCCTCGAAACGCCCACGCGTTGGACTCATCGACGATACCGACGCGCTGGAAGACCACGCGGGCATGTCCGCGTCCGCGTCTCGTCGCGTCCTCGCGCGTCTTCCGCGCTACCTCGCTTTCATCGAGTACGACGGAAACGCCGCGCACGGGTTCCAACGCCAAGCCAACACGTCGTTGCGAACGGTCCAAGGCGCCCTCGACGGCGCGCTGACGCGGTTTAACGGTAACCGCGGCGACGTGGAGTGCGTAGGGAGCTCGAGGACGGATGTCGGGGTGCACGCGTTACGCAACTCGGTGCACTTTGACTTGAGCGGCGGCGGCTCGAGGAAGAAGAATGAGGAGAGCGGCGAAGGAACGGCGCACGACGCGACGACGGTGAGAAACGGGGTGAATTTTCACCTAAGGAAAATGTCGTGCGATTTCGTGCGGGTGACGGAGTGCGTGCGGGTGGATGAGATGAATGCGGAATTTCACGCGAGACACGACGCCGTCGGACGGAGGTATGCATATGAAATTTTAGTGGGACCCAGATCGGATGAAGGCGGGTCGATATTCGATAGAGGACGGGCGTGGTACGTGCGAACGGTGGGCGAAGGGCGAAGGAATGGGCCAAAGTTGGCTCGCGATGGGGAGTTGAGATCGCTTCGGGCTGGGTTTGGGACGTGCGAAAAGCGATTGGACGTCGAAGCGATGCGAATGGCGGCCAGGGCGCTCATGGGAACGCACGATTTCAGTTCGTTTCGTGCAAACGGGTGCCAGGCGAGCTCGCCGGTGAGAACGGTGGACTCGATCGAGGTGTTCGAGCGCGAGACGGAGTGGCCGGCGAGCGAAGCGAGAGGGGCGAGACAGAGGATTTCAATCGCTGTCGAAGCGCCGAGTTTTCTGTATCATCAAGTACGTCTGCTCGTCGGGACTTTAAAAGCCGTCGGCGCCGGAGATTTGAGCGTCGATGACGTTGACGCGTTATTGGAAGCGAAGAATGTTCTCAAAGCGCCGCCGATGGCGCCCGCGTGCGGGTTGTATTTGGCGGACGTCCGTTATTTAAAAAATTACGCCAAGCGGCCCAGTTTCGCAAGTTCAAAGGAAACGGTTCAACCGCCAAGCAAAGAGGAGTGAGCGCGCACGTGTTGACGCTGACTTCCTCGTCATCGTTGTTTGTACAAATATCAACACAAATACCATTACAAAATCCACGACGCGCGCTGTTCGGGCGTCAATGTGGGCGCCAGTTCTTCCAACGCGACGTCGCTGCTGGCGAAAATCCGCGCGTTCACCGCCGCCGTCTCGTACGCCTCGACGTCAACACCACCCCGCGACGCATCGAACCGCTCAATCGCACCCAACGACGCCAACGACACCGCCACATCGCGCTCGCCGCCGTAAAACGCATCGCCGAACGAGTGTACGCCCAAAACTTTTCCAGTCGCGACGCTCAGCAACGGCCCCCCGGACATTCCCGCCGTCACCACCGCCCCTGAATGCATGACGTGCGTCCCGCTCTTCGTCACGCCAACAATAATCCCTCTCGAACTCGACGCCGACGCCCCTCTGCCCAACCTCGCAATCGCCGAAGCCACCCGAGCGTATCCTTGCGGTTCGCCCAACGCGCGCACGCCCTCGCCCTGAAGAGGTAGACCGCGCTCCACCTCCGCAGCCGCGCGTTCGAACGCCTCGCGCGCCGACGACGAGCACTCCAATATCTCACACACCGCGAGATCGAGCGTCGCGTGCATGCCGACGACTCGAGCGGTCGCGGTCGACGTCGACCCGTCACGCATCGTGAGCGTCAGTTCGTTCCTCCTCCCAGCCATGCTCGCGACGTGCGCAGCCGTGGCGACGATGACGCGTCCATCGTGCTCGACGATCGTTCCAGACCCACGCCTGGAGGACAACGCGGCGAATCGCACGCGCGGGGCGATCGTCACGACGGGCGACACGGCCGACATGAAGTGGGGGCTGGGCGCGTGCCGTTCGGTTGAAGCGAACGAACGAACGAACGAACGAACCGAACCGCATGTTCGTCTTCTGACGGTTCACGACCCAAAGAGTCGAGAGGGACCGCACGAAGTCGTCGAAGACGAAGAGCTCTTCGCCGCCGAACCGAACGTTTTCGACGAGCGAA